>WNGE01017984.1_pt1 | contig 14582 bp, 13 predicted proteins | sample 5400651 | NCBI WGS metagenome assembly WNGE01 (sample SAMN13153370, study PRJNA577476) | soil metagenome | isolation source: 60 cm soil or saprolite under grassland replicate 2 | place: USA:California | collected 2016-06-15 | reverse complement strand
TCGGGGTTGCTCCCAGGGCGGGACCAGCGCGAAGGTCCCGTCCCCGGGCTAAGGGCGCGCGGTGGGCGTCGGGCTGGGTGCCGGCGTGGGGGCGGCCGCCACGCTGGCGGGCAGAAAGAGCTGGAGGTCGTACTCGGCGGCCGCGGCATTGCCGTTGCGGTCCTTGAGCCCCGGCCGCACCGCCAGCCGGTAATTGGCGGCCTCGAGGTTCTTGACGCTCACCAGCACGTCGCGGCCCTGGAGCGTGGCGCCCGACGACACCACGTGCCCGCCCAGGTCCACCAGGACGACGTTGGCCGCCACCGTATCGGGCTTGAGGTCGGAGTCGAAGGTGACCTTGACCACGTCGTTCGACTGCTGGGCGACCGCGATCACCGACGGCCCCGCCGCGTAGCTGCCGAGGGGGCCGGCGACGGCGCCGGAGATCTTGAGCTGGTCGTTGTCGCGCACCACGGTCAGCGACTCGTCGAGCTGCGTCACGTCCTTGTGCTCGGCGGTCGCCAGCACCAGCCGGACCACCAAGTAGGCCTCGCTGCCACGCTGCTGGGAGAAGACGATGAACGCCCGGTCCAGCTTCGGCGACCCGGTGCGGACGAGCTGGGCGCCCGACCCCGACGCGTAGGCGGCGACGCCGGATGGCGTCAGGTAGGCCTGGGCCTGGTCGGGCTTGCCGTCGGTGCGCGCCTTCAGGAAGGCGGTCACCGCCTGGCTCGCCGCGTCCAGCGCGACCATGCGTGACGGGCCCGCGCTGAGCTCCGACAGCGTCGCCGTCCAGAGGGCGCCGGACCGCAGGAAGGCGATCGCCGGCGAAGGCGCGGGGGCCAGGACGGCACCGGTGAAGATCCCGTCGCCGAGCTTGCGGGGGCCGCTGCCGTCGACCACCCACAGCGACTGCTGAGCATCGAGGAGGGGTGCGAAGGACACGCTCCAGGTGGCCGCCACCACGTTGGGGACGGCCGCCAGCTTCTGTGCCGAGGCGCCCGTGGGGGAGGCCGTGAACTGCCCGTCGGCGGTCTGGAACAGCACCTGTTTGGAGTCGGGCGACCAGGCCAGGAAGGTGGCGTCGGCGGGCCAGGCCGTGTCCTGGCCGCCGGTCAGGTCGACCAGGTGCAGGGTCTTGCCGTCGGCCCACAGGAACTTGGTGCCGTCGGGCGCGAACCAACCGTTGGCCGTGACCGCCGCCAGCGGCTTGGCGAGCTTGAATTCCTGGCCGGTGGCGGAGAACACCGAGGTGGCGGTGGCGTAGGGCGGCCGGCCGTTGGCAGCGCCCAGGGCCCGAACCGCGGCCTTGGCCACCTGCGCCGGGCGGGAGCCGTCCGCCTGGGCGGTGTACACCCCGTCGGCGGTGGTGTAGGCGATGGTCTTGGCGTCCGGCGAGAGCGTGAAGCCGAGCGCGCCGGACGGCACCAGCACGCGGGGGTCGCCACCGGCGGTGTTCAGCATCAGCACGCGGTCGCCGCTCAGGTAGAGAACGGTCGTCAGGTCGGGCAGCCAGGTCATGCCTGACGCCGGCCCGGCCGCCAGTTGCCGGGAGTGGACCAGGCCGGGGACCGGGGTTGCGGTCGGAGTTGGTGTCGGGGTGGGCGTCGCCACCGGGGTCGGGGTGGGGGCGACCGTGAAGACGGCCGGCTTGGTGGTGGAAACCGGGGTCCCGGTCGCGGTCTGGGCGACGTTGGGCGTGATCGAGACCGTGTACTGGGTGTTGGGGGCGAAGCTGCCCACCACCGGGCTGATCTTGAGCGTGTTTCCGGCCCAGTCGTACTTGACGTCGGTGGCGGGGGAGATCTGGACCGCCCGCTCGGTGGAGGGGTGGTCCATGGGCTGGCTGAACGTCACCTCCAGCGGCTTCACCGCCGCCACCGGCTGGAACTGGTTGACGTTGTAGGTGACCAGCACCGTGTGGTCGCCGCCGGCGCCGTGGGTGACCGCGTAGTTCCCCACCGCCACCATCAGCAAGCCGGCGACCGCGCCCGACCAGGCCAGTCCGCTGGGCGCGAAGAGGGCACGCCAGAACCCGCCGCCGGCGCCCTGGCGCCGGCGCTCGCCGCGGCCCCAGGCCTCGGTCATGAGCTCGCGGCGGAGCTGGGACCGAAAGGCGGGGTCGGCCGTCACCTCGGGCGCCTGGACGGCGGTCAGGATGGCCGCCAGCCGCCGGTCCTCGGAGTCCGGGAATAGCTCGTCGAGCTCGTCCATGTCCCCGTCCCAGCGGCTCATACGGGACGCACCTTCACGGACCCGACGTGCTCCCGGATCCGGGTCACGCCGCGGTGGATCAGCAGCTTCACCGCACCCGGGCTCTTGCCCATCGCCGCGGCGATGTCATCGATCTTCATGTCTTCCTGGAACTTGAGCACCATGGCCGTGCGCTGGGGCCCGGGCAGGGTTTCGACCAGCGTCCAGATCCGGCGCACCTCCTCGTTCTGAATCGCAAGCTCGTCCAGCCCGGGCCCGCCCGCGGAGATCGCGAGCTGGGCCTCGATGTCTTCGGTCGGGCGCAGCGAGCGGTAGCGGTCGTTGACCGCGTTGACGGCGATCTGGTACAGCCAGGCCGAGAAGGGGCGGCCCGTGTCCTGATAGCGGCCGAGGCCGCGTAGGGCTTTCATGAAGACCTCTGAGGTGACGTCCTCGGTGGCTGACTGATCCCTGACCCTCGAATACACAAATCTGTAGATCTGACTGAAGTAGCGGTCATAGAGCTCGCCGAACGCGGCCGGGTCCCGCTTGGCGCGCTCGACGAGATCGTGCTCGCCGGCGCGATTGGGCAGGCTGCTCATCCGCCTTGTCCCCAGTTCGAACGGGTCATCGGCGAGGCTGGTTACGAGTGGGCGCCATCGGATTCGAGATTATCCGTCAGCCCCCACCCGGCCTCGCCGCAGCGTGGATCGGCCGGGGCCACATGTTGTGGCTACTCCTTGTAGCCGGTACAAGATGTTGCTGCCCGACCTCCGCCGTTATAATCCGGATCGCCCCTTGAAGACCCCAAAAAATCTGCGATTTTTCGGGGACCCCAGATGATCGAGCGCTATTCGCCGCCTCGCATGCGGGAGATCTGGTCGGATCGACGCCGCTTCGAACTCTGGCTGCGTATCGAGATCCTGGCCTGCGAGGCCTGGGCCGAGCTGGGCCGGGTGCCCGCCGAATCCCTTCCCAAGCTGCGCTCGGCCAACTTCGACGTCGAGCGCATCAGGCAGGTCGAGGAGGCGGTTGGCCACGACGTGATCGCCTTCCTGACCGTGGTCGGGGAAACCGTCGGCCAGCCCGAGGCGCGCTGGCTCCACCTCGGCCTGACCAGCTCCGACGTCGTCGACACCGCCTTCGCCCTCCAGGTCCAGGAGAGCGCGGAGGTGATCCAGGCCGACCTCGACCAGCTTCGCAGCGCCTGCGCCGAGCTCGCGCTCCAGCACCGCCGAACGCCGATGGTGGGCCGCACCCACGGCATCCATGCCGAGCCGATCACGTTTGGCTTCAAGGTCGCCGGCTGGGTGGCCGAGCTGGACCGGGCCCGCGCCCGGCTGGCGGCGGCCGGCGGGGAGGTCGCGACCGGCAAGCTGAGCGGCGCGGTCGGGACTCACGCCACCGTCGACCCCTTCGTCGAGGAGTACGTCTGCTCGCGCCTGGGGCTGCAGGTGGATGCGGTCTCCACCCAGGTGGTGTCCCGCGACCGCCACGCCGCCTTCATGAATGCACTCGCGCTCAGCGCGGCGACCATGGAGCGGATCGCGCTCGAGATCCGGCACCTGCAGCGCAGCGAGGTGGCCGAGGTCCGGGAGCCGTTCGGCGCCGAGCAGAAGGGCTCCAGCGCGATGCCGCACAAGCGCAACCCGGTCCTCACCGAGCGGATCTGCGGCCTGGCCCGGGTGGTGCGCGGCTACGCCGTCGCCGAGATGGAGAACGTCGCCCTCTGGCACGAGCGCGATATCAGCCACTCCTCGGCCGAGAGGGTGATCTTCCCCGACGGCTGCGCCCTCGTCGACTACATGGCGCAGCAGCTGGCGAACGTGATCAAGGGCCTGGACGTGCGCGTCGACCAGATGCGCCGCAACCTCGACCTCTGGGGCGGGGTCGTTTTCTCCCAGCGGGTGCTGCTGGCGCTGGTCGAGAGCGGCATGAGCCGTGATGACGCCTACCGCCTGGTCCAGCGTGCCGCCCATCGAGCCATCGACGGCGACGGCCTCTTCCGCGCCAACCTGCTGGAGGCCCCCGAGATCCGGCAGCGGGTGGGCGACCGCATGGACGACCTCATCGACCCGGCCGCCGACCTGGCCCAGGTGGACGTCGCCTTCGAGCGCCTGGGGCTCCTGCAAAAGGTGAAGGCGTGACCCCGGGACCGGCGCCAGCTCTCCATCTTCTGGTTCAGCCAGACCCACGAGTTCCAGGAGAACCACCTGATCTCGGGCATGGTCCCCGACCTACCGACCGAGCTTCGCAACCGCATCGACGACCTGGTCGGCCGCTTCATGATCGTCCGCCGCGCCCAGCGGATCGACATCGAGTGCGTGGTCCGCGGCTACCTGGCCGGCAGCGCCTGGGCCGAGTACAAGGAGAAGGGCACCCTGGCGGGCGAGAAGCTGCCGCCCGGAATGGTCGAGAGCCAGCGCCTGCCCCAGCCGATCTTCAGCCCCGCAACCAAGGAAGACTCGGGCCATGACGAGAACATCACCTTCAAGCAGATGCGGCGCGAGGTCGGGGTCAAGCGGGCCGACGACCTCAAGGAGCGCAGCCTGGCCCTTTACGCCTTCGCCGCCGAGCTCTCCGAGCGCCGCGGCCTGATCCTTGCCGACACCAAGTTCGAGTTCGGCACCATCGGCGATCGGGTGATCCTGATCGCGGCGGACGATCATGAAGCGGCCGACCAGGTCGTCGATGCGGTTGCGAAGCTCGGTCGGTAGGTCGGGGACCATGCCCGAGATCAGGTGGTTCTCCTGGAACTCGTGGGTCTGGCTGAACCAGAAGATGGAGAGCTGGCTGGCGAAGGTGATCGTAACCCCCAAGCCGGTGGTCAACGACCCCCAGGGAGTGACCGTGGCCCAGGGCCTGCGCACCCTCGGCTTCGATGGTGTGGCCGGCGTCCGGGTAGGCAAGTACATCGAGATCCAGGTCGCCGCCGAGCACCGGCGGGAGGCCCGGGAGCAGGTCGAGGAGATGTGCCGGAAGCTGCTCGCCAACCACGTCATCGAGGACTACCGCTTCGAGGTCGAGGAAGCTCCGGCGGAGGTGCCTACGGGTTGAAGTTCGGGGTCGTGGTTTTTCCCGGCACCTGGAGCGACCGGGACTGTGGATGGGTGATCGACCAGGTGCTGGGAGCCGAGCTCCGCTACCTCTGGCACAAGGACCGCGACCTCCACGGCGTCGACTGCGTGATCCTGCCCGGCGGGTTCAGCCATGGCGACTACCTGCGAACCGGGGCCATCGCGCGCTTCTCGCCGGTGATGGAGGCGGTGGCCGAGTTCGTCGCCGCCGGTGGCCTGGTCTGGGGCATCTGCAACGGGTTCCAGATCCTCTGCGAGTCCGGCCTGCTCCCGGGCGCCCTGATCCGCAACGACGGGCTCCAGTTCCGCTGCGAGTGGACCCACCTCGTCTGCGAGCGCGAGGACACCCCCTTCACGGCGCTGGTCGAGCGCCGACAGGTGCTGCGGATCCCGATCTCCCACGGCGAGGGCAACTACTTCGCCGACCCGCCCACGCTGTCGCGCCTGGAGCAGAGCGGCCAGGTCGTCTTCCGCTACGCCGACGAGCGCGGCTTCGTGGTTCCCGCCGCCAACCCCAACGGGTCCGTCCACAACATCGCCGGCATCGTCAACGAGCGCGGCAACGTGCTCGGCATGATGCCCCACCCCGAGCGCTGCGCCGAGGTCGAGGTGGGCGGCGCCGACGGCCTCTTTCTCTTCCGGTCGGTGATCGAGTCGGCTCGGAAGTTGATTACTGCATGAGATGAGCGTCGCCATCAACGATCGCAAGCTGAAGGAGGTTGCCCTCTCCCGCGACGCGTACGAGACGCTGGTCGAGAGCCTCGGCCGCGAGCCCAACCCGGTCGAGCTGGGCATGGTCGGGGTGCTCTGGTCCGAGCACTGCTCCTACAAGAGCTCCAAGCCGCTGCTGCGACGCCTGCCCACCACCGGCGAGGGAGTCTTGCAGGGACCGGGTGAGAACGCGGGCGCGGTCGACGTCGGCGAGGGCTGGGCGGTCGTCTTCAAGGTCGAGTCGCACAACCACCCGAGCGCGATCGAGCCCTACCAGGGCGCGGCCACCGGCGTGGGCGGGATCCTGCGGGACGTGATCGCGATGGGCGCGCGGCCGGTTGCCCTGCTCGACTCCCTGCGCTTCGGGCCGCTGCCCGCCTCCGCTCACCACGTCGCGGGTGTGGTGGCCGGGATCGGTGGCTACGGCAACTGCATCGGGGTCCCCACGGTCGGCGGCGAGGTCTACTTCGAGGACTGCTACGCTCAGAACCCGCTCGTCAACGCCATGTGCGTGGGCCTGGTCCGGACCGACCGCCTACGGCGGGCCAAAGCCGAGGGCAAGGGCAACTCGTTGCTCCTGGTCGGCGCCCAGACCGGGCGCGACGGCATCCACGGCGCGTCCTTCGCCTCCCTCGACCTCGACCTCGACGTCGAGGAGCGGCGGCCGGCGGTCCAGGTCGGCAACCCGTTCCTCGAGAAATGCCTGCTCGAGGCCTGCATGGACCTTTCCGGTCTGGCCTCCGTGATCGGCATCCAGGACCTGGGCGCGGCCGGCCTCACCTCGTCGGTGGCCGAGGCCGCGGGCCGCGGTGGCTCGGGCGCGCTCATCGACGTCGCCCGGGTGCCCCGCCGGGAGACCGGGATGACGCCCTACGAGGTGATGCTGAGCGAATCCCAGGAACGGATGCTGATCGTGGTCGAGCGGGGCCGCGAGGACGAGGTCAAGGCGGTGTTCGAAACCTGGGACCTGGAGGCGGCGGTGATCGGCGAGGTCACCGATGACGGCCACCTGACGGTGCGCGACGGCCGCCAGACGGTCGCCCGGCTCCCGGTCGAGCTGCTCACGGAGGGAGCGCCGGTGCGCCGCCTGGAGTCGCGGCCGGGACCCGAGCCGGCGACCATCCTCTCGCTCGACCACCTGCGCCGCGAGCCGCCCGACTTCTCGCGCTCACTGCACCACCTGATGGGGAGTCCCAACCTGGGCTCCCGGCGGCCGATCTTCCGCCAGTACGACCATATGCTGGGCGCGGCCACCCTGGTTCCGCCGGGCGGCGATGCCGCCCTGCTCCGGATCAAGGGCACCCGGCGGGCGCTGGCGATGACGATCGACGGCAACGGCCGCTACTGCCAGCTCGATCCCTACGTGGGCGCCCAGATCGCGGTCGCCGAGGCCGCCCGCAACCTGGCCGCGGTGGGGGCCCGGCCGCTGGCGGTAACCGACTGCCTCAACTTCGGCAACCCCGACCGCCCGGAGGTCTACTGGCAGCTCGAGCAGGCGGTGGCCGGGATCACTTCGGCCTGCCGCGCCTTCGGCCTGCCGGTGGTCTCCGGCAACGTCTCCCTTTACAACGAGTCGGAGGCGGGCGGCGCCGTCTACCCGACCCCGATCATCGGCATGGTCGGTCTGCTCGAGGACTACACCAAGCGGCTGGACGCCGCCTTCAAGGAGGAGGGCGACTTCGTGCTCCTGGTCGGCGCCACCGGCAACGACCTGGGCGGCTCCGAGTACTTGAAGGTGATCTTCGGACAGGTGGCCGGGGGGCCGCCGGCCGTCGACCTGGTCGCCGAGAAGGCGGTGCGCGAGTTCATGCTGGCGGCCGCCCAGGCCGGGCTCCTGCGCTCGGCGCACGACTGCGCGGAGGGTGGGATGCTGGCCGCGCTGGCCGAGTGCTGCCTGCTCGGCAACCTCGGCGTGCGCTGCCCGGCGCTGCGCACGGAAGGCGACCTCCGCCTCGACGCCGGCTTCTTCGGCGAGAGCCAGGGGCGGTTCGTGATCTCCGCCGGCTCGCGGGCGATGCCCGAGCTGCAGGCGCTCGCGCGCCGCATGCACGTCGAGTTCGAGATGCTCGGCAACGTGCACAGCGACCGCATCGTGTTCGAGGGCCAGGTCGACGTCGACCTCGCCGAGCTGCGCCAGGACTGGGAGGCCGCGCTCAGCTAGCCATGGGCAGGATCTTGCGCGACGTCGATGTCGCCAAAAGGCAACCCCGATGGTTCCCCCACGGACCCCATCCGCTCGGCGCCACGCCTGGTCGGCGATGAGGACAACTCAATCGGCACGGCGCAGCCGAGCCTACACGCCACGTTTTCGGAGCCGAGCCTGAGATGTGCGGGATCTTTGGAATCCACTCGCGCGACGTCGATGTCGCCAACATCACCTACTTCGGGCTCTTCGCGCTCCAACACCGCGGCCAGGAATCGGCCGGCATCGCGGTCGGCGACGGCGCCGGGGTGCGCGTGCACCGCGACATGGGACTGGTGGCCCAGGTCTTCTCGCCGGCCACCATGGCCGAGCTGAAAGGGATGGTCGCGATCGGCCACACGCGCTACTCGACGACCGGCGCCTCGCGCGTCGAGAACGCGCACCCGCTGCCCTTCTGCCACCCGCTGCTGGGCCCCGGCGCGATCGCCCACAACGGCAACCTGATCAACGCCCAGGCCATCCGCCGCGAGCTCGAGGAGGCGGGGGTCGAGTTCGTGAGCGCGCTCGACACCGAGATCATGGCGCGCCTGATCGAGCACACCCACGGCAACTCCTGGGACGAGGTCGTCAAGCGCGCCTTCGCGCGTTTCATCGGCGCGTATTCCTGCGCGATCGTGACCGCCGACTCAGTGATCGCCCTCCGCGACCCCTACGGTTTCCGCCCGCTCTGCATCGGCTTCATCGCCGGGGGCGGCCACCAGCCCGCCCACGTGGTCGCTTCCGAAACCTGCGCACTGGACACCGTCAATGCCCGCTTCGTGCGCGAGGTGCAGCCGGGCGAGATGGTGATCATGAACGACCACGGGCTGCAGTCGGTGCGCTTCCAGGAGCGCAAGAAGCACGCCATGTGCGTCTTCGAGTTCATCTACTTCGCCCGCCCCGACTCGATCATCAAGAACTGCGAACTGGAGGAGGCGCGGATCCGGATGGGACGCGAGCTGGCCGCCGAGTCGCCCGTCCACGCCGACATGGTGATCCCGCTGCCCGACTCCGGCACTCCGGCGGCGATCGGCTACGCCGAGGCATCAGGCATTCCCTTCCGCGAGGGGCTCACCAAGTCGCGCTACATCAACCGCACCTTCATCCAGCCCGACCAGTCGCTGCGCGAGGCCGGCGTGCTGCTCAAGCTCAACCCGCTGCGCCGCTCGATCGCGGGCAAGCGCGTGATCGCGGTCGACGACTCGATCGTGCGCGGCACCACCTCGCGCCGCATCATCGACGTGCTGAGGCGGGCCGGCGCCAGTGAGGTCCACCTGCGGATCTCCTCGCCGCCGATGCGCTTCCCCTGCTTCATGGGCGTCGACATCGGTTCGTCCAAGCAGCTGGTGGCGGCCAACCGCAGCGTCGAGGAGGTGCGCCAGCACATCGGCGCCGACTCGCTCGCCTACCTCTCCATCCCCGGCCTCATGCGCGCTGTCGGCACCGGCACCATCGACGAGTTCTGCCGCGCCTGCTTCGACGGCTCCTACCCGGTCCCGGTGCCGCAGCAGCTGGAGATGGACAAGATGGCGTTCGAGGACGGCCTCGAGCCGGAGCGCCCCCGCGACGCCGTTGTAGTGACCCCCTCCGGGTCTGGCGACTTGGCGGGAACCCACGTGACTGTTCTTGGGGGGACGTCCCCCCCTTCCCCCCTGTGACGCGCGCGTATGCCGCGGCGGGCGTCGACATCGCCGGCTACGAACGAATGCTGGAGCGCGTCAAGCCCTTGATCGCCGCCACCCACGGCGCCGCCGTTGTCACCGGGGTCGGCCCGTTCGCGGGCCTCTACGAGATCCCCGGCGGCGCCGGCTTCCTGGCCGCGTCGGCCGACGGCGTGGGCACCAAGATCAAGGTCGCGGTCGCGGCCGGCCGGCACCGCGGCATCGGCATCGACCTCGTCAACCACTGCGTCAACGACATCGCCACCGCCGGCGCCCGGCCGCTCTTCTTCCTCGACTACTACGCCGCCGGCCAGCTCGAGGCCGACGTCTTCGGGGCCGTGATGGAGGGACTCGCCGATGGTTGCGCCGCCAACGGTTGCGCGCTCCTGGGCGGCGAGACCGCCGAGATGCCCGGTCTCTACGCGCTCGGCGACTACGACCTCGCCGGCTTCATCGTGGGCCTGGTCGAGCCAGAGGCGACGCGGGAGCCGGTGCAGGCCGGCGACGTGCTGGTCGGCCTCCCCTCGAGCGGGCTCCACACCAACGGGTACAGCCTGGTCCGCCGCGTGTTCGAGGGCGTATCGCTCGACCATGTCTTCCCCGAGCTCGGCCGGCCCCTGGCCGACGAGCTGCTGGAGCCGCACCGCTCCTACCTCGCAGATCTGCGGGCGCTGCCCTGGAAGGCTGCCGCCCACATCACCGGCGGCGGCCTGACCGGCAACCTGCCGCGGGCGTTGCCGGCAGGCCTGGTGGCCGACCTCGACCGGTCGGCGTGGCAGGTGCCGCCCATCTTCGACCTGATCGCGCGCCGGGGCAGGGTCAGCCAGGACGAGATGTTCGGGACCTTCAACTTGGGCCTGGGCATGGTCGTCGTCTGCGCGGCGCCGGTGCCGGGGTTCCCGGTCGTGGGCAGGGTGGTGCGGGCATGACCACCCCACCAAATCTGCGATCTTGCGGGGACCCCGGATGACCACCCCACAAAATCTGCGATTTTGCGGGGACACCGGATGAAGCTGGGGGTCGCGGTCTCCGGCCAGGGCTCCAATTTGCGGAACCTGGTCGCGCGCGGGTTCGAGGTGGTGGCGGTGGTCACCAACCGGCCGTCCTGCGGCGGCGCCGAGTTCGCCCGCGGCCGCGGCCTCCCGGTCGGGGACTTCCCGCAGAAGCGGTTCCCGTCAGCCGCCCACCGCGACGCCGCCATGGCCGGCTTCCTGCTCGAGCAGGGCGTCCAGCTACTGGTCTGCGCCGGCTACGACCGCGTGTTCACGCGGCCGCTGTTCGACACCTTTGGGGGCCGGATCATCAACATCCACCCCTCCCTGCTGCCCGCCTTTGCGGGCGGCATGGACGCGGTCGCGCAGGCGCTGCGCGCGGGCGTCGAGGTCAGCGGCTGCACGGTCCACCACGTGATCGAGGAGGTGGACGCGGGGCCGATCATCCTGCAGTCGCCGGTGGCGGTCCTGCCCGGCGACACGGTTGAGACCCTCCACGCCCGCATCCAGGCCGAGGAGCATCGCCTGCTGCCGAGAGCGATCGTTTTGGTGAGCGATGCCGCGCGCACTGCTGTCGGTCAGTAACAAGTCCGGCCTGCCAGCCTTTGCGCGCGGGCTGCACCGGCTCGCGTACGACCTTTTCTCGACCGGCGGCACCCTCGAGGCACTGGAGACGTCCTCGGTCGACGCCCGCCCGGTGTCCGAGCTGACCGGCTTCCCCGAGATCCTGGACGGGCGCGTGAAGACGCTGTGGTTTGAGCACATGGCGGTTCTCGACGAACACGGTCTCAAGCCGATCGACTTTCTCTGCGTCAACCTGTACCCGTTCGTGGAGACAGTGGCGTCCGGCGCCGCCTTCGAGGAGGCGATCGAGCAGATCGACGTCGGCGGGCCGGCCATGATCCGGGCCGCCGCCAAGAACCACACCGGCGTGGTGGTGGTGGTCCGGCCCGAGCGCTACGCCGAGGTGCTGCAGGCGCTCGCCGAGGGCGGCCTGACGTCGACCATGCGGCGGCAGCTGGCGGCCGAGGCGTTCACCCACACCGCCGCCTATGACGCCCAGATCGCGGCCTGGCTGCGCACCCACGTCGACGAGGGGATCCCCGACTTCCCGCCCGAGTTGACCCTCGCCGGGGTCCTCGCTCAGCCCCTGCGCTACGGCGAGAACCCGCACCAGAAGGCGGCCTTCTACCGGGTTGGTCCCGACCCCGGCGGCCTGGGCTCGGTACGTCAGCTCCAGGGGCCGGAGCTCTCCTTCAACAACATCCAGGACGCGGCCGCCGCCTACCAGCTGGTCAGCGAGTACCTGCGCCCGGCGGCGGCCATCATCAAGCACATGAACCCCTGCGGCCTGGCGCTCGCCGACACCCTGGCCGAGGCTTACCGGCGCGCCTTCGACTGCGACACCGTCTCCGCCTTCGGCGGCGTGGTGGCGGTCAACCAGGAGCTGGATGCGGAAACGGCCCTCCAGGTCATCAACGTCAAAACCGAGGTCGTGATCGCGCCCGCCATCGGCGAGGAGGCGCGGGCGGTGCTCGCCGGCCGCAAGTACACGCGGGTGCTGGAGGCGGCGCCGGTCCGGGAGTGGGGCCTGGACGTGCGCAGCGTGCCCGGCGGCTTTCTGGCCCAGAGCTGGGACCGCTCCGGGTTCGACCGCGGCCGGTGCAAGGTGGTGACCAGGCGCGAGCCGACGAAGGAGGAATGGGAGCAGCTGGAGTTCGCATGGCTGGCGGTCAAGCACGTGAAATCGAACGCGATCGTGCTCGCCCGCGACCTGGCCGCGGTCGGCGTCGGCGCCGGCCAGATGTCGCGGGTGGAGGCGGTGGCGATCGCCGTCCGCCGGGCCGGCGACCGGGCCGCCGGCTGCGTGATGGCTTCGGACGCCTTCTTCCCCTTCGCGGACGGGGTCGAGGAGGGGATCAGGGCCGGCGTGACGGCCGTCATCCAGCCTGGAGGCTCGATGCGCGACGCCGAGGTGATCGGCGCCGCGGACGCGGCCGGGATCGCGATGGTGGTGACCGGTGAGCGCCACTTCCGGCATTAGAGCGTTGGGGACCGGGGAGCCGCCGTGGGCGCGCATGAAGAAGCGCGAGGTCTCCAACCCGCGCGTCACCTGCGGGTCCTGCCGGCGCTTCGACGGCCACGCCTGGTGCCACCACTGGAACTTCCACACCGAGGCCGAATCGCCGATCTGCGACCACTACCGGGCGCGGCCGCCCGAGCCCTCAGCTGGTGACGTCGCGCCTCTGAATGAGCACGGCCGCTAGCACGATGAAGGCCGCCGTGTAGAGGCTCAGCATGACCACCGCATGGGTGGCGTCGGCATAGGGCGCGGCCTCGCCGCGAAATCTCCCCGGCTGGCCGAAGGACTGCACCAGGTAACCCGCGTTGGCGAGCGGGAACCACTGCTGGACGCGGCGCACGGGATCGCCGACGAACCCGCTCAGGAGGCCGAAGATAAGGGCCTCGATGACCAAGGCGTAGGCGAGCCCCAGGCCGATGGCCATCGCGGACTGTCGGAAGAGAGTGGCCAGGGCGAAGCCGAAGAAGGCCCAGAAGGAGTAGATCAGCCAGGTCGCGAGGAAGCCCTTGACGATGGTGGCGGTGGCCGGCCAGGTCTTGTCGGCCCCGTCGATGGCGGCCAGGGCCAGGCTGGTGGCCGCCGCCATCAGGAGCAGGACCAGGCTCATGAGGAGCACCGTCAGCGCCACCGAAACCAGCTTTCCCGTCAGCCACTCCAGCCGCCGTGGCCGCTGGGTGAAGGCGGTCTTGATGGTGCCCCAGCCGTACTCGCTCCCCTGCGCGAGGACGCCGATGATCATCGCCAGCACGCCCCCCAGCTGGGCGACGCCCTGGAACGTGTTCTGCACGAAGTGGAGCGGGTAGAGGGTCTGCTTGAGGACCTTGTAGCTGGGGGTCCCGGGCGGCGGCGCGTTGGGGCCGCTGGTCGCCGGGGTGGTGTACGTGAAGATGACGTATTCGATCAGGTAGCCGAACGCGAGCAGGATCAGCACCAGGATCGCGATGCAGATCCACACGGCGGGCCGCTTGCGGAGCTTGAGGATCTCGCCGTTGAGCACCGAGAGAACCCGGGTCACAGGCCGGCCTCGGTGCCTGTGAGCTCGATGAAGACGTCTTCCAGCGACCGCCTTCCGGAGCTCAGCTCGCTGACCTCGATCCCGCCGGTGACCAGCGCGCGGTTGATCTCGGCGGCGCGCGCGGGGTCGACCCGCAGCGTGAACGCGCCATCCTCGCCAGTGACCGCCGCCGCGCCCAGCAGCCGCGTCAGGAACTCCTGCGCCTGCGCGGAGGGCTGGGCGCGGACGCTGAGCGTGATCGCGCCCCGCAGCTCCTCCATGGTGCCCTCGGCCACCAGCCGTCCCTTCTGGATGACCCCGATCCGGGTGCACATCTGCTCGACCTCGCCCAGCAGGTGGCTGGACACGAGGACGGTACGGCTGCCCTTGCCGAGCTCCACGATTAGCTTGCGCATGTCGATCATGCCCTGGGGGTCAAGGCCGTTGGTGGGCTCGTCCAGGATCAGCAGCTCGGGCTCCTTGAGGAGCGCGGCGGCGACGCCCAGCCGCTGCTTCATGCCCATCGAGTAGGTCGCGAACTTGTGGCCGGCGCGGGGGGTGAGCTCGACCTGGTCGAGGGCGGCGCCGATCCGGCCGTCGGGCACCCGGCAGTAGTCGGCGATCACCTTGAGGTTGTCCCACCCGGAGAGATAGGGGTAGAAGGCGGGCGTCTCGACGATGGCGCCGATCTTGATCAAACCAACCGGCAC
>WNGE01019389.1_pt1 | contig 14583 bp, 14 predicted proteins | sample 5400651 | NCBI WGS metagenome assembly WNGE01 (sample SAMN13153370, study PRJNA577476) | soil metagenome | isolation source: 60 cm soil or saprolite under grassland replicate 2 | place: USA:California | collected 2016-06-15 | reverse complement strand
AGCCGGACAGAATGTCGCTCCCGTTTTCGACCACGCCGACGTCGCGCACGTAAACGTTCGGCCCGCTGCCTGCGCGGATCGGCAGGTCGGCCAGTTCTCGAATGTCGCGCACAACGCCGTTCATCGGGGCCATGCGGTTCAGATCGCCCGTGCGTACGTTGCCCGCAGGCAGGATCGCGTTGCCCGCCGCGATCGCCTTTGCCACCTCTTCCGGCGACATTGAATAAGAGCGCAGGCGCTCAGGATCGACGCGAACGATCACCGTGCGTTGATTGCCGCCGAACGGCGGCGGCGCGGAGACGCCCTGCAAGGTCGAAAAGACGGGGCGCACCCGGAAGAGCGCCAGGTCCTGAATCTCGGCCACGCCGCGCGTCTCGCTCGAAAAAACCAGTTGGCCCACCGGCACGCTGCCCGCGTCGAAGCGCATCACGAACGGATTGACCGTGCCGGGCGGCATGAAAGCCTTCGAACGTTCGACGTAAGAGATCACCTGCGCCAGCGCCTGGCTCATGTCCGTGCCCGGATGGAAGAAGAGCTTGAGCAGCGCGACGTTCTGGATCGAGCGCGATTCGACATGCTCAATGCCGGAGACGTAGAGGAAGTGATACTCGTAATACGACGTGAGAAAGCTCTCCATCTGCGCCGGGTCCATCCCGCCGTAAGGCTGCGCGACGTAGATCACCGGCAGATTGAGGTTCGGGAAGATGTCTACGGGCATTCGCGTGACTGCAAGAACCGACCCCAGGGCTACGCTGATGACGGCGACGAGAATGGTGAATGGACGTCGTAGGGCGGTATTGATAAGCCACATATAGAGTTGTGTAGTCGTCTTTCATTTTTCATTTTCCGTATTACATTTTTCATTTGCCATCGCGGGAATCGCTACTTGCCGCGATGGCAAATGAAAAATGTAATACGGAAAATGAAAAATGCTCACTTCTTTCCTGCCGCCTGTTGGAGAAATGGTTTGAGATCGCCTTGCAGTTTTGCGGCGGCGAGCGCTGCGCTCACGTCCAATTTCGTCACGGCCTCGTTTGCGCTCGCCTGCCTGCCGATCGTCCGCGCCAACTCGACGTTCGCTTTGCGTAATCCGAAGTCGAACGGCTCCCACGACAACAGCCGGCTGCCCGCGGCGCCCCACGCGCTCTCGATCGAGGAGTTGTCGAGTTGAGGGCCAGAAATCGAAGGGATTCCCGCCTGCGGCAGCAACAGGCCGAAGACGTTGTTGCGGGTCGCGCGGTTCTGTTGCCACGCCATGTCGACGCGCGGCAGATAATTCGCGCGCGCCAGATCGACGCCGGCTTCGGCGGCCTGTCGCTGAGCATGCGCCGCGCGGATCGCCGGATAGTTTTTCAGCGCGAGTTCGACCGCTTGCTCGAAGTTCAAGTTCAGTGGCTGCCGGCCCTGCGCCGGCGCGAAGACGGAAAGCAATGACGGGAAGATCAACGGAAGAAGAAATGAAGACGTCTTTGGCATTCTCATTGAATGGTTTGTTATTTTCCGTGTTGATGGTTCGAGGATGTAGACCGAAACACTACGTCGAGGGTTTCAAAAAATCGCCCCTTGCGTATACTGCATCTTAATAAAGCCACGAGCGCGGAAATTTCTGATAACTTTGCCCAAGTAGCGGCGCAATATCAAGGGTCGCTCGAGGATGTAAAACCAGCATTAAGTGATCGGGCGGGAGTAATGAGGCGTGGCGCGTGTAGAGACGCAAGATCTTGCGTCTCTACACGCGCCCCTGGCGCTGTTACAAGGCGCGAGTAGACAACTCGCGCCACATGTAGTTACGTTCTTGAAATCTAAAGGGTCTTGATCGAACCGGAAACAGCCAATACGGAGACGGCGGAGAGAAGGGAATCGCAGACTTCGCTCAAACAGCTTGCTCTTCTCTTTTTCAAGCTGGGCGTGATCTCGTTCGGCGGCCCGGCGGCGCACATCGCGATGATGGAGGATGAAGTCGTCAGGCGACGCCGCTGGCTTTCGCGCGACGAGTTTCTCGACCTGCTCGGCGCGACGAATCTGATCCCCGGCCCGAATTCGACCGAGATGGCGATTCACATCGGGCGCCGGCGGGCGGGATGGCCGGGGTTGCTGGTCGCGGGGAGTTGCTTCATTCTTCCGGCGACGCTCATTGTTACAGCTTTGGCTTGGGCCTACATTCGCTACGGTTCACTCCCGCAGACCGACGCCCTTCTGTACGGCGTGAAGCCGGTCGTCATCGCAATCATTTTGTAAGCATTGTGGGGGCTCGGGCGAGCCGCGCTCAAAACAAAAACGCTGGCGCTTGTCGGCGCGGTGGGGATATTCCTTCCCGCTTTCTTCTTTGTCGCAGTGAGCGGCTCTTTGGTACCGCGAATTCGGAGGTCTGTGACGGCGGGAGCGGTTCTCGACGGGATCAATGCGGCCTCTTTGTCGCTGATGGCCATAGTGACCTGGCGGCTGGGCCGGGCGGCGTTGGTCGATTGGACGACGTTCGCCATGCTGGTCGTCAGCCTGATTCTGCTGATTCGCTTTCGCATTAACTCAGCATGGCTCGTGCCAGTCGGGGCGGTGTTCGGCCTTGTTCTCAGTACAGTACGGGGAGCGTGAGCGACCCGAACCTTGATCAATAGGCTGTTTGATCAATGCTCGGGTCGCTCACGCTCCCCGTACTGTAACGGCGGTCAATCAAGCTGAATCGCGAAGGCCGCGCGTTCGTGTCCTCTGATTTTGGCCAGGAAATTGAGTATGCGTTTGGCCCATCCATACTTGAGATTCAACAGCTCATTGGCCCGTCGCGATTCCGTCTCGCCGAGCCGCCGGGCCGTGGCGGCTACCCATTCTCCTTTGACATTGCCGCGCATATCGCACGGGGCGACGCGCACGCGCGGATTGTTACGAATCCGTTTGACCTTGTACGAATGGCCCACAGTGTAGAAATACAACGCGCCGCTATCTTCGACGAACCAGAGTGGCGTGCGCACTCCCTGTCCGTTTCTGCGATAGCTCTCCAGGTTCAGATACTTTCGGTTGGCGAATTGAGCGAGCTTGTCATTGCTCATAATTTCACGAAGCGCTTTTGCAGTACTGGTCGCTTACGCTCCCCTTACCGTACCGATTTCACTAAGTGCTTTTCTCGCGAAACGCGAAGAGGTACAGCCCGGCGCCGACGTAGGGGATCAACAGAATGATCGCTATTAAGACGACTTTGGTGGCCCAATCGCGCCTCGATCTCATCACGTCGGAAATGGCGAAGATGTCCAGGATTGTCGCGACCAACCATAATAATGTTCCCATAGCTTGTCCTCTCTGAGGCCGGATGCGCGATCCGGCGAAACGGATTCGAGCGATAATCATTGCGAGGCGCGTCAGCCGCCGAGCTTCGATTTCACGATTTGGTTGACCGCCTTGCCGTCGACGGTCTGGCCAGCGAGTTTGGCCATGACCGCCTTCATCACCGCGCCCATCTCCTTCATCGAACTCGCGCCGGTCTCGGCGATGGTCTCTTCGACGACGCGCGCGATGGCCGCCTCGTCCAGGGCGGCGGGCAGGTATTCTTCGATGACCTTGATCTCGGCCGCTTCCTTCTCAGCCAATTCTATACGCCCGGCCTGTTGATATTGTTCGATGCTGTCGCGGCGCTGTTTGACCAGGGATTGCAGAACCTTGATCGCCTCTTCGTCGGTGAGCGATTCCATTTTATCGATCTCGCGGTTCTTGAGCGCGGTCTTGACCATCCGCAAGGTCGAGAGCCGCTCGGAGACGGGACTTATAGGACGTCCCATAAGTCCCGTAAGTCCTATAAGTCTCATTCATTACGCTCTGGCCAGTGTTATAGGTCGCGCGCGCGCGGCTGTCAAATGATGTATCCTGTGCTGGCGTTGCGGGGCTTGGTGAAATTTGTTAGTCTCTGCAACTCGAAGACCATGTGTGAAAACTATATGAAGCGCACGAAAGAGAGGCCCTGTGGCGGAATTGGTAGACGTCTTCGGCTTAGAACCGAAGGTCCTTTACGGGCGTGAGGGTTCGAGTCCCTCCGGGGCCATTCCTACCAAATCTCGACTCATCCGTCTGCCAGCGATTTCCATTTCGACTCGATCGGTTCGAGTGTCTGTGAAGAAAGGTAAAGAACATTGAAGCTGCAAGTCGATGTCGCTGATCTCTCCCAATGTCGGAGAGACCTCAAAGTTGAAGTCCCCGTTGAGGAGGTCAACGCGGCCTTTGAAAGGACCTACGGGGCCTACGCGCGCCATTTGAAGATTCCGGGATTCCGCCCCGGCCGCGTCCCGCGCGAACTCATCAAGCAACGTTTCGCCAAAGAGGCGAGAGAAGAGGTCGTTAAGAGCCTGGTTCCGGAGGCGCTGCAGTCCGCCGTCGCCGAACACATGCTTCGCGTCGTCGGCGACCCGCAGATTGGCGATCTCTCGATCAGTGAAGGCGAACCCCTGAAGTTCAAGGCGACGATTGAAGTCCTGCCTGAATTCGAGCTTAAAGAGTACAAGGGTTTGAAATTGACCAAACGAGTGGCGACCGTGACCGATGAGGAGGTCGAGCATACGCTTGAGCATCTGCGCCAATCCGCGGCGGAATACGTTCCGGTGGAAGACCGCCCGTCACGTGACGGCGACTTCGTTTCGGTCAATCTGGTCGGCAAGTACGTCGAACCGCCGGAAGAAGAGGATTTGAAGTCCGACGACGTGCAGGTCGAGATCGGCGCCGACGGCGTGCAGACCGAATTCAGCGAGAATCTGCGCGACGTGAAGGCCGGCGACGTCCGCGAGTTCCGCGTCAAATACCCGGAAGATTTCTCCGCCGAAGGGTTGGCCGGCAAGACTATAGACTTCACGGCCACCGTGGTCGCGGTCCGCGAAAAAGAGGCGCCTGAACTCGACGACGAATTTGCGCGGGATTTCGGCGACTATGAAAATCTCCAACAGTTGCGCGACAGGATTCGGGAAAATTTGACGGCGTCCGCCGAAGCGCGGGCCCAGGCCGATCTTCGTGAAGGGACCGTGAAGCGGGTTCTTGAGGACTATGACTTCGAGGTCCCATCCGCGCTGGTCGAGCCGCAGGTCGTCGACCGCGCCCGCGAATTCGCGTACATTCTGATGCGCAACGGCGTCCCGCCGCAGACTATCAAAGAGATCGATTGGGAGGAGCGAATGAAGGAGTTCCGCCCGCTGGCGGAGCGTGACATTCGCATGGCGCTGGTCTTCGACAAGATCGGCGAGGTCGAGAAGGTCGAGGTCAGCCGGTGGGAGGTCGACGCCGAAATCGAGAGGATGGCGAGATCGAGCGGCGAGCCGGCGGACCAACTGAAGGCTCGCTTGACAAAGGATGACTCGCTTTCTAGTATCGAACACAGGCTGCGCCATCAAAGGGCGTTGGAGGCGGTTATAAAGCACGCCGAGGTCACGGTTGAAGAGTTCAACAAAGATCAGAATGAACATCATGCTCAGTCTCCAGCGCAAACGGAAACTGAGGGCGAGGTTCGGAGCGAAGGCAAATCACAAGCGTTATGATCAATCCACAATCTCATTTAGTGCCCATGGTTATCGAGCAGACGCCCCGCGGCGAGCGCGCTTTCGACATCTATTCGCGCCTGCTCAAGGACAACATCATTTTCATCGGGACTCCGATCGACGACGTGGTGGCCAACCTCGTCGTCGCGCAAATGCTGTTCCTCGAATCGGAGGACCCGGACCGGGAAATCTCGCTTTACATCAATTCGCCCGGCGGCTCTGTGACGGCGGGCATGGCGATCTATGACACCATGCAATTCGTCCGCTGCCCCGTTACGACCTTCTGCATCGGGCAGTGCGCTTCGATGGCGGCCGTGTTGTTGACCGCCGGCACCAAGGGAAGGCGCTTCGCCCTACCCAATTCGCGGATTCTGATCCATCAACCGCACGCCGGGGGAATTTCGGGTCAGGCCAGCGACATCAAGATCGCAGCGGAAGAGATCCTGCGCCTGCGCGAGCGCATCAACGAAATTCTCGCTTACCACACGGGCCGCTCCGTGGAACAAATCGAGAAGGACGTCGACCGCGACCGGATCATGAGCGCCATGCAGGCCAAGGAGTACGGGTTGATAGATCAGGTAATTAAACATCGGGAGTAAAACCCGATAAGCTTGGCTGCTGATACAGCGACCGACACTCAAGACCTTATGAACGATCGTATTCCCTCAGGCGCCACTCACTTCGACTTCGGCGGCGCCCTTATCTCGCAGACGCACAGGGCGGTCCTGAGGTGTTCTTTCTGCGGGATGGGCGAGGGAGAGGTCGCGAGACTCTTTGAAGGCCATTCCGGCTATATTTGCGACGAGTGCGTCGAGGTCTGCGTGCAATTGCTGAGCGATTACCGCGAAATGGGAATCAGGCCGCCCAAGCTAGACCAGCCCTGGTATAAGAGAATATTGGGCGATGACGGCTCTCAGGTCGGGCAGTGCAGCTTCAACGTCCACGACCGCAGCAATCCGCAGGGGGCGAGGCTGTTCGCCGGGATCAGCGCGCAGATCTGTGACAAATGCGTCCGCGCCTGCGAGCTTCTCAAAGCCGGCCTGGCGTTTGACGATTGAGGCCGCCGAGATTCCCGCCGCCGGCCTCCAGCGCTTGCGCGCATCTGCCCACTTGTTTATGATTTTGCGGCGCGCGTGTAATGCCCTTTGATCGATTCAACGCCGCCATTCGGTAGATCGCAACTTTCGTTTCGTTCGCAATCCCGTTTAAGGTTGCTATCAACAACAAACCCATATTCCATCTTGATGCGGAGACCATGCGGTGATGAGAAGAGGCGACGACACTTTACGCTGTAGCTTCTGCGGTAAGAGCCAAAATGAAGTCAAAAAGCTGATCGCAGGCCCCACCGTTTACATCTGCAACGAGTGCATCGACATCTGCATCGAGATCATCAGCGATGACGCTCAGCAGGAAGCCGCCGCCGCGCGCCCGCCGCTTCCGAAACCGTCGGAGATCAAAAACTTCCTCGACGAATACGTGATCGGGCAGGAAGAAACGAAGAAGAAATTGGCCGTCGCCGTCTACCAGCACTACAAGCGGATAGAGATGATGAAGCGGCGCAGCGATGTAGAGATTCAGAAATCGAACATCCTGCTGATCGGCCCTACCGGAACCGGCAAGACGCTGCTCGCGCAAACCCTCGCGCGGATGCTCAAAGTCCCGTTCACCATCGTCGACGCCACGACGCTCACCGAAGCCGGCTACGTCGGGGAGGACGTGGAAAACGTCATCCTGAAGTTGCTGCAATCGGCCAACGGCGACGTCGAGCGCGCGCAGCAGGGCATCATCTACATCGACGAGATAGACAAGATCTGCCGCAAGGACGAGAACCCATCGATCACCCGCGACGTTTCCGGCGAAGGCGTGCAACAGGCGCTGCTCAAGATCCTCGAAGGCACGGTCGCCAACGTCCCGCCGCAGGGCGGGCGTAAACACCCGCACCAGGAATTCTACCTCATAGACACGACGAACATCCTGTTCATATGCGGCGGCGCTTTCGTCGGCCTTGACAGGGTGATTCAGCGGCGCGTCGGCCAAAAAGGCATGGGGTTTCATGCCAACATCCGCCCGTTGCATCAATCGCGCGCCAACACGGAACTGCTTCAGCAGATTCAACCCGAGGATTTGATCAGGTACGGCCTGATCCCGGAATTCGTCGGGCGTTTGCCGGTCGTGGGCACTCTGCATGAACTGGACGAAGCGGCGATGATCGAAATTCTGACTCAGCCGAAGAACGCGCTGGCCAGGCAATATCAGAAACAGTTCGAGTGGGACGGCATCAAATTACGCTTCACCGATGAGGCTTTGCGCGCGGTGGCTCGCCAGGCCTGCGAGCGCAAAGTCGGCGCGCGGGGCCTGCGGATGATCCTCGAAGAGTTGATGCTCGACGCGATGTACACCCTCCCGAGCCAGAAGAAGATGAAAGAATTGGTCGTGACCGCCGAGATGGTCGTCAACCACCGCGTCGTATTTCCGCTCGAAAAAGCAGGCTGAGAACGAAGATCGAAGATGGAGGATCGAGGATAGAGAATCGCCTTGCGGGCGCCGACGCGATCTTCGATCTTCGATCTTCGATCTTCGATCTTCGATCTTCGATCTTCGATCTTCGATCTTACGCGGTCGATCAAGGTCTCGCCTTCAGCCGCGAGTCCGGCCAGGACCAGTGAGGCCGAGGCGCGAAGGTCGGAGGCGATCAACTGCGCGCCGGTCAAAGGGGACGGGCCGTGAACGTCCACGCTGCGGCTGTTGATTCGCATCTGCGCGCCCAGGCGCATCAATTCGGCGGCGTGCATGAATCGGTTCTCGAAGATCGTCTCGGTGATCACCGAATCGCCTTCGGCTTGCGTCATGAGCGCCATGTACTGCGCCTGCATGTCGGTCGGGAATCCGGGGTAGACGGCCGTGGTCACGTCTGCGGCCTTGTAAGGCGCGCGCGATTCGCCGTTGCCGGCGACGCGCAACTTATCCCGGCCGGTCTGTTCGATCTTCACTCCCACCTCGCGCAGCTTTTCGATCACCGACTGTAAATGACCCGGCTCGCAATTCGTGATCTCCACCTCGCCGCCGGTAATCGCGGCGGCGACTATGAAAGTGCCGGTTTCGATCCTGTCGGGAATGATCGTGTGGTCGGCGCCGCCGAGTCGCTCAACGCCGGTGACGGTGATCGTCGGCGTAGAGGCCCCTTCGATCTTCGCGCCCATTTTGGTGAGCAGCTCGGCGAGGTCTACAATCTCCGGCTCGCAGGCGGCGTTCGAGATTCGCGTCACGCCGTCGGCCAGGGCGGCGGCCATCATCACGTTCTCCGTGCCGGTGACGGTGACGGTTTCAAACTCAATGTCGGCGCCGCGCAGCCGCGAGGCGCCGGCTTCGACCACGCCGCCGCGCAACTCGATCTTCGCGCCCATTTTTTCGAGCGCCATCAGGTGCAGGTCTATGGGGCGCTGGCCGATGGCGCAGCCCCCTGGCAGGCTGACGCTCGCCTGACCGAACCTCCCCAAGAGCGGCCCCAGCGCCAGCACTGACGCCCGCATGGTTTTGACCAGTTCATAAGGCGCCTCGTAATCTTCGACCGTGCCGGCGTTGATCTGATGGGTGCGCAGTTCCGGGACGAGCACGGTGCAACCCAGGTCCTCTAGCAATCGCCGCATCGTGATCAGGTCGCGCACGTAAGGCACATTGCGCAGCGTCACCGTTTCGGGAGTGAGCAACGCCGCGGCCAGACACGGCAGGGCCGAATTCTTCGCGCCGCTGATCGCGACGCCGCCTTTCAACTTTTTTCCGCCGATGATTCGAAATTTATCCATGCGATCTACATGCGTTCTAATTGTCATTCGGAAGCCATTCGGGAGGTGATGAGCGTAGCCAATTCGCCAATGTACAGCAAGCGCCAAATAATTGACAGCCCTTAAGAACTGGGCGATACTTAGCGCACCGCTCAATGACGCCGGGAAAGTTCTTATGATGGACGGCGTCGTTCGTTCGGCACCTCCCGCCTCCCCCCTGTTTTCATAACCCTATTACGACTTTATCTTTATGTGCGGAATCTTCGGGATTGTCACAACAAGACCGCGGTCCGAGTTGATTGAGCCGGTTGACCGCGCGCTCGACGCCCTGGCTCATCGCGGGCCTGACGACCGCGGCGTCGAATTCATCAGCGACGGGCGCGACGGATTGACCGTGGCCTTTGCGCATCGCCGCCTGTCCGTCCTCGATCTTTCTCCGGCCGGACATCAGCCGATGCGCGACGAGGCGACCGGCGATTGGATCACCTACAACGGCAAGGTCTTCAATTTCCGCGACGTTCGCCGGGAGCTTGTCGCGCGCGGTTTGAGATTTCGTTCCGAGAGCGACACCGAGGTTTTGTTGAAGGGCTTCGGCGCGCGAGGCCGTGACGCGATTGCGGATTGGCGGGGGATGTTCGCGTTCGGCTTCTGGAACGCCCGGCGGCGATCGCTCACGCTGGTTCGCGATCGCCTCGGGATCAAGCCACTCTACTATTACCACGACGGCGACACATTCATCTTCGCGTCTGAGGTCCGCGCGCTGCTCGCCACGGGGCTGACGCCGCACAAAATTGCGCCGCCCGCCCTGGACAGTTTTCTCGCGTGGGGAGGGGTAGAGCAGCCGCTGACGATCATCGAGAACGTCTATGCCGTCCTGCCAGGACACATTCTGGAGTTTAAGGACGGGCGCGCCCAAACCGAAGCCTATTGGGAATTGCGCGCCGATAAACAAAACAAGGTTCGAGACGAACGCGAATTGATCGAAGAAATGGGCGCATTGCTCACCGACTCCGTCAAGTCGCATCTCGTCTCGGACGTTCCGGTGGGCGTTTTTCTGAGCGGGATCGATTCGGGCTCGGTAATGGCGCTGGCGAGCCGGGGCGTCGTAAGTCCGATCAAGTCATTCTCGGTCTGCTTCAAGGGCCGGGAGTTCGGGGAGGAAAGTTGCGCTGAAAAGCTCGCGCGCAGGTACGGCGCCGACCATTATTCGGTCCCGGTCACGGAGGACGATATCCTTTCCATCTTGCCCGAGGCCTTACGCGCTATGGATCAGCCTTCGATAGACGGCCTCAACACTTTCGTCGTCTCTCAGGCGGCGGCGGGCGCGGGGATGAAAGTCGCGTTATCGGGGCTGGGCGGCGACGAGGTGTTCGCAGGCCATGACTTCTTCCACTCCATCGCGCGCGAAGAACAGATGCGAAATCGGGTGAAGGCCGCGGCGCCGAGGTTGCTCAAGGCCGCCGCATCGGCGCTCGGGGCGTTCTCCTCGATCGATCGCGCGGCCAAGTTGAGCGCGCTGCTCGGTGCCGACCATCTCAATGAACATTTCGTGAAATCGAGGCGCCATCTCTTCACCCCCGGGCAGCGACGGGCTTTGATGCTCGCTACCGTCGGCGCGTCGCCGGCGGTCGAGGATTGGAATGAACGCCAAATGTCCAACTGCGCGAGCGCCGACCCGATCAATCAGGCCTCGGCGCTGGAACTGAGCGGCTATCTGGGTAACGCCTTGTTGCGCGACACCGACTCGATGAGCATGGCGCACGGCCTCGAGGTCCGCGCCCCCTTGATCGATCACAAGGTCGTCGAAAAGATGCTCACCGTGCCGGGGCGGTTGAAATTGCGTCGAAATGAACCGAAATGGATGCTGGTGGACGCCGTGGGCGACCTGCCGCGAGAGGTCGCCCGCCGCCAGAAGCTGGGGTTCGAACTGCCATTTAAGAACTGGCTGGCCGGCGCGCTGCGCGAGCGGATCGAAACCGCGCTGTGGTCGCCGCAACTGACGAAGCTCCTGAGCATCACCGCGATGCAAGAAGTGTGGAGCGACTTCCTGAGAGGCCGCGCAAGTTGGTCGCGCGTCTGGAGCTTTTATGTCCTGGGGGAATGGGCGGGGATGAATTTGTAATGATTATTGCTGAAGCGGGATGAAGCTTTCATCGTCCTGGTGTTGGCGCTCCCAGGTCAGGAAGTCGTAATATCCGCAGCGCTCCTCTTCGGGGAAGGCGCGACACGTTTCGGGGCGATGCTCGTAGACGGTGCAGTTCCGCTTTGACGGGTGTAGAAACTGGCATCTGCTTTTGAAGACGTGATCCTTGTGGTGCCGCAGCACGCGGTGGCCGTAGCTCTTGATGAACTTGGTGAATTTCTTCTCGGCCTCTTCGTAACTCAGCTCGAAGCGCTTCGCCAATCGGGCTATGTCGCGCTTCGTGACCAGTATCCAATCGTATGTGCAACAGTAAGCCGGACACTTCGTGCAGTCGTAACTGAGGCTGGTTTTTACGGCGTTGCCGTTGGCTCGGGGCGCGTTGATAACGGGTAATTCCTTTTTAGCCATATTTTATTGCGGCGGCTTTTGCGGCGCCGCCGGCGTAATGTCTTCGCCGAGTTTAACGTCAGTCTCGAACTTGCGATAGAACTTGAAGTGAATCAGGTTGCGAAAATAGTGTTTCTGGCGGCGATCGGCGATGATGAATTCGGCGCGCGTCGGCAGAAGAAAATCCACGTCCAGCCCTCGCAGTCTGATGATGTCGTAATCTACAGAGCTTTCGGAATGAGTGACCGGATTGCTCTTGGGCAGATCGTCCATCGCCTGGTCGATACGCAGAACCTTCTTCGTCTCGACATCGATCCAGACCGTGCCGCTGTAGCCGACGATCAACGGGTCGGCGCCTTCGGCCTTGAGGACCAGCTTTGACGACTCCTTCGGCACGGTGAAGTCATAGATCAGCGCCTGGCGATTGCCCAATCGCTCTTTGCCGGCGGGCTTGAAGACCGCCTTCGTTTCGAGGTCGAAGAGTGAGGCTAGCCCTGAGGCGAAATCGCCCGTCGAATAGGCTCCTTTGACGTCATCGAGCGGGCGGGTGACGGGCCGTCCGACGCTGTTGATCGGTTTGTACGATTCGCGCTTGCGGTTGTAAGTCAACTCATAAACCAGCGTGTCGGCCTTCTCCCACGCCCCGCTGCCGTCATAGTCGAAGTAGCGCTGAATGTCCTGCTGGCAGATGAAGTCGGGCAGTTCATCCAGGTAATCGCGCACAACTTTGCGGGTCTCTTCGATGAACGGGTCGGTTGGTTGTGGGCCGGTGATGACGACTTTGCCCGCCGAGGCCGAGAGTTTATCAGCCGCGCGTTTGACGGCGTTGATCAGATTCTGGCGCCCTCCATTCTTCCTTATCAAGCTGACGGCATCCGGCGTCGGGTCGAAGGCGATCCCGAATCGCTCTACGCGCGCGGCCAGATCGGCCTCTGTCATATCTCGTCCGACTTCGCGGCGGAGCATGGTGTTTAACGCCTGCAAGGTCAAAGGCTCATTCGCGGCCTGATTTCCGCTCTGGCCTTTAGCCGGGACCAAAAGCGCCGAACAGATGAACAACGCGACAATCGCGGCGGAGCTTTTTCTCATCGTTTCCTCCTGCGGAAATCCCTGGGATCATCATGAATAGGACTTATAGGACCTATAGGACTTATAAGTTTTATTAAGTCCTATAGGTCCCATAGGTCCTATAAGTCCTATTCATAACGCGGTTCATTGTCGACCATCGCGAGACGATTTTCCAGCCGGCGCCGGCGTGTTGTAGAATCCCTGCAGATCATTTTGCCGCGATGTTCCCCGGCGCGCAGGCAGGTTGATCAGCGCCTGAACAGGCGTCGAACGACAACCGCCCCGCTTAAATTACGGCATAGGAGCTATTGATGACTAAACAGATAAAACGTCTCTCCCTCGCGGTTTTTCTGATCAGTTCTTTATTTCTCACAGGATCAATCGCACAGACTGCTCGAGACGCCGATTACGATCGCATGGTCCAGATGACCGGCCCGTTCGGCGGCGACGTGACCGCGATGGCCATAGACCGGCGCAGCGCCGACCGAATCTGGATCGGCGCGAGCGACGGCCAGATCTTCCGCTCGACCGACGGAGGGAAGGGGTGGACGCGGATTCGCCCCGGGGTCAAAGCCCCGAGCTCCGCCGTCACCGTCATTCTTCTCGACAGCGAAAAGCCCGGAGTCATTTATGTCGGCATGAAACCGCTGCTCGATTTGAACGAAGAGACGAACGGCGGCGGCGTATTCGTCAGCGAGGACGACGGCCGGAGCTGGAGCCTGTTCGAAGGCATGCGCGGGCGTTCGGTGCGCGCCATGTCGCAATCGGCGAAGGACCCGAACGCGATGGCAGTCGCCGCGCGCGACGGCGTTTATTACACCACTGACCGAGGCAAGACGTGGAAGCGCATCACCCCGGAGAATGACCCCGAATTGAAAGGCTTTCATTCCGTGGCGATCGATCCGCGCGACGCGAACGTCATTTACGTGGGCACGCATCACCTGCCCTGGAGGACGACCGACGCCGGAAAGACCTGGAAGCGGGCCGCGTCGAAAGAGAGGGGGATGATCGACGACTCGGACATCTTCGCCATTCACATCGACCAATCGAACCCCGACACCGTGCTGATGAGCGCTTGCAGCGGCATCTACCGCTCGCGCGACGCCTCCGAGACGTGGTCTAAGCTCCAAGGCATTCCTTACACCAGCCGCCGCACGCACGTCATCTATCAACACCCGACGAGGCCGCAGGTGATTTTCGCGGGAACGACCGAAGGCTTGTGGGTCTCCACCGACGGCGGCAAGCCGGACAGTTGGCGGCGAATGACTTCCCCGCGCACGGTCATCAACGCCGTCGCCGTTCACCCCGACCGCCCCGACCGCGTCTTCCTCGGCGTCGATGACGTCGGAGTGTTGATCAGCGTCGACGGCGGCGAAAGTTATGAGGTCAGCAACGCCGGCTTCATCAACCGCCAGGTTCGCGCCGTGGCTGCGGACAAGGCGGAGCGCGGGCGGATCTACGCCGGAGTGATCTTCGACCGGACGAACGGCGGGTTGTTTATCAGCGAGGACGGCGGCGGCGCCTGGCGCCAATCGACGAACGGCATGGGCGCGCGTGACGTCTATTCGCTCTATCAATCGGACTCCAACCCGGGGACGATCTACGCCGGAACCAACAACGGATTGTTCCGCTCCGACGACCGGGGGCGCAACTGGGCGCAGGTGAAAAAAGCGCAGGTCAAAGCCGGGGCGAAGTCCCG
>WNGE01006173.1_pt1 | contig 14584 bp, 14 predicted proteins | sample 5400651 | NCBI WGS metagenome assembly WNGE01 (sample SAMN13153370, study PRJNA577476) | soil metagenome | isolation source: 60 cm soil or saprolite under grassland replicate 2 | place: USA:California | collected 2016-06-15 | reverse complement strand
CGCTGGTCTCCGGCTCGCACGTCTTCATGGGGTCCGACGATGGGACCCTCGCGGCCATCGACGTGGTGACCGGCCGGCTGGTCTGGCGGACGCGGTACGCGGCCGGTCCGATCGGCCCGCTCGCTCCCGCGGGCGCCGTCCTGCTAGTGCCGGTGCTCGGATCGCGGGCTTCGATCGTCGGTCTCGTGCACGACCCCAACGCAGCGCTGGTCAGCGAGGACTCGCCCTCGACCCTGCACCTCCCGCTCGCCCTGGCGAACTTCGCGGGGGCTTTCGTGCTGGTGCTGGGGGCGATCCTCGGCGCGTTCGCCCTGTTGCAGCGATACCTGAGAAGCACAGCTCCCGCCCGGGCCGCAGGCGAGGGGCCGGGGCTCGAGCCGGGCACTGACTTGGAGGCCGACGTCCGGGGGAACGACGATCCGGAAGACGAGGAGCGGTGAGCAAGAAGCGTCGCCGGAGGCGACCCCCCGCTCGACCCTCTGCGGCGGCCGAACCGGGTAGCCAGGGTTCCGGGTCGACCGCCTCCTCAGGATCTCGGTCGCGAGTGCCCCGATCGGCCTCCTCCGGAGCCCGTGCGGCGGGAGCCGCCGCAACCGCGACGTCGAGAGCCTCCCGGGCGGCGGCGCCTCGTTCGCGCGGCCGCCCGGCCGCTCCTCCGCCGAAGCGAGCCTGGCTCTCTCTGCGCGGCCCCACCCCCGGCGCCTCAAGGTCCGGCCGCGCCCGGGATCGGCAGGGGGACGGGGCTCGGGACTCCGGCCAGGTTCAGCCACCATTGCTGAGGTCGCTGGCCAGAGGGATCGCCGTGGCCGGGACCTCGCCGGCGCTCCTGGTCACCGCGTTCGTCGGATTGCTGCTCCTCTGGCTGGTCTACTCGAGCACCGGCCTGATCCAGGCCCCGGTCCCGGGCGTGATGGCCCAGATCGAGTCGCTCCCCCCCATGCAGTCGGCGCTCGACGCCAACTTCTTCGGCCTCGGAGCCCGGGTGTTCCCCGCGGCCGTCTCGGTCACCCTCGCCGGGGTCCTGCTAGTCCTGCGATCCGCCCTCCTGGCGTTCTCAATCTCGCTGGTCATCGAGTGGCTCCAGGGAGCGGGGGGCGGGCGCGCCGCGGTTCGGGGAGCCGTGGCCCGCTCCTCCCGCATCCTCCAGGTCGTGGTGGCCATCCAGGCGCTGTTCCTGGCCCTGGTGTTCGTCCTCCCCGCGCTCCTCGGCGCCATCCTGGGGCCGCTCGGCACCGTCCTGGCCCTGGTCATGGGGATGTACTTCCTGGTCTATGCCCCCGTCGTGGCCGTTCACGAGCGGGTTGGCCTCCGCGAGTCGGTGCGACTCTCCGCCAGGGCTGCTCGTCTGCGCGGTTCGCAGCACATCCTCCTGGTCTTTCCATATCTGCTGGTGAGCCTGTACATCACGCTTCGAACCTCTGGCAGCCCCGGTTTCCCGGTGACCCCGTCGCTCCTCGTGTGGGCCTATGCCCTGTTCATGACGTTCGTGCATGTCGCGGTCCTCGCCGCGCTCACCCAGCGGTGGCGCTTGGTGCGCGGCGCCCTCGTGGAACCCGAGCCGCCCGGCTGAGACCGCTGCTGGAGAGCGTCCTGTTACACTGGGTTTGCTGCTCAGGCGGCAAATACACACGTCCGGGGACTCGCCCCGCGGTCCCGTTTTCGGGTCGGGGCGAGGCTGAACCGGCGGAGGGTACGAAAACCGGAAGGAGGCACCGTATGCCCGTCGCAACCAGGCGGGAGCTGCTCGAGGCCGGGGTCCACTTCGGCCATCAAACGAAGCGCTGGAACCCGAAGATGCGCCGATTCCTCTACGGCCAGCGCTCCGGCATCTACATCATCGATCTCGAGGCCACCCTCGGGGGTCTCCAGCGCGCCTATGACTTCCTGGTCGATGTTGGCGCCCGCAACGGCACCATCCTGTTCGTGGGGACGAAGAAGCAGGCCCAGGAGGTGGTGGCCGAACAGGCCACCCGGGTCAACATGCCATACGTCAACACGCGCTGGTTGGGCGGCATGCTCACGAACTTCCAGACGATCTACGGGCGGCTCAAGCGGCTGAAGGAGCTTCGGGACATGGAGCGCTCCGGCGCCTTCGAGTTCCTTCCCAAGAAGGAGGTGCTCAAGCTCCGCCACGAGAAGGAGAAGCTCGAGCGAAACCTGGCCGGGATTCAGGACATGGAGCGGGTGCCCGACGGCGTCTTCGTGATCGACACGAAGAAGGAGCACATCGCGGTCACCGAGGCGCGCAAGCTCGGGATCCCCGTGGTTGCCATCGTCGACACGAACTGCGACCCCGACGAGGTCGACTTCGTGATCCCGGGGAACGACGACGCCATCCGGGCCTGCACAGTGATTACCCGGGTGGTCGCTGACGCCATCCAGGAAGGTCAGTACCTGGCCTACCAGCGGACCCAGCGGACCGGGCCGGAGCCCGAGTTCGAGCGGGAGCCCGCCATGGAGCCGGCGGTTGAGACCGTCGAGGTGGCGGAGGCACCCAGGGTCACCCTTTCGGCCGAGGAGGCCGCATGGATGGGGATCGCCGCCGATGGTGCTGTTGAGACAGATGTGGCCGAAGGAGAGCCCCAGCCTGGGGCCGAGCCCGTCGCCGAAGCCGAGCCCGCCGCCGAAGCCGAACCTGACGCCGAAGCCGAAACTGACGCCGAACCTGCACCAGTTCCGACCGATCCGGAGTCGGTCGAGGCGCAGATGGACTTCGCCCCCGACCCCGCGTTGAACGTGGAACCTCCGGTGACCGAGCCGGACGAGGCCGGAACGCCGGCATCCGAGGAACGGACCGACGAGACCGGCGAACGGCCCGAGGAAGCGTCCGAAGAACGGATCGATGAGGCCGAGCCTGCCCGGGCCGGCGGCGAAACCGGCGGAACACCGTCCCCAGCCGGCGGCTGACAGGGAGCTCGGCAGAGAGAAGGAAGGACCAATGACCGATCACGAGATCACGGCCGGGCTGGTCAAGCAGCTGCGCGACGCGACCGGCGCCGGAATGATGGATTGCAAGCGCGCGCTGGTCGAAGCTGGCGGTGACATGCCGAGGGCGCAGGAGATCCTCCGCACCAAGGGCCTCGCCTCGGCCAAGAAACGGACCGGGCGCAAGGCCCGGGAGGGGCTGGTCGATGCCTATATCCACGGCGGCGGCCGGATCGGAGCCATGGTGGAGGTCAACACCGAGACGGACTTCGTGGCCAGGACCGACGAGTTCCGCACGCTGGTCCGGGAGATCGCCATGCAGGTGGCGGCCCGGGATCCCCGGTGGGTCTCTCGCGAGGACGTCCCGGATGACGTCCTCGAGAGCGAGCGGAAGATCGCCGCGGAGAAGGCTCGGGCGGACGGGAAGCCGGAGCAGGTCATCGATCGCATCGTGGACGGCCAGCTCGCCGGGTTCTACAAGGAGTACGTGCTTCTGGAGCAGGACTACATCCGGGAGCCGAAGCGGACGGTGGGCGACCTGGTCTCCGAGGTCGCCGCGAAGGTGGGGGAGAACGTGATCGTCCGCCGGTTCGCCCGCTACCTCCTGGGCGAGGAGGCCTGAGCCATGGCGCTCGCCTCCGACCAGGATGGTGACGCGCGGATGACCGAAGCCGGGGCCGCCCTGGCCCCGAGCCCGGTCTACGGCCGGGTCCTGTTGAAGCTGTCTGGCGACGCGTTCTCGCCGCCGGGCGGCGGCTTCGGCATCTCCGCGCCATCGATCCAGCTCCTGGCGGAGCAGCTCCAGGAGGTCCGCTCGATGGACGTCGAGATGGCCGTGGTCGTCGGCGGCGGAAACATCTGGCGGGGGCGGCAGGCCCCTGGGATGGACCGCGCCAGGGCCGACTACATGGGCATGTTGGCCACGGTCATGAACGCCCTCGCCCTCCAGGACGCGCTGGAGAACCTGGGCGTCCACACCCGGGTGCAGACCGCGATCCAGATGGCCCAGATCGCCGAGCCGTACATCCCGCGGCGGGCCATGCGTCACCTGGAGAAGGGACGGGTCGTGATCTTCGCCGCCGGCATGGGCGTCCCCTTCTTCTCCACCGACACGACTGCGGCCCAGCGAGCTCTCGAGATCAAGGCGGAGGCGATCCTGAAGGGGACCAAGGTGGACGGTGTCTACGATTCGGACCCCAAGCTGAACCCCGACGCGGTCCGGTTCGACTCGCTCGAGTACATCGAGGTCTTGAAACGCGGGCTCGCCGTCATGGACGCCACGGCCATCTCGCTCTGCATGGAGAACCAGCTGCCCATCATCGTGTTCGACCTCGGCATCGAGGGCAACATCAAGCGCGCCATCCTGGGAGAGCCCATCGGGACGCTGGTTCACAGCGGAGCGCCGTGACAGAGCCGCCCTGGGACTGAGGTTCGCGGAAGCGGGCCCCAGCGGGTAGGCTCTGGCCGACAGGAGGGAACGAACTCCGGATGACCGTCGAGGAGACCCTGCGAGACGCTGAGCACAAGATGAAGTCGGCGGTGGCGGTGACCCAGGACGAGCTGGCTTCGATCCGGACCGGCCGGGCGAACCCGAAGCTGCTGGACCGGATCACCGTCGACTACTACGGCTCGCCCGTGCCGCTCAACCAGCTGGCCTCGTTCTCGGTGCCGGAGCCCCGCCTGCTCGTGGTCCAGCCCTTCGACCGGGGAGCCATCGGCAGCATCGAAAAGGCCATCATGTCCTCGGACCTCGGGCTCACGCCTTCCAATGACGGGAACCTCATCCGGCTCGCCTTCCCCGCGCTCACCGAGGAGCGGCGGCGCGACCTGACCAGGCTGGCCAAGGAACGGGGCGAGGAGGGGAGGGTGGCCGTGCGGAACGTTCGCCGGCACGCCAAGGAGACGATGGAACGGACCGAGCGCGACCACGCCATCTCGGAGGACGAGCTGAAACGGGCCGAACGGGAGCTGCAGCGGCTCACCGACCACTTCGTGGCCGAGATCGACCGGGTCCTCGACCACAAGGAGAAGGAGTTGTTGGAGGTCTAGATGGCGGCCGACCAGGAGGGACGAGAAGGCGGGTCGGAGGACCTCTTCGAGGACCTCGACAAGTTCTTCGCGTCGATCGGCGAGGGCGACTGGCCCGACCCGCTGGCGCCCGAGCCTGCGCCGCAGGAACAGGCCCCGCCCCCCAAGGATGAACAGGCCCCCGAGCAACCCCGCCCTCCCGAGGCCGCCGAGCCGAACGAGCCCGGAGCGGCCGAGCCCGAGGGGACCGGAACGGGAACGGTGCCGGTCCGAGGACCCGCGCCGAGGGGGGCTGGAGAGATGAGCGGCGCGGACTGGACGCGGCTGCGCGACGTGCTCGGCGAGGACGAGGACGAGGAGCCGGACGAGTTCCCGTTCAGTGAGCCGCTGGAGGAGACCTCGGCGACGGAGTCGCTGTTCGGCTACGCTGACCCGGCCGAGGAAGAGGGGGAGGAGGCTTTCGAGGCGATGTCGGGCCTGTGGGAGGGAGGGCGAACCCGGGAGCCGGATCAGGCGGAGCGTTCCGACCGCCCCGCGCCCACCGATGCGCCGGTGCCTCCCCAGCCCTCCGAGTCGCCACCGGGGGAGGAACCCCTCGAGCTGACCGTCGAGGACCTCCGCAAGCCACCTCCGCAATACGCCGACCTCCCGAAGCCCGTGAGCGAGGCCGGCCCCCAGGGGACAGAGCCGTCCGAGCCGATCCCGGGGGAACCTGGCGAGGGGAGCGAGGAGCTGATCGGCCCCCGGGTCCCGAGGTGGCCTGCCGAGGGCCCGGCCGAAGAAGCGAAACAGCCACCCCCTGAGACACCAGCCCGGGCACCCTCCGAGCCACCCCCGTCGCACGAGCCGTCGCTGGCCGAGGTGGAGGCGGCGGCCGACCGGGTGGCGGGCGAATTTCCGGGCGCACCGGGCGGGGTGGAGGACGACCTCCTGAGCGACGTGGACGAACCCACGGGGCCCAGGACCGTGAAGGTCGGCGAGCCCGAGAGCCTCATGGGACCGGCCTGGGAGGACCCGACGGCCCGCACCCTCGGGACCGAGCCGTCCAAGGGTCCGCGGGTGTCGGGCCGGGACCTCCCCGTGGCCGTGATCACCGGCGTGGTCCTGGCCGGGCTGGCGCTCCTGTTCCTCGCCATCGCCCGACCGCTGTTCGCCATCCTGGCGAGCGCGGTGGTGCTGGTGGCTCAAGCCGAGCTGTACCACACCATGCGCCGCCGGGGCTACCAACCGGCCACCGCGCTGGGGCTCGTCCTCGGTGGCCTGACGCTGGCCGCAGCGTATCTGAGAGGCGAGCAGGGGATGCTGTTCGTTCTCGCCCTGGGGCTGGTGCTCACGTTCCTGTGGTACATGGTGGCGCCGCCGAAGGCTCGGGCCGGGTCGCTGGGGAACATCGGAGCCACCATGCTCGGTGTGGCATACGTTCCGTTCCTGGCCGGCTACATCCTGGTGATCCTGTCCCAGGCGAACTCGGGGCGGAGCCTGATGCTCTCGGTCATCGGGCTCACCTTCCTGTACGACGTGGCGGCCTTCTTCATCGGCAGCGCGTATGGGAACCGCCCGCTGGCCCCGACCATCAGCCCGAAGAAGTCGTGGGAGGGCCTGGCCGCCGCGACGGTAGTGACGTTCGCGTTGTCGATCGCGTTCGTTTCCCAGATCGGCCCGATGACCGGGCCCCGCGCGGCGGGCCTCGCGCTGATCGTGTGCATCCTCGCGCCGCTGGGAGACCTGGCCGAGTCGGCCCTGAAGCGCGACCTCGGGGTGAAGGACATGGGGACCATCATGCCCGGCCATGGTGGAGCGCTCGACAGGATCGACTCCGCGCTGTTCGTGGCGCCCGCGGCCTTCTACTTCCTTCGGCTTATCCTGTAGCTCCGACCTGGGACTTCTGGCTGAAGTTCGCCAGAACCTGAGGGCGTTCCTCGAACAAAGTCGTTGGGCAGCGGTAACCTCTCATCGATGCGAACGATCTGCATACTCGGTTCGACCGGCTCCATCGGAACCCAAGGCCTCGATGTCATCCGCCGGCACTCCGATCGTCTCCGAGTGGTGGGCCTGGCCGCAGGGACCAGCCACGCCCTGCTCGTGGGGCAGATCCGCGAGTTCATGCCGCCGCTGGTGGCCATCTCCGACGAGGAGGCCGCCCGGGAGCTGAAGACCCGGCTGGGGGCCGTCCGTGGGGTCGAGATCCTCGCCGGCCCCGACGCCGCCGAGACGCTGGCCCGGAACTCCGAAGCCGATCTGGTGCTGAACGCCATGGTCGGAGCCGTTGGGCTGGCGCCGTCGCTCGCCGCGCTGCAGTCGGGGAAGCTGCTTGCGCTGGCGAACAAGGAATCGTTGGTGGTCGGTGGCGAGCTGATCATGGACCTGGTCAAGGGCGAGCCCGACCGCCTGATCCCGGTGGACTCCGAGCACTCCGCGCTGGCGCAGTGCCTCCGGGGAGAGCGCCGGGAGGATCTCAAGCGGGTCCTGATCACAGCGTCCGGCGGCCCGTTCCGGGGCTGGACCCGGGAGGAGCTGGCGAAGGCATCGGTCAAGGAGGCCCTGGCCCACCCGACGTGGAACATGGGGCCGAAGATCACCATCGATTCCGCCACGCTCATGAACAAGGGGCTGGAGGTGATCGAGGCCCATTACCTGTTCGACCTGGACTACCGGTCCATCGACGTGGTCGTGCACCCTGAGTCGATCATCCACGGCATGGCCGAGTTCACTGACGGCAGCGTCATCGCCCAGCTCGCCACCCACGACATGCGCCTTCCCATCCAGCTGGCCCTTGCATACCCGGACCGGTTCGGCTCGGGCATCAGGCCCCTGGACCTGGCCAAGCTGGGCCGGCTGACCTTCGAGGAGCTGGATCGCGAGGCCTTCCCGGCCGTCGACCTGGCCTACCGCGCCGGGCAGAACGGGTCGACCTACCCGGCAGCCCTGAACGCAGCGAACGAGGTCGCGGTGACGGCATTCCTCGCCGGGAAGATCCGCCTGATCCACATCGCCGAGGTGGTGGGCGCGGTGCTCGACGAGCACCGGCCGGCACCAGTGGTGTCCGAGGTCGCGCTGAGCCGGGCCGACGCCCTGGCCAGGTCCCGGGCCGCCGAGATCATCGAGTCTCTCTAGTGCTCGCCGGCGCCGGCCCCGTCCCCGCGGCGCCGTTCCGTCCGCGTGAGTGCTAGCGATGCCCGCCTGGCTCGTCGTGGTGCTCTACGTGGTGGCGATCCTCTCGATCGTCCTGATCCACGAAGCAGGGCACTTCGTCACCGCCAAGGCGTTCGGGATCAAGGTCGAGCAGTTCTTCGTCGGGTTCGGCCCGCGCATCTGGTCGGTCCGGCGAGGGGAGACCGAATATGGTCTCAAGGCCCTTCCGTTGGGCGGCTACGTGAGGATCGCGGGGATGAACCCGTTCGAGGAGACGCCGGAGGAGGACGTGCCCCGGGCCTTCGGGTCGAAGCCCGTGTGGCAACGGGCGGCCGTGATCGGGGCCGGTCCCATCACTCACTTCCTGATGGCCATCGTGCTGCTGGCCGTGTTCTTCGCGTTCATCGGCGTCCCGTCCATGTTCCGCCCCGTTGTGGACGGCATCACGACGAAGCTCAACGGTCGTGTCTCCCCGGCCGTGGTCGCCGGGGTCCGGCCCGGCGACCAGATCCTGGCCGTGGGCGGCAAGCCGATACCCGCCTCCCGCGATCCGAACCTGGCGAGCGAGCCGTTCATCCGATACACCCGTGCCCACGTGGGGCAGCCCATCTCCATCACCGTCCTTCGCGGCGGACGGACGCTCACTCTGACCGCGACCCCCGTGCTGTCGAAGGTGGGAAACAAGACGTACGGACGGATCGGCGTCGACGTGGGCCTGCAGACGGTGGGCCGGGAGCGCACCGACCCGCTCACCGCCATCGGCCGGGGCGGGGTGCAGACATGGGAATACACCAAGGCGGTGCTGGGCCAGCTCGGAGACGTGTTCGGGCCTGCGGGCCTCAAGCGCATCGGCGAGCTGCTGGTCGGCTCCCAACAGCGGTCCACCCGGGACGTGGGCAGCGTGGTCGCCGGCGGGCGCCTCGTGGTCCAGGCCGCCCGGGCCCAGGCCTGGGACGCCCTCCTCGGAATCCTGGTTGGATTCAACGTGTTCATCGGGATCCTGAACCTGGTCCCGCTGCCGCCCCTCGACGGGGGGCATCTGGCGGTGCTGGCTTACGAGAAGATCCGGCGCCGTCGCCCCGACGCAAGGAAGCTCGTCCCACTGACGGCGCTGGTGGCGGGGTTCATGATCCTGTTCGCAATCTCCGTCACGTACCTGGACATCGTGAGGCCGCTGCCGAACCCGTTCCGGTGACCCGTCTGAGGGTCGTCACCTGCGGGTTCGGGCATGGGGGTTGCCATACCATCTCCACACCGCAGCAAGGCGGTCGCCGCGGCGGTCGGTCTACGATGGCTCGGTGATCGAGCGAGGGAGCCCGGCGTGAACGGCCGTCAGGTCCTGGTGGTGGAGGACGAGGAGGCCATCGCCGAAGCCGTCCGGGCCCGCTTGGCCAGCGAGGGCTACCAGGTTCGTGTGGTTCACGACGGTCCGCACGCCATCCGGGCCGTGGCCGCCGAGCGTCCAGACCTGGTCGTGCTCGACCTCATGCTTCCGGGGATGGACGGCCTGGAGGTGTGTCGTGAAATCCAGCGCAACAGATGGGTGCCGGTCCTCATGTTGACCGCCCGGACCGACGAGTCCGACAAGGTGGCCGGGTTCGCGGTGGGCGCCGACGACTACCTGACGAAGCCCTTCAGCTTGCGGGAGCTGGCCGCACGGGTCCGGGCCATCATCCGCCGGATGGAACGGATCCACGACATGCGACCGGGTGAGCCGCTGGCCCGGTTCGACCTCACCATCGACGCGGCTCGCCGCAGGGTCACCAGGGACGGGGAGGAGGTCTCGCTCACCCCGCTCGAGTTCGAGATCCTGGTCACGCTGGCGAAGAGCCCGGGAGTGGTGTTCAGCAGGGACGAGCTCATGGACCGGGTGTGGGGATACCGCGACTACGCGGGGGGCAGGGTGGTCGACTCCCACGTGGCTCGGATCCGGCGCAAGCTGGGCGACGAGGCCGGCGAGCCGAGGTACGTTCGAACGGTGCACGGTGTGGGCTACGCCTTCCTGGACGACGAGCCGGCCAGGGGGGCGGCCGTGTCGCAACGGCTGGGCTAGATGGCCACCCGCCCGCTCGACCGGCTCACCTCGATCCGCGCCAAGCTCGGCGCGGTGATCGTGTTCGCGGTGGCTGTGACCATCCTGATCATGTACATCGCGGTGGGATTCACCCTCCGGAGGTTCGAACGCGACCGCGAGTTCAACAAGGTCCTGGGCGAGGCCACCGGGGTCGCCGCGCTCGGCTTCAACGACGCGGGGAGGCCCTCCATCGCGCTCGAACGGGCCATCAGCCAGCTGGGCGACCCCGTGGTCGTGGTGGACGCGTTCGGCGACCCGCTGATCGCCAAACACCTGCCGGTCCCGGGCACCGTGCACCGCGCGCTCACCGGGCACCTCGACACAGGGGAGATCGGGACCAGCGAGTACATCGGGGTCCCCGTGATCCGGGAGGGCAGCGTGGTCGGCGCGGTGTACCTCGCCTATCGCGTGGAGGGCGGAGGCCTGACCGGGGCGATCCGGGGGACCGCGAACTTCGTTGGCACGGTATGGTGGCAGTTCCTGCTGGCCGGGCTGAGCGCGGCGATCATCGCCCTGGCCCTGGCCCGGTTCCTGGCCCGCGGGTTGACCCAACCGCTCAGGGACATGGCCGAAGCCGCGTCGGGGATGGCCAGAGGCGATTACCGCCACCGGGTCGATGTGGCCTCCCGCGACGAGGTGGGACGCCTGGCGGTGGCGTTCAACCGGATGGCCGGGGAGATGGAGGGGCTCGAGCGGCTGCGCCGGGACCTGGTGGCGAACGTCTCCCACGAGCTGAAGACCCCCATCTCGGCCCTGCGGGCGCACCTGGAGAACCTCCTGGACGGCGTGGAGGAGCCGAACCCGGCCGTGCTGACCGTCATGCTCCAGCAGGCCGAACGGCTGTCGCGATTGGTGGAGCAGCTGCTCGACCTGTCCCGGCTGGAGTCGGGAGACGTGCCGCTCGAGCTGGAGCCGGTCGAGCTCGGGCCGCTGGTGCAGCGGGTGGTCGGCGAGCTGGAGGTGGCCCGTCCGGACGTAGGACTGAACGTCCGGACCGACGTTCCCTCCGACCTGCCGCCGATCACCGCGGACCGCGAGAGGATCCACCAGGTGCTGTTCAACTTGCTCGACAACGCGTTTCGATTCACACCCACCGGGGGGATGGTGAGCGTCGGAGCGGTCCGGGAGAACGGGGGATGCGAAGTGCGGGTGGAGGACACCGGCCCGGGGATCCCACCGGAACACCTCGGCCTGGTGTTCGAGCGCTTCTACCGGATCGATCCGTCGCGATCGCGGGGCGACGGGGGGACGGGCATCGGGCTGGCCATCGCCCGTTCGGTTGTCGAGGCCCACGGGGGCCGGATCTGGGCCGAGAGCGGAGCCGGCCGAGGGGCCACGTTCAGGTTCGTACTCCCGCTGGCCGGGCCGCGAGAGAACGTGGGGCGGATGTCGAACGGGGGGACGGACACGAAGGAGGAGGAGTGAAAGCGAGCACCTCGAGCATCCAGGTCCTTCCCGAGCGGCGCCGGGCCTTCGTCGACGTGACCGACGCCCTTCGTCGTGCCATCAAGGACTCCGGCGTCACCACCGGGTGCGCCGTGGCCTTCTGCTCCCACACCACGGCCTGCCTGCTGATCAACGAGTGGGAGGACGGCGCCCTCGACGACGTCCAGGGCCGGCTCGAGGCGCTGGTGCCGTCGGACGTCTACTACGCCCACGACGACCTGGACCGCCGGACCCAGAACCTGCAGGAGGGCCACGAGCGGGAGAACGGCCAGGCCCACGTGACCCAGATGATCGTGGGGGGGTCGTCCCACGCCATCCCGGTGATCGCGGGGGAGCCGTCGTTCGGGCAGTGGCAGCGGCTCCTGCTGCTCGAGCTGGACGAGCCGAAGGAGCGCACCGTCGTGTTCCACGTGTTCGGCGAGTAGTTCGGCGAGTAGGCGAGTAAGAGTTGCGACCGACCGGTCAGTGTCGTTAGATCGGGTCGTACTGGGATACTGGGGATCGGACATGCTGGCGAACCGGAGGAAGTCTCGGAAGATCCGCATCGGCCCGGTGGAGGTCGGTGGAGACGCCCCCATCCGGGTGCAATCCATGACCACCACCAAGACCGCCGACGTCAACGCCACCCTGCAGCAGATCGCATCGCTGGTGGCCGCCGGGGTGGACATCGTGCGGGTGGCGGTGCCGCACTGGGAGGATGCCGAAGCGCTCAGGGCCATCGCGGCCAAGTCGACGGTGCCGGTCGTGGCGGACATCCACTTCCAGTGGAAGTACGCGATGGCCGCGTTGGAGGCCGGGATCCAGGGACTCCGGATCAACCCGGGCAACATCAAGTACCAGGACAAGGTTCGTCTGATCGCCCGCGAGGCGAAGGCCCGGGGGGTGCCGATCCGGATCGGGGTGAACGCCGGCTCGCTGGAGAAGGACCTCCTGGAGAAGTACGGGAGGCCCACGCCCGAGGCGCTGGTCGAGTCGGCGCTGAACGAGGCCCGCATCCTCGAGGACGAGGACTTCTTCGACATCAAGATCTCGGTGAAGCACTCGAGCGCCCGGGTCATGATCGAGGCCTACCGGATGCTGGCCGAGAAGTGCGACTACCCGCTGCACCTCGGGGTCACCGAGGCGGGTCCGATGCCCACCGGAGGCGTCAAGTCGGCGGTCGGGATCGGGACCCTCCTGGCCGAAGGCATCGGCGACACCATCAGGGTCTCCCTCACCGACGACCCGGTCGAGGAGGTCAAGGTGGGGACCTGGATCCTCCAGTCTCTGGGGCTCCGCAAGCGCGGCCTGGACCTGGTGGCCTGCCCCTCGTGCGGCCGGGCCGAGGTCGACGTGCTGGGTCTCACCAAACAGGTGAACGAGGCCCTCGAACGGGAAGGGCTCAAGGCCCCGATCAGGGTCGCGGTGATGGGCTGCGTGGTGAACGGCCCGGGCGAGGCCCGCGAGGCCGACCTCGGCATCGCCGCCGGCAAGGGGCAGGGCTTCCTGATCGTCAAGGGCGAGGTCAAAGCGAAGATCCCGGAGTCCGAATTCGTGGAAGCCCTGGTGGCGGAGGCCCGCAAGATGGCCGCCGAGAAGGAGCTCGAAGCCGCGGCCGTCGCCGAGTAGGCCCTGCGGCTCGTGGCCGAACCGTTCCTGGAGACCGAGCGCCTGATCCTGCGCGAGCTCACGCTACGCTCGACGACGTCGAGCCGCTGCACGAGGTCCTCGGAGATCCGTGGACCATGCGGTACTACCACCACCCCTTCTCGCGCGAAGAGGTTGTGGATTGGATCGAACGGTGGATGGCCGCCTATCGGGACAACGGCTTCGGCCTGTGGGCGCTGGTCCTGAAGCAGACCGGGGAGTTCGTCGGGGACACCGGCCTCACGTGGCAGGAGGTCGACGGGGAGCCCCTGTTCGAGGTGGGCTGGCACGTCCACCGGCGGTTCCAGCGACGGGGGCTTGCCACCGAGGCCGGCCGGGCCTCGGTCGACTACGGGCTCGGCTCGCTGGGGCTCGACCGCGTCATCTCACTGATCCGCCCCGAGAACAAGCCGTCGTGGCGGGTGGCCGAGAAACTCGGCATGCGCACGTGGAAGGAGACCTTGCGTAGCCACTACCTCCATCGGGTCTACGTCATCGAACGGCACGAGTGGTGACGGAGGGCACGTCATCCGGGTGCCGCTGGGCACCGACAGCCTTTCGTGAGCGGCCTACGGTCGCCGGGTCGGTGGAGAAAGGGAGGGAGCCATGAGCGCGCGAAAGCCGATCCATCCGCGAAAGCCGATCCATCCGAAGGTCGCCGCCGGGAGCCTCGGCGGCATGGTCAGCACCATCGCACTGTGGGGTCTCAGCGAGCTCGGGGTGAAGCCGCCTCCGGACGTGGCCGCGGCCATGGCCGGGCTGATCGTCACCGCGTTCGCCTACGCGGCGCATTACGTCCAGGAGGAGATGGCGGGGCTGGAGAGGCAGACCGAGCGAGCGGCGGGGACCGTCCCGAACCTGAAGACGGCCTGACCTCGGCGCTTCAGTAGGCCCGGGCCCAGGCCGCCTCGTCCACCCCTTCGTCGCCGCAGACGATGCACGGCCCCTCGGGCCTGACAGGATCCATCGGCAGGTATCGGATGGTGGCCTTCGTCTCCGCCTTGACCTTTGCCTCGCACTCGCCGCTCCCGCACCAGGACGCGATGGCGAACCCCCCCGAGGCGACCAGGAACGAACGCATCTCCTCGTAGGAGCTTGGACGGAGGGTGTGCGCCTCGGTGAATGCTCTGGCCTGCCGGCGAAGCTCCACCTGGATCTCCGACTGGAGACCCCGAACGTGCTCGGCCAGGGAGCCGAGCGGCCGGGGGCTCTTGTCCATGGTGTCGCGGCGGACCACCGTGGCCTGCTCCTGGTCCAGATCCCTGGCTCCCAGCTCCAGGCGTACCGGCGCCCCGCGCAGCTCCCATTCGTTGAACTTGTAGCCCGGGCGGTGCTCCTCCCGGTCGTCGACCT
>WNGE01005318.1_pt1 | contig 14584 bp, 15 predicted proteins | sample 5400651 | NCBI WGS metagenome assembly WNGE01 (sample SAMN13153370, study PRJNA577476) | soil metagenome | isolation source: 60 cm soil or saprolite under grassland replicate 2 | place: USA:California | collected 2016-06-15 | reverse complement strand
TCTGGATGTGCAACCGACAGGTCGGCCTTTCCCCCAACTCCGGACAAAGCTTCGCACCGCGCAAACTGACGCTTTGTGCCAACGCACAAAGTCGCTGCGCTCCAGCCCGCTGCGCGGGGGGCAAGACCCGAGAGACCGGAAGCCAGCTGAGAGGGCAGCGCTGGCGCGTTTGAGAGCCCCGTCCTGAGATCGAGGTCTTGTCAACCTCACTCAGGATGGAGCTCCCATGAGCGACACTACCACTGTCAGTCCGCTGCGTCAGCGCATGATCGAGGACATGGCTGCGCGCAAGCTCACCCCGAACACGCAGCGCAGCCACATTTACAGTTGCAAGCGTTTCGCTGCCTGGCTCAAACGCTCGCCCGATACGGCAACGCCCGACGAGGTGCGCGGATTTCAGCTGCACCTGATCGAGATCGAGACGAGCATCTGCAACCGCAATCGGATCATGACCGGGGTGCGGTTCTTGTTCCGCGTCACGCTGCGTCGCCACGATCTGGCGGCCGAGGTTTGGCACATCAAGGAGCCCGAGAGGTTGCCGCCGGTGCTGAGCCCTGAGGAGGTCAAGCGTGTCCTAACCATGGCGACGAGCCTGAAGGCGCGAGCGATGCTAACGCTGGCCTATGGTTGCGGGTTGCGGGCCGGCGAGGTGGTGCGGCTGCGAGCGGGCGACATCGACAGCGAGCAGATGATCATCCGCATCGTGCAGTCGAAGGGCCGCAAGGACCGGCACGTGATGCTGCCGGCGGAAGTCCTCGATCTGTTGCGGCAATGGTGGAAGGCGCGGCCGAACGCATCCAACAACGGCGTCGCGCCCGAACACCACTGGCTGTTTCCAGGCCGCAGTCAACATCAGCCGATGACTACGCGTCAGTTAGGTCGACTGTTCAAGGAGGCCGCCAAAGCCGCGGCGCTGCGCAAAACGGTCTCGCTGCATTCGCTTCGCCACAGTTTTGCGACCCATCTGCTCGAGCGTGGCGAGGACATTCGCGTGATTCAAGCGCTGCTCGGACATTCCAAGCCCGAGACGACAGCCCGCTACAGTCGCGTGGCGATCGGACTGATTGCCAAGATCGAGAGCCCTCTGGAGGGTCTGCGCGCGCCGCGCCGCCGGCGTACGAAACGAGACAGTGCGGAGCCGCCGGCGCCATAGCGCCGCCGGCCATGACTCGACCAGCTCTGGAGGTCGCGGACATTTTCCGCGACCACGGTCCTGCCTGGCGTGAGGACAACCGCGGGCATGTGAGCCTCGACCAGTTGAAGGTGATGAGTGCGATCGAGCGCTGTCGTACAGCGGCGCTCGGCGGCCATGTCGCGCGCTGCGAGAACGCGGCGTGTGGCCATACCGAGATCGCCTACAACTCCTGCCTTATGGGCAGATCCGGTAATGGGGAGCTGGCGTGACGGCGCTCAGATTTTCCTGTGAATTGCATCGCTTCCACTCTCCATAACATGGCGGCTTTGCGCCCCGGTCGGCTCGGCCACTGTTGGCCGGTCACAAGCGGGGACGATCATGTTGGACAACTACTTCCCGGCATCGAAGATGCTGGGCCACCTGCGCAGCGGGCCGAGTGGGCTGCACCTCGATGGCTTCGCCGCGGCGCTTAAGCGCCAGGGCTATACCGACGACACGGCGGTTCGATACGTGCGGGCGGCGGCGCACCTCGGCCATGTCCTGGCGGGGCGCGGAGGATTGCCGCGCGACATCGATCTGCAGGCTTTCAGTGAGCATCTGCGCACCTGTCGTTGCCCACGCGCGAAGGGCGGCCGTCACAATCACCATACCATCTACGGCGCCCGGCTCTTTCGCCGGTACCTCGTCGAAATCGGCGTGTGTCGCCCCGCCGCAGTGACGGCGGCGCCCGTCGAGCCGTCGTTAATCACCAGCTTCAAAGCATGGCTGCGGAGGCACCGCGGAGCTTCCGACGCCACCATCAGCCTCTACGCACGTGACGTCGCCCGCTTGCTGATGGCACTCAGGGACGATCCGGCGACCTGGGATGCGGCCGCCGTTCGCACCACCTTCATGGATCTCGCGAGCACGAGCGGGCGCGGAACCATCGAGAAGATGACGACAAGCCTACGTGCTTTCCTGCGCTACTTGGCGGTCGAAGGTCGCTGCCGGGCCGGTCTTGACAGTGCGGTTCCCGCCTACGCCCATTGGCGGCTTGCCGACATGCCACGGTATTTGGCGACAGAACAGGTGAACTGTTTGATCGCGGCCTGTAACGGCGAAGCTCCAGCGCGGCGCCGCGATCGCGCGATCATCCTGCTCCTGGTGCGTCTGGGGCTGCGGGCCGGTGACGTTGCGCAACTGCGTCTCGGCGACATCGAATGGGAGACCGGCTCGTTGCGGGTCGCGGGCAAGTCCCGCACCGAGGTTCGCCTGCCGCTGCCGCAAGACGTTGGCGATGCGATTGCAGCCTACGTCGAATGCCGGCCCAAGCACCCTGCGAGCGCTCATGTGTTCCTGCGCACAATCGCGCCATACGGATCCTTCCGGCGGGGCGACGGCATCTCGTCGCTGGTAAGGCGTGCTATGCAGCGGGCCGGCATCATTACGCCATTCAAGGGCGCGCACGCGCTGCGGCATACGGCGGCGACCGAGATGCTGCGTCATGGCGTGGCACTCGAGAAGATCGGCCTGGTCCTGCGGCACCGAGGTATCGACACGACCGCCTATTACGCCAAGGCCGATGTCGCGCTCCTGAAGCAAATCGCGCAGCCCTGGCCGGAGGTGCTCTGATGCTGAAGGCCATCGAAGCTTATCTCGACCTCCGCCGAGTCACTGGCTTCGCGATGTCGAATGCGGAGTACCTGCTGAAGAGCTTCGCCGCTTTCGCGGCCGAGCGCGGGCAAACGCATGTGCACGCGCAAACTGCCATCGACTGGGCAGCGCTCGGGCCGTCCGTCGCGCAGCGCGATGCCCGGCTGAAGGCCGTCTGCCGCTTCGTACGCCACGTCCAGATCGAGGACGGCCGGCACGAGCTCCCGCCGGCCAATCACTTCGGCGCCCACAAGAGGAGGCGCCCGCCGCATATCTACTCGGATGCAGAGTTCAATTGCCTTATCGAGGCCGCACTGCGGCTTGGGCCCAAGGGCGGCTTGCGCTCACTGACCTATGCGAGCTTGATCGCCCTGCTCTGGGCTACCGGGTTGAGGATCTCCGAGGCACTGAAGCTGACGGTCGCCGACGTGACGCGCGACGGCTTGCTGATCCGCGAGACCAAGTTCCGCAAGACCCGCCTGGTACCGCTTCACGACACGGCCGCCGCCGGCCTACGGCGCTATTTGGCACGCCACCGGCCTCGCTCGAACGATGATCCGGTGTTCATCGGCAAGCATGGCGGTGCGCTGCGCTATATTGCCGTCAAGGAGACCTTCGACAGGTTGGTCCGCAAGGCAGGGATCGCACCGACGGCGAGGCGCCGCCCGCGCCTGCACGATCTGCGACACACGTTCGCGGTGCGGGCGCTGCAGGGCAGTCCGGCCGGACGAAGCCGAAGTGGCGCACATATGGTGGCGCTTTCGACCTACATGGGCCACGTCAACATTTACGCGACCTACTGGTACCTGGAGGCGACCGCCGATCTCATGCGCGACGTCGCCGCGGCCGGTGACGATTATCTCTTCGACGGGAGGCGATCATGACGCCGATCGCTCCCCTTATCGAAGCGTTCCTCCGCGAGACGCTCGCCAGCCAGCGGGGCGCCAGCCGGCACACGCAGGACTCTTACGCCGCGAGCTTCCAGCTGCTCTTCACGTTCGCCGCCGAACGACTGAAGGTCCGGCCGTCGGCACTGACGTTGGAGCAACTCGACGCCGGCCTCGTTAGCGCCTTCCTCGAGCATCTCGAAGATGTACGAGGAAACGCGGCCGTCACGCGCAACGTGCGGCTTGCGGCCATCAAGTCGTTCTTCCGCTTCCTCGAATACCGACAGCCGGCGGCGCTCGAGCAGATCCGCCGCGTACTCGCGATCCCGTTCAAGAGGACGGATCAACGGCTCGTTCCCTATCTGCTGAAGGATGAGTTGCAAGCTGTGCTCGACGCGCCCGATCCTGCCACGCGTGACGGCATCCGCGATCGGGCGATGTTGCATCTGGCCGTCTGCGCAGGGCTGCGTGTGTCCGAGCTGACAGGCTTGAAGATCGACGATATCGACCTGCCGTCGATGAGCGTCCGCGTTCTTGGCAAGGGACGGCGGGAGCGGACGCTGCCCTTGTGGAAGACCACGGCCGCGGCTCTGCGTGCCTGGCTCGCCGTTCGCGGGCGGGTCGCCGCACCCGAGGTGTTCGTCAACGCCCGAGGCGAGCCGCTGACCCGATGGGGCTTCGCGTATCTGCTCAAGCAGCACGTCGCAACTGCCGCTCGACACAAGCCCGGCCTGAAGAAGAAGCGCGTCTCGCCCCACGTGCTCCGGCACACTTGCGCGATGATCGTCCTGCAGGCGACGGGAGACATACGGAAGGTCTCGCTGTGGCTGGGTCACGCCACGCTGACGACCACCGAGGTCTACACGCGCGGCGATCCGACAGAAAAGCTCGACGCCATGGAAGCGGTCGTGCCGCCACATCTGCGGCGCGGCACATTCCAGCCGTCCGACAAACTGCTCGCGCTGCTCAAGCGCACTTCGTAATGGAGAGCGGACTGGCGGCGACTTGCTCAAAAACGCGGTCAGCTCGCCGCCAGCTCCCCATTACCGGATCTGCCCATAAGGCAAGTAATGGGCGATGCCCATTACCTGCCGCAACCGGCATTGCCCGAAGTGCCAGGCCGCGGCGTCACGCCAGTGGCTCGCCGACCGCGAAGCCGAGCTGTTGCCGGTGCCGTACTTTCACGTCGTGTACACGCTGCCGAGCGAACTGCGCGACATCGCCTACCAGAACAAGCGCGTGGTCTACAATCTGCTGATGAAGGCGGCGGCCGAGACGACGCTCGCCATCGCTGCCGATCCCAAGCGCCTCGGCGCACGGATCGGCATCACCTCGGTGCTTCACACCTGGGGCTCGGCACTCACCCATCATCCGCACGTGCACATGATCGTGCCGGGTGGAGGGCTCTCGCTCGATAACGCGCGATGGGTCGCCGCGCGCCCCGACTTCCTCATCCATGTCAAGGTACTGGCGCGCCTGTTCCGCGGCAAGATGCTGGCAATGCTCATGGCGGCGCACGATGACGGCGAGTTGAAGTTCTTCAACAACCATGCCGGACTCGCCGACAAGAAAACATTCAAGCGTTTCATCGCCCCGCTACGGCGAATCAAGTGGGTGGTCTATTGCAAGGCGCCTTTCGCAGGGCCCGAGCAGGTACTACGCTATCTCTCCCGTTACACCCATCGCGTCGCCATCTCGAACCGCCGTCTCGTTGCAGCCGACGACGGCGCGATTGCGTTCCGCTGGAAAGATTATCGCGTCGACGGCCCCGATCGCTGGAAGACGATGCGGCTTCACCCGCACGAGTTCATCCGCCGCTTCCTCATCCACGTGCTGCCCAAAGGCTTCCACCGCATCCGCCACTACGGGCTCTTTGCCAACGCCAACCGCGCCGAGAACGTCGCGACCGCCCGCGCACTCCTCAACGTCGCCCCGCCTGCCACCGCCCCGCAAGAGCCACCGGATATCGCCGCGGACACGCCACGTGTGCTGCCTTGCCCTTGTCCGCGCTGTGGCGGCCGCATGATCGTGATTGAGGTGTTCGCACGCGGCTGCGAGCCGAGGTGGCGTCCGATGCCGAACAGGATCGACACATCATGAGCCAGACCTCCCCCGAGCGTCGCCACTTCCCCGTTCCGACGAGCCGGCCCTACGCCGGCAGCGATCCCTCTCGACCCGGTCACTACGCTCGACGCACCGTGCGCTCCTTGATCCGTTCAGAGCGATTGCCGAGATGCCTATTCCACGCTTCCAATCGCGCCTGCGTGCAGATCCCCCTGCCGCGTCCTGTCGGCGTCACATCCAACATCGAGATCGGCGCCACCATCAAATCCCCATAGCGCCCGTTGCACCACCGGTGCCCAACTTCCCGCGACTTCGTGCCTTGGCGCTTTTCGGCCGCCGGCCGCCGCATCCGTGGTCAGGCCGTAATCCCGGCGGCCGAAAACCTGCACAACAACGGAAGTGATCATTTCGGTGTCCTCGGGTTGCGAGTAGCAGCCGCAAGTTGTCATTCCGGTGAGCAGGAACAGACTTCGAAACGAAGTGTCAGGCAGCACGTTGCCATTCTCCCCGTCACCGGTGCCATAGGGCCGGTTTAGAAGGAAGTCTCGGTTGCCGAGAGCTGCCTCGGGTGTTGGGGTATTTTTCGTCGGCGAGCTACTTCTCTCCCGACTCTTGTTTCAGGCTCATGTACGTGATGAACCGTATTAGGTCAGCGTCAGCCGCGGCGTAAATGGTGCAAGGTAATTTCCGGCGAGCAATTGAGGCGCACGGGAACGACGCTCGAGCCCGCACCAACGGAAGTATAGCCGGTCATATCGCTGTACTGCCAAGGCCCAGCCCCCATCCGTCTTGGCAGCACCGCCTCGAGCTTGATGGGAATGGATCCGGGGAGACAAATCTGACCGCCGTGGGTGTGTCCGCTCAGCATCAGATCAAAGTTGGCATGGGCAGCCTGACGATAGACCTCCGGTGTGTGAGACAACAAGATCGAGAACTCACCGCGGGGTATCGAGAGAGCGGCTTTTTCGATGTTGTCCACTCTGAAGAAATGTGCATCGTCGATTCCCGCAAGATAGATCCGTTGGTCCTTGCGAACGATTGTTTCGCATTCATTGAGCAGCACGCGAATGCCCATAGCTTCGAGCCCGGGAACCATCTGAATCGTATCGTGGTTGCCGAGCACGGCATAGATTGGCTGTTTCAGATGAGTTCCCACTCGCGCGACACCATCCAGCGCGGGCTGGAACGGCCCAAAAGTCCGACCCCGATAATCGCCAGTTAGGACACATACATCGTACTGCATGCTGCGAACCAGCTCGATGAGTCTGTTCATGGCAACTTCATTCATATCCACGTGAAGGTCGCTAATGTGGAGAATGGTGAAGCCCTCAAAGAGGGGCGGTAATGTCTTGAACCTCATGTCGTTTCGTTTGACGAGAATGCGTTCTGCATTCTGTCGTGCACGCCAGTAGAGCCCCGTTGCCTTCAGAACATTTCGAATGATCCACTCGGCCCAAGATGAGTTTTCAAGGTGAAAGAATGTGAGGCCCTGACCAAATACCTGAGCTTCGTGATCTCGCTCAATCCCCAATCGCTGCCGGGCATGGAGCGGCCCGAGACGGATCTCGAGTTTGCGTAGAATGTCTTCGTCCACCAGCTAGCCCTCTTGAACGGCCTTCGGGTAGATATAGCGTATTCTCATGAGGCCAAGGTCAACCCGACGGTGGCTAATTCCCTGCTTCCACTGAATGTCGCGTTGGGTCATTTGACTCGTGCACTGCAACAAACTGCATCGCTATTCGATCACGTCGGCGCAGCCGAGCAGCGACAGCGGGGACGATAATCCGAGGGTTGATGGATCAGCTCGACCGTGGTGCCTTGGATGACCGGCGCAAGACGTTCCACTGAAAGGCGCTCACAATCAATAGGAGATCGAACTAACGTCGGATGCAAGCTAAGCTGAAGAAATGCAACTTCAGCACATCCTGCAATTATTGGTTTTGATGACGTTGGCGAACGGCACACCGATCGTTGCGAAGAAGATTTTTGGCCCACGTTTTTCCTTTCCGCTGGATGCCGGCACCATATTTTTTGATGGGCGGCCGTTGTTTGGGCCATCGAAAACCATCCGCGGTATTTTGATTTCAGTCCTCATCACGACAGCAAGCGCCCCACTTATCGGCCTGGATCTGACGATCGGTGCAATCGTAGCGGGTGCGGCTATGGCGGGCGATTTGTTCTCCAGTTTCGTGAAGCGCCGCCTAAACTCTCCGCCGAGCAGCCAGGCACTCGGGCTCGATCAGGTTCCCGAATCCCTATTTCCGATGCTGGCATGCCGCGACGCACTTTCATTGACGATCGCAGACATAGCGCTTGGCGTCGGGATCTTTTTTATTGGCGCGCTAATTCTGTCTCGTTTTCTATTCCGGGCCCACCTGCGCGACGAACCATATTAGCCCGCCGTTAGCCCGAACGAAGGCAGTGCAGGGTGATTTCTGGTGGACAGTTGAGACGAACAGGAACGACGCTCGATCCAGCACCCACAGAGGTGTAGCCAGTCATGTCGTGATACTGCCAAGCTCCCGCCCCCATCCGTCGAGGCAATACTGCATCAAGTATGATCGGAATAGATCCTGGCAGACAGATCTGCCCACCGTGCGTATGCCCGCTCAGCAACAAATTAAAATCGGCATGAGCCGCCTGGCGATAGATCTCCGGTGTGTGTGACAATAAGATGGAGAACTCGCCATACGGTATCTGCAACGCAGCCTTTTCGATATCGTCGGCCTTGAAGCAGTGGGCGTCATCGATTCCGGCTAGATAGATTTGCTGATCGCCGCGCACGATCACCTCGCTCTCGTTGAGCAGCATTCGTATTCCCATGGCTTCCAGCCCCGGAACCATTTGGATGGTATCGTGGTCGCCCAGAACCCCATAAACGGGCTCCTTTAGATGAGCTCGCACTCGTGCGACGCCGTTCAAGGTTGCCTCGAACGGTCCAAAATTCTTCCCCCGATAGTCGCCGGTTAGAACACATAGATCGTAGCGCATGTCGCCGACGAGCTCGATCAGGCGCTGCATGGCAGCTTCATTCATGTCCACATGCATGTCGCTAAGGTGGAGTATGGTGAAGCCGTCAAAAAACGGCGGCAACTCCTTGAACATAACATCATTGCGCTTGACGAGAATGCTTCCTGTATTTCGGCGTCCGCGCCAGTAGAGACCGGTCAGCTTAAGTGCATTTCGAATGACAGAATGGACCGGATACCAGTTCACTATGTGAAAGGAGAGGAGGCCTTGGCCGAAGATTTGTGCCTCGTGGTCCGTCTCGATACCCAATCGCTGTCTCGCATGGAGCGGTCCGAGACGCTCCTCCAATTTGCGCAAGATATCTTCGTCCATGGAACAACTTCCTCCGAAATCGGCTCGACCTTCCATGGGAGCACCAGGCCTTGCCAGACTCTTCAGAGCATTCCTTTCGGCCGACTGCCTGGGAGCACGAAGTCCTGGAAGATTTTCCGGCTTTTCTCATCAACCTGTTGGGCGTAGTGGAAATTCGCTATGAGCTCGATGTCGCATTTGGGTCAACCGCGTCGTTTTGACCGCCCGCCGGTCACTTCCGGTGTACCCCGATAAACAGACATCCTCGGTATCCGTCGGCATGTCTCAAACGTGCACAGGAGCGGACAAAGGACAATGCCCTTCCAGAGGTCACGTATGCACGTCCAAAGCCGGACCGGGCGGTCGGCAGGCTCTATTTCGTCTGGGTTCCTTTGCACGCGACCCACCTTGCAGAATTCGTCGGCATCGGCCGCGGTGTCGACCTCAATATCTATATCTGGATCGTGATCAGTCTGCTCCTTCTACTCAATCTCCACCTCAAGCTGCGCGAGCATATGGAGCTGATCACCGTACTGGCGAGGGAACTTGCCATCGCGAACGCCCGCTCGCATCGATCGACGTCATGAGCCCACGAGTCGCCGGGCCCCCTTGGCGGTCGGTTGATTCAAGTGGCCTTTCCGTGAGCAGACGTCGATGCTCTCGGGCGACAGATCCTCAGGCCTGGGTCTAAGGCGTCAGGGGTTTCGAAGAGCGCTATTTCATGATTGAGTGACGAGATGCAGCGCCGCGCCTCCGTGCACAAGCCTGACGCTGCCCCGAGCGCGCTGTCACGCATCGGAAGGCGATTTGGGAGTTGGCCGGCAATCGCCTTTGCCTTGCTCTCGCTTTTCTTCGGATCGGCTATCATCGTTGTCAATCCGCCACTACGTGGACCGGACGAGATATCGCATTTTCTGCGTATTTATTCGTACACACGGGGCGAGCTTCTGCCTGTCACCGAGATCAATGGCCGCAAGGGAATTTTCGTGGAGCGCGTGCTCTACGAACGGCTCCATTTCTTCAAGGACTCGGGGGAACGGTTCGCCACCTCTCTTCAACAGCACAAGGGAGAATGGTTCGCTAGGTCCAGAGACGAGGGAGTCCGCTACGGCCAGATCATGGCCGAGTATCATGACATCATCGGCGCGAGAGATGATGAGGCCGCACAAACGCCTGTGTTCGCGCCGTTTGCCGGCACAGAAGGCTACAATCCGGTCGCCTATGCTCCTTATATCCTCGCGGCAGCCATCGGACGTCTGCTCAGCCTCGATTTGCCCGAACTGCTGTTCCTGATGCGCTTCCTCGGCCTGGTCGTTTTCACGGCGGTGACGGCCTACGCCATCGCGATCACTCCGACCCTCCAATGGGCGTTCGTGTTAATCGCGATGCTGCCGGTATCGCTCTATAACCGCGTTGTTCTTAGCGCGGACGGTGCGGCGCTCAGCTATGCGCTGGTGATCACCGCACTCTGCCTCAGAGCCGCATGGAATCCCTCCGACGGGCGCGTCTGGGAGCGCTCGCTATGGATGACGGTATGTGTACTCGCCAAGCAGCCGCAGATCGCTTTCGTGCTGTTGGAGCTGATGTCCGGCCGGCTCAGGGAGCTCCTGCGCCGGTGGAAGAGCATTGCGATCGTGGTACTGCCGGGCGTTATCCTGTCGCCGCTGTGGGTGGTCGGAGTCTCAGCGGATGTAGCGGCGTGGCGTGTCCGCGAGGGACACGACTATCCAGTAGAACAGTTTGATCCGTTGTGGAAACTCGCTTACATGTGGGAGCATCCATTTCATTTCCCGCTGGCGACATGGACGGCTCTCCGCGAATGGGGCGCCCCGCTGTGGCCGGAACTCATTGGCATCCTGGGCTGGCAGGACATTGTGCTTCGGCCCTGGACTTATACCGTGCTCACGGCCCTCCTCCTGCTCGTCCCGCTGCAAAAACTGCCGCTGGGTGGAACGCGTGCGCGCGTGGCGATCATGACAGGCTTTGCCGTCCTCAGCTATTTTGTGTTGGTCTATCTGGTTTTTTTCCTCACCTACACGCCTGTCGCTTCGCCCCATGTCTTGGGCGTTCAAGGACGTTACTTCGTCATCGCCCTGCCCATGGCTGCGATCTTCATGGCCTCGCTGATCAACCTCGAATTACCGCGCGGCCTGCCTGCGCTGGTCGCGATTACCGGCTCAATGATTGCGGGAGTCACGTCCGTGGACGCGGTGCTGAAAGCGCACTGGTGATGTGGGCCAGGAGGGCGGACATGTGCAGCACTCGTCCCTTAGGTCCGCTACAATCCGGGTCAATCGCGTCGGTTTGACGGCGTACCGCCGACTTCCGCTCTACCCCCGTCAACGGACATCGTCAGGTCGGCCCGGCAGGTCCGTTTCGTGCACATTAGCGGAAGTAGCGGCAGCGGGGCTGAGAGACGGCGCATCTCTCTGGAGCCGTTTATCGGCCCTTTGGTGAAGAGAGCGCGCAGGGCACTTTTCATGCGACAAGGTCTCGGAACCAGTTCAGACACTGGCCGGGATCGTGGGCCCGGCAGGGCTCCAACCTGCAAACAGACCGTTAGAAGTGGTAGGGTAAAGGTCGGCTCCGTTGAAGTTTGTTGTGTTTTTGGTCTGATTCCGGCCCCCTTCGTCCTGCTTTGGTGTCGTTTCTGGTGCGAAACTGCTGCGCGGGCCGCGCATGACCTGGCGCGGTCTCATGATAGTCGCCCATCGCACGCGCCGCGGGCGACCGTTGCCGGGAATTGGAGAAGCCAACGATGCCTCCTCTTGATACTGCGGTGATCGTTCTCGCCGGGATCGCTTTGTTTGCAGCCTTCATCAATGGCGCTCTGGGCTATGGGTTTTCCTCGCTTACCGTGCCGATGGCTCTCGTTTTCTATACAAATCGCATCCTGAATCCCGCCGTCGTCCTGGTCGAGGTCGTCACCAACTTCTACGTTCTATTCATCAATCTGAAGGGCGTTGCAGCTGTATGGAAAAGGGTGTTTCCAATCATCATCGGGCTCCTGCCCGGCATCGGAATCGGAGCCTTTGTTCTCAATTCGCTTCAGCCAGGCTGGATCAAACTCGGGACCTACACACTCATTCTGCCCCTCATCCTGGTTCAGGCAGCCGGTTGGCGGAGACCAATTCGGTCGACCTGGGTGGTCGGTCTTCCCTTTGGAGCCGCGCTGGGCATCCTGTATTCGGTCACCACCATCTCGGGACCGCCGTTGGCGATCCTGTTCAACAACCAAGGTCTGGTCAAAACCGAGTTTCGGGCCGGTCTCGCATTGGTTCGCGTGGCCGAGTCGAGCGTGACCGCCATCGTCTATTACCAGCTTGGCCTGTTTACAGCTGAAAGCGAGAAACTCTTATGGGTGTTTGTTCCCTGCGTTGCGGTTGGAGTACCGCTCGGCGCCTATGTCATCCGCCGCCTGGATGCCGAGACGTTCCGTCGGATATGCATGAGCTTTGATGCGTGGGTCGTGGGATTCGGTTTCTCCCGGGTATTGATCGAGCTGAATTTGATGGAAAGCCCCCGGGCCTATGTCGTCCTGGCCCTCACATTTTTGATCGATGCCTATTTGTTGTACATCTTTTTCACACGGAAAGCGGCCTCAAGGCGATCGCAAGCAACTTTGCTTACGCCCGGCGCTCGGAGCGGGCCGGATAATCGCGTTGCTTCGGACATGACCGGACCTCCCCGCGACCCGTTTGCTGCGCTTAACACCTTGCTTGGTTACGTTGTGGCGATCCTCGCTATCGCCATGCTGGTCTTCGCTGTTTTGCCTCCAATTCACCTGCCGTGAGCACGGCACAGCTAGAACGTGGCCGCCCTTGCGGGTGACCGCCCGCACGGGTTACAGACAGCGGCCTACATATTTCTCGACCTGTCGTTGCATCAGCAAAGCTCAGGGCGACACCCGCACCACCGCGACTCGATCGTCACCGACAGGCGGCCTTCCCAGGCGCGGTAGAGCTCGCAGAAGCGCGAATAGCGATACCCGCCGGGTTCGCCCGCGATGTACTCCTCCCACACGATCGACAGCGTCACGTGCTTGCGCTTGAGCTCGCGATGCACCGCAGCCCAGTCCGGCTCGGTTTGCCGCCGATGGCCACGCCTGGTGCTGGTGCCGGCACCGACCCCGGCGAACAGCCGGGCCTCCAGCTCAGCGTCGGTGATGTCGTCGGGCAACGGCCAGGTCAGCCCCGCCGCCTCGAACCGGCGGATCGTCAACCGCACCATCGAGGGGGCTGTCCCCATCCGCCGCGCAATCTCGCGGGTCGGCATCCCGGCCGACTTCAATCTGATCACATCGCGCACATGGCGCATCGCAAACCTCTCCGTCGGCATCCAGGTCCCCCTTCGCAAAGCCGAAAGGCGGACCGTATCGGAGCCAGAAGAGGCCTCGTCACCCCCGGGCGACACCATCCCGGAATGCTGGGCGAGATCATCTCGGAATGGTGGGCGACATCAAATCGGAACGGTGGGCGACATCACTCCGGAATGGTGGGCGACATCGAGCGGAATCAGCACTCTTCAATGCGCCCCGTCTTTCGACCCCTACCGCGCATTCGAAACAGCGTAACGATGAATCTTCGACACATTCATGTCGGCGCGGCGAAAATTCCTGCGCGCGGCACTCGGAATCGGGCCAATTGATACTCAATCGGATTGTCGCTTCAGCTAACATACTGATATTACGAATTTAGTTTCCGCTTAACTTTCATGTTGCATCGTATTTGGCAACGTGCCGGCAACAACAAACGCAATTGAGATGACCGAAGATACCAAACAGATGCCTGCGCTAAGCGCACTCGATAGAGGCAAGGTCCGACTGCTCACGCTCGCCGATCTGGATGGGCGCACGAACGCTGCAAAGGCAGCGAGGGCCCTGGTTGCCGATTTGGAAAGCGACTTAGGCGGCGCCGATCGTCTCTCGGCAGCCGAGCGCGCGCTTGTGGTGCGTGCGGCGGTCACGGGCGCGATGGTCGAGCACTTGGAAGCCTCATGGCTCTCAGGCGGCGACTATGACGTGCTGACCTACACGGCCCTCGCCAAGCTGCAACTACGGTTGCTGACCGCATTGGGCCTGCAGCGGCGGTCGCGCGACGTCACGCCGGACCTGGCCGCCTACGTGGCCGCTAAATCTCCGCAGTTGCCGCCGCCGCCCGCATGAACATCCTGCAGGCCATAGACTTCGTACCGAGCGGGCCTGAGCGCGCCCAGGTGCTGTTACGGTTGCAGGGCCCGGACTCCTGGGCACTCCGGGCCTCGCCCCGTCGCAAAGGATTCACGCCGGGCCTACTCATCCTTTGGAGCGTCCGGGCTCTGCAATTCCGCCGCCCGCCGCTCGCATTCTTCCGCCAGCGCTCTCAGCCTCTCGGCGGTCTCAGGATCGTTGATCGAGTTTGCCAGACGGCGGCACGTGGTCGCCTGCTCCAGTAGCCGATCCTTCTCTTCCATCCGTCTCAACGCGGTCCGAAGGCGAGCTTGCTGGTCAGGCCCTCGCCGATCGACTTCTCCTACGATGCGTTCGCTTGTCTTCGCGGTACCGCGT
>WNGE01007600.1_pt1 | contig 14585 bp, 27 predicted proteins | sample 5400651 | NCBI WGS metagenome assembly WNGE01 (sample SAMN13153370, study PRJNA577476) | soil metagenome | isolation source: 60 cm soil or saprolite under grassland replicate 2 | place: USA:California | collected 2016-06-15 | reverse complement strand
TGGCCATGGTGAGCGCGTAGCAGTTATCGCATCCAGGCGACACCCTGTCGCAGCCCGTAGTCGGGGACCATGTCGCCTGAGTCCATTCGATGCTGCTGTTGTCGCTCATGCCGCACTTCCAAACGGGTCCGCCGAGGTCGATCAGGGCGTCCGCCAGTACTGGAGGCCAGCCAGAGCACGGCCCCCGCCACACCAACGGCCATCAGGAGCCGCGTTCCGCCTCTGCTGCGCCGCACCGGCTGCTGTTGTGTCTGCGTGACAAGACTGGCTGCTTGCGTCGCGGCGGCACGGGGGCAGCGCCTGCGTGGTGGTTCGCCACCGAGACCGCTTTCGCCACGACGATCAGCAGCAGCACAATGATCGCGGCCATGGCCCAGAAGATCTCGGTTCCGGTGACTGGGGGGTTCATGGTGGGTGTTCCTTTCCGGGGATCAGGTGCGGTGCAGGGCCTGCGCCCACTCAAGGACCCATTTCGGGTTGTCGCCGGATTCGGCGACATCGGCGGCGAGGCAGAGGGCCACGCGGCGTACGAAGGCGTCCTTGTCGTCGGTTGCCTTGTCTAGCCAGTCCCGCAGGTATCGGGCGTCGTCAGCGGTACGCTTCGCCCCGTCGTGCCGCGGTGACTTGCCGATTTTGATGAGGCGGGCAGTGCAGGCCATCGCGCAGACCGCGTTGGCGACCTGCATGTCTGGCCATTCCCCGGCGTCGCGCCAGTCCATGCCGGGCAGCCGGGTCCACCACGGGAGCTTCCGGATCGCCCGGGGGCTGCACCGGACGGGGCGGTCATGCGGAGCCGTCCAGATGCTGGCAGCTCTCGCCGCACCTGGCCACGTGCTTGCAGTCAGGGCAGTCGATCACCCGCTCGTAGCCGCCGTAAGGGTGGGCGCCCCGCATGCCGAGGTCGCGGCGGAACGGCCAGCCACACCAGGTGTGGTTCAGCAGCGCGGTACGGCCGCCGCCGACGTCCACCTGGGCCGCGCTGGTGCCCACGATGTGCTTGAACCGGAGCGCAGCCTCAAGGGTGGGGACCTGTGATTGGCAGCTCAAGATTTGCGCTCCTGTTTCGCCATGAGGATGTTGTGCGCCGGGCATACCGGCGTGGATGTCGCGATCCGGATGAACCTGCACTCCAGTGCTGGGCAGCGGTATTCGTGCTGCTGGCGCCTGCCCCCATATATGCGCTGCACGAGGGCATGCGTGGAGACGGTCAAGGCGCGTCTCCGAACTGGAGGTCATCGATGGGTGCCCAGATCCCGCTTGTTTAGCAGGTCCAGCACCTGCGCCGTGGTGAGCCCCCTGAGCTGCGCGCCCTCCCAGATCAGCTTGGGCGAAACCGCGCCGGCCAGGATCTGGGCCGTGCCGTCAAGGATCAGCGCCATCAGCTCGGCATCCGAGGACGCCCTGGCGCTCTTACGCTTGCCGGCCTTGAGCGCTTGTTCGTAGGTCACAGCGGCCTCCCGTCCCTGGCCGGGTCATACACGTCCATGCCGCGGCCGGTGCGGCCGGGCTGCATGACGAAGCTGATGCCGTACCACTCCTGGTTGGTCGCGAACGCCACGTCAGACGCCCCCGGCCGGGTGCCGATGCGTTCGGCGTCGTCGGGACGCTGCTCGACCTGGTCGCGGGTGAGGCCCTTCGCGTCCTGGCGGATACGCCTGTGCAGGGCCACGATCTCTTGCCCGGTCACCGTTACGGGTTCTCTTCTTGCGCAGGTACAAAGGCCAGGAATGCGTTCAGGGCGCGCCGGGCAGCGGCGCTGGTGCCGTGGGTCCCGGATGCGGCCGGATGCTCGATCCGCATGAGGCTGTCGCCAAGCACGAGGTACAGGCCACTGCCGGGGCCGAACCAGACGTAGACAGCGGGTGGGTGTGTTATCCGGCACCGCCCATCGCACTGCGTGTGCCATTCGGCGCCGCCCATCGCGCCGCGGTGGGTTCTGGTTACGCGCTCGCTCATGAGCACCGCCTGATGGACACCGAGATCTTCCGGTAGCCGTCTGGTACGAGCGTGTTCACCTCCGCAGCGGCCGGCCGGTCACCCTTGAAGTAGCCGTCGCTGTAGGTCGTGTCGGTGCCGCCGGGGATGTCCTTACCGACGGTCACTTCGACGTACCAGTCCGCTTGGCCCGGATCGCACGTTTCGCGGTTGGCTGCCATCCCGGTCACCGCCTGCCTGTCACGAACAGGCCGAGCCGGATGCCGTCGTAGCGCTTCCAGTTCTCGACGGTGTAGCCAGCGGCGCGGAGCGCCCGCGTGTAGTTGCCGAACGCTTCCTCGCAGATCCGGGCGACGAGTTCGTACGCCGCGTTCCCCTGGCAGTGCTCGTAGTCGTAGTCCTGGTACCGGACGGTAACTATGCCAAGGCCGTCTTTGTAGGGCTCGATGATGACAGCGAACCCGCTCACCCCCACGCCGTCGCGGTCGTCCGCGCGCGGATACCCGGCATCGTGGAGAGTCTTGGACACGTGGGCCGCGCTGACGTTGCCGGCTGTCCTGGCCATCCAGTCACCGTCCCCACGGCCCGTGGCCGTCCCAGCTCGTCGGCTGGGTCCGGCCTGGCGCGTACTCACCCGCGAGCCGATTCGCTTCCCGGTCGGCTGCCGCCGCCGAGGAGTACCCGGGCCGGTGGGTTGACGTAGAGAGTGTCCGCCCAGGTTTGCGTGTCGCCGGGGTTGTCCGTGTCGGTGCACAGGCACGATCTGGATCTCGACGGCGTACTCGCCGCTGACCCCGATCGCGTAGATGTAGACGTCGACCAAAGCGTTCGGCTGATCGTCGTGGGTGAACGGACGTTGTACGACCCGGCGGCCTGGCGGTCACCACCGACGTCGCCGTCGCTGGTGATCAGCGGCTTGACCGGGCGCCAGCCGCTGCTCACTGGGACCGCTCCTGCAGCCTCGGAGAGGCCGCGGTGACGAGCGCGTGCAGCTCGGCGCGCAGCCGTTCCGCGTTGCCGTGCTCTGCGCCTGCTTCGCCGATGCAGTTCCCAGCCGAGCTGGGCGAGCCGTTCGGCATCGCCGGCGGCGTCGGCTTCGAGAAGCTCAGCAGCGAGCGCGTCTGCTCGTTCTCGTGTCAGCAACAGGCTCATCTCGATTCGTTGAGGCCGACCGGCGTGGGCGCTGAACTGATGGGCGTCGCGAACCCCTGCGGCGGCGCGTGGGGCCGCTACTCGACGTGATGGCCAGGGTTTCCCCACATGCGCGCCGTGCCGCCGTCCACGTCGAGCAGACGCGTCTTCTGCGCGCCGTTCGCGTGTTTCCACGGAATAGCGGCGGGGTTGGCCAGGATCTCGGCAAGGGTGTAGAGGCGAATCTCGTGGCCGAGGTTGTTGAGCGTGACTGCCCCGGTGATCACCCAGCCGCTGGACGGTGCCAGCCGTCGCGCTGGGCGCTCGATCTGGCCGTTGTCGTGCAGGATCATCCGCTCGCCCTCGGGGATGTCGTAGATGATGGTCCTGGGCATCGGTTGGTTCACTTCCATATAGGGGGTTTGGCAGAGGGCTAGTCGCCGCGCAGTTCAGTCGGCACGCCAGCGATGCCGCCGGTTTTGACGAGCACGTCGCGCGCCTTCGAGCCTTCCTGCGGCCCGACGATCCCCTGGCTTTCCAGCAGGTCCATCAGCCGGCCGGCTTTCGCGAATCCGATCCGCAGCTTGCGCTGAAGCATCGACGTGGAGCCAAACTGTGCGCTGATCACGAGCTCGGCCGCCTGGATGAGCAGTTCCAGGTCGTCCCCGATCTCTTCGTCAATCTCACCCGGCACCTGGGAGCCGGCCTGGGCACGGCCACGTCGTGGCGGTAAGCCGGGCGCGCCTGCTTCTTGCGGTGCGCCACAACGGCGTGGATCTCCTTCTCCGTCACGAACGCGCCCTGCAGCCGGACCGGCCTGCTGGCGCCTACCGGCAGGAAGAGCGCGCCGCCCTGGCCTGGCCGCGGCGGTTCCGCTCACGCTGCCGCTCGTTCACGTACCCGGTCATCCGGTCACCGCTCTCTCGAAACCCGGCCAGCCGGTCACCCACCGGCTGCCGGCCGCGGCGGCCGGGGCCACCCGGGCGACCCGGTCCCCGGCGAACCGGAACTCGCGAACCCGGACCTCGCGGACGTCCCAGCCGGCCCGCATATCTGGGTGCGCGTAGAACCCGCGCGCCCACGCCACCCACTGCTCCGCCAGGCCCCGGGTGCGGAACACCGGCTGGCCAGGCGGCCCGGCCCGCGAGCCGCCTGGGCCGGTCACGGTCGCCTCGGCGAAGGTTTCGGCGAGCCATGGATGCCAGCGAGCCGAGCCGGCCACCGTGCCGTCGTGGTAGGGCACATACACGGTGATCACGGCCACCCTTCAGGTCACCTCCTCCCGGCAGCGGTGCGGCAGGCCGGCCCAGTCGGCGGTCAGGGTGACCGGGCCGTCCCGGCACACGATGACTGGGTGCTGGCACCCGGCGCAGGCCATGGTCTCCAGCGGGTGCACGCTCGCCTTCAGGGCCGGCCGGCGGGAGTAGCCCTGGGCGCACTCGCCGCACGCCGCGGCGATCTCCGTCTTGTCCCGGTTTTCGGGAAAGCTGCACTTGAGGATCTTGGTGGCCGTGTTGCGGCAGCCGATGGTCGCGCAGCGGAACTGGGCGGCGGCCATCACGCAGTCCGCAGCGCGGCGAGGTCGTGCAGGCCCGCTTGCAGCTGGTTGACGCGGTGCAGCGCGGTGCCGAGATCGGCGTACAAAGCGTACGCAATCCGCGCCAGCTCGGCGGCGTCCTGGCGGGCGTCGGCGTCCTGCAGCCGGGCGAAGAGCTTGTCCAAATCGGCCATGACAGCGGATTCCCTTCCCTTTGACGGGACGCAGGTGAGCGCCGGGGGTTCGCCCGCCCAACCCACGCCTCCACGTAACTGGTCAGATAGTCAGTTCGATTGGGCCGTCAAGAAACGCGGGCCACTCCGTACCATGTGTCCGCGTGCTCCCGGGTGCCGGGCGCCTGCCCCCGGAAGCCTGTGCCCGTGTCGGTCACGAGACCGATCGTGTTGCCAGGCGGCGTCACGTACCGCGAACCGCTGACACCAGGACCACCGTCCGCGAAGTCGATCACGGCTAGCCGCAGGTCACCGCAGGTGATGGTGACGTAAGTGGCCATCGTCGCGCCTTTCGGTCAGAACCTGGTTCCCCCGTAGAGGCCGGTCAACTTGCTCGGCACGTGTGCGCGGCGACAGCGCAAGCGGGCCGCCGCGCCCGGTCCGCGCCCGGTCTGACCGTGTGCTGGTCCAGGTCACGCCCCGACCGCGCGCGGCGGCCGACTGGACCTGGTCCAGGGGGGCCGGACCGGTCTGGGCTGGCGTGGCAAGCGAGCCTGATGCGGGTTTCCGCGCCCTGTAAGCGCCGATCCGGGGCCGGGGGCGCCCGGGGCTGCCCGGGGCCAGCGTGCGCGATGAGCCGACACGCGTTTTCCCGCTTACCGGTGTCCTGCTCACAGGCCGTCTGGGTCGTGCTCGGTCGTGTAATCGGCGCCGAGGCAGCCGTCTTCGGCGTCCGCTGGCCACAGTTCCGCGTCGAGTTGCGCCAGCCAGTCCTCGTCTGCCGGGTCCAGCAGGACGGTGGTGGACTCGGGATGCCGTGGCCCGGGACCGCGCGGCTCCCGCAGCCGCAGCCGGACCGCGAGGCCGCGCAACCGGGCCGCGAGGTACAGGCGTACTGCGATCATCCCGCGCTCGGCACCGGTGCTGGGGCCGCCTCACCGCGCACGGCCGTAAGGATCTCGGCAAGATCGTCTGGTTTGACCAGGACGTCGCGGGCCTTGGAGCCCTCGCTCGGCCCCACGATCCCCCTGCTCTCCAGCAGGTCCATCAGCCGGCCCGCCTTGGCGAACCCGACCCGGAGCTTGCGCTGCAGCATCGAGGTCGAGCCGAACTGGGCGCTGATGATGAGCTCGGCGGCCTGCACGAGCATTTCAAGGTCGTCGCCGATGTCCCCGCCGGTCTCCCGCTTGCCCTTTGCGGGAGCGGCCACGTCGTCGCGGTAGACCGGCTGCGCCTGCTTCTTGCAGTGGGCGGCGACCTCGCGGATCTCCTTCTCCGTCACGAACGCGTTTTGCAGCCGCAGCGGCTTGCTGGCTCCCATGGGCAGGAACAGCGCGTCACCCTGCCCGACCAGCTTTTCCGCACCCGGCTGGTCCAGGATGACCCGGCTGTCGGCGAGGCTGGAGGTCGCGAAGGCAAGCCGGGACGGGACGTTGGCCTTGATCAAGCCGGTGACCACGTCCACACTCGGCCGCTGCGTCGCGAGCACCAGGTGAATGCCTGCCGCGCGGGCGAGCTGGGTGATCCGGACGACGGAGTCTTCCACGTCACGCGGCGCGACCATCATCAGGTCGGCCAGCTCGTCAACGATAACGATGAGGTACGGATACGGCTGGTACACGCGCTCGCTACCCGGTGGCGCGGTCAGCTTGCCCGCCCGCACCGCCTTGTTGAAATCATCCAGGTGCCGGAACCCGGACGCGGCCAGGTCGTCATACCGCCGCTCCATCTCGCCGACCATCCACTCCAGCGCCTCTGCCGCGCGCTTCGGGTTGGTGATGATCGGCGTGATCAGATGCGGGATCCCCTCGTAGATCGACAGCTCGACACGCTTGGGGTCGATGAGGATGGCCCGGACCTGGTCGGGGGTCGCCCAGGTCAGGATTGAGGTGATCAAGCTATTTATGCAGACCGATTTCCCTGATCCGGTCGCCCCGGCAATGAGCAGGTGCGGCATCTTGGCCAGGTTCGCCACCACGGTGCGGCCCTCGACGTTTTTGCCCAGGGCGACGGTGAGCGGATGCGGGCTGCCCGCGGCCAGGGCCGCGCGCAGCACATCGCCGAGGCTGACGATCTCTTTGTCGGTGTTCGGGATCTCGATTCCGATCGCCGACTTGCCGGGAATCGGCGAGAGGATCCGCACGTCTGCGCTCTTCACCGCGTAGGCGATGTTCTTGGACAGCGCGGTGACCCGCTCGACCTTGACCGCCGGGCCAAGCTCGATCTCGTACCTGGTCACCGTGGGCCCGCGGGCAAAGCCGGTGACCTGCGCGTCGACGTTGAACTGGGCCAGCACCTCGTTGAGCGCGGCCACCATGGCGTCGTTGGCCGCGGTGCGCTGACGCGGCGGTGTCCCGGGCTTCAGCAGCGCCACGGGTGGGAGAACGTAGGTTCCCTGCGGCCCGGGGATCGCCGGCTGCCCCTGCCGTTCAGGGGGCCCGTCCGTGCGCGGATGCTTATCGCTGGCCGCGGGCTGGCTGGTGGCCGGATACGGCGCAGAATCGTCCTGCGCCGCGGCGGCCGGGCCCGGCGCGCGCCACACGCCGTCGCCGCCGGGTGGCTGCGGCTCCTGCGCGCCCGGCTGCCGTGTGCAAGTACCGGCTTCGGCAGCTGTGCCCAATGTGCGCACCGCAGGCGCTGGGTACCCTGGTGCAGGTACGGTGGCGCGGGCTGACGCGGCCGGGCCCGCCTTTGCGATGTTCTGTCTGCGAGCTGAGCCTGCCGCAACCCGCGCTCCTGTTACACACGCCATCAGCATGACCATGCCGGCTACGAACCGGCCTGCTGAATGCTCTATCCTCGCGGCAGCAAGGTTGCCGATCCCGCCGCCCGCACCGGCCGAAACCACCTGCGCCAAGCCGTCTGCGCCAGCGAATGCCGCCGCCGCGCCGCCCGTAATCCGCACCGTTGCCTTCACCTGGCGCGGGTAGCGCATCAAGCGCACCGCGGCCAGGCCAGCAAAGAGCGGGAGCGCCCAGTTCAGGTAGCCAGCTGCCGCGAAGGTGAGCCAGGCTGGGCGCGGCCGCCAGGCCGCCACCGCAAGCACCACCGCCACCGTGGCCAAGGCGAAGCCGGCCGCATCGCTGCGCTTGCTGGCCCCGGTGCCGTCGCTGCGGTACCGTGCGGCTGTTCCTAAGCCGAGTGCGGCTTTTGCCAGCGTTTTCCCGATGGCCTTGGCGACCCAGGGGTCTTTCGGCGGCGCGGGCGGCCTGGCGGGCGCCGGGCGCGGGGTGCTGGGTGCCGGCGGTCTGGCGGTACCACGTGGTGCACTGCGCTGGCGCGGCCTGGGTGCTTTCCCCGGCTGGCGCTGCTTTGGTGACCGTGATGCGGTGACCGTGCGGGAACGGGGTTTGCCCGGCCGGCTGGCCATCAGCGGGCACACCTTCGCATCGCCGCGGCGGGGCCGGAGAGGGAGAACAGGAATTTTAGCCTGCCGTCTTTCCCGGTGCAGTAAACGTGCTCACCCTGATGTGTCCTTCGCCACACGTGCACGCCGGGCTTTTGCGTCTCGATCGGGCCACGCGCATGGAGGTCTGCCGCACCCGTCTGGTCCTGTGCCCTCACCCGCGCGGCGCGGCGGATGCGCCGCGCCGCCGGCCGTGCCCAGGCCGCCTTGCGGACGCCAGGACGGCCCCAAGGTGTGCTGCCACCCGGCCGGGACCGGGGCATCGGCCCGGCATAACAGGCCGCCCGCCTGGGCATTCCAAATTTCATGATCAGTACCATCCCTGGGATTGTTCGTGCGCCCACGCCCCGCATGGGTTGTGGTAGGTGTCTGCGATGTAGCCGAGCCCCCACCTGATCTGGGCGCGGGGATCGGAGGCTGGCGGGTTCGCGGGGCCCGCTGGGTACTGGTTCGTCGGGCCGTGGCCGAGCGCCTGGGCGATGCCGTAGGCACCCGTCTTGGAGTTCTCGGCCGTGTTCGACCAGCCCGACTCTCGGGTCCACAGCTCGTTGAGGCAGGTGAACTGGGAACCGGTCCAGCCGCGCTGGGCGGCCATCTGCCGGCCGAGGGCCACGTTCGCGCCCGATGACTGGGCACCGCTGGCGGCGGGCGGTGCGGCCGGGTTCCGGTGCCCGAGGTATGCCGTCAGGGCCAGGACGGCGATGACCCCCAGGACCAGTCCCCGGAGGGCCGAACGTGGTGTCTGCATCACTGTGCCCCGCCGCCTGACAGGCGGCCATGGGGAGCGGCGAGCCGGCCCTGCGCACCGAAGGCGGCCTTGAGTTTGGTGGCAACCCCGCTCGTGGCGCGGTCCAGCCGTTCGCTGAGTGCGGTTCCGCGTGCGCCGCCCACGGTGCTTTCCCCCATCAGGCGACGCTGGCCTGATCACGCAGGTGCTCGCGGCCCTTTTCGGTGATGGCGTAGGGCTGCTTGTCGCCCGCCGTATGGACCAGCCCATCAGCGACGAGGGTCTGAAGCGCGTAACCGACCGTGGATGGGCTGGTGGTGACATCGCGGATTGCGGCCATCACGTCCGCGCGGGTGCGCGGCTGCCCATCGGCCAGAAACTTCAGTGCCGCAGCGGCGGCCGTGGTGCGTTTTTGCCGCATCTCCTGCAGCTCACCACCAGGCGCCGCGCCTGCGGTACCGGGCGGGCTGGCCTGGCTGCCGGCTGGGGCGAGCGGCGCGTTCCACGCGGCTTGAAAGACGCAGGCGCTGGACTTGTCCATCGGGAACTCAACGGCTGCGTCCACGATGGCCTGCTTGCGTTCTTTTGGGACGTTGAGGGACCGGACCTTGGCCTGCCGTCCATCGGGTCCCTTGATGTAGCACAACCCGTGCGTCGGCGTGCCGTCCTCGAAATATTCGGGCAGCAGCGACGGATCCACCTGCAGGCCGAGCATCCCGTGCGTCACCTGGTCGCCGGTGCGGAAACAGACCACATTGCCCATCCGCATCATGGACCGGAACACCTGCGAGTCGATCTCGTCCAGCGACGGCACGGGCGTGACGGGTGCCAGGGAGATGCCGCGCTTACGGCCGCGCTTACCGAGGCGTGTGACGATCTGTGCCGCCTCAGCCTTGTGCTGGGACTCGGCCAGGAGCGCCGAAGCTTCCTCAAGGACGGCGTAGATCAGCGGCCGCTCGCCGGTGGGCTCGAAGTAGTCGAGCCCTTCCTCTGCCATCTCCCTGGCGCGCTGGCCCATTACCGCATCAAGACCACGCAGGGCACGGATGGCCTCCTGTTCGCCGATGAAGCTGTAGGTGAGTTTGCGCTGCCAGGCGATAAGCGACTGGCCGCCCTCTTCGGGGTCGATCAGAACCGGAACGACCGGGACCCGGTTGCCGGGGTCAGTGACCGTGGCGAGCAGCATGAAGATGAAGGTCGTCTTGCCGCCGCCGGTGTTGCCGGCGAGTATCCAGTGGACGGCACCGTTGCCTGGGATCCAGAACCGGACATGGCAGTCCAGGCCGTCAAAGAACGTCCCCGCGGCGGCTATGCCGGTCGCCGGGTCAAGCGTTGAGCGTTCCCAGTCGCGAGGCTCGGCCAGCATGTCGACGTCGAGCATGGTGACCCGGGCCAGGGACTCGCGGCCGGTCGGGTGCGGTTCCACGTCTACTTGGGTGGCGGTGCGGTCACACGCCGAGGCGATCAGGCCGGCACGGCGGATCACGTCGGCTGCCTGCTGCTCACCGCGGCGAAGTACGATGTCGGCGCGCTCGCCCCGCTTGACGCCACCGATGAGCATGTCCTCGACGTTCTTCAGCCTGGTGCCGGGGGCGGCCTTGTTCGCCGGTGCGCAGTACTGTCGCCACACCTGCTCAAGTTCGCTCAGCTGGCATGCTTCCGGCTCGTCATCACCGGCCGGCTGTTCGTCCCCGGCTGTCCAGGTGGCTGCGTGTTTCAGCCACCACGGCAGGCTGAGGGCCGTCCCGGCTGCGAGGGCCACGGCGTTGACCACGCCGCCGCCCCCGTGTGCCGCCGTCCACGCCGACCAGCTACTGCCATAAACGAGCGCAGTCGTGGCGTACCGCCGCAGTGCGTCTCCCAAGCTCTCCCGCACGGTTAGCAGGGCCGCTCCGCCTAAGGCGCCGCTGGCTGCTGCCGCCGACGCTGCCGACAGCCACGGATTCAGCCCGAGGGCGTGCACCAGCACGCCCTCCCCCCACGCTGCACCGATCCCGGCGAGGGGCAGCAGGGGCTCACGCTGCGCCTCGGCCAGGGCCCGCCGGATCCGGCGCGTCTTGCGCCAGTCCGGCGGCGGTGACTGGGCATCGGGAAGCCCGGGCCCCAGCTCGCGGCTGCCGCCGTCCCAGCCTTGCGCATCCTCAGTCATTTCCATGATCCCTGCCTCCCGGTTCGGGTCCGTTCCCTGCGGGCCGTGGCCCCGTTATGGGGCTTTGCGGGTCCACGGCCCTATCCGGAGCAAGGGGGTTGGTCAGGACGCGGCGGTGCTGCCGGCGCCCGTGTACCAGGACGTCCGGTTCGCCGCGCCGCCGGTAGCGTTGAGCGCATCTGCCGCGGACTCGTGGCGCTTCAGCCCGGCCCGTGCCTTTCGTGCCGCCTGCAGGGCGCTGTCGGCTGCCGCGATCCTTGCCTCGGCCGCTTTGATGCGCTGCTCCACGGCATCACTGAATTGCGCCAGCGCATCAAGAACGGGGCCCGTTATGCCCGCCTGGGCGAGCATGCCGCCGTATGTGTCGGCAACCGTGCGGTCCTTTTCGGCGAAGCCCTTTTCGTGCGTCGCCGCATCGAGTTCGGCCGCGCACTTCGCTATCAGCGCGTCGGCAACGTGGACCGCCATTTCGAGGTTTGTCGCCTCGCCTGTTGCTGTTGTCATTTCGCCTCCATCATCTGTTTCGGGTCTGCGCCGGAATGGGCGCACGTTATCGGTTGCGGCTGGGTCTCCAGCGGGGCCGCCCGCTGTGCTGCCCGGTGGGGCGGTCACCGCTTCGCCTGGGGCGGTTGCGGATGGTTCGGGTGGTGGGGTGGTGGGGGTCATCGCCGCTGTCAACCGCCCCAGCACGCTTGGCGCGGTTCTTCGCGCGCCAGCGGCGGACGTCGGCCTGGGCCTGGCGGCGGTAACCGCCCCAGCCGTGCCAGGCGGACCGGAAGATGTAGCCGATGGCGCGGCCAGACTCCAGCAGCGCCGCGGTGAGCGCCCAGCCGTACCATTCGGCCGGCTTGCGGCGGCCGTCCTCGCGGGCAGCACGGCCGTGCTCCTTGATGCGCTCCCGTGCCCGGCCGCGAATTTGCGGGCCCCGTGCCGCCGCATCGGCGCGGAGCTGGGGCAGCGCTCCGATGATCAGCCAGACTGCCAGGAGTTTCAGCAATCCGCCCACGGCTCAGCCCCCCAGTCCTGGAATGCGGCTGCCGGCGACGGCGAACAGCAGGACCGCCAGGCCCACGGCGAGGAACTCGGCGGTGCGGTCGGGGGCGTTGCGCGGATGGGCGCTGACGATCACTAGCACGCCGACGAACAGCAGCGCCGCGACCGGGAGGGCGGGCACGAGTTCCGCCCACCTGCCGTGCAGATAGTGGCCAGCCTCTGTCTGCAGCCAGCCGAAGAACTGGTTCACGTACGACCCGACCAGGACCGTGGCACCCCAGCCAGCGATGACGGCCAGCACCATGCGGACGGTGGGCAGCTTGCCGAAGTGCCGCAGTGCCCACCAGGCGCCAAAGGCTGCGCCAGCGTAGATCACCGGGCTGTTCCAGGCGATGTTCAACGGGTCCTCCTCTTTACGCGAGCCAGTAGACGGTCAGCGCGGCGATGGTGACCAGCCAGCAGATCTTGTTGCGCGGCCAGACCTTGAGCAGACTGGTCCCCACCTCCCAGGCCAGCAGGAAGATGCCCACGGCCCGCGCGGCCCAGCGCAGCAGCGCCGCGTCACAGTTCCACGTCTCCCACCCGGTGATCCGCTGAGCCACCACACGGGTGGACGCCGGGTGGCGGTCCCAGACCAGCCACTCCCCCGGCGGGGTGACGGCCATGCGGGCCGTTGACCGGATCCGGGAACCCACGCGCGCCAAACGGTCCTCGTCACGCTCCGCGCCTGCCCTCGGCGTGCCAGCCTCGCGCGCACGCGCGCGCATAGGCGCCGGCCCGGCGGCGGCTTCCACACTGTTGGTTGTTGTTGTTGGTCGTTTTTCGTCACTCTGTGTGACCGTCACGGTTCATCCCTTCGATCTTGTCCGCAGCTTTCATGACAGCGGTGATCGCGGCCTGGACCTCGCGCCGGGCCGCACCCGTAGGCGTCTGCCGGGCCACCGCGCGCAGGTAGTCGACCGCCGCGCCGAGCCTGTTCACGAGATCCTTTTCGGCGTTCACCTGCCGGTGCCACCGGGTCCTGCGGCCCGACTCCGCGGTAGCCGTGCGCCCGCTCATCCGGTCCTCCGGGTGGCCCGCTCGGCGTCGATCACACGTTCACACGACGTCTCACCGATGACCGTGTAGCCGAAGCGGTCGTTGACTGCCGCGGCGAGCGTGCGGCGGCTGTGGATCTGGCCGCGGTGACACGCGGCGTGCCACTCCTCACGGGCGGCCTCCAGCACCCGTGGGTCGGGGCGGCCGCCCGGCTTGAGAGCCGCCGGCGCCCCATCGCCCTGGGATGGTTCGCCGGGGTGGCTCGGCGGGACGGTCACTGGGGCGGTTGACTCCGGGCCCGGGTAACCCTGGGGCGGTTCGCTGGGGCGGTTCGGGGTGGTTCGCTGGGGCGGTCGTGGGGCGGTTCGCTGGGGCGGCCGCACCTTGCGCGCAGCTGGGGCAGTCGCGGGCCGTGCCAGCAATGCCAGATGCGTGACGGCCACTGCCGCAATCAGCGGCACCGATGAAATGAGGGCGACAAGCATCGCCTTCCAGTGCCCCAGGTGCCACTGGCCCGCATCCAGTTCGTGGTAAAGAATGTTTCCACTGGTGCTCATGCCAAAAGCAACGACAGCATGTGCGGCGGCAACGATCCGGGCGGGCACCTTCAGTTTGCTGTTTTTCGCCGCACGCAACGCTGTCAGCCAGTAGACGTCCAGTGTCAGCGGGAAAAGGATCCCTATTCCGGGAATCCCGCCGCCATAATTGACGGCCAAGTCGTAGAGCGTCGACATGGACGCCAGAACCGAAGCGGCCCAGATTATGTAAACTCCCGCCTGGTCCCAGTCGACGCTCGCCAGGCCAGGCCCTGCCCGCCTCTGAGACCGCTCGCCTGACGCAGGGGGGCGGCACCCTGTGAGCATCGCCGGCCACCGCCTTTTCGCTACCTCTGCCGCCACGGCGGCCGGCCGCGCCGCGAGCTGACCGCGAATCTTGGCTGCCTGGATCTGTGGATCGGCGAACCGTTGCGCTGGATCAGTCATCGTGCACCTTCCACCGGGGCAGGGGAGTGGCCGTAGCCTCCCGGGGCCGCTGCCTGCCGGGCCGCCGCGGGACGGGATAACACGGCCCCATTAGGACCGCCCGCCGTGTGGGCAGTCGCTTTCGGTGTGGAAGCGGTCCGCGTCGTGGTGCCAGATCTGGCCGGTGTCCCGGAACCCGTGCTTGACCGGGATCCGCCACTCGTGAGGGCGGGTCTTCCAGGTCTGCGCCGCGCCGTTGCGGCGCCACACCCGGCACGACCCGTTCTCGTGGAACCGGTCCTCGGTGAGGGCCTGCGCCTTGGTGAGCATCAGGTCACGTCTCCCTTGCTCGTGGCAGCACCCCGGCCGCCCGTTTGGCTGGGGATCTGCGCCGCGCGGATCTGAAGCACGGCAAGCTGGGCGGCCGTGGCGGGCCCCGCGCCGGCCCAGCCACGACCGCGCTTCCGCCAGCACCCTGCCCGCCCCGGCGGCGGCGAAGAACAGCGGCGCCAGCGCCGTCCAGCCGGGCAGCAC
>WNGE01011776.1_pt1 | contig 14587 bp, 20 predicted proteins | sample 5400651 | NCBI WGS metagenome assembly WNGE01 (sample SAMN13153370, study PRJNA577476) | soil metagenome | isolation source: 60 cm soil or saprolite under grassland replicate 2 | place: USA:California | collected 2016-06-15 | reverse complement strand
TCCGGTCTCAGCCCGAACGCTGCGTCGCGCTGTCGAACTGGGCGAGCGCCTGACGGACCGCACCCACGGCCTGTGGGCTGATCTTGCCCTCGTCGATTAGCTCGTCCGCCTTGTGCTCCAGCTCCTCGAACTTCTTGCGGGCGTCGTCTGCATGCCCTTCCTGGACGGCACGCACGACGTCCTCGGCCTGGTGCAGCAGGTCCTCGCCGCCCTGGTCGATCATGCCCTGCCGCTGGCCGGTGGTGATCACCTCGGTCAGGTTGGCCATGGCCACCGACACGCTCGACTGGGCCTGGGTCGTTGCCGTCGTGGTCGGCTGCGCCGGGGCGGTCGTGGTCGTGGCAGCCGACAGTGCGGTGGATGGCGGGCCCGCTTGCGGCTGGACGGTCCCGCCCCCGCTCCGCAACGACCACACCGCCACCGCCACCGCCACCACCACGACCAGCAGGGCCCCGGCCGGCAGCGCCCAGCGGTTCCAGCCGGGTCGCCGCGCACCCGCGCGGACCGCCCGCCCAGCGATCACCGCGGTCGTCGCCGAGGCAGACGGGGTTGCCGGCCTGCCGAAGGGACCGCCGGCCGGGTCGGCCGCCGGTCGAAGGGGCACCGGGCCGCCGCGGTCACGGACCATGCGCGCCAGGTCCTGACCCATCGCTTCGGCCGTCTGGTAGCGCTGCGATGGCTGTTTGGCCAGCGCGGTCAGCACCACGGCGTCCAGCTCCGCGCCGACCTCGGAATTGCGGTGCGACGGCGGCTCAGGCGGCTCGCTGACCTGCTGTGCGACCACCGCCAGCGGGCTGTGGCCACGAAACGGCGGCGTGCCGGTGAGCAGCTCGTACAGCACACAGCCCAGTGCATACAGGTCCGAGCGCCCATCCACCGGTCGGCCTTGGGCCTGCTCGGGCGACAAGTACGGCGCCGTGCCCAGCAGCTGCCCCGCGCTGTTCAGCATTGTGGTGGTGGTGGCGGCGGCGGCTTTGGCGATCCCGAAGTCCATCACCTTGACCAGGCCCGCCTGGTCGACCATCACGTTGGCGGGCTTGATGTCGCGGTGCACCAGCCCCCGCTCGTGCGCGGCCTCCAGCGCCAGGCAAACCCGGTGGGCGACCTCGGCGGCCAGCCCGGGTGGGAGCCTGCCATGGCGGCGGAGCAGCTCGGCCAGGGTCTGGCCCTGGACGTACTCCATCACGATGTAATGGAGGTCGCCCTCGGATGCGCTGTCGAAGATGGCCACCACGTTGGGATGGCCCAGCCCGGCCGCCATCCGAGCCTCGTGACGGAACTGGTCCACGAAGTCGGGGTCCTGGTCGTAGGGTGGGCCGAGCACCTTGACCGCCACCGTCCGGTCCAGCACCTGGTCGGTGGCCTGGTACACGCTAGCCATCCCGCCAGCCCCCAGTCGGGGGCCAAGCTCGTAGCGGCCCGCCAGGACCCGTCCTTGGAGCGCCATCACGGCGGCAACCCTACCCGGCAGAACCCGGCCAAAGCCACGCGGGGCCCGAAGGCGCCCGCTCAGCAAGCAGGAAGCTCATTGCGCTGTCTGGCCAGATCGAAGTGACGCCGGCAGCAGGCGTAATGGAGGCGGATATGCCAACGTCTGGGCTCACGTTCTAGAAGACCGCCTTGAGCGCCGCCGCCGTTACCGACGACTCTACGGCTGGAACGGTGTGCAAGGTCAGGCCCAGACGGGCGGAGCCTCGGACGGGACGCCCCACCTGCGGAGCCTGCCGAGCTGTAACGCCCACTTGCCAGGCACCGCTCTGTTGAGTAGTGGCGCAAGCCAGGTGTCCCCCCCACACCTCGGTGCTACTTCGCTGGAGCGTCTGTCGACGCTTCCCAGGGTTCGCCTCGGGCGCTGGCCCACAGCCATGGGATGGGTGGCCAGGCCCGAGGCCTACCAACACAGAACCCCCCGATCGCTGACCACAACTGACTACAAGGCGTCTCCGCGCAGTCTCGGTCCGCTGTGTGTCTGCAACAGGTTCGCCATGTCGGTGCGCGTCGCACCATCGACAGCTCACAGCCTCCAAGTACCCAGGGCGGTTCAATCCAGCTCGCCCTGACATCACAGGACCCTGTTTCCCCTGCTCACCGTAGGTTCAGGGTCAGCAGATGTCAGCTTGCCACAATCCGAACACCCCGCCAGCAGCAACACCGCTGGTCACGGGCCGAACGATCCGGCTGCCCGGCCACCACGCCAAGGTGCGCCGGGACGGTTACATCGGGCACCGTCGCGGCGGTCCGGCCTGAGCTACACGATCGCCCAGAATAAAGATACGGGATTGACCCACGAGATTCCTGCCACGAGACGACCTCGTGACTTGGTGCAAGCCGTACTCGTCTGTACGCCGGTATTGCGTCACGCGGGGGCGTGCGGCGCACTGAAGAGTTCATTGGTTGGCGGCGTGCGCGAGCGCCGAGGGCGTCTGGCGGCCGACGATCGCCGGGGCCTCGTGGACGAGCTCGTCATTCTTGAGGGCCTCCACCATGAACAGGGCAAAGTCCACGCGGCGCGTGATGTTGCTTTCGAGAATGGGATCGCCCACGTGCCGGCTCCACACGGGCAGGCCCTGACTCTCGCCCTCCTCGAGGTCGCTGCCGCGCACGACGGTCCACCGCGTGTCGCTGGCGAACACCCGCCGGCACGCCTCCACCTGGTCGTCGAGGTCGGCGAAGCGAGCGAGACGCGCGAGCGGGCCGAAGACCTTCACGATCGCCTTGAGCTTCCACGAATACACGTCCTGGCCGTCGCGCGTGATGTGCCACCCGCACGAGAACACGAGGCGCGCGCCCGGAGGCGCGTGGTCGAGCACCGCCTGGGCCGTCCCCGTCGAGTACCCGTGGACGCCTCGCGGGACCAGCACGACCAGCACTCCGTCGCACCCTGAGACTGCCGTCTTGATGACCTCGACGTCGTTCGTCGCTCCCGGAACGACGGTGATGCGCCCCTTGAACGCGTTGAGCTTCTCCACACTTTCCTGCCGGCACACGCCAACCACCTCGTAGCCCCGATCCAGCGCGTGCCGCACCATGTATTGCCCGAGCTTCCCAGAGGCCCCGACGATGCAGACCCTCATCGTGTGCGTCCCCTCAGGACGTCGGGCGGGCCGTACCTCTCTTGGCCAACGGCATTCATGGTGCCCCTTCCGCGGCGGCCATCGGCCCCGGCCGCTGCTCCGACAGACACGGCTCCTGGTTCGTCGCCGCCCATCTCGAGCCTGAAGGGCGGGCACTCGTGCGTCAACAGCCCGGCGCAGGCCACGACGCGCAGGTTCCAGCGGTTCATGCCCCAGCACGAAGTCGAAGATGCCGCGCGGGTAGCGGCGCGGTGAACAGGAGCACCACCCCCGCAATGAGGACGAGCAAGGACATGAGCCCTGCGCTCGAGCCGCCGCCCGCGAAGAACCCGACGACGATGTAATGCAGGATCGCCAATAGCCACGACTTGACGGGGAGGAGTCCCCGCGAGAGTCGCTCCGGATATGCGACCCAGTGTCGCGGGGTAGTCGGCGGCTCGCGACGGCGGGCCGACCCCTTCTTGATCGCAGAGGGGGAGCATTCTCAGTCAGAACCAATTTAGTCGCGCACCAAGTCGTAAACCCGCACCCTGACGCACGCACCGGCTATGCAGCGCAGCGCTGGTTGCTGGTCCGCCGCAACCAGCGGACCGGCGAGCTGGCCTTCTACCGCTGCTGGATGCCCCACCCGGTGCCGCTTGCCACCCTGGTCCGGGTGGCCGGACGCCGCTGGACCATCGAGACCGCACTGGCGGAGTTGAAGACGACCCAGCGCGGCCCCAAGCAGGTGCTTGCTGACCGTGCTGCTGCCCAAGCGCCGGCTGCGGGCCTTCCCCAGAGCGGTGAAGCGCAAGATGCGCAACTACCAGCTCAAACGCACCCAGCATCGCGCCTGGCCACAGCCGACCATGCCACCCCTTGAGGCCGTCAGCGTCCTGCCCGCAACCCCACCTGGCACGAGCTGCCGAGGCCCTTAACCGGATGGCATTGGGGTTACCGGGAGCATCCGGAAGAAAGGGTGATCCGGGTGACTCGTGAGGGTGTTCCGGGCACGAGAAGAAGGCGTCGGTACCCACCAGAGGCGTTCGGACAATGCACGGGTCGGCCCTTCCTCGCCAAAGCCATTTGCCCTGCTCAGAGTGGGTGCTACAGCCGGTGGGGCTGGCAGGCCTCGAACCTGCGACCGAGCGATTATGAGGACGCAGAGGGCCAGTAGCGGAGGGTTACCCCGACAAGATAGCGCAGGTCAGCAGGGGTGCACGCTAAGGTAGCGCTTCCTTCGTCAAGGAAGAATCGTTGACCGACTCGTTGACCGAGCCTGATCGAGTGAGCCGGTCTCGATTCCCATCGGGCGGACGCAAGACACAGAACTCGTTGCCGTCAGGGTCTCCGAGCACATGCCAGACCCATCCGTTGTTTCTGAGCGGTTCGTCTGTCACCCGCCTCGCACCGAGTGCCAGCAGACGGAACAGCTCCGCATCAAGGTCGAGGACCCGTAGGTCGAAGTGCATCCGATTCTTGCCCACCTTGGCGTCGGAGACCTGCTGTAGCAACAGCTCGATCCCGTTACCATCGGCGGGCAGTAGCACGCGGTAGGGTCCTGACCCGGCTTCCTTCGGCAACGCAACGTAGCCGAGCACAGCGCACCAGAAGTCGCTCGCCCGATCGAGATCGGCGCAGTCGAGCACAACCGCCAGCGCGGTATCCGGGCGCCCGCCATAGCGCGCCGGCTGTCGGCGTGCAAGGTCAGCCATCGGCGGCCTCGGTCTCCTCAAGAATCCAGCGGATGTAGTCAGGCCCGCCGTCAACGATGGGAAGGGCGACGATGCTGGGGACCTCGTAAGGGTGATCACGCTTCGTATGCTCGATGATCCTCGGGAGGAGGCTACGCCGCGTGCGAAGCGCAACGCGCCCCTCCGTCCGGTCGTAGACCTGACCCCGCCATCGGTAGACGGTCCTGATCGGAGCGAAGTTGTGCCCGGAGGCGCAGAGCCGATCGGCGACCAGCTTGTGAGTCAGCTCGACAAGCCAGTCCGGGTCAGGTGCCGTGATGACGACCTCGCAGACCTCATCCACCGCTGGACTCCTTGAGACCGGCGACAAGCTCCCTGGCCTCATCCTCGCTCTTGGCCATACTCGCCCAGCCCGTGACGATCCGACCGTCATAGCTCAACCCGACCCACCGGCCCGTCATGCTGAGGCCATGCGGATGCATGACGTAGTACATCGTTCCCTTAGACCGGACGGAACCGTCTGTAGCCGCATACCACCCCATAAGGATCTCATTGTCCCAGAGGCGAAGCTCGCCGCGCCAGAGGTAACCGCCTTCCTCGATCGACCTGCCCCTCGCCAGGGCCTCGGCCTGGATCAGCTCGCCGCGCTGGCGTAGACGCACCGGCTGTATCCGAATGTCCTCGATACCTTCCCGCTGCGACTGCCAGCAGGCTTGCCAGTCGCCGGAGATATCTACGCGGTACTCCGACGCCCCGGCCAGCTCATCGAGCGAGATGCCGAGCGCGTCAGCGATGCCAACGGCCACGGAGAAGGCCGGTTGGTGGTCCCCGGCCTCATAGCGCCTGATCTGGCGAACATCCACGCCTACCGCTTTGGCGAGCGCGGCCTGCGACATGCCCAGCTCGGCCCTACGACGACGCATGACCTCGGGCAGCTTGACCTCTGGTGATTCCATGATGCCCCCATCTTTACGGACTGTTCTGTCCTTGTCGAGGGCGAACCTGTCTTGACAGCTTCGCCCGTTCTGCCTCAAAGTAAGGGCGAATAAGCCTTCTGACAGGGAGGAATCGCCCTCACCAGAGAGGAGAAACAAGGATAACCGCGTCAGATGGCACATAGCCCCGGCGGCTTCGTGAGCGGTGTTCGCACCACCGCTCGCCGCCGGGGCCAGGCACCGAGAGAGATCGGAGTACCCCGATGCAGGGTCATCGTACCTTGCCGGCTGAGACGCCGGCATCCGCCAAGACACTGGCCGACCTGCTCACGGCAGGCGAGCTGACCTGCTCTGCCGCCCAGGTCGCCCGCTGGCTCAAGGTCTCCAAGCCCACCGTCATCGCCGCCGCAAGGCGCGGAGAACTGCCCGGCCGCCAGATCGGCCGACAGTGGCGCTTCTCCACCAAGGCGCTTGCCCGGCTCTGGGGCCTGGACGACCCGAGCGCACCTCCTACCGAGCTTCTGGCCCGGCTGGTCATCCTCGGCAAGAACGAGGGTGGTGACGCCGCGTGAGCCACGCTCCTACAGCTCACGGTCCCTACGAGCGGGAGCCCCGCGAGCTGTTCATGGTGGTCGACCGGCGCAAGGCGCTGCTGGATCAGGTGCTCCAGGGCGTCGAGCTTGGCGCCTGGGACCGCCGCATCCTCGACTGGCTCGCAGACTACCTGGACACGCCCACGTTCCTGGTCGTGCTTGGGATGCTCCAGCGCGCCCGCCAGGCCGGCCCGCAGCCCCAGTCTCAGGCCGAAGGGGGCGGGCCATGCTGACCAAGCGCTGCTACGACTGCGGCCGGGTCAAGCGGGTGGAGCTGTTCGACCTCGACCGCAAGCGAAGCGCCGGCCGCTCCGCCCAGTGCAAGGACTGCCGCCGCCAGCGGCAAAACCGCGGCGGCTACGGCACCTGCCGCCCCCGGGCGCTGGCCGAACTGGCCCGCCGCCACCCCGACCAGTACCAGCGCTACCGCCAGCAGGCCCGCCAGCAGCTGGCCCCCGACACCGCCGGCGCCGAGGTCTGGGACCAGGCCCGCGGCCGGGCGCTGGCCGAGCTGGCCCGCCGCCACCAGGCCGACTGGCACGCCCGCTACCGCCAGCTCCGCGCCGACCATCCCGACTGGCCCACCCCACGGGCGTTCATGGTGGCCACCACCCAGCAGCGCCGCGCCCACCACGCCGAGTACCTGGCGCTGCTTGCCGGCTACGCCGGCGCCCGCCGCGCCGGCCCCAAGCTGGTCTACAAGATCACCCGCCGCGCGCAGCGGCTGCTCCAGCTCGCCCACCCCCACGAGTACCAGGCCCTGTACGCGGCGGAGCGGGCCAAGCTCGGCAACCCCATCCAACGGCCCGCCCCACCCCGGGAAGGGGCGGCCGGATGAGCGCCCACCCCAAGCGGCCCGCCGCCAGCCAGACCCCTGCGGTGGAGCTGCGAGTCCTTGACCCGGGCGGCCGGCCCCTGGCCTTCACCTGGCAGGTCCTGGGCGGCCACGGCCAGCTGCTGGCCAGCGGCCAGGTCGCCGGCGCCCCACCCGAGCCCGAGGTTGCCGGCTGGCGCTACCAGGCCTTCACCGAGGCCGCCGACGCTGCCGTCAACGCGCTCAAGGAGCTGGAGGGCCTCAAGGCCAGCGACCCCAAGCCCGCCCCGGACGACCCCGCCGCGGCCAAGTCCTCCAAGCGGCGCCTGGTGTGTGATTTCTGTGCCGACCGGCCGGCCACCTACCGCTACCCCACGCGCCGCGCCGGCATCGTCCACATCAGCTGCGCGGTGGTGGTCATGCCGGGTGGCGACTGGCTGGCCTGCCCGGCCTGTCACCTGCTGGTGGAGGCCCAGCAGTGGGACACCCTGAGCGCACGGGCCAGGCTCTCGGCCAAGTACGGCGCCGTGCTGTGGGCCTACTTCCGCCGGTGCCGCAGCGGTCCCGCCGTCCCCCTGGACGCCTCCCAGGGGGGTGAGGTCGGGTGAGGACGATCCGCCACCGTGCTCGCCCCTGGGACGCTGGTCCCGAGGTCACCGCGCGTGACCTGATCGCGCTCCGCTGGATCGCCGAGCAGTACACCGCGCGGCTGGACGTGGCCGCCGTGCTGCTCGGCCGGCTGTCCCCGGTCGGCGCTCGCACACCCGGCCGACTCGGACCGCGCACCCTGCGGCAGCGGTTGGAGCGTTGGGAGCAGGCCGGATGGACCACCCGACGCCGGCTGCTGGGCCACACCTGGATCGTGCCCACCACGGCCGGTATCCGGCTGACCGGCCTGGACCTGGACATCTGGGAGCCCGCCGCCGTGCGGCTGGCCCACCACCACGCCGTCTCTCTCGTCCGCCTCGCCCGCGAGCCTCAGCCCGCAGGTGCCGGCTGGGTCTGTGAGCGGGAGCTGTGGCGCCGCCGCGGCCGCGCGTCCTGGCACCTGGCCGACGGTGCCCTCCCGGTCGAGACGCCTGCGCTGTGGCAGCAGCGAGGGATCAGCGAGGCGTTCGAGCTGATCGAGGCCGAGCTGCACCAGAAGGCCCGCCGCCGCGTGGTGGCCGCCCTCAAGACCCTGCCGCCTGGGACCCGGCTGGTCACCTACTACGTCCCGCCCGAGCTGCACGTCGCCCTGACCGGGCAGCTCGCCTCGGTGGTGCGCGAGCTCGGCGGCAGCGTGCCGGTCCGGGTGGAGCTGCTGCCGCAGATCCCCGGCGTGGTGGGGGAGGTGGCGGCATGATCGCCCCACCCGATCCGCGCTGGCCCGCTGGGCATGATCCGCGCTGGCCCACCCAGCCGCAGCGTGGCGGCTGGTGGGGTTGGGGCCGGCCCCATCCGGTCAGGGACAACCAGCTTGGCTGGCGCATGCCCTCTGGCGGGCAGCCCGCCGCCGGCTCCCTGCCGCTGCTGATCGCCCTCGGCTTCTTCATCCTGAGCCCGCTCATCCTGTTCTCGTGGGCCGCAGCACAGGCCGTGTTGCGTTGGCTGGGGTGGCGCTGGTGGAAAGCCGCCCTCCTCAGCCTTGGCGCCCTGGTGCTGGTGATCGTGCTGGAGGGTGGCCCCGGCCCAGCGCTCGCGCATCACTTCTCCGGCTACCTGTGGATCCTTCGCCAGTTCGGCCACCCGGTCATCCACCTGCCGTTCCCGGGCGCGCTGGTGTGGCCGCAGATCCCGCTCTCGGTACCCCTCGGCGCGCTGGCCGCCGCGGTCAACGTCGCTGGACGCCGGCAGCCGTTCCACCCTGCCGAGGTCCGCCGCCAACAGCGCGAACACCGACGCCACATGGCCCGCGCCATCGCCCGCGCCGGCAGCGTCAACGACGACCACTTCGGCCAGTCCGCCTTGGGTGCCGCGCTGGACGGTGACCTCGGCCTCGCAGCGCGTGACGGCCTGGTCTACCTGCCCGGCTGGATCGCCCGCCGGTCGCGGCTGCTGCTGGGCACCTCCGGCATGGGCAAGTCGGTCGACGTCGAACGCGAGGCGTTCCTGTCCGCTCGTGCCGGCAGAAAGTTCGTGCTGATCGACGGCAAGGGCACCGATCCCGGTTTCGCCGAGCGCGCGCTGGCCGGGTATCTGGCCGGCAACCCGCACGCCCGCGTCGGCCTGTGGCCGGAGCTGCCGATGGACGGCTGGCGTGGCACCCCCGCCGCCGTCCACAACCGGCTGATGGCGATGCTCGGCTGGTCAGAGCCCTACTACAAGGACATCGCCTCCCTGCTGCTGCGCCTGGCGCTCACCGCGCCCACACCAGACGGCCCAGTCCGCAGCTCGAGCCAGCTCCTCAGCCTGCTTGATCCCGAGGTGTTGGCGCGGCTGTGGGAACACGACCCCGAGCGCGCCCGCCAAGTCGCCTCACTCCAAGGGCGGGAGCAGGCCCGCGCCGTGGTCGGCGCCATCAGCAGGTTCGCCAACTTCTTCCACGCGGTCGGCTCGGGCTTCGACGCCGCCGATCTCGGCTGGAGCTTCGAGGACGTCGACTTCGCCTACCTGCGCGCCCCCTACCTGGCAGGTCGCGAGGACGCGGATGCAGCGTGTCGGCTGCTGCTGGAGGACTTCGCCCACTACGCCACGCTACGCAAGCCCCGCCGTGGCGAAGACGTAACCCTGGTCTTCGACGAGTTCTCCGCCATCGGTGGCGGCCGCGAGGTCGCCATCCAGCTCGTGGAGCGCGTCCGCGACGCCGGCTGCAACGTCGTCCTGTCCGCCCAAAGTGCCGATGGCCTCGGGGACGAGGCGCAGCAGCGCCGCCTGGTCGGCGCCTGCGCCGGCGGGCTGCTGCTCCACGCGATGCCCAACCCCGAGGGAATGCTCCGCGCCGCCGGGGTCGTCCAGGTGGTGGAGCAGACCTGGCGGCTGGACCAGCACGGCCCCACCGGCAACTCATCGGCCAGGCTGGGGGAGCAGCCCAAGATCCAGCCCGGCCAGGTGCAGCAGGCCCGCGAGGGTGAGGGCTGGCTGATCGCCCGTGGCCGCTACCAGCACCTGATCGTCACCCGCACCCGCATCGCCCCGGCCATGCGCGATCGTGCCGCCGCGATGATCGCGCTCGCGCGGTCCTGGCAGCCGGATCAGCCGCTGCCTGGTGCACGGTCCTGGCCGGAGGTGCAGGAGCGCGCCGGGATGGCCGCGCTCGAGGTGGAACGCCACCTCGCGCTGGAACCCCCGCCCTCCCAGGATCGCGCAGCGGCCCGCCCCCCGGATCTGCCACCCGGCCTTATCGGCGACGACGACGACGGCGAGGACCAGGACCACCAGGACCAGACGCCGACGCCCGTTGGCCCGGTGGATGGCGCCGGCTGGCGGCTGCGCCTTGCCGTGGCCAGCGCGGCGCGGGAGGGCGACCGCGAGGCCGTCACCGCGCTCATCCACCACGCCGCCAGCCTCGGACTGGACGAGCCGATGCTCATCGCGGTGGCCGCCGCGCACTGGCCAGCCGGCCCCCTACCCCTGCGCGTCTGCCGTGCGGGCCTGCGCTGGCTCCGCAGGCGAGCACGTGCCAACCGTGTGGTGGTCGAGCGGTGACCAGACAGCCAGAGGGCCTTGCAGCGGCGGCAGCGCTGCGCGCTGGCTCGCGGGGACCCCTGCACCCCGCGACCTGCCCGCCGCTCCGAGCAGGCGAGCGGAATAGCACGCGCCTTCCCGTCAGGGGCAAGCCCGGTCCAAATCCTCCACAGATTCTTTGCGGCAAGGAAGCCGCCTCCGGCGGCCAATTCGATTCATTCCGCAAACAATCTGCTGCGGATTTCTCCCTTATCGGCTTGCCCCTGACCGGCGCGTGCTTGGCCGCAAGCGGCCGCCTTGTTCCAAGGCGAGGCCCTGCGGGACCACCGCCCGCCCGCTCGGCACTGACCTGCGTTCGTTGATAACTCCATAGGGAGCGTCACACGGCACGAGGGCAACCAGCGCCCATGACGCCCGAGGTCTTTGGGCAGGCACAGCGCATGGCCCCCATCGGTCGGTCCCGATGGCTAGCAGGAACCGCTAATCGGTTCTGTGCCACCAGTGGCGAGCACCTATTCCACCTCGAATTCCTTGAGAGGAGGTGAACCGATTTGCTGACCCACTACGGCTACGACCCCGCCACCGGTGGGACCACCGGCTACCCCGACCCGCAGCAGGAGCTTGACGGCTTGGAGCTGGGCGACCGCGTCGTGATCGAGCTGGAAGCCGAACGCGACCACCAGGCCGGCTGGCCGCCCTGATCCCTCTCCCTCTCCGTTCCCTGCTCGCTGAACTTCGAAGGAGGTGAACCGCCGTGCTGCTGCGCTGGGACGACACCGAGTTCGCCCGCCCTGACGGCATCTGGTGGGAACCCGACACCCTCACCCACCAGAGCGTCGTTGATGACCTGGAGCTGAGCGGCGACGTTGCCGCCTGGTTCGGTGCGAGCTGGCAGCAGTGCGCCCACCCCGACTTCGCCCAGTGCTGGAACCCCCGCTAATCGCCCTGCCCGGCCGGGACCCTGCACCCACCCGGCCGTCCGTCCGTTCGAGCCCCACAAGGAGGGGACGATGCCTGACACCACCACCATCATCTGTGGCAACCTCACCGACAACCCCGAGCTGCGCTTCACCCCCAACGGGGCGGCCGTGGCCAACTTCCGCGTCGCGGTCACCCCGAGAGTGAAGGACGGCGACACCTGGAAGGACGGGGAGACCTCGTTCTTCCGCGTCAACGCCTGGCGGCAGATGGCCGAGAACGCCACCGAGAGCCTGTCCAAGGGCGACCGCGTGATCGTCGTCGGCCGGCTCAAGGCCCGCTCCTGGGAGACCCCCGAGGGCGAGCGCCGCAGCGTGGTCGAGATCGAGGCTGACGAGATCGGCCCCTCGCTGCGCTGGGCGACCGCCAAGCCCGAACGCGCCACCTCCAAGGCGAAGCCGGCCGCCGGGCAGTTCAACGACGAACCGCCCTTCTAACCCACCCAGCCTGACCACCGAGGCCCGGGGATGACGCGACCATCCCCGGGCCTTCCGCATCCCTTGGGAGGACCCGAATGGGATGGTTCAGCAACAGCATCGACCCGTACGCCAACCAGGACCAGGCCCAGGCCGCCGCCGACTACACCGACCACGCCGGCGGCTGGCACGAGCCCGACCCGCCCATCCTCGGGCGGGACTTCGACCCCGCCACCGATGACGACTTCACCAACAGCCCCCGCTGGTAGCCCCAGGGCCGTCGCCCTGCCGGGAGGAGGCAGCAATGTCCGCGCAGTATCAGCATGACCGCCAGGCGCTGGAGCGCCGCCAACTGGAGCGTCTGCAAGCCGAGCTGGCCCGGCGCCGCATCAGCGCCGAGATCGTCATCCCCAACCAGGGCGAACGAGTGCCCGGCGCCCACGACGCCACCGGCACCGGCCTGGTCGCAAGGGTCGCGCTCATCCCCGTCTACGCGTGGGGCGACAGCTTGGAGCAGGTCCACGACGCCCAGCAGGTGGAGCACACCGCCGACCGGATCGCCGCCACCTATCGGACACCCGCCGACTGACCGCCCATGAGCAGGCCGGGAGCGACGCGACCGCTCCCGGCCTTCGCATCTCCGGGAGGACCCGTGATGCAGGATCAAGACTACCTGTACGCCGTCCGCTTGAGCGTCGGTGTCGCGGTGGTGTGCGAGCGCTGCGAGGCCACCATCGCCGTCACCTTCACCCCCGCCGACGCCGCCAAGATCATCGCCGCCCACACCTGCACCAGCCGGCCCGAGAGGGTGACGGCGCCGTGAGCCCGTTCTACTCGCCGGCCACCGGCACCGTGGCGTGCGCGGCCATGTGGTACGACGCCCGCGCCCTGGGCCGGCCCATCTACCGCTTCGGCGCGCCTGCCGGCCGCCACGACGGCTGGAAGCCCTGCGGTGCCGCCGGGACCGAGCTGATGGAGGTCGACGGCGCCTGCCGGCTGGTGTGCGCCGACCACGCCCGCCAGACCCGCGCTGCCGCTGCCGCCGGCCTGGCCGGGCGGCTGCGCTGGCGTCCCTGACCTGCTGGAGGACCATCCGATGCTGAACCCGGACTGCTGGCTTCCCGCCGTGCTGGCCGAGCGTGCCCGCCAGGACACCACCTGGCGCGGCGGCCCTGGCGACTGCTCCCACCCCGACACGCCCGACCCCCAACGCCTGACGGTGCTGACCGAAGAGGTGGGCGAGGTCGCCCGCGCCATCCTCGACAACCAGCCCGACCCAGCTGCGCGCCGAGCTGGTCCAGGTCGCCGCCGTCTGCGCCGCCTGGCTGGAAGGACTCCACCACCACGTCACCCGAGAGGAAGACCGCTGATGGTCGCCGCCGATCCCGCACCCCACGCGCGCCAGGACGCCGGCCAGGACACTCGGGCCGGGCGGGACTGGACCGACACCGCGATCGAGTGGGCCAGCGGTAGCACTGCCGTGGCGATGTTCGCCTACGGTGTCTCGCTGTCCTACTCGGTCCTGCACCGCATCGCCACCGCCGCCGGCCTCCCCCCGTGGGCAGCGGACCTGTGGCCGCTGGGCTTCGAGGCGTTCATGGCCTCCGCAGCCCTCAACGCCCTGGCAGAACAACGCACCCGAGTCTGGCAGGCCGTCTGGTGGCGGCGGGTGCCCTGGTACCCGTGGGCGCTCACCGCCGCCACCGCTGGCGGCTCGATCCTGCTCAACTGGTTCCACCCCGCCATCCCACTGGACCCACCGCCCGGCTGGCTGGTTTCGCTGGTCTACGGCCTGCCACCACTGGCGGCGGTGTTCGCCTGGCACCTGTTCCTCCAACGCCTCGCCCACCGACGCCAGGACCACCAGCAAGCCAAGCAGGACACCACCTCGCCCGAGGGGACCGGTGAGCTGGACACCAAGCCCGCCGACCCGCTCGGCACCGTCCGCGCGTTGCTGGCCCGCGAGACGCCGGCGTCTCAGGTGACCGCCAGCCACGTCCAGGAGGTGACCGGCCTGTCTCGCTCCCGCGCCTACGCCGTCCTGCGCCAGCTCCGCGCCGAGACGCCCGGTCCCAACGGGCAGCCGGCCCTGTCCGGCCTGGAGGACACGCGCCCGCCACACGGGAAGGAGTGACCGCCATGCGGTTCCTCGCTGTGCTGCTTGGCATCGAAGCGGCGATCCTGTGGCGCCTGGTGCACCAGCCGCTCACCCCGCTGGGGCTGGTGTGCTGGGTGATCGCGCTCTACAGCGTGGGCTGGATGTTCTACAGCGTGTGGGAGCTGGCCAGCAGCCCGCGCAAGCGCCGCAACCGGATCGACCGCTAACCGCTCGTCTCCGAGGCCACCCGGACCCCCGCGTCGGGTGGCCTTCCTGTTGCCCACGAGGTGACGAACCGATGGTGACCAGCATCTACACCGACTGCGCCCACTGCGGCGCTACCTTCACCCAGCCCGACGACCCCGGCCGCAAGCGCCGCTTCTGCTCCGGCGCCTGCCGC
>WNGE01008557.1_pt1 | contig 14587 bp, 12 predicted proteins | sample 5400651 | NCBI WGS metagenome assembly WNGE01 (sample SAMN13153370, study PRJNA577476) | soil metagenome | isolation source: 60 cm soil or saprolite under grassland replicate 2 | place: USA:California | collected 2016-06-15 | reverse complement strand
CCGCTATACGACGACCGTGCGGCGCCGCATCGAGGAAGCCCTGATGCAGGCGCTCGACGGCGAGAGCCTCGACTTCTCGGTGCGGCTGACCGAGTCGGTGCTGGCCCGCCTGTACTTCATCATCCGCGTGCGGCGGGGAGGCCACGGTGGCGACGTGGACGCGCGCCAACTGGAGGCCGAGCTCGCCGAGGCGGCCCGGTCCTGGAGCGACGAGCTGCACGACTGCCTGCTCGAGCACTGCGGCGAGGAGCAGGGCAACCTGCTCTTCGCCCGCTACGCCGAGGCCTTCCCGGCGGCCTACCGCGAGGACTTCCCGGCGCGCAGCGCGGTCTACGACATCGACCGTCTCGAGGCGCTGGCCGAGCGCGGCGCCTCCAGCATGAGCCTGTACCACCCGCTGGAGGCGCCGCAGGGGACCCTGCGCTTCAAGCTGCTGTGGCCGGAGCGTCCCCTGCCGCTGTCCGAGGCGGTGCCCATGCTCGAGGCCATGGGCGTGCGGGTGGTCGAGGAGCGCCCCTACGAGGTGCAGCCCGCCGGGATGGCGCCGGCGTGGATCCACGACTTCGGCCTCGCCTACGCCAGGCACGGCGAGCTGGACCTGCACGAGGTGCGCGAGCGCTTCCAGGACGCGTTCACGCGCGCACTGCGCGGCGACGCCGAGAGCGACGGCTTCAACCAGCTCGTGCTCCGCGCCGGCCTCACCTGGCGCGAGATCGTCGTGCTGCGGGCCTGCTGCAAGTACCTGCGGCAGACCAAGCTCACGTTCAGCCAGAGCTACATGGAGGAGGCGCTGGCCGCCAATCCCGCCATCGCCGGCAAGCTCGTGGAGCTGTTCCGCGCGCGCTTCGACCCGGCCGTCCCGGGTGACCGGGCGGCGCGGGTCGCCGCGCTGGAGGGCGGGATCGGCGGTGCGATCGACGCGGTCGCCAACCTCGACCAGGACCGCATCCTGCGCGCGTTCCTCGCGCTGGTGCAGGCGATGACCAGGACCAACTTCTTCCAGTCCGGCACCGACGGGCAGCCCAAGCCGTACCTGGCGTTCAAGCTGGACCCGGCCCGGGTGCCGAGTCTTCCTCGCCCAAGGCCGATGTTCGAGATCTTCGTGTACTCGCCCAGAACCGAGGCGGTCCATTTGCGGGGCGGCCGGGTGGCCCGCGGCGGGATCCGCTGGTCGGACCGGCGCGAGGACTTCCGCACCGAGGTCCTCGGCCTCCTGAAGGCGCAGATGGTGAAGAACGCGGTGATCGTGCCGACCGGCGCCAAGGGCGGCTTCGTCGTGAAGCGACCGCCCGCCGGCGGCGGCCGGAAGGCGCTGGACGCCGAGGTGGCCGCCTGCTACCAGACGTTCATGCGCGGGCTGCTCGACCTGACCGACAACCTCGTCAGCGGCGAGGCGGTGCCGCCACCCGACGTGGTCCGCTACGAGGGCCGTGACCCCTACCTGGTGGTGGCGGCCGACAAGGGCACGGCGGCCTTCTCGGACCTGGCCAACTCGGTCGCGGCCGAGTACGGCTTCTGGCTGGACGACGCCTTCGCCTCGGGGGGCTCCACCGGGTACGACCACAAGCGCATGGCCATCACCGCCCGGGGCGCCTGGGAGTCGGTCAAGCGCCACTTCCGCGAGCTGGGCCTGGACGCGCGGACGACCGGCTTCACCGCCGCGGGCATCGGCGACATGTCCGGGGACGTGTTCGGCAACGGCATGCTCCTGTCACGTCACCTCAAGCTGATCGGCGCCTTCAACCACCAGCACGTCTTCCTCGACCCGGACCCCGACCCGGAAGCCTCCTACCGGGAGCGCGAGCGCCTGTTCGACCTGCCGGGCTCCTCGTGGGCCGACTACGACCGCAGGGTGGTCTCCGCCGGTGGCGGGGTGTGGCCGCGGACCGCCAAATCGATCCCGCTGTCGCCGGAGGCCCGCGGTGCCCTGGCGGTCGGGGCCGAGGCGCTCACCCCCAACGAGCTGGTCAGCGCGCTGCTCCGGGCCCCGGTCGACCTGCTGTGGAACGGCGGCATCGGCACCTACGTCAAGTCCGGCCGCGAGCGGGACGTCGACGTGGGCGACCGCGCCAACGACTCGGTCCGGGTCGACGCCTCCCAGCTCCGCTGCCGCGTGGTGGTCGAGGGCGGCAACCTTGGCTTCACCCAGCTCGGCCGTATCGAGTACGCGCTCGCGGGTGGCCGCATCAACACCGACTTCATCGACAACTCCGGCGGGGTCGACTGCTCCGACCACGAGGTCAACATCAAGATCCTGCTCAACTCGGTGGTCGCCGCCGGGGACATGACCCGCAAGCAGCGCGACAGCCTGCTCGCCGAGATGACCGACGAGGTCGCCAGGGCGGTGCTGCTGGACAACTACCGCCAGGTGCAGGCCCTCAGCATCACCGAGTCCCACGCGGCCGACGTGCTGGACGACCACCTGCGCCTGATCCGCGGGCTCGAGCAGTCCGGTCACCTGGACCGCAAGCTCGAGTTCCTGCCGAGCGACGCGGAGCTGACCGAGCGCCGCGCCACCGGCCGGGGCCTGACCCGGCCGGAGCTGGCGGTGCTGCTCGCCTACAGCAAGGTCGTGCTGAAGGACGCCCTGCTCGCCTCCGACGTGCCCGAGGACCCGTACCTGTCGGACGACCTCGAGCGCTACCTGCCCGCCAAGCTGCGGGACCCGTTCCAGGAGCAGGTCCGGCGCCACCCGCTGCGCCGCGAGATCATCGCCACCCACGTCACCAACAGCATGGTGAACAGGGTCGGGAGCACCTTCGTGCACCGCCTCGGCGAGGAGACCGGGGCTGCCGCACCTGACATCGCCCGCGCGTACACGGTGGCGCGAGAGGTCTTCGAGGTGCGGCGGCTCTGGAAGGAGATCGGTGACCTCGACGACCTGGTGCCTGCCGAGGTGCAGACCGCCCTCATGGCCGAGGGCAGGCGCCTGGTGGAGCGTGTCACCCGGTGGCTGCTGCGCAACCGGCACCAGCCGCTGGACATCGCCGCCGAGGTGTCGCGCTTTGCGCCCGGCACCGCCGCGCTGGGCCAGGAGCTGCCGAAGCTGCTCGCCGCCACCGACGCCGAGGCCCTGGGCCGCGGCGCCGAGCGGTTCAGCGCCCAGGGGGTCCCCGCGGACCTGGCCACACGTGTGGCCAGCCTCGACGCCCTCTACTCGGGTCTGGACGTCATCGAGGTGGCCAGGGCCAACGAGGAAACGGTCGAGGCGGTGGCGGCGGTGTACTTCGCGCTCGGCGCCCGCCTCGACCTGCACTGGCTGCGCGACCAGATCGGCAGGCTGCCGGCGGAGACGCACTGGCAGGCCCTTGCCCAGGGGGCGCTCCGCGACGACCTCTCCTCCGAGCAGCGTCTGCTCACCGCCCAGGTGCTGCGGCACGAGGCCAGAGGCCCGGACGCGGAAGCCATGATCGACACCTGGGTGGCCGGCAACCGCGCCGCGGTCAGCCGCTGCCTCGAGATGCTGGAGGACCTGAGGCAGGTCGAGCCGGTGGACGTCGCCATGCTCTCGGTCGCCCTGCGCGAGATCCGCAACCTGGGGCAGACCAGCGGGACCGGCTGAGCGGCCAGGCCAGGGCGGCTACCGGTCCCCCAGCGACCGTGCGGCCCGCATCTCCGCCACCGACGGGACCAGCGAGGCGAGCCGGTCGTTGAAATCCCGCACGGCAGCCAGCGAGCTGTGCGGCTCCAGGAAGACCCCACCGGGAGCCCAGTCCACCTCCGCGGACTGGACCGCCTGGCTGCCGCGGGCGATCGCCTCCAGCACACCGCGGCGGTCTCCCATGCGCGCCAGCGCCCGGGCCTCCCCCCAGCTCGCAAGCTGCGCGCGGACCAGCGGGTTGGGGGCGAGCGCCTGCCCCTCCCGGGCCATGGCCAGCGCCTCCTCGGGCCGGCCGTCGTACAGCGCGACCATGCTCTGCGCGCCACGTACCCAGGCGACCAGGCCGTTGTGGCCGGCAGCCTGGCCGAGCCGCCAGGCGGTGCCGAGATGTGCCCTTGCCGAGGTGTAGTCGCCGAGATGGAACGAGAGGTTGCCGAGCAGCGCGGACAGCCATCCGGCGACCAGGTGCAGGTGGCGCCGGCGGCTGGAGCGCTGCCGCTGGTCGAGCATCCCGTCGACCAGTTGGCGGCACTGCCGCACCTCGTCGAAGAGGACGGCCGGCGGGGTCGCCCAGTAGACCCGCGCGTAGTGCTCGACGGCAAGCTCCAGTTGCTCGTGGGACACCGGGCCGCCGGCGGGCCCCTCCACACGCAGGGTGAGGCGCAATGACTCCAGGACGGCGCCCAGTCCAGCCCAGAGCGTCGTGCGGAGGAACTGCGACCGGTTCGCGGTGGACCTCGATTCCTGATCCAGCGGGTCCTGGTTGGGCGGCTCCCGGTTGAACGGCTCTCTCTTCGGGGTCGCGGCGCGCTCGGTCCGAGCCTTACTCGATGAGGTCGTTTGCGTTGCTGTGCTAGGTGGAGTGTATAAGGTGGATTCGTCGAATAGCTGCGTCGTACCGGCGTGCCCCGCTGATGGCGAGGGTCCCTGGAGACGCTGCCGGTGACGCCTGCTCCGCTGCTTGGCGGTCTCCAGCAGCAGCACGGGCAGGCACTCGACCAGGGCGCGACCGCCCTCCAGCAGCGTGTCCATCACCTCGACGAAGTCGGGCGACGGCGTCACGTCGCCGTTCTCGACCCTTCCGATGTGGGAGCGGGACCAGCGCCCGCCGGTCCGGTCTGCCAGCTCCTGCTGGGTCAGGCCGGCCCTGATCCGAAGGTTGTAGAGCGTGTCACCAAGCTGCCGGGTTGCCGAGCTGCCCGGATCGATGGGCCGGAGCTCCCAACGCCGCGCCACCCCCCAGTCACCTCCAATGCTGCTGACCGGAAGCATCGCTTTTTGTTGGCCGCGCGCGCCGAAGGTGTTTTCCTGTTTAGAACGAACATTGCGTCCGCTGGACCACCTTACCTGACAAGAGTACATCTTGTGGCACGAACATCTCACAGCAGTCGATCAAGACTGACATCCAGACTGCCGCCACAGCGGCGAAACAGGTCGCTGATTGCGACGGCAACGCGGTCGGGGCGGCCAGCGGGGGGCACACCATGCCGCGTACTGGTACCGCCGGCCAGGGGGCGATCGGTATGAGCGAGCGAGAGGAGCACGGTCGCCGCAACGGCCGCACCCGCCCGCGCGACCGGCGCGCGGGTGAGTGGCCGGAGCGCCTGCTGCGAACATCCGAGGTCGCAGAGCTGTTCAGCGTCAGCTCGAGGACGGTCAGGGAGTGGGCCAGGCGCGGCCTGCTGCCCACGATCCGCACGCCAGGAGGGCAGCATCGCTTCCCGGAGCGCCCGGTACGCGAACTGCTCCACCGGGTCCGCGGCGTCCCCGGCGAGGAGGAGCACAACGGCCCGGACGCGCAGTAGCAGCGGCCCGGCCACGCCGGTCGGCCCACCCGGTCGGCCCACCCGGTCGGGCGAGGGCCGCCTGCGCAGCTACCCGCGGACGGGCAGGCCAGCCGCGGCCAGGCCCTGCTTCACCTCGCCGACCGAGAGCTGGCCGAAGTGGAAGACACTGGCCGCGAGCACCGCGTCCGCGCCGGCTCGGCAGGCGGCGACGAAGTGGCCGACGCTGCCCGCTCCACCGCTGGCGATCACCGGGACGTCGACCGCGCTGGTCATGGCTGTGACCAGGTCCAGGTCGTAGCCGGTCCTGCGCCCGTCCGCATCCATGCTGGTGACCAGCAGCTCACCGGCCCCGCGGCGGGCGCCCTCCTGGGCCCAGGCCAGCGCGTCCCGGCCTGTGGGGGTGCGGCCGCCGTCGACCACCACCTCCCAGCCGCGGCCGCCGGGCCGGCGCCGGGCGTCGATGGCCAGCACCATGCACTGGACCCCGTAGGTGCCCGCCCCGGCCGACAGCAGCTCGGGATCGCGCACCGCGGCCGAGTTGACCGACACCTTGTCGGCTCCGGCGCGAAGCAGCCGCCCCACGTCCTCCGCCACGCGGACCCCGCCGCCGACCGTGAGCGGGATGAACACCTGCTCGGCCGTGCGAGCGACCACCTCGTACAGGGTCGCGCGCGCTTCGACGGTGGCGGTGATGTCCAGGAACACCAGCTCGTCGGCGCCCTCGGCGTCGTAGACGGCCGCCAGCTCGACCGGGTCGCCCGCGTCCACCAGGTTGACGAAGGAGACGCCCTTGACCACCCGGCCCGCGGTCACGTCCAGGCAGGGAATCACCCGCCGCGCGAGGGTCACGACGCCCCCCCGCCGGCGGCCAGGGTCTTCAGGGCCTCGGCAACGGTGAACCGGCCGGCGTACAGGGCCTTGCCGACGATCACCCCTTCCAGGCCGGACGCGGCCAGCGGCAGCAGCGCGCGCAGGTCGTCGAGGCCGGCGACTCCGCCGGAGGCGATCACCGGCCGCCCGGTGGCGGCCAGCACCTCCTCGAGGCCTGCGAGGGCTGGCCCGCTCAGCATGCCGTCCCGGGCCACCTCGGTGTAGACGAAGCGCCGGCACCCGCCCCTGTCGAGCCGGGCAAGAGCCTCGAACAGGTCGCCGCCGCTGGAGGTCCAGCCCCGCGCCTGGAGCGTGCGGCCACGCGCGTCCAGGCCGATCGCGACCGCGTCGTCGTAGCGCTCGCAGGCGTCGAGCACCCACCCTGGGTCCTCCAGCGCGGCGGTGCCGATGACCACGCGCGCGGCCCCGAGGTCCAGGAGCGCCTCCAGGTCGGCCGCGGCGCGGACCCCCCCGGACGCCTCCACGCGGACCGGCGCGGCCGCCTCGACGATGCGGGCGATCTGCTCGCGGTTGCGCGCCCCACGCCCGAACGCGGCGTCCAGGTCCACCACGTGGAGCCAGCTCGCCCCCTGGGCCACGAACGTGCCCGCCGCCTCCACCGGGTCGCCGTAGGCGGTCTGGGTGCCGAGCGCCCCCTGGACCAGGCGAGCGGCCTGACCGTCGAGCAGGTCCACCGCGGGCAGCAGGTCAAGGCTCATGCGCGCCGTGCCTGGTCGACGAAGTTGGTCAGGACGGCGAGCCCGCTCGCTCCCGACTTCTCGGGGTGGAACTGCGTGCCGAACAGGTTGTCGCGCTCGACCGCCGCCGCGAACGGCGTGCCGTAGTGGCAGACCGCCGCCACCGCGGGACCGCCGGCCTCGGCGGCGTAGGAGTGGACGAAGTAGAAGCGGGTGCCGTCGGCCAGGCCGGCGAGCAGGCGGCTGCCCGGCCGCACCTGGACCTCGTTCCAGCCGATGTGCGGGACCTTGACGGTGCCGGGCAGGCGGCGGACGGTGCCTGCGACCGCGCCGATCCCGTCCCGGACCGGGCCTTCCTCGCTCCCCTCGAACTGAAGCTGCATGCCCACGCAGATGCCGAGCAGGGGCTGGCCGCCCTTGATCCACGCGGCCACCGCGTCGGCGCCACCGGCGCGCCCGAGCCCGGCAAGGCACGCCCCGTAGGCGCCGACGCCGGGCACGACCAGGGCGGCGGCCCCGGCGGCCTCCTCAACGGCCGGGACCAGGCGGACACCTGCCCCGGCCCGGTCGAGCGCCTTGGCGGCCGAGTGGAGGTTGCCGACCCCGTAGTCGAGCAGGGCCACCGGAGGACGGCCCCTGCCGCTCATGCCAGCGTCCCCTTCGTGCTGCCGCTGCCGGCGCGCGGGTCCGGGGCGCAGGCGTCGCCGAGCGCCCGGGCGAGCGCCTTGAAGCACGCCTCCAGCGCGTGGTGCGGCAGATCCCCGTCCTCGAGCACCACGTGCACGGTGCAGCGGGCTCCCGCCACGAGCCCCTCGAGGAAATGGCGCGCCTGCCGGGGGTCGAAGTTGCCGAGCTCGCCGGCACCCACCTGTATGGGCACCCGCCACACCAGGTACGGGCGGCCCGACAGGTCGACCGCGACCCGGGCCCGGGCCTCGTCCAGGGGCACGGTGGCATCGCCGAAGCGGCGCAGCCCGGCCTTGTCGCCCAGCGCCTCGCCCAGCGCCTGGCCGAGCACGATGCCGGTGTCCTCGACCGTGTGGTGCGAGTCGACCCCGAGGTCGCCCCTGGCGCGGACCGCGAGGTCGAAGCGGGCGTGCTTGCCGAGCTGGCAGAGCATGTGGTCGAGGAACGGCACGCCCGTGTCCGAGCTGGCCTTGCCCTCGCCGTCGATGGCCAGCTCGACCAGCACGTCGACCTCTGCGGTGCGCCGCTCCACGCGGGCGCTGCGCGGGGCGGCCATCAGGCGAGCTCCGCGGCGATGGCCCGCAGGAAGGCGTCGTTCTCCGTCCGGGTGCCGATGGAGACCCGCAGGTGGCGGTCGAGCGTCGGGTAGCCGGACACGTCGCGCACCAGCACCCCGCGGCCGAGCAGCCCGGCCCACAGCCGCCTGGGTGCGACCGCGGTGGCAAAGCAGAGGAAGTTGGCGTCGCTCGGCATGACCTCGACGCCCGGCAGGCGGGCCAGGGCGGCGGCCACCCGCTCGCGCTCCCGCTCGGTCACGGCGACGTGGGCCATCAGCTCGCCGACGTGGGCCAGCGCGCGCAGCGCCAGCGCCTGGGTGACCGACGACAGGTGGTAGGGCAGGCGCACGAGCCGCAGGCCGTCGACCACCGCCGGATCGGCGAGCAGGTAGCCGAGCCGCAGCCCGGCCATGCGGAACGCCTTGGAGAGGGTCCGGGTGACCACCAGGTTCGGGAAGTGCGGCAGCAGCTCGGCGGCCCGCGAGCGGCCGAACTCGCCGTACGCTTCGTCGACGACCACCAGGCCCGGCGCCGCCCGGCAGACGGCTGCGAGGGTCTCGGGACCGCTCGCCTCGCCGGTGGGGTTGTTCGGCGAGCACCAGAGGGTGAGGTCCGCCCCGGCCTCGCCCACCAGCTCGGCGGCAACGTCGGCGGTGATCGGCAGGTCGCGCGGCTGCACGCGGGCGACGACCCGGGTGCCGGTCGCGCGGGCGATGAGCGAGTGCATCGCGTAGGTCGGCTCGACCACCAGCGCCGAGCGGCGCGGCCCGGCGAACGCCATCAGGAGCTGCTGGAGGACCTCGTTGGAGCCGTTGGCCGCCCAGGTGCCCTCGGTCCCGTGACCGGCGTGCAGGGCCAGGGCCTCGCGCAGCCGGGTGGCCTCGCGGTCCGGGTAGCGCTCCAGCCCGAGCGCGCGCACGGCCTCGGCCATGTCGTCCAGCACCGCCTGTGGCACCGGGTAGGTCGTCTCGTTGGTGTTGAGCCGCACCGGCACGTCGAGCTGCGGCGCGCCGTAGGGGACCAGGTCCGCCAGGTCATCGCGCACCCGCGGCCGCGCCTGGCCGTGCGCCTGGCTGGTGGTGCCGGACCGGCTCACCGGGGCACCCGCACGGCGACCGCCCTGCCGTGGCCCGGCAGGTCCTCGGCCGCGGACAGGGCCGCGACGGTCGGCGCCGCCGCGGCCAGGGCCGCCCGGTCGAACTCGGCCACCTGCATCGGGCGCAGGAAGCTGTAGGTGGACAGGCCGCCGGCGAAGCGGGCGGTGCCGGCCGTCGGCAGGACGTGGTTGGTGCCGGCGGCGTAGTCGCCCAGGGCGACCGGCGTCCACGGGCCGACGAACACCGCACCGGCCCTGCGCACCCGCCCGGCCACGGCGGCGGCGTCGGTGACCAGGAGCTCCAGGTGCTCGGGCGCGAACGCCTCCGCGACCCGCAGCATGGCGGCCCGGTCGTCGCACAGCACCACGGCGGACTGGCCGGCAAAGGCCCGCTCCACCCGGTCCCGGTGCGCGGCGGCGGCGACCTCCTCGGCCAGGAGCGGCTCGACCGCCTTCCAGAGGTCGGGCTCGTCGGTCACCAGCAGGCAGGCGGCCAGCGGGTCGTGCTCCGCCTGGGCCACGAGGTCGACGGCGACCAGGCGCGGGTCGGCGCTGGCGTCGGCCACGACCGCCACCTCGGTCGGGCCGGGGAAGCCGTCGGTGCGCACCCGGTCGGCCACCTCCCGCTTGGCGAGGGCGACGTAGAGGTTGCCGGGTCCCGTCACCGAGTCCACCGCCGGCACTGTCCGGGTCCCGAGGGCGAGCGCGGCCACCGCCTGGGCGCCGCCGAGCAGCCAGACCTCGTCCACGCCGAGCAGCGCGGCGGCCCCCAGGACCGCGGGGTGCCCGCGGCCGCCGGGCCCGGGCGGGGTCGCCAGCGCGATGCTCGGCACGCCGGCGGCCTGGGCGGGCACCACGTTCATCACCACGCTCGAGGGGTACGCGCCGAGCCCGCCTGGCACGTACACGCCGGCGCGGGCCAGCGGCACGAACCGCTGCAGCAGGCGCACCCCGGGCAGTCCCTCCCAGACCAGGTCGGCCGGGCGCTGGGCGCGGTGAAACGCCGTGACCCGCTCGACCGCGTCGAGCAGGGCGGTACGCAGCCCGGGACCGAGCGCGCGCTCGGCCGCGGCCAGCTCGCCAGCGGTCGCACGCCAGGCCGCGGGCGGAGCGTCCACCCCGTCGAAGCGGCGGGCCGCCTCGGCCACCGCGTGGTCGCCGCGCTCCGCCACGTCCGCGACCAGCGCCCGCACACTGGCCCGGGCGGCGGCCAGGTCGGAGGCTGGCGCTCGCGGCAGCAGCTCGGCCGGGTCGCGGGCCGAGCCTCGAAGGTCGATGACGGGCAGCACTGGCACGCTCCATAAGTTCCCCGCACGGCGGTCGTGCAGGGTTCGGCACCGGGTTCGGGACCGGGTTCGGGACCGGGTTCGGGACCTCACCCTACCGCAGCGGCACGACGGCGGCGAAAGGGAATCCACAGGGTCGTGGAGGTCGCCACTCGCCTCGCCGGACATCTCTGACCAGCAGGTATCGCGAATGCCGGGGGGAGGTGGTTGGGCAGGGCCGGTCATGGCCGTACTATGACCACGCAAGGTCATCGAGGCCGCACGACGTTCTCGCGCCGGGGGGTGGCGTGGAGCTCCCGCTGTTCCCGCTGTCGACGGTTCTGTACCCGGGGCTGCCGATCCCGCTGCACGTCTTCGAGGAGCGCTACCGGGAGATGCTCGGGCGGGTCCTGGACGGCGAGCGGCGGTTCGGAGTGGTCGCCATCGTCCACGGCCACGAGGTCGGCGGTGCGGCCGTCTACCACCCGATCGGCTGCGTCGCCGAGATCCGCGAGGCGCGGCGCTACCCGGACGGCCGGCTGGACGTGGTGGCCCGGGGCGAGCGCCGCTTCCGCATCGAAGGCGTGACCCAGGCGGCGCCGTACATCATCGCCAGCGTAGCCACCCTGGGTGAGGCCGCCGGCGAGTCAGCCACAGAGCGCATCCTGCCCGCGGGCCGCCTCTTCAACCGCTACGTCGCCACCCTGCTGGAGACCGCCGGCGAGGAGGAGACCGAGCAGGTCGACCTGCCCGACGACCCTGTCGCCGCCTCGTACCTGGTCGCCGCCGGGCTCCAGGTCGACCTGGCGGACAAGCAGCACCTGCTGGCCCTCCCGTCCGCGGCCGAGCGCCTGCGCGCCGAGGCGGCGCTGCTGCGCCGCGAGCTCGCGCTGCTCGAGCGCCTCGGCATCGCCGGCCCCGCCCGCCTCACCGTGTCGTTCTCGCTCAACTGAATCGACCCGGGCGTCAGGAGCGGGCCAGGGCCAGGGGCGGACCAGGTGCTCTGGCTCCACCATACCTGCGTTGACCTGCGATTTCGCTGGCGGGAGCCGTCCTTTGCCGGTACAATGAGTACATGAAGGAAGAACCTGCTGTCCCTGTCGCTCCCGCCACCCTCAGCGGCCGTGCCGACACTACGGCTCGGCACGCAGCGTACGGACTCGCCGCCGAGATCCGCGCGGTCGAGAGCGGCCACAACGCCCGCGTGCTCCCCGACGGGTCCATCCTCGTCAAATCCGACTCCCAACCTGGCAGCCACCGGGCATCCCTGCCCGTCCCCTGCAAGCACGCCGCCCTCGCCGGCCGCCGGCTCGAGCGCGAGCGCCTGGCGAGCTGGCACGACGGCACCTGGCGGCTACGCGAGCGCGCCCAGGTCCGCGGTCTCCGCGGGCTGCTCGCCACCACCATCAGGCGCCCGTCCCCAACCCGGGCGCACGCCGCAATCGCGACCGCCCCGCCGGTCACCGCCGAGCGGCTCCAGCACGAGGCCGAGGCCGCCTGACGCCACACCATCCTCCACCGCCGCGTGAGCGGGCACGTGCTCCGCGCCTTCTGCCCGGTGGCCCGGTGCCGTCAGCGGGTGGCCAGGCCCCGGTCAGGCCGCGTCCAGCCTGGCGCTGAGCTTGGCCACGAGGGCCTTCTCGAGGGCGGGGTCAGGGGGCTGCCGCACATTGGAGAAGCTCGCCGTCAGCTCGATGCGTCCCTTTCCGAGCAGGACGCCGTCCTGGTAGACGCTCACGAGCTGGCCCTGCAGCAGCAGCCTGATGGTCGCGCGGAACCCCGACGAGAACTCGCCGTGGCTGGCGACCGCAAGGGGCGCAACGGCGACGGACCGCACCGAGGCTCCTGCCAACTGCTGCAAGGACCTGGTCGCAACGCGTCTGACGCACGGCATGAACTTGGGACCTCGGATGGCATCGACGTCCGCACTGAAATCCGCAGCAGTCCTGACGAGCTGGGCTTGGGAGCTGGCTTCGGCGTCGCCCCTGGCGAAATCCGGGCTGTCGGCGCGTGCCGTGAGGTAGGTGCTCGGGCTGGGCCTGCCCAGACAGGCCGCCAGCTCGTCGTCGAAGGCCTTGTCGGTCGGGTCGTCCTGGTGCGGTGTGGCCTTCCACCCGGCGGGCAGGTCGGAGGGTCTGAGCACAAGCGCGCGTGCCTTGGCCTTGTCGGCAGCAACATCGACGGCGGTGGTCGCGGTGGTGGGGGCGGCGGTCGTCGCCGTGGCCGCGGGAGCCGCGGACCTGGTGTCAGCGGCGCCGCCGCAGGCGGCCAGTGCCAAGGCCACCGCAACCAGCATGACGAGTCGCGTCACATGTGCCTCCTCGATGGGGATCGCCGCGGTCGCGGACCACGGCCGGTCCGGCCGGTGACCGGTCCCCATACCGCGCCTCTGGCCTCTGGTGGATGGGAGGATGATCTACGCACACCCGGTCCGGCTATCGCAAACCTGACAGAGGCGATGTGCAAGGGCGCCGCGGGCGAGGAGGCTGACCGGACGGTCGTGCGGAGCGGCTACATGACCACGACCGAGCGGAGGACCTCGTTGCGCCGCATCTTGGCGAAGGCGTCCTCGACCTGGTCGAGGGCGACCGTCTCGGACACGAAGCGGTCGAGGTCGAAGCGGCCACGCAGGTACAGGTCGATCAGCACCGGGAAGTCGCGAGTCGGCACGCAGTCGCCGTACCACGACGGCCGCAGCGCCCCACCGCGCCCGAAGAGATCCAGCATGCGCACGTCGATCCGCATCTGCGGGTCCGGGACGCCGACCTGCACCAGCGTCCCCGCGTGGTCGCGCGCGTGGAATGCCTGCTTGAACACCTCCGGCCGCCCCACCGCCTCGATGGTCACGTCCGCGCCGAACCCGTCCGTCAGCTCCCGGACCCGCTTGACCGGGTCCTCCGAGCCCGCGTCCACCACGTCCGTCGCGCCGAACTGCCTTGCCCACTCCAGCTTGCGGCGGTCCACGTCGACCGCGATGATCCGCCGCGCCCCGACCAGCGCCGCCGCGTGGATGGCGGCGTCCCCCACCCCGCCGCAGCCGAACACCGCCACGCTGTCGCCGCGCTGCACCTTGCCGGTATTGAGGGCCGCGCCGAACCCGGCCATGATCCCGCAGCCGACCAGCCCCGCCGCCTCCGGCCGCGCCGCCGGGTCGACCTTGACCGCCTGGCCCGCCGCCACCAGGCACAGTTGCGCGAACGCGCCGATCCCCAGCGCCGCGGAGAGCTCCGTGCCGTCCTCGAGGGTCATCTTCTGCGCGGCGTTGCGGGAGTCGAAGCAGTACCACGGCCGCCCACGGCGGCACGAGCGGCACTGCCCGCACGGCGCCCGCCAGGCCAGCACCACGAAATCCCCCGCCGCAAGGCCGCCGGCGCCGGGGCCGACCGCCTCCACCACCCCCGCCGCCTCGTGGCCCAGCAGGAACGGGAAATCCGGGGAGATGGCGCCCTCGCGGTAGTGCAGGTCGGTGTGGCACACGCCGCACGCCTGCACCCGCACCAGCGCCTCCCCCGGGCCCGGGTCCGGCACCACCACGGTGACGACCTCGACCGGTGCGCCCTTCGACCTCGACACGACTCCACGGACCTGCTGCGGCATGCCTGCTCCTTCTCGCGGTGAGCACGTACGGTGGTGGACGACATGCCATGCTCGCACCGCACGGCAAACAGTCCAACAGGCGCGTACGAGAAGGAGGCACGCTTGTCGCTCGACGTCGGTCGCGCACGCGCGGACACGCCTGGCTGCCGGCACGTGGTCCACCTGAACAACGCGGGTGCCTCCCTGCCGCCCCGGCCGGTGCTGGAGGCGGTCATCGACCACCTCCGTCTGGAGGCGGAGATGGGCGGCTACGAGGCGGCGGCCGCGCGGCAGGGCGAGACCGGGCACGCCTACGACGCGGTCGCCCGGCTGGTCGGCGCGCGGCGCGAGGAGATCGCGCTGGTCGAGAACGCCACCCGCGCCTGGGACATGGCCTTCTACTCGTTGCCGCTGGAGCCCGGGGACCGCATCCTCACCGCCACCGCCGAG
>WNGE01005314.1_pt1 | contig 14588 bp, 14 predicted proteins | sample 5400651 | NCBI WGS metagenome assembly WNGE01 (sample SAMN13153370, study PRJNA577476) | soil metagenome | isolation source: 60 cm soil or saprolite under grassland replicate 2 | place: USA:California | collected 2016-06-15 | reverse complement strand
ACAGCCGCAAACCGCGTTTCCACAGTCTCTTAAAACTGCTGGGCTATTGTCATTCGTCCGCTTCGCGGACTGAACTGCCACTACCTTTTTGTGCAGAGACGCGGTCTATCACTAAGAACCAGACTAACGCGGAGAGTTGAAACCATCGGACACTATCTTCCGGTGGGCGCTATTGCTTTTGGCGTCGACTCCGGTAAAAATCTAGCGGAGCCAAAGAATTGCGGAAACTTACCGAAAATAAGAGGCCTTAATGACGACTGTTCCCCATGACGAGAGTTCACCCGTGCCGACGGGTCTCGGCGCAGTGACAATTAGTCGAGACCATTCTATTCCCCTGAGCGACAACCAGCACTTGCTGCGGTGGGTCGAGAAAATGGCCCAACTCACCCGGCCCGCCGCGATCCACTGGGTGGATGGCTCTGAGGAAGAGAACGAAGCGCTCTGCGCGGAGATGGTTGCGAGCGGCACTTTTATTAAACTCAACGAGGAGCTCTGGCCGGGTTGCTACTACGCGCGGTCGGATAAGAGCGATGTTGCTCGCGTCGAGGATCGTACCTTTATCTGCTCGCTCTCAAAGGACGCCGCGGGTCCTACCAACAACTGGGAAGAGCCATTCAAGATGCGGAAGAAACTGAAGGAGCTTTTTCAGGGAGCGATGCGGGGTCGCACGATGTATGTGCTTCCCTTCAGCATGGGACCGATCGGCTCGCCGATGTCGCAAATTGGCGTGCAGCTTACAGACTCGCCTTACGTAGTTGTCAACATGCGCATCATGGCGCGCATTGGCATGCCGATTTATGCGGAAATCGATAAGGATGTTAAGCGCGTAGTACCGTGCATGCACTCGGTTGGCGCTCCCCTGGCGCCGGGTCAGAAGGATGTGTCCTGGCCCTGCAACAAAGAGAAGTACATCGTCCATTTTCCGGAAACACGCGAGATCTGGTCTTACGGTTCCGGGTACGGCGGCAATGCTTTGCTCGGCAAGAAATGCTTCGCCCTGCGCATCGCTTCAAACATCGCGCGCGACGAGGGTTGGATGGCCGAGCACATGTTGATCGTAGGTGTTGAAAGTCCGCAAGGTGAAAAGACCTATGTCACCACCGCTTTTCCGAGTGCCTGCGGAAAAACAAACTTCGCCATGCTGATTCCTCCGAAGGGATTCGAAGGCTGGAAAGTTTGGACCGTGGGCGATGACATCGCCTGGATCAAGCCGGATGAGAACGGCCGCCTGCGAGCCATAAATCCCGAGTCCGGTTTTTTTGGTGTAGCGCCGGGAACGTCACAAAAGACCAATCCTAACGCAATGGCGACGCTCGCAAAGAACACCATCTTCACAAATGTCGCGCTCACGCCTGAAGGTGGCGTTTGGTGGGAAGGTATGAGCGACGAGCCTCCCGCCGAGTGTCTTGACTGGCAGGGAAAGCCCTGGACGCCGCAGATTGCGAAGGAGGCTGGCGCCAAAGCAGCACATCCCAATGCGCGGTTTACGGCTCCCGCGGCGCAATGTCCGACGATCGATCCTGCCTGGGAAGATCCAAACGGTGTGCCTATCAGCGCGATCATCTTTGGCGGCCGCCGCGCCACCACGATGCCACTTGTCTACCAGGCTTTTAACTGGAGCTCCGGAGTCTACGCCGGCGCCACTATGGGTTCCGAGATGACTGCCGCTGCAGGGGGAACTATCGGGAAGGTGCGCCGCGATCCGATGGCCATGTTGCCGTTCTGCGGCTACCACATGGGCGATTATTTTCGCCACTGGATCCAGATGCAGCGCTCCCTTAGCGAAACGCCACGCGTCTTTCATGTAAATTGGTTTCGTAAGGATGCTCAGGGGGGATTTATGTGGCCCGGCTTTAGTGAAAATATGCGGGTGCTCAAATGGATCGTCGACCGATCCCATGGCCGCGCTCTCGGCAAAGAGACGCCGATTGGCTGGATGCCCCACTACGAAGACATGGAATGGCAGGGTCTCGACTTCCCAAAGAGTAAGTTTGAGGAATTGCAGGCCTTCGACCGTGCTGCCTGGCGCGACGAAGTGCTCGGGCACGAAGAACTTTTCCTGGATCTACACGACCGCCTGCCGCCGGAGACGATCTACGAGCGCGAGCTTCTGATTTGCCGGCTGTAAGCGAAAGCCATTCAAGGATCAGGTTTCCTGGCAATCCTTTTGGAAGAATGCGTCAGAAGAGATTACGCAGCCGTTTGATCATTGCCCTTCTCCAGGCGCTAACCGATCCTAATTAGTCATTTCCGCACGAAAAAGGGAACCAGTGTCAACTGGCTCCCCTTTCACTTTCAGCCGAAGTGATTCGGTTGCTTAGGCGCTCGTAACCACAACATGCTTCTCGATCATGCGCGAGATCGACTCTTTGCTGGTGGCGCCCACTACCCGTTCCACTTCCTTTCCGGCGCTAAACAGAATAAGCGTCGGAATACCCTTGATGCCATAACGTTGCGCGGTGGAAGTATTGTCATCGACATTAATTTTCACGACGCCGGCGCTCTCGCCAAACTGCTCGGCGACGGCATCAATTGTCGGCGCCAGCATGCGACAGGGCGCACACCACTCCGCCCAGAAATCCACCAGCATCGGTTTACTTGATTGCAGCACTTCCTTCTCAAAGGAGCTGTCTGTCACACTTGAAACTTTCTCACTCATTGTTCGCTTTCCTTTTTCTTGATTTGTAGGACAGGCACTCTTGCCTGTCATCCTTTCGATACGGGACAGCTGGAATGTCTGTCCTGCTTATTGTCTCTGCCCTTCGATGAAACTCTTGAGCACGCGTGCTCGCGAAGGATGGCGCAGTTTGCGAAGAGCCTTGGCTTCTATCTGGCGAATGCGTTCGCGTGTGACATTAAAGTCCTGCCCAACCTCTTCCAGCGTGCGCTCATGCCCTTCCCTGTCCAGACCAAAGCGCATGCGAATTACACGCTCTTCGCGAGGGCTCAAGGTTTGCAGGACGTCGCCGGTGATCTCACGCAGATTTGAAGTTATGACTCGCTCAGCCGGACTGGTGCTCGATTTGTCTTCGATCAAGTCCCCGAGTTGCGAATCTCCGCTCTCGCCAATGGGCGTTTCCAGCGAAACTGGCTGTTGCACAAGCTTGCGTGCCTTGCTCACCTTCTCAACAGACATACCCATTTTCTTGGCTATTTCTTCGGTCGTCGGTTCGCGCCCAAGTTCTCGCACCAGTTCGCGCGAAGTGTTCCTTAGTTTATTGATGACTTCAATCATGTGAACCGGAATCCGGATCGTACGTGCCTGATCCGCAATCGCGCGCGTGATAGCCTGCCGGATCCACCAGGTCGCGTAGGTGGAGAATTTGTAACCACGGCGCCATTCAAACTTGTCCACACCCTTCATTAGCCCCAGGTTGCCCTCTTGTATGAGGTCGAGAAACTGAAGGCCGCGGTTTTGATACTTCTTGGCAATGGAAACTACCAGGCGCAGGTTAGCTTCCGTCAGTTCGTGCTTAGCCTGTGCGGCCTGGGCCTCACCGGTCACGATCATCTGATGAGACCGCTTGATTTCGAGAGGCGAAACGTGATGCTCCGCTTCAATCTCTTTCAGCCGGCGTTTTGCCGCAGAAATCTGTCGTTTTAGATCCTTCGCCTCCTCCGCCTTGATTCGCTTCTTGCCAAGCTTCGCTGTATTGCTTTCGATCTCGCGCTCCAGTGTGCGTGTCTCTCGATGAAGTGTAGCAATCGCATTAATCAGACGCTGACGAATCGCCTCCTTGAGATGTAATCCTCCAATTTCCCCGACAATCTCAAGACGCGTGCGCGCCACCTTGCGGCGCAGTCGCGTCAGCTTTTTCGATCCCTTGCCGCGTCTGAGCTTTTGCTCGCCGTTGAGTTGCGCCAGTTCTTTCAGTCCACGCTTATAAAGCTTACGAATGTTGTTAATACCTTCGATAGTCCATTGCAGGTACTCTTCCGTTTTGTCCTCGTGCTCTTCGGTTTCCATCTGATCGGAAAAAATAACTACGTCGCGAATTCCGATCGTCCCTGCTTCCAGCTCAGCGCCAATCTTCAACAACTCCGCCACCGCCATCGGCGAACGCGTGATTCCTTTTTGCGCGCGCTTCTGACCCCACTCGATTCTCTTGGCAATGGAAACTTCCTGCTCCCGCTTGAGGAGCGGTACCACTCCCATTTCGCGCATATAAACTCGAACTGGATCCGAAGTTTTATCCAACTCGCCTGCTGAGAGGTCAAGTTCCATCTCCTCCGGAGCGTTATCATCGTCTTCAGCCTGCGCTGCTGAGGAAGAGACTTCCCCGATCACCGGCTCATCTGTTTCTGTTCCAGAGATGCCGGCGGTCGCAAGCTTCTCCAACACCTCGTCGATATCCTCGATCGAGACTGCATCTTCCAGCAGTTCTTCATGAGCCCCTGAAAAATTCGGCTTAACCGAATCCATTGGCTCAACACCATCCTGATCTTTCTGAAGCCTACTCAATTGAAGACCGTCCTTTCATGCGAGACTTACCTTCGAAGTAGAGAGCCGTCCCGCAACGGCAACTCCCTACTAAGTTCTAATTTTCAACGCCACGCGAGTAGTAATACGAATCCAGCCGTTTACTAGTTTCTCACCGACAAAACCTGCGCTTTGGCGGAGGGCTTCCTCTTACCTACCGCCGTACTGACACACGGCTTCAGACGTGACACAACATCCTTTATGGTGATGTTTGCCAGCACCCGCTCCACTGCGGAATCCACCTCGTCAAGAACCTCGTTGAGCACGGTTCCTATATTCACTCCTACCGGACAATGACGATTCGGAGGATGGCGATGCAGCGAAAAAACGCCCCGCGTCTCTACGGCCTGGTAGATGTCCAACAACGTGATTTGCTCGGGCTGACGGGCAAGCTTAGAGCCACCCATCGCACCCGTCTGCGAAACCACGAGCTTCGACTCGGCCAACTCACACAACATCCGCCGGATCACAACCGGATTTGTGTTTACACTCTCGGCTACGTGCTCTGATTTGAGTGGCTCGTCGTCCGCCCACGCCATCAGGGTAAGAACATGAACTGCCACCGCAAACCGGCTACTGGTTGACATAAGAAATCAAAAATGAGTCGCTTATCCGTCTGTAACCAATATAGTTACAGTTGTCGGATTTGTCAAGAACTTTACCGAGGCCGATCTCTCAACCGGTCCATGACATCTTTCCAGGCAGCCAAAGTAACCGTAGCCCCTTAAATTGGTGGCTTTTCCAGCCCCTGGAGCCTATCGGCCCAGAGATTCAAAACCTACAAACCGTGCTTGAATCAAATTCGCACAATCCTTTAGATGCGCTGAAACGTGGAGCGGATGGTTCTAATGCAGACCCTTCGTAATGGTCCTGCCTGAGTTGCAAGTTTTACCTTTGATTCCAGTAAAAATGCGGGTTTCTTCGGCTTTCTCGCGCAACCGTCGGCCTTTTCTCCAATTGGCATGCTCATTGCTCCCCATGCTTCTTGTTCCGGGATTTTTGGGGATTTCAAGGTTACAACGAAGGAGGATAAGCCTATGTTGTGGACGATTCTCGTGATTTTGCTGGTGCTTTGGCTGCTCGGTTTCATTGGTCATGTTGGCGGTAGTCTAATTCACCTGCTGCTTGTAATCGCGTTGATCATTTTCATTATCAACATCGTATCGGGCCGCCGAACTGTATAGTTTGCGGCTCTTCCTTTGCACGAGGTGCATTAGCGTCCGCCTCCTCTCTGGAGACGGTTAAACGGGTACAAGGACTCGCGGCTGTCAGTGGAGCGAACGAAATAGAAGCTCGGTATATTTGCACGCCCGCCGGTTTCTTAAAAAGCCCTGGCGGCAACGCCAGAGCATCGTCCACAGCAGGCAACGCTTCTTCAGGAATTGGGGGAGCGTTGCTTCATGTGCACGGAAATTCATGAGCGTAAGCGGTAAACGGTCCGAGCGAGAAACCCGTCCGGGAAAGTCGTCACCCGTTAACTAATTAGGTTTATCGAAAAGGTGTGCCACCCGACGCGGTAGATGGGGACTATGCGGAGTGTTGTTACAACTGAAGAAAAGGTAGAACGACTCAAACAGGATACCGAGATCCAAAAAGCTCTGGAGCAGACTACCCCTCCAAAACCAACTCCCGGCGTCTCCGTCGACCGCAAGCACAAATTCTTCCTGGGAACTTATCTCTTACTTCTTATTCTCATAAGTGGTTGCTACTACTTGCTTCGACTTGGGCTCCTCCCTGTCGAGGTTGGGGATTCTTCCTTTAGATTTCTTCAGCGCATGCTTTTGGGCGCCATCGCCATAGTGATTACGCTGGCAGTTGCCCAGGCGTCAGATTTCTATTTTATCAGCCGTGTCGAAGACTCCGCCTCTGAGCACAACATCAGGCGCATCCTCAAACTCGTTACTGCTTTAGTATTGGTCTTGATCGTTGTCTCTGTGTTGTTTGCCAATTGGTATACTGCGGTCGTCTCTCTTGGGCTGGTATCGCTCATACTTGGCTTTGCTCTACAGACTCCCATTACAAGCTTCATTGCCTGGATTTATATTCTGGTTCGCACTCCATATCGTGTCGGCGATCGCATTAAAATAGGCGACGCATCCGGCGATGTTATCGACGTCGGCTATCTCGATACGACGCTGTGGGAGTTTGGCGGTGAGTACCTATCGACCGATCACCCCAGTGGGCGGGTAATAAAGTTTCCCAATTCGAATGTCCTTAGTTCTGCTGTTTATAACTATTCGTGGCCGCTGTTTCCCTACATCTGGAATGAAATCAAGTTCAACGTAGCGTACGAATCCGACCTCGCCTTCCTCGCCCAAACTATGCGGCAAATCGCCGAGGAAGAAATTGGCGAGGCGATGCTCGAACGCGTCCGGACTTTCCGGTCTTTGCTTTCAGAAACTCCGGTCGATCAATTGGAGGTTAGAGAATATCCGGCGGTATTGTTTCGCGTGAGCAACAACACCTGGCTCGAAGCGATCGTGCGTTATCTCGTCGAACCTAAACAGGCAGGCCGGGTGAAGAGTAAATTGATAGAGAAAATGCTGGCCACACTAAACAACGCACCTGATAAAGTCATGTTTCCGAAGGGCCCTGCTCGCTAGTCTATTTGGACCGCAGTTCACCGGATCAGAATCCATTAAGCTTACAGAATACCAACGCTTTTTCAGGTTGGCGTAATCTGCGTTAAGCCGCGACCAATTTCTGCGGTTAGTGGTATTCAGCAGGCAATGCTCACAAATTTTCCGTAGTGTCGTGAATTTCAGTTTCTCTGTGAAACCTCCGTGTGCTCTGTGCCTCTGTGGTGAATAAGCCTTAAGCAAATACTCACCACAGAGACACGGAGAACACAAAGGAAGCACAGAGAATTTCAAATTAGGACACCACCAATTTTCCTCTACCGCTCTTAACGCATCGCTGCTAGAATTCACTCAAAACTCGCTCGCGAAGGGACAACATATGCCGGAACAACGTGGTAAACAGGCAACCGCCGATGTTAAGTCGGAGTGGACCCGTGCTTACCAGATCTACCTGCGAGCTCCAGGCGATCGCTACGATAAGAAAAAGGATCGCACTGCTCGCATTGACTCCGTAGCGCAGGAGTTAAGGTTGACGCGCAAGCAGGCAAAGCGCCGCGTGCGAAACTACGAAGCCTGGCAGCGAAATATCAAGAAAGGTTTGGTCGAACCTTAGACCGCGGTTAATTCAATGACTTTGAAGGGTTTTCCCAATCGGCGTTTTAATCAGACGCGGTGTCTTTGACTCCAGCCCAAAACGCTAAACGCGATCAATAACGAAGCCCAGACTAGCGCGAAACACGACCTGCAGGGTTCGCGTCAATTGAGCAATTCTTCTAGACCAGACGAAGATTCAGCCCTTCCGTATGGCTATTTCTATCCCACCCTTGTTTCTCTCACCACGTCACGTCTCGTCCAATTATTAACACCCGGTCAAGATAGGAGCGGGGAGAGCAAAGACCAAATGTAGGCTCAAGACTTAAGGATCGCCGGGCTCTTAGACCACTATCGTTGCTTTCAAACTTTTCCGCGTCTCGTTACAATCGAACCCATCCCCTGTAATTCAGTCGCACGGTAGCGAACGGAGGCAGCATGAAATTAACTTCTCGCACCGGCCACGTGTGGACCGGCGCTTTTGTACTCGTGAGTTTAGGTATCGCGCTTATGTCGTCTTGCACGAACAACCCCGACTCGGTTTCAGTCTCAAATGCCAAGGGCACACCGTCGGAGGCGCAACAGTTTATTGCCGATGCTGAGAAACGCTTGTCTGATCTGAACGTGAAATTCAGCCGCGCGGATTGGGTGAAGAGCACGTTCATCACCGACGACACGGAAGGCCTGTCCGCCGACGCCAACAAAGATGTAATAGCTGCGACGACCGAACTCGCCGATCAGTCGCGTCGATTTGATGGACTTGATTTGCCTTATGACGTCGCCCGCAAGCTAAAGCTTTTGAAGTTGTCGTTAACATTACCGGCGCCCAAAGACCCGACTGAACGTGAAGAATTGACCAAGCTCGCGGCATCACTGGAAGGCGATTACGGCAAAGGAAAATACTGTCCTGATGGCGACAAAGGAAAGTGTCTCAGCCTCGGCGACATGGAAGAGATCATGGCGAATAGCCGCGACCCGGGAGAATTGAAACGCATCTGGCTCGGCTGGCACCAGGTTTCAGTGCCTTATCGAAAGAACTATGTGCGCTTCGTCGAACTCAGCAACAAGGGGGCCAGCGAAATGGGTTTCAAAGACACTGGGGCGATGTGGCGCTCAAAGTACGACATGGAGCCAGATGCTTTCGCAGCCGAAATGGAGCGATTGTGGCAGCAAGTGAAGCCGCTTTACGATTCGCTTTATATCTACACGCGTCGCAAACTTTCGGAGAAGTATGGCAAAGAGATTGTGCCGCCCGATGGGCCAATTCCCGCGCACCTGTTGGGCAACATGTGGGCACAACAGTGGGGAAATATCTATCCGTTGCTGAAACCGGAGGGCACGGGTGATCGTGGTTACGATCTCACCCAAATTCTTAAAGCGCGCAATACCGAGCCGAAGCAGTTAATACATTACGGTGAATCGTTTTTCACCTCGCTCGGCTTCGATCCGCTGCCACCGACTTTCTGGGAGCGCTCCATGTTGGTCAAGCCCGTAGACCACGAAGCAGTCTGCCACGCCAGCGCCTGGGACATCGATTACGAAAAAGACGTGCGGCTGAAGATGTGTATCCAGATCAATGAGGAAGATTTCACGACCGTGCATCACGAACTGGGACACAATTATTACCAGATGGCCTACTCGAAGCAGCCGTTTCTCTATCGAGACAGCGCCAACGACGGCTTCCATGAAGCCATCGGCGACACGATGGCTCTGTCCGTGACGCCGCCTTATCTGAAGCAAATCGGTTTGATCGACAAAGTGCCGGATCAAAGTGCCGACATCGGGTTTTTGTTGCAGCGCGCTCTCGACAAAGTCGCATTCCTGCCCTTCGGGTACCTGGTTGATCAGTGGCGCTGGAAGGTTTTCTCGGGCGAGGTTGGATCAAACGATTACAACAAAGCGTGGTGGGATCTGCGCTTGAAGTATCAAGGCGTAGCGCCGCCGGCGCCGCGCAGCGAGCAGGATTTTGACGCGGGCGCTAAGTACCACGTGCCCGCCAACACGCCTTACGCGCGCTATTTTCTAGCGGCGATTTTGCAGTTTCAATTTCATCGTGCCTTGTGCCGCGAAGCCGGATTCAACGGGCCGTTGTATCAATGCTCTATTTACGGCAACAAGAAGGCAGGCCAGAAGCTCAATCAAATGCTGGCAATGGGTCTCAGCAAACCCTGGCCCGAAGCACTGAAGACAATGACTGGAGAAGACAAAATGGATGCAACGGCTATCATTGATTACTTCGCCCCCTTGAAGACCTGGCTTGATGATCAGAATAAGAAACCGTAAGCAATCCAGATCTCAAATTTGAGATTTGAGATTACAGACTTGAGATTTGAAGCTTCAGAATTGAGACTGATTTGAGACTAAGGACCTGGGATTCAACACCAAGCGGGAACTCGTCGGATTTAGGATGCTGCGATTTTTGGATGGGGGTCTGGCCGCTTAACCTGACACTGATCTATTTCGCTTAATAACTTCAGCGGCGAGAAAACTTAGGACAACATCCGGAGGCCATGCTCGCGGAGCTATGCTTTCACGGATAGTCGCGCGCTTAACGCGAATAATGTCAGTTAGGGTAAGAGGTCTCCGCCCTCGATAGGTGTTTTTTGGTTCGTCCTGGGAGGATTTTGCCTGGAGGAGTGTCGGGGCTACCGAGGTGAGCCACCCGTCAAATGATTCTCGCAGTGCAACTGTGTTCTCCTCCACGCATGTTTTGGCGACCTCCTCGGCGGATGAGCGGACAATCGAAAGTGGACCGGATTTCCTGGCAAACTGTTTCATAATCTCACGCTGATGAAGATAAACAACTACTAATACCTCGCAACTTCCACTTCCGGAGCAGTGAATAGCAAAAGGCAGTTGCTGCGCAACCGGGCGCTATTTCACATTCACTCGGCCGTTGGCTGAGGATTTTCCTTAGCGACGGCCTTTTCATGTCTCGCTCTCAGCCTTGTAAATTCCTCCTCTAACGACGCCAGTTCGTCATCAGATAAGTTCTCCAGATTCACAAGATGTGTTCGAGCGCCGCCGACTCCCTTGATCAATTCATCCAGTTTCAAATGAATTGCCTTGGCATCGCGGTTTTGCGTGTTTTGAATTAGAAAAACGGCCAGGTAGGTAATCACGGTCGTCGCGGTATTAACAACCAGCTGCCATGTGTCCGAATAATGGAAAAACGGACCGGCCAATAACCAAATCAAAATCAACAAGACATTCGCAGTGAACATCCAGGATGAGCCGAGTGCATCTGCAGCGGCGAGCGAAAACTTGCGAAACATGTCAGCGCTCCTCCAATAGTCAAAAACAGTTCACAACAAAAGCCGCGTGACCTGGATCGTTGATCGTCACGCGGCACGTTTACGAGTAACAGCGGACAATGAGCCAGCCGTTAGAGCGACCAGCCCCAGGGCACCGCGTCCGCTACTTGAAAAACCTTCCAGCCTAAATCTGCCTCCGCCTAAATCGGAAATCTGAAAATCATGGTCGCGACGGTCCTGCCAATCAAGGCCGCCATCTGCCCATCGCATCTCTCCGCTGTGACTACTTCGCAGGCGTGCTTATATTGACGTCGATCTTCTTATTGCCGCCGAAGAAGCGGCCACCAAAAACAAATAGCGCAGCCACCACGATAATTACAAAAATAACCAGCACCGCTACGACTCCTGCACTGCCTCCACCATCGTTGTCTCCCATGATTTTCCTCCTATGAAAATTTCAAAAATTAACCTGCAGTGGTCTCGCCACCAAGGAGTGTCAGGACTTCTCCTGTCACATAACTCGAGTCGACTTCCGAAGCGAAGTAGACGAACGCCGGGGCGATTTCCTCCGGCTGGGCCGGACGCTGCATTGGCGTGTCTGCGCCAAACTCGGCGACTTCCTTAGCCGGCTTGTCTGAAGGATTCAAAGGCGTCCACACTGGTCCCGGTGAGACGCAATTTACGCGAATGCCTTTCTCCACAAGGTTTTGGGCCAGGGACTTGGTAAAGGCGTGAATCGCGCCTTTGGTCGCTGAATAGTCAAGCAGATGTCTGCTTCCTTCGAGACCGGTAATCGATCCGGTGTTGACGATCGCGCTCCCCTTCTTTAGGTGAGGCATCGCCGCCTTAGTCATCCGAAAGTAGCCGTAGATGTTTGTTTTGAAAGTGCGATCCCATTGCTCTTCGGAAATATCGTCGATTGACTTCTGGTGTTGCTGATAAGCAGCGTTGTTCACGAGAATGTCGAGTTTTCCCAGCCTTGCCACGGTTTCCCTCACGGCATGGCGCGAGAACTCCGGGTCCTCAATGTCGCCCGAAATTGGCAACGCTGCGCGTCCCTCCTCCTCGATCGCTTGCACCGTCTCGCATGCGTCGCTCTCCTCTTCAGGCAGATGAGTAAACGCGACGTCGGCCCCCTCTCTCGCAAAGAGGACTGCCACGGCGCGTCCTATGCCGGAGTCGCCTCCGGTAATCAGTGCGACTTTTTGTTTGAGCTTATCCGCCCCTTGGTAGTGCGATGCTTTGTATCGTGGCCGCGGACTAACTTTCGACTCAAGACCCGGCTTTGGTTGATGTTGAGCAGGCATAGGCGATTTGGGCTCCTTGAGTTGGCCCAGCACGCCGGCAGCCTCCCCAGCTGAACGTATTGAGCGTCTTTGCTTAACAGACGTCCGCTTACTCAGGTCTGAAGTTCTTCCTTTTGCGCGTTCACTGCCAGCCGCTGACTTCCTGGATTTCGTCGCCATAATGAATTACGAGTTCTTTGAGGATTTTCCGTCCACCCCTCTTTCGGCCTTTTCTTACCGCCGCCAGATTCTTTGTTTACCGTGGCGCAGGCGCGGGCTTTCGCTTCCTTACTAGATACGCCGCGATCTTCGTAGCCTCCCTCGATGTGTTTCCGCCCTTCGTTTTTGTTTGTCGGTATACGAACCTGTATGTCCCCTTGGCATTCCTACCCTGCTAATGATCACTTGCTAAGATCTCTGCAAATACTGAGCCCCTGTGCCCGTGAATCTGATCTTCCGAGGTATTGATGAGGTGGGCCAACTTCGCCAGCTACAAGTTTTTCGACGAAAAAAGCTGGCATTACGCTTGCCGCTGAGTCTTGCGTCGTATTCATAAACAGGCAAAAGGTGGTCTGTTACTAAACAAGTGCTTCCGCCAGATGTACAGGAAGCCTACACAAGTTCCAGGAGGGTGACATGCCAAGAAAGAGCGAAGCTGGCAAACGCGAGTTGATAGATACGGGTAGCGATAAACGTTATGTTCGCCGCAATGCCGGAGGACAGTTCAAGGAATCTGACGATCAGGGACGTTCTTTAGGTCAGGACGTAAAACGTGAAGCCAAAACCAAAGTGAAAGCCGGCCAGGGGGACCGTGGCGATCAGAAACGAAAATAGCTACGGCCGGAAGAGCATCGGCCTATAAGTTTCCGCGAACACGGCAAGTGCCACCTTAGGCTCACTGGCCCATGCTGGCTTTCCGTTGCCATCGCTTCAGCGAGTTAGCTGGGGTGGACGGATAAGTCGTGTCTCGATAGGGTCAGAAACCCTGAAGTTACCGCTCGCCGGTATCCACTACACTAACTTTTCATGACCCAACTTGAACGATTTCAGAGGACAGGTATCCATCGCCTCGGAACTCCGGCACGCGGCTTTAAATACAAACGAACTGACGGCACAAAGGTCAGCGCCGCGGATCTAAAGCGAATAGCAGAACTGAAAATTCCCCCGGGCTGGAGCGATGTTGCAATCAACTCAACGGCCGGAGGTGCTGTCCAGGCGATCGGAAGAGATGTTGCCGGTCGTTTGCAGTATATCTATCACGCAAATCACGTCCGGCGACGGGAGGCGAAGAAGTTTCGGCGACTGATCAAATTTGTTGAGGCACTGCCGAAAATGCGTGCAACCGTAGCTACTGATATCAAGCAGGCAGGATTACGAAGAGAGGCAGTGATGGCCTCAATACTTAGGATTCTTTCCACCTGTTTTCTCAGGCCCGGTAGCCAGGTCTACGCAAGTGAAAACGGGAGTTTTGGTTTAGCCACGTTGCGGCCCAAACACGTAAAAGTTAAAGGCAGTATCATCGAATTCGACTTCACTGGTAAATCCGGGGTACAGCAGCAGCGCCAACTGAAGGACCAGCAGGTCGCCAGGATTGTCAGGAGCCTGCTCCGGCATCCGTCACGCGAGGTCTTCAAGTATCAAAACGGCAATGGTGATTTTGTAAACGTCACTCGCCATCACATCAACGACTATATCCGCGGAGTAATGGGCGAGAACTTCAGCGCTAAAGACTTCCGTACCTGGGCCGGGACGCTCGTTTGTGCGTGCGCTCTGGCCAGGATGAACAAAGAGGTCATTGAGGGAAGAACCTCGCGAAAGCGGAAAGTCGTCAAAGCGATTAAGGAAACGGCTGAGCTCCTTGGTAACACACCGGCTGTTTGCCGCAGTTCTTACATCTGTCCGGAGATCATCAATAGTTTCGAAAAGGGAAAGGTAATCAACAATTGCTTTAATACGCTTGATGAACTGATTGCCTACCGGGGAAGAAAGTTGCATGCCGCCGAAAGATCGTTGCTCGCTTTTTTAAAACGAAACGCGGTCCGTTAAAAGTTCCGCTTGTCTGTTAAGGCAGGAGTCTCGGTATTCGCTTTGTCAATTTCATTGCATCGACGTTTCCGCTCGAGCGTCGCGTGGCATTCAGTTTGCCCCGGTTGTGAAGTGAGCCCGTTAACTGTTCGGTAAGCGTGCGAACGACGACCATTTTGATTTGTTCGCAAGCAATCGTGACTTAAGCCAAAGCTTTATTTTCAGTTTTGGGACTTCCCAGGCAGGGACCGAGAAAGAATTCGAAATTAGACCAAGAGGCGAGCTATGCTCGTTTTGGATTTGCGCGGACTAACCAGCGCTTTTGTTATGTCGCGACCTGACGCCGCCGGTGTCTTCGCTCAAATTCAGGACT
>WNGE01005312.1_pt1 | contig 14589 bp, 11 predicted proteins | sample 5400651 | NCBI WGS metagenome assembly WNGE01 (sample SAMN13153370, study PRJNA577476) | soil metagenome | isolation source: 60 cm soil or saprolite under grassland replicate 2 | place: USA:California | collected 2016-06-15 | reverse complement strand
GAGGACGACCCGCGCTGCCTCGGCTGCGGCGGGATCCTCAAGTCGGCCACGATCTCGTTCGGCGAGAACCTGGTGCCGGCCGACCTCGAGCGCGCCCAGCTCGCGGCGCAGGACTGCGACCTGTTCCTCGCGGTCGGAACCTCGCTGGGCGTCTACCCCGCCGCCGCGCTCCCCGAGGTGGCGCTGAACGCCGGCGCCCGCCTCGTCATCATGAACGCGCAGGAGACGCCGTTCGACCGGGTCGCCGCCGCGGTCATCACCGAGCAGTTGGGGACCGTTTTGCCGGAGCTCGTCGCGCTCCTTTGACCGCGCCGGTCTTCGCGTTCCCCGCTTCGACCGCGGCCACGGCGGCGCCGACGATGCCGGCCTCGTTCAGCAGCTGGGCGGGCACGATCGGGGCGCGGGTCTTGAGGTACCCGAAGAATTTCGTTGCCTTCTTGCTGATGCCGCCGCCGATGACGAACAGGTCGGGGGAGAACAGCATCTCGACGTGTCGCAGGTACTCGTCGACGCGTGCGCCCCACTTCTTCCAGGTCATCTTCTTGTTCTCGCGCACGATCTCCGAGGCGCGCTTCTCGGCTTCTTTCCCCCGCAGCTCGAGGTGGCCGAGCTCGGTGTTGGGCACGAGTGCGCCGTCCACGAACAACGCGCTCCCGATACCGGTCCCGAGCGTCACCATCATCACGACGCCCTGCTTGTCGCGGCCGGCGCCGAAGCGCATCTCCGCCAGCCCTGCCGCGTCGGCGTCGTTGAGGACCACGAACGACCGGCCCGACGCCTGGCCGAGGCGCTTGGCGACGTCCTCGCCGATCCACGAGCGGTCGACGTTGGCGGCGGTCTCAGCCACGCCGCCGCGGACCACGGCGGGGAACGTGGCGCCGACCGTCCCTTCGCCGCCGAACTTCCCGACGACCTGCGCGACCACGTCGGCGACGGACGCGGGCACGGCCGGCTTGGGAGTCAGCAGCCGGTAGCGGTCAGCCGTGAGCGTCCCCCGCTGGACGTCGACCGGCGCCCCCTTGATGCCCGTCCCCCCGATGTCGATCCCGAGCACCTGTTGCGCCACGACTCTCTCCTACCCTCGCGTGACTCCACGAGGCTATTCGCCGCGTTCGCCGCCGGCGGACGACGGGCAGCCCGCCGAGGCGCTTGGGAATACCCGACCCCCCGGGTAGCATTTCCTGAAGAGAGGGCCGTCCCAGGCCCGAGCCGAGAGGACCCAGATGCCCGGCTTCCGCGACCTGCTCGCCAGGACCAAGCAGAAGATCCACGAGGTCGACCCGTCCGAGGCGGAGGCGCGCCTCGACGACGCCACGTTCCTCGACGTGCGCGAGCTCGACGAGTACGAGCAGGGCACGGTGCCGGGCGCGGTCTTCATCCCTCGCGGCCACCTGGAGAGCCAGGTCGAGAACAAGATCCCGAAGAAGGACCGGCCGGTCGTCGTCTACTGCGCCGGCGGCACCCGCTCCGCGTTCGCCGCCGAGACGCTCGAAGAGCTCGGTTACAAGGATGTCGTGTCGATGGCGGGCGGGTTCGGGCGCTGGAAGGACCAGGGCCGCCCGTGGATCACGCCCGCCGTCCTCAACCCCGAGCAGCGCACCCGCTACAACCGGCACGTCCTCCTGCCCGAGGTCGGCGAGGCCGGTCAGCAGAAGCTGCTCGAGAGCAAGGTGCTGCTGCTCGGCGCGGGCGGTCTCGGCTCGCCCGCCGCGATGTACCTCGCGGCCGCGGGCGTCGGGACGCTCGGCATGGTCGACATGGACGTCGTCGACGCGTCGAACCTCCAGCGCCAGATCCTGCACAACGTCGACCGCATCGGTGAGCGCAAGGTCGACTCGGCCAAGAAGACGCTCACCGCCCTGAACCCCGACGTCGACGTCGTCACCTACGACGTCCGCTTCGGCGCCGACAACATTCTCGAGATCATCGACGGCTACGACGTGATCGTCGACGGGACCGACAACTTCCCCACTCGGTACCTGCTCAACGACGCGTCGCTGATCAAGCGCATCCCCGTCGTGCACGGGTCGATCTTCCGCTTCGAGGGTCAAGTCACCGTGTTCGAGCCTTATGAGGGCCCGTGCTACCGGTGCATGCTTCCCGAGCCGCCGCCCGCCGAGCTGGCACCGAACTGCGCCGAGGCCGGCGTGCTCGGCGTGCTCCCCGGCATCGTGGGCTCGATCCAGGCGCTCGAGGCGATCAAGCTCCTGCTCGACCTCGGTGACCCGCTGGTCGGACGGCTGCTCGCGTACGACGCGCTCGAGGAGTCGTTCCGTACGTTCAAGGTGCGGCGCGACCCGCAGTGCCCGGCCTGCGGCGAGAACGCGGGCGAGATCGTGATCGCCGAGTACGACGATCTCTGCCTCCCCCACGCCACGCTGGCCGACGGCTCGACCACCGACCACTGAGCCGAACTCTCCCGAGAGTCCTGGGCGCGCGCCCGCCGTCGCGCGCGGCCGTCGCTGTCCTCGCGGGCGCGGCGCTGCTCGTAGTGCTCGACGTCTGGTGGTACTGGAGTCACCGCAGTGGCTTCCCGCTCTTCATCGACGAGTCCGGATACACGACCTTCGCGATCGAGCACACGCACGCGCTGCACCACGACGGTTGGACCGGGCTGATCCGGAGTGTCGAGGAGCACTCGGTGCACGGTCCGCTCGTGCCGCTCGTTACTGTTCCGTTCGAGGTCGTCTTCGGCACGCGGGTCGCGAACGGCTTCGTGGTCATCGCCGCCTTCTATGGCTTCCTCGTCGTGGCGACCTACCTGCTGGCCCGCCGTGTCCTCGATCCTTGGTTCGCCGCCCTCACCGCCCTGGTCGTCGCCACCGCGCCCGAGGTACTGACCCTCGCCCGCGCCTACTACTTCGCCGTGCCCGCCGCCGCGCTGTTCACGGCATCGGCCGTGTGCTTCCTGCACTCCGATGGCCTCCGCCGCTTCGGCTGGGTCGTCGCAGGCGGCGCGTTCCTTGGGCTGACGGTGCTCAGCCGCACGATGATGCTGGCGCTCGCCGTTGGTCCTCCGCTGGCCGTCCTCGTGCAAGGACTGGCGCGCGGCGACGACGTTCGGCGGCGGCTGCTCGCACTGGCGGCCGGTCTGGGAACGGCCACGGCGATCGCGGCGACTTGGTACGCCCGGAACATCGCGGACGCGCTGGGATTCCTGATCGGCACCAGGTTCCGCGAACCGTCGGCGCAACACGGCTTGCAATTCCACCTCAGCGGTACCGACCTACGCGAGTTCGTGGCGACCTTGCAGCTTCCACTCATGCTTCTGCTGGTCGCGATCACCCTCGCCGCTGCCGTCGGGGCGGTCGGTCGGCTTCGTCGTTGCCAGCACGGCGAATCGCGTCGGCAACGCGTCCGTCGTGTGCTCCAAGCCGACATCGCCGTCCTGGCCCTGATCGTCACCGAAGGGGTGCTCGCATTCGTTCCGACCGACGAGCCAATCGGGGAATGGCTCCCGCTCCTCCCGGCGGCGATCACCCTGGCCGTCGTGGCGTTGAGGGCGTTGCCGCGCGTGAGTATGCGGCGCGCGCTCGCGACGATCACCGCCGGTTTTGCGTTGTTCAATTTGCTGATGATGAGCGACGTGTGGCCCGTACTCGGCGAGCATCGGACGCTCGAGGCTGGGCCGATCGGCTCGCTCACGGTGACCGATGGCCGGCAGTTCGTCCAGCGGTTCTTCGGGAGCGCGGCCGAGTCGGGCCGGCCGGGGCGATTTCCGGACTCCTGGCATCACTTGCCGTCGCTGCGGCACGAGCTCACCGTCTGGATGACGAGCTACGCCACCGAACGCCATCAACGTCCGGTCGTGGTCACCGCCGGTGACGAGAGCCGCGACTTGAACGTCAACGACCTGCTCCTCGTCGATCGGCTACGCAACGACGACGAAGTGCTCATCGCGGGCCGCGTCTTCGTCGAGGCGAACACGCGCCGGCACACGATCCAACGGCATCTTGACGACCCCGAGTTCGGCCTCCCGAACTTCGTCGTCACCTATGAGAACCGACGCGACGAGCGCAAGCGGGCAACCGACTCCAGACCACCCCTCGCCGAACGCGTGCTCGCGGAGCAAGGATTCCAGATGCTGCGCACGGTGCGGCTTCCCGACGGCACCGCGCGGATCTGGTGGCGGTCGCAGGCGGACGTGCCCTCGTCTCGGGCTGCGTGATATGGAGTCCGGGTGCTCGTCGACGACATCCGGTTCGAGGCCCGCGACGAACACGCCGAGCTCTCCGGCCGGATCACCATGGACCGCCTCGACACCGAGGGCCTGCGGATCTGGTTTCGCGCTCCCACCCAATACGCGATTCGGGAGCTTGATGCCTCGCCGTTCCTCCCCGGGCTGCTCGTCACCGCCATGTGGTGGAACGAGAAGCTCGTCATCGACGGGCCCGTGTCGGCCCGGCTGCTCGCGTCCGTTGACCAGGCGATCGCCGCCTACCGCTGTCTGTACCCGTCCCTGCCGGCAATCGGCGTGTCGGCCCCGTCACACGGGCTCTCGCCGGGTGATCGAGCCACCTCGTGCCTCTTCTCGCGTGGTGTGGACTCGTGGTACTCGGTGCTGACGAACCTCGAGACGCCGGACCCGAGTCGACCCCCGCTCTCCCACCTGGTCTACGTCCCGTCTATCGACTTCATGTACGGCGATAAGAATCGAGCGCGATCCATCGCCGCCACTCGTCGGGCGGCGGAGGACGTCGGCTGCGAGTTCGTGCTCCTGGAGACCAACCTGCGGAACTTCACGGAGCGGTTCCAGGAATGGGGAGTGACCTTCGGCGGCGGCCTCGCCGGGATGGGCTTGCTGCTCGGTGAGCGGTTCTCACATCTGCTGCTCGCGGCGTCGTTCCCGCTCGGGGCGCCGACGTCGTTCGGTTCGCATCCGGCACTTGACCCGCGCTTCTCGACCGAGCGCACGGAGATCGTTCACGACGGCGCCACGGCCACTCGCGTCGACAAGGTGCGCTTCCTGGCTACCCGGCCGGTCGCGCTCGAGAACTTGAAGGTCTGTTACCACGCGGATACGGAGACCAACTGCGGTCGGTGCGGGAAGTGCGTCTTGACGATGCTGGAGCTCCATGCCTGCGGCGCGCTGGGCTCCGGACCGGCCTTCGAAACGTCACTCGACCCGCGCATCGTCGCAAGACTGACGGTGAAGAGCGACTCACATCGCGTGTTGCTCGCGGAGGTGCTCCCGGAGCTGCGGGATGACGCGGCCGTCACGCGCCGGCTCCGGCTCGCGCTCGAGTGGGTGCTCCTCAGGCAGGAACTACGCGCAGTGGGCGCTCGGATCGGCCGGTTCGCCCGGTCGTGGCTCCCGATGCGAGGCCGTGACGCCCAGGGCCTCAGCCGCTGACCGGTCTCGCAAGGAAGCGGACGGGAAGCCGCCCAAGCCCGATGTTGCGGTTGTTCCGGATCCACTCCGGTTCGCCCGCGAGCTCGAAGCGCTCAAAACGGCGAGCGAGCTCCTCGAAGACGATCTTCAGCTCGAGCCGCGTGAGGTGGGCACCGATGCAGTGATGGATCCCGGCACCAAACGCGAGGTGCGGGTTGGGCGTCCGGGTGACGTCGAGCGACATCGGATCGGCAAAGACTGTCTCGTCGCGGTTCGCCGAAGCCGTCCAGAGGACCACCTTCTGGCCCGCGCGAATGCGTTGGTCGAAGAACGTGGTGTCGCGGGTAGCCGTCCGGCGACTGTACGCCGAGGGACTCGTCCAGCGCACGATCTCCTCGACGGCGGCGTCGAGACAGGCGGGATCGCGTGAGAGGAGCTCGTACTGCTCGGGTTGATGGATGAGACCGAGTAACCCCATCCCGGTCGAGTTCCTCGTGCTCTCGGTCCCGGCGCCGAACAGCAACGAGAACAGCAACGCGACCTCCTGACCGTCGAGCGGCGCTCCGCCCGGAACATCGAGGCGCGCGATCACCGAAAGGAGATCATCCCCGGGACGGCTGCGCCGCTCGGCTACCAGCGCGTCGCCAACCGCGTCGAACTCGGCCATGCGGGCAGCCATCTCGTCGGTCGCCTCGAACGCCTGACGATTCGAGAAGTCGAGCGACGACGAGATCAGCCCGGCGAGCCGGTAGCCGTGTTCCTCGGGGACGCCGAGCACGAGCGAGATTCCACGGATGGGCACTTCGGCTGCTACCTCGCTCACGAACTCGCATTCACGCTTCTCGGCGATGCGATCGAGCAGCGTGCGCGTCCAGGCGCGGAGGTCGAGTTCGAGGCGCGCGATCTGCTCGGGGCGGAACCGCGGACCCACGAGGCGTCGCACCTGGAGATGACGAGGATCGTCCATCATGTTGAGCGACTTCCCTGCGCCCGGGAGGTCACGTAGCACCGTGCCGCCGCCGCCGCGTTCGCCTCCGGTGTGCGACGAGAACGTCTTCGGGTCCTGCAACACGCCCACCGCGCCCGCGTACGACGTCACCGACCAGAAGCCCTCACCGTCCGGGGTGTGATCGGTCGGTTCGTGCCAGAACACCGGCGTGTCTCGCCGAAGGTCGGCGAAGACGTCGTGCGGGAACCCGTTGATGAAGCGGTCAAGGTCCGTCAGGTCGACCTCGTGCGCCGAACGAGGTGTGCTCACCGGCGCACCGTAGCGGTCGACTGACGAGGGAGGCAGCCCGGACCGGCCATGCGCGAGACTCGCGCCTTCACCGCGGCGGATCGCAGGAGGGCTCACGTGCGAGGGCGGCGAAGCATCCACCGCGGCTCCGGCGTCCTCGTGGTGGGCGGGGGGTTCCTGGGCAGTCACATCGTGGCGGGCCTGGCCGCGGAGGGCGCTCGGGTCACGGTGCTCACCCGGACTCGGCCCGAGGGCGCCGCTGCGGCGCGGATCGCGGGCGCTCGCACGCTCGTGGCCGACGCCGCCGATCCCGCGGCCGTCGAAGGCGCGCTCGAGAACGTCGACCACGTCGTCTGGTGCGCAGGCGGCCTCCTGCCGGCCGATTCCAACCTCGACCCGATCGCCGACGTCCGCGAGGCGTTGCCGCCGCTCCTTGCGATGCTCGAAGCGCTCCGGCGACGACCTGGCGTGGGGCTGACGTTCATGTCGTCGGGCGGAACCGTGTACGGCAATCCCATGATCCTGCCCGTGCCCGAGTCGTATCCGACGAGCCCGCTCACCTCGCACGGCGTCACGAAGGTCGCGGCCGAGCAGTACCTCGGCCTGTACCAAGACGTGTACGGGGTGCCCGTGCTGATCTTGCGCTGCGGCAACGTGTACGGCGAGGGGCAGCGCGGCGACCGCAGCCAGGGCGTCATCGCCGCCGGGCTCGCCGGCGTCCACACCGGACGGCCATTTCGCATGTTCGGCGACGGCTCATCGGAACGCGACTACCTCTACATCGGCGACGTGGTCGACATCGTGTGTGCATTGCTGGGGCGAACCGACGTACCCCGCGTCGTGAACGTCGGCTCGGGGCGGGGCACAACCGTGGCTGAGATTGTCGCCGCGATCGAGTCGGTGACCGGCACGACCATGACCCTCGATCCGCGACCGGTCCGCCCGGGTGACGTGTCGCGCATCGTGCTCGACACGAGCGTCCTGCAGTCCCTCGCCCCGTTCGATCCACTCCCGCTTCGCGACGGCATCGCTCTCACCTGGACGGCGCTCGTCGAAGGTGAGTTCGCACCGCGGTGACCTCGCTGCACCGGCTGATCACACAGATCCTCCGTATCGGAGCCCGTACTCGGCACCATGCCCGCCGTGCGCTGCGAGCGGTGCGCAGGGCCGGGCCGGGCCGGTCGAACGGCGCCGTGGAGTCGGCTCGCAGCTCGCTCGCCGACGTGGTGCACGTGACCGGCTGGGCGTACTGCCCGAACGAGCCGATCGAAACGGTCGTGATCCTCGTCGACGGCGAGCCCCGGGCTGTGGCCGAGCTCGGTGTGCCGCGCCGGGATGTCGCCGCCGCCTTCCGCTACGCGGCTGGAAGCGGGCGAACGGGTTGGTCGGCGACCTTCGCGGTCCCTGAGTTGGCGGGCGTCCGGGTGGCGGTCGGCGCCCTGGCCGTCACGACCGCCGGCCTCGTCGAACGCTTCGACCCTGTGCTGGTCACGGTGGCAACCGAAGAGGAGGCCGGACGAGAAGGGTGCATCGAGATCCCCGTCGCGGGTGCCGAGGTGCCGACCGATGTCGTGACCGTGGAGGGATGGGCCCTGCCCCGAGAGCCGCTGGCCCGCGTGGAGCTTCGCGTCGACGGCCGCAGCGCCGGACTGGCGCGCCCGCTGGCCGCGCCGCGTCCCGATCTCGCGCCCTCGCCGCGGCCGACCGCTCCGCTCGCCGGGTTCGTCCACACCGTCGACCTGGGTGCGCGCGAGTCCGGCGATCGCGTGCGCATCGACGGCGACGTCGTCACCCGCAGCGGGCAACACGAGGCGCTCGAAGGCATCGAGGTCGTCGTACGGAGCCGCTCCGACGCATCGGCCGTCCCGCGCGGCGTGGAGACGCTGCGGGCGCGGGTCGCCGACGCCTGCTCGCGCCCATCTGCGGTCGCGGAGCCGCCGGTGCGGCTGCTCGTCGTCACACACCACCTCGGCCTCGGGGGCGGCCAGCTGTATCTGGCGGAGCTGCTCCGCCGCCTCCTCGTCGAGCTCGACATCTCGTGCCTGGTCGTCGCGCCCCGCGACGGGCCGCTGCGCGCCGAGTTCGAGGACCTCGGCGCGACCGTTCACCTGAGTGGCGAGTTCCCGGCCGCATCACCAGAGCGCTATGAGGCCACCCTGCTCGAGCTGGCCACGCTCGCACGCGAGCATGGCTGCAACGTGGCTGTGGTCAACACCATGGGCGCGCACATCGGCGCCGATCTCGCACGTCGGCTCTCGATCCCGGCCGTGTGGGCGATCCACGAGAGCTACACGCTGGGCGAGTTCTGGCTCGCCGCGTACGGCGCCGACGGGAGCCACCCGTATGTGAGGGCGCAGGCGATCGAGTCGCTCCGCAGCATGGCGACGCTCGTGTTCGAGGCCGACGCCACCCGGCGCGAGTACGAGCCGTACGGCGACGGCCGTCGCCTCATCACCGTGCCCTACGGCATCACGGTGGCGGACATCGACCGCTACCGGGCCGCTGCGGACCGCGCCGGCCTCCGCCGCGCTGCCGGCATCCCGGACGGCGCCAACCTCCTCTTGTGCATGGGCACCTACGAGCCGCGCAAGGCGCAGGGTGCCCTCGCGCTCGCGTTTGCAGAGGTCGCCGACGAGTTCCCCGACGCGGTGCTCGCGCTCGTCGGTGACACGGGCGAGCCGTACGCCCAGGCCGTCCACGACGTCGTGGCGCGACTCGGCCTGCGGGATCGAATTCGCCTCGTGCCGGTCGTTGCCGACAGCTATGCCTGGTACCTGATGGCCGACGCGTTCGTCAGCGCCTCCGATGTCGAGTCGCTCCCGCGTTCCGTGCTCGAAGCCATGGCGTTCGAGGTGCCGGTGCTGGCCGCGTCGGTCTACGGCCTTCCCGAGCTCATCGACGACGGCATCAACGGGCTGCTCTGCGCGCCACGCGACGTCGATGCGCTCGTCGCCGGCCTCCGACGGCTGCTCGGTCTCGCGCCCGAGCAACGGACCGCACTCGGTGTCGCCGCCGCCAAGCTCGTGCGTGACCGTTACGACGCCTCTGGCTACGCCGGGGTGTACCGGACCCTGTTGCGCGGTCTGCTGGCCGACTCGAGGGCGTTGCCGCACGATCTCCTCGCACCGTGAGAGCGCCGTCCGCCGGTTGGCCCGCGGGCAGCCCTCACGTGCTCGTCGCCGACGGGTGGTTGGCCAACGCCGGCGACGCGGCCATCGCCCTCGCCGTCGACGGGCTCGTCCGCTCGGTGTGGCCCGACGCAGCCGTGCTGCACGCCGCGTACCACGCCGAGCTTGTCGGCGACGAGGTTCCCGAGCTCGATTTCGTCCCGCCGATCGACGCGCTGCTCGGCGTCGACGGCGCCGACCCGGCCCCAGACGCGTGGGCGTCGCACGGTGAGCGCCTCGTGCGTGACGCCGATCTCGTCGTGAGCCAGGGCGGCGGGTTCCTGCTCGAGCACTACGCGCCCTGGCCGCGCTTGTTCGCGCACGTCCAGGTCGTCGACCTCGGCGTGCCACTCGCCATCCTCGGCCAGACGATCGGGACGTTCCGGGCCGCACGGGCACGTGCGCTGCTACGCCGATCGCTCGGCGCGGCCGCTGCCGTCAGCGTCCGCGATGCGCCGTCCGTCGCGCACGCAGTCGAGCTCGGCGCGGGCCGGTCGCGGGTCGTGCAGACGTCAGACCTGTCGCTGCTCCTGTTCCCCGACCCGCCGACGGCTCAGCCCGAGGCGCCCGCCCGGTCCGGTGTCGCGGTCGTGCTCACGTGCCACGAGCAGGCACCGGGCAGCGACGCCGACCGTGCACGGCTGAGCGCACGGTTGCTCGCCGAAGTGCTCGAGCGGGTCGCGGACGAGAGGGTGACGCTGCTGTCGACCGCGCAGGGCCTCGGGGCGCGTGGCGTCGAGGACGACGGCGAGATCGCCGGGGCGGCCGTGACCACTCTCACACCCGCCGAGCAGCAGCGGGTCGACACGGTCGACGGGTACGTCGGCCCTCGCGCTGCCATCGAGACGCTCGCGCGTCACCGAGCGGTCGTGACGCAGCGTCTGCACCCCGCGTTGTTCGCCCTCTCGCAGGGCGTCCCTACCGCGCTGCTCGTCGACGCCGACAAGGTTGGCGTGCTCGACGGTGTCGACCTCGGGCCCGCTCGCTGCACACGTCCGACCGATTCAGGCGCACGAGCCGCCGCGCTGGATGCCGTGCTCACACCGAACGCGCGCGGCGGCGTCGAGCTCTGGGAGTCGCTGGCGCCTGCTCGCGGGCGGGCGGCGCGCAACCGCGACGTGCTCGCCGGTATTCGCCCCGCGATGTAGGTTCCGCGCTGCCTAGGGCTCGACGGGCTCGGCGCGCACGGCGTCGAAGAAGGCCTCGGCCTCGCGGCCGGTCGTCTCGCGCAGCGGCCGCCACAGGAGGAGCGTCATCGCGATCAGCGTCACGGTCGACCCGACGGCGTAGGCGAGCTCGGCGCGCAGCAGCACGTCGCTCCCGCCGATCACCACGACAATGAGGAAGGCGACGACGCCGACTACCCATGCCAAGGCGTACCGACCGTGGTGCTCGAGCGCGATGAGCGCCTGGCCGAGCGTCAAGGCGAGCATGTAGACGGCAGATCCGAACCCGAGCAGCGCCATGTCACGCGCGTCGAGCTGGAAATCGCTGCCGAAGAACGTGCGGACCGCCCACGGTCCGAGCACGGCCGAGCCGATCGCCGACGCGGCGCCGATCACGATCACCGCGACCGTGAGCTTGCGCAGACCCGCGCGGAACGCCTCCCGCTCACCCGCGCCGCGCTGCTCCGACAGCTCGGGCACCAGCGTCGCCTGGATCGCCTGGAAGAAATAGATCGGTACGCGGGAGAGCAGCATGCCGGCGAAGATCCAGCTGGTCTTCTCCGACTCGGAGCTGCTCGACAGCAACTGCACGACGATCGCGGCCGCGTTCAAGAGCGCGAGCGCCAGCGCCGATCCTGCGACCAGGAAGCCGATGTTGGCGGAGATCTCCGCCCATGATGCAGGCGGGCCCGGCTCCACGAGGCCCTTCTGGCCCCGGAGCGAGACCGCGACCGCGGCGAACGGCGCCAGCGCGACGAGCAGGCCATAAGGCCCGGCGGTCTCGACGCCGACGACGGCAAGCACGATGCACGCGACGAGGCGCAGGATCCCCTCGCTGCCGACGAGCAGACCATATGGGCTGAAGCGGTCGTACCCGGCGAGCACGCCACGCGTCGTGTGCTCCGCGAGATACCCGAGGAGCATGATCGCCAGCGCCCACACCAGCAGCGACTGACCCTTGAACAGCGAGTCGACGAGAGGGGAGACGAGCGCCGCAAGGAGGATCACGACCACGAGACCGATCGCGATCAGTCCGCCCGTGAGGGCAGCGCGCTCGATGACGGGAAGAGTCCCGGTCCGGCGCGCCCTTCGAGCCGCGATCGCCCGCGCGATCTCCTGCTCCAGCGGCTGGAAGAACCCGGGCGCGGCCGTGAACGCGATGACCCAGAGCACCGCCAGCGCGCTGTAGCGGTCGCTACCGAGGGCGCGGCCGGAGATCGCGAGGAACAGATACGCCGTGACGCCGGCGACGATCAGCCAGAGACCGATCGTCGCGCTCCCCTCCGGGAATGGGTTGCGCTCGCGCAATCGCTGGCGGAGCCCGGGACCCGATCGACGCCCCATCGTTCTCAGTCCGCCGACGTGCTCCGCGCCGGCTTCTTGAACCGGTCGACGAGCTCGACGAGCGTGCGGACCGCGAAACCGGTCCCGCCCTTTACCAGGTACCCGTCGTCGCCGCTGGCACGCGCGGGTCCGGCGATGTCGAGGTGCACCCACGGCACGCCGTCGATGAACTCCGCCAGGAACAGCGCGGCCGTGAGCGCGCCGCCGTAGCTCGCGGTGCTGATGTTCCGGAGGTCGGCGACCTCCGAGTCGAGCAGCTTGCGGTACTCCTTCGGCAGCGGGAGCGGCCACATCGGCTCGCCGGCCGCCTCGGCGGCCTCCTTGACCTGCTCGATCCACGAGTCGCGGTTGCCGAGGAGCCCGGCGATCTTCTCGCCCAGCGCGACCATGCACGCGCCGGTGAGCGTCGCGACGTCGACGACGGCATCGGGTTTGTCCTCGGCCGCGAGCGCGAGCCCGTCGGCGAGGATGAGCCGGCCTTCGGCATCCGTGTTGAGCACCTCGACGGTCGTGCCGTTGCGGATCGTGAGGACGTCGCCGGGACGGATCGCGGCGCCGCTGGGCATGTTCTCGACCATCGGCACGTACGCGACGACCTTGGTCTTGACCCCGAGCTCTTTGAGCACCGACATGACGGCGAGCACCGCTGCCGCACCCGACATGTCGGTCTTCATGGTCTCCATGCCGCTCGAGGTCTTGAGCGACAAGCCGCCCGAGTCGAACACGACGCCCTTGCCGACGAGCGCGACGAAGCCCTTCTTGCTCTGCGGCGAGTACGTGGCCTTGACGAGGCGGGGCGGGTTGGCCGAGCCCTGACCGACCCCGAGCACTCCCCCGAGGCGCTCTGCCTTGAGCTCGGTCTCGTTCAGGACTTTGACCGTCACTCCCTTCCCGCTCAGGAGCTTCTTGGCCGCCTTGGCGAACGCGGCCGGGGACTTCGCCCCCGACGGCTCGTTCACCATGTCGCGAGCCCAGGTCACGGCGCCGGCGACGGTCTTGCCGCGCTCGAGCGCGGCCCCGACACGCGCACTCGACCGCCCGACGACGATCACCTTCGCGAGCTTGCCGGCGTCGCCGTCGGCCTTGTACTTGAGGAACTGGTACGAGCCGAGCACGAAGCCCTCGGCGACTGCCTGCGCCGCCGCCGGCCGATCCAGCTGCGCGCCCTCGGCGAGGTCGACGAGGGTGGTCGCCACGGACGTCACCTTCGTCGCCTTGCGCGCCACGGCGGCCGCGGCGCGCCTGAGGCCGTCGACGGTGACCTGGTCGAGCGCGCCGACGCCCACGAGGATCGCGGCAGTGGCGCGCAACCGGTTTCTCGCGGGCACGGCGAGCGTCTGTCCCGGCTTCCCGTCGAAGTCGGCTTCTTCCATGAACGCGGCGAGGTCGCCGTCGAAGGCGGCGTCGACGGCGTCGGCGCCCGGCCCGAGCTCCCGGCCCGCGCCTACCGGCGCCGCGAGCAGGTCGGCGTCGACGCGGTCGGCGGGCGGCGCGGTCAGCGTGAACGAGAGCGGCACAGGTGCCTCCTGGTCGTGCTCAGTTCCGGTCGTCGGTGCGCACGGGGCGAGAGCCGTGCTCCTGCCAGCGTGCCAGCGTGTACACGAGGTCTGCGAGTCGGTTCAGGTACGGGACGACGGAGCTGTCGTCGAGCCAGCCGGCGTCGCGGGCGGCCACAGCGTCGCGCTCGGCCCGCCGCACGACCGTGCGGGCGACGTCGAGCGCGGCGGCGAGCGGGTTCTCTCCCGGCAGCACGAACTCCTGCGGGGGCTCGAAGCGGGTCGTGACGTCGTCGATGACGGGCTCGAGCGCGGCCACCATCTCGGGCGTCACCCGCGAGACACCCGGCTCGAGCCGCTCGCGCTTGTCGGGCTCGGTGGCCAGCTCGGCGCCGGCGACGAACAGCTCTCGCTGGAGGCGGAGCAGCAAGGCGTGGAGGTCCGAGTCCGGGTCGGTCTGGGCCCGGGCGACACCCAGCGCGGACACGGCCTCGTCGACGCCGCCGTACGCCGCCGGGCCGGGTGCGGACTTGGCGACGCGCCCGCCATGGAACAGCCCGGTGGTGCCGTCGTCGCCGGTGCGTGTGTAGACGCGCCGGGGCGCTGCGCTCATCTGACCTCCTTGTCGCCTTCGCAAGCTCAGGCTCCTGCGTCGCCGGTCGGCAAAGCCGCCGCCGCCGCGCGCCGAAGCGTAGAGGACTCCCACAAGTACGCTGTCGGGTGATGTCCGTCGCCTCCAAGCGGCCGGCAGGCGCATCCGGGCCCGAGGCGCCGGACACCGCTCGTCGGCCGGCGCTCGCCCGCAGCCTGCTGCGCACCGCCCGCCCGAAGCAGTGGGTCAAGAACG
>WNGE01016411.1_pt1 | contig 14590 bp, 15 predicted proteins | sample 5400651 | NCBI WGS metagenome assembly WNGE01 (sample SAMN13153370, study PRJNA577476) | soil metagenome | isolation source: 60 cm soil or saprolite under grassland replicate 2 | place: USA:California | collected 2016-06-15 | reverse complement strand
CCGGTTTGACGGTGCGGACGGCGGTCTGCGTGGTGGATCGCGAGGAAGGCGGAGCCGATGCGCTTGCTCGCCAAGCCGTGCGGCTGCGGCCCATTTTCCGTGCCAGCGAGATCCTCGAAGCCGTCTGACGCCGCTCTTTGCCCCAAGATCGGACAAATGTCGTCCGGTTCGGCACAAAAAGACCCGCAAAACCGCATGGTTGAGCCAGTCCGGCGCGACTGTTAGGGTCTTTTCCCGTGGGCCGAACTGTCGACAGGAGGAGTGGGACTTGACGAAACAGGAGTTCGTTAACGAGATCGCGAGACGCGCCGATCTCTCGAGTCGCGATGCGGCGAAGGCCGTAGACGCCTTCCTCGACGCGATCACCGACACGCTGCAGGGGGGCGGGGAAGTGGCCTTCACGGGCTTCGGAAAATTCGTGACCCAGCGGCGCGCAGAGCGCCAGGGCGTGAATCCTCGCAATCCAACGCAGAAGGTGACGATCCCGGCAGCCACGGTGCCGAAGTTCACCGCGGGGAGTCAGCTCAAGGCGGCCGTAAAGAGCGGCGGGGCCGGCGCCTAGTCCCTGAGCCTCCCTCTCGAGAACTGCGAAGGCCGCGTAGAAAGCGGCCTTCGCCGTCTTTAGGGCGCAGTACCTTTACGGTGTGGCCGCCGTCGCGACGACGAACTTCGCCGACCGCCTGGCCGAGGCGGTCGAGCGGAAGCGTTCGCAGCTCGTCGTTGGGCTCGACCCGCGGCCGGACCTCCTGCCCGTCGAGCTGAAGGGCGAAGCCCATCTCGGGCGCGCCCGGGCGGCGGACGCGTGTGCGCGCTTCTGCCGGGGCCTTGTCGATGCGGTCGCGCCTTACGTCGTTGCGGTCAAGCCGCAGGTCGCCTTCTTCGAGGCCCTCGGCTCGGACGGCGTGCGCGCTCTCGAGGATGTCTGTGCCTACTCACGGGCAGCCGGATTGCAGGTGATCGCCGACGCGAAGCGCGGCGACATCGGCTCGACCGCGCGCGCGTACGCGGCTGCGTATCTGGAATCGCCGAACGACAAGCCTCCACTCGCCGATGCGGTGACCGTGAATCCGTATCTCGGCCGCGACTCGCTCGATCCGTTCCTTGCTGCGTGCCGCCGCGACGGGGCAGGCATCTTCTGTGTCGTCAAGACGTCGAACGCGGGCGGGGCGGAGGTGCAGGACCTCGTTCTCTCTGACGGGCGGCACGTCTGGCACCAGGTTGCCGAGCTCGTGGCCGAGTGGGGTGCCGATCTGGTCGGGGAGCACGGCCTGTCGTCGGTCGGTGCCGTCATCGGTGCGACGCATCCCCGCGCTGTCGGCGAAGCCAGGAGGCTGCTCCCGCGCGCGATTTTGCTGCTCCCCGGTGTCGGTGCCCAGGGGGCCACGGCCGCAGATGTAGCGCGCGCGTTCACGAGCGGCCCGGCGAGCGCACTCGTGAACGTCTCGCGGGACGTGATCTACGCCTTCCGCGTCAGCGGCATGGACTGGCGCAGCGCAGCCGCTGCGGAGGCTTCGAAGTACGCGCGCGAAGTGTGGGCAGTCTCCGGCTGGTAAAGAGCAAACCATGGATCCGCGCAGGCGCAAGGAACTGGCGCGGTACGGCGCTCCGGCGGCGTTCCTCGCGGCCGTCACGATCGCTGTGATCCTGATCAAGTCGGGCTTGAGCGGCGGCTCGGGATCGACGACGACGGTCGGCCTGTTCCCGACGACGACGCGCACCGCGACGACAACGACGACGACAACGACGAAGCTCGTTCTCACGACTCCACAGGCCACCACCGCGACGACGACGGAGACGACGACGCCCAGGGCGGAGTACTACGCGGTGCGGAGCGGCGACACGCTCGGCTCCATCGCACAGAAGTACGGCACAACCGTGGACGAGCTGATGACCCTCAATCCCGGCATCGATCCGACCGCCCTGCTCATAGGCCAAAAGCTTCGGGTCAAATAGCGCTAGCCTTCCCGCTCGTGATCCTCCGGATCTGGGTCGCCGCCCTCCTCGCGGCGCTCGCCTTCGTCACCGCCGCACACGCGGCAGCAACTCCGCCGCCAACGGTTCTTGCGCGAGCATTCATCGTCGAGGATCCCGCGACCGGCGAAGTGCTTGCGCAGCACGGAGCCTGGACGCATGTGCCGATCGCAAGCCTCACGAAGCTGATGACAGTGATCGTCGCGCTCGATCATGCGCGCTGGAACGCAGTGGTGCGGGTCCGGGCGGATGCGGCCGCAGTCGGTGAGTCGACCGTGCACCTCCGCGCCGGCGAGCGCATACGCGTGGGAGATCTCGTCAAAGCGGCGTTGATTCAGAGTGCGAACGACGCCGCCGTCGCGCTCGCCGATTACGTCGGCCGCGGAGACCGGCAAGCGTTCGTCTCGATGATGAACGCGAAGGCGCAGGAGCTCGGGCTCGAGCGAACGCACTTCATCCGGCCGGACGGGCTGGACGTGCGGGGTCACTACTCCACGGCCAAAGACGTGACGACGCTTGCGGAGTTCGCCATGCGCAATCCGCGAATCCGGGCCACCGTGCGGCTCCGAAACGACACGATCCCCGGAGGCCGGCACCTGCACACGTGGAACGACCTACTCGGCGTCTTCAAGGGCCTCTACGGCGTCAAGACGGGACACACGGGCACAGCGGGCTGGTGCGAAGTCACCGCGGTCCGCCGCAACGGTGTCACGCTGTACACGACAGTGCTCGGGAGCCCCACGCGTTCGCAGCGCAACACGGACCTGGCGTCGCTGCTTCGGTGGGGCATCTCGCGGTACCGGCCGGTGTGGCTCGTGCCTCCTGGTCATGTCTATCTCGAGGCGAGCGTCGGGTACGGGAAAGGCTCGGTCCCCATCGTTGCAGCGCGGCAGGTTGCCCGGTCAGTACGCATCGACAAGCCCCTCGTCGAGCGTGTCGTGGCCCCGACCGCGCTCGGGCTGCCGGTCGAACGAGGTCAGCGCGTGGGCGAAATCCGCATCTATTCTGGACGCCGGCTCGTGGCACGACAACCATTGATCGCCGACCGCTCAGTGGCCAAGCCTGGGTTCGGTGGGCGCGCCGGCTTCTACGCCGGCCGCACCCTCACCCACGTGAAGGACTGGTTCTCGTGATCGTCACGGTGACGATGAACGCGGCGATCGACCGGACACTGACGGTCCCGAACTTCCAGCTGGGCCACCGTCACCGCGCGAGCCAGGGTCTGACGCTCGCCGGCGGCAAAGGAATCAACGTCGCGCGCGCTCTGAAGCGGTTGGACGTCCCCGTGGTCGCGACGGGCCTTGCCGGCGGGCGCACGGGAACGCGCATCGTCGAGGAATTGACCTCCGAGGCGATCCTCAACGACTTCGTGCGGATCGCGGACGAATCGCGCACCTCGACCGCCGTCGTCGATCCGACGGCGGCGACATACACGGAGATCAACGAGTGGGGGCCCCACGTGGAGCCGGAGGAGCTCGCGATGTTGCTCGAGAAAATCAGCTACCTCGCGCGCGGCGCCGACATGGTCGTGTCGTCACGCCGAATCAACGTGAGGCCGAGGGACTCGTGGGCCAGGAGCTCGGGGACGACGAGGACTACACGATGGCGCTCGACCGGATTGCCGACATGGGCGCGCGCAACGTCCTGATTACCGCAGAGACTCGCAGCTTCGGGCTCTTCCGGGTCGAGCGGAAGCGAACGCTGTTTCGCGCCGACGCCCCACTGGTGGAGCCCGTCTCTGCGGTCGGCTCCGGGGACGTCCTCCTCGCGGCCTTCCTCGCTGCACGGGTCGCAGACAAGCCGCTCGAGGACTCGTTGAAGATCGCCGTGGCCGCTGGGGCGGCCTCGACGCTCGAGGTCGGAGCCGGGCGCTTCGAGCCGCGGGAGGCGACGCGGCTGCAGAGCTCGGTCCACGTGCGGGTGCTCGAGCCGGTCGCGGGCTGATGTCTTGGCGGGGTGCTAGCGTGACGCGATGGGAGTCGAGCTAGCGCCCGGACAGGTCGAGCGGCTCCTCGAGCTCGACCGGAAATTCGGCAGAGAAGGGCTGACGTTCGACGACGTTCTGCTCGTTCCGGCCGAGTCGCGCGTGCTGCCGAACGAGGTCTCGACCGCGACGAGACTCACGCGCGGTATCACGATCGAGATCCCGATCGTCTCGGCCGCGATGGACACCGTTACGGAGGCGCGCCTCGCGATCGCGCTGGCGCGCGAGGGTGGTATGGGCATAGTCCACCGCAACCTGTCGATCGATGCGCAGATGGCGGAGGTCGACAAGGTCAAGCGCTCGGAGTCCGGGATGATCGTCGAGCCGGTCACCCTGCCACGGGACGCAGTCGTTTCCGATGCGCTCGAGCTGATGGCGACGTACCACATCTCCGGCGTGCCGATCACCGACGAGACGGGCCTGCTCGTCGGGATCCTGACGAATCGCGATCTCCGTTTTGCACCCGACGCGTCGCAGCCGGTGTCCGCGTTGATGACGTCACGGGACCTGGTGACGGCGCCCGTCGGGACGACGCTTGTGGAGGCGGAGGCGATCCTCCACCGCCACAAGATCGAGAAGCTCCCGGTTGTCGACTCGGAAGGGCGGCTGAAGGGGCTGATCACCGTCAAGGACATCCAGAAGAGGATCGAGTTCCCCAAGGCGACGAAGGACGAGCGGGGACGATTGCGTGTCGGCGCCGCAGTCGGTGTCGGCCCCGATGCGTGGGAGCGCGCGGGAGCGCTCGTCGACGCGGGTGTCGACGTGCTGGTCGTCGACACTGCGCACGGCCATTCGGCGTCGGTGCCGGAGATGGTGCGGCGGATCAAGTCGGAGCTCGACGTCGAGGTCGTTGCGGGCAACGTGGCGACGGCCGAGGGGACGGCAGCGTTGATCGATGCAGGTGCAGACGCGGTAAAGATCGGAGTCGGGCCTGGTGCGAGTTGTACGACCCGGGTGGTGGCCGGCGTCGGCGTCCCTCAAGTCACGGCGATTTACGAATCCGCGCAAGTCGCGGCGCAACACGATGTTCCGCTCATCGCGGACGGCGGACTGTCATCTTCGGGTGACATCGCAAAGGCGCTGGCGGCCGGAGCGGATTCGGTCATGACGGGATCGATCCTCGCGGGAACGGACGAGGCGCCCGGCGACGTGATCTTTCAGCAGGGCGAACGGTTCAAGGAGTACCGCGGCATGGGCTCGCTCGGCGCGATGCGCGCACGCGGCTCGTCGCGCGACCGTTACTTCCAGGGTGACGTCGAGGACGTCGAGAAGCTCGTGCCTGAGGGAATCGAGGGGCGCGTCCCGTACAAGGGGCCCGTCGCTTCGATCCTGCATCAGCTCGTCGGCGGGCTGCGCCAGGCAATGGGTTATTGCGGGGCGGCGACGATCGACGAGATGAAGGGCGCGCAATTCGTCCGCATTACGGCCGCCGGCCTTCGCGAGAGCCACCCGCACGACGTGACGATGACGAAGGAGGCACCGAACTATCGGCGCTGAAGTTCTGCCGCTGCCGGAGCGGCCCGCGGAAGAGCGGCCCGTATTGGTGGTGGATCTCGGCGGGCAGTACGCGCAGCTGATCGCACGGCGCGTGCGCGAATGCCGGGTTTACTCGGAGCTGGTCGGCCACGGCGTGACGGCCGCGCAGGTGCGCGCGCGCAACCCGCACGCGCTGATCCTCAGCGGCGGGCCCGCTTCGGTGTACGCGGAAGGCGCACCGCACGTGGATCCCGAGGTGTTCGAGCTCGGTATTCCGACCTTGGGAATCTGCTACGGCGCACAGCTGCTGGCGCTTGATCTCGGCGGCACAGTCGAGCGAACCGGCGCGTCCGAGTTCGGCAAGACGGATCTGACTGCCGTCGAGTCGGAGCTGTTCGCAGGCTTGCCGGAGGAGGAGACCGTTTGGATGTCGCATCGCGACACCGTCACAGCCCCTCCTTCCGGAGCGCGAGTCGTCGCAACGTCGCGGTCGACACCCGTGGCGGCGTTCGAGGATGCGGCGCGGCGCCTCTACGGCGTGCAGTTCCATCCGGAGGTCGTCCACACGCCACACGGCACCGAGCTGCTGAAGAACTTCCTGTACAACGTCGCGGGCGCGCCGCCCGCGTGGACACCGGCGGCAGTGATCGAGGAGCAGGTGGAGCGGATCCGCGCGGCTGTCGGGCGCGAGCGCGTCCTCTGCGCCCTGTCCGGCGGCGTCGATTCCGCCGTTGCCGCGCTGCTCGTGCACAAGGCAATCGGCGACCAGCTCACGTGTGTGTTCGTCGACCACGGCCTGCTGCGCGAGAACGAAGCCGAGCAGGTGGTGGAGACGTTCGACGGACACTTCCGTGTCCCGCTCGTGCACGTGCAGGCGCAGGAGCGGTTCCTGTCACGACTCGAGGGCGTCGACGATCCGGAGCAGAAGCGGAAGATCGTCGGCGAGGAGTTCATCCGCGTCTTCGAGGAGGAGGCCGGCAAGCTCGGAGACGTTCGGTTCCTCGTCCAGGGGACGCTCTACTCCGACGTGATCGAGTCGGGCGGGGGAGAAGACGGAGTCGCCGCGATGATCAAGTCGCACCACAACGTAGGCGGCCTACCCGCGGACATGCGCATGGACCTAGTCGAGCCGTTACGGCTGCTGTTCAAGGACGAGGTCCGCCGGGTCGGCGAGGAGCTGGGCATGCCGGAGCGGATGGTGTGGCGGCAGCCGTTCCCCGGCCCAGGGCTTGCGATCCGCATCATCGGCGACGTCACCGAGGAGCGGCTGGCGATCCTGCGGTCGGCCGATGCGATCCTCCAGGAGGAGATCCGGCGGGCGGGGTTGTATCGCGAGTTGTGGCAGTCGTTCGCCGTGCTGCCGGCGATCCGTTCGGTCGGCGTGCAAGGCGACGAGCGCACGTACGCGTATCCGATCGTCATCCGCGCGGTCACATCGGACGATGCGATGACAGCGGACTGGGCGCGGTTGCCGTACGACCTGCTGGAGACGATCTCGAGCAGGATCATCAACGAGATCCCCGGCGTGAATCGAGTCGCCCTCGACCTGAGCTCGAAACCTCCGGCCACGATCGAGTGGGAGTAGCGGGCTCGTCGTCCGCGTGGCTCCTCGGGACACGTACCGGTGCCAGGCACGGGTACGAAACTGTGACGCCTGCGAGCCGCTTAACGCACGGCGAAACCGCGGAGACCTTCCGGTTCTTCCTCGACAACCTCGACTGACTCGACCTGAGCGCCTCGCGGGCCTTCCCGGCTGAAAGCGACGAGCCGCTCGACCGCATCCACTTCACCTTCGAAGATCGCTTCGACTGCTCCGTCCGGACGGTTCGCCACCCAACCCGCAACCCCCTGCCGCTGCGCGAGTCGCCGGGTCGAGTCCCGGAAAAACACGCCCTGCACGAGGCCGTGGACGACGACACGGCGTCGGATCACGTGTCCTCGTAGTCGTGACCGACGCCGACACCCGGCAGCGGATCGCCGACCTCCTCGAAGAGGCCAGCCCCGCGCCGCGCTCAGGTGCGACGCTCGAGCCGTGGCTGAAAGCGCCCGTGCTGGTCGTCGTGGGAGTTCGCGAGGACGACTACCACAACCGCTACCGCAAGCCGGACAAGCTCAGCGACGGCGTGGAGATCGAATGGCCCATCCCGTACTGGCATTTCGATGCGGGCGCTGCGGCCATGCTGATTCTGCTCGCAGCGATCGACGAGGGCTACGCCGCCGGGCTCTTCGGGGTGTTCACGGAAGCAACGCAGTCCTTCAAGGAATTGCTGCGCATCCCAGACGACGTGGCCGTCGCTTGTTGCATCACCATCGGCAAACCTGCGGACGATTCGCAGTGGGGCGCGATCTCGAGCAGGTTGACGCAGGCGAGGAAAGGGGTGGACGATCTCATCCACTGGGAGCGCTGGGGCTAGGGCGTCCGGATCTTCGAGACCAGCTGCTGCTGGTGGTAGCCGGGGTTCTCACCCGCGGCGTTGAACGTCTCGACCGATGCCGTGTAGGTGAACCCGCCGCGTGAGTCGATGCCGAAGTAGTCGCCGATGAAGCTCACCGGATTGCAGATGCAATCGAAGCGCGGCGACGACAGCTGTGGATCCCACGTGTGCCCGGAAAGACGGATGTTGTGGCCGAGCGGGCGAAGCTTCGGGCGATAGAACTGGATAGCGGTATTGATGCAGTAGTTCTGCCGCCCCTGTGGCGTACGCGGGTCGAAGAGCAGTCCCGCAACGGTCGCCTCGGGCGTGTTCGACTCCGGACACGCCAGTCGTCGGTCGTAGAAAGCCACTGCGACGGTCCCAGTCGGAGCAACCGCGAGATTCGGCTGCAACGCGTCGCCGGGGCCGGCTGCGTCGCTCACCTGCATCGCGCGTGACCAGTGCTTGCCGCCGTCGAACGAACCGCGGATGAACAGCGTCGTCTCGCTGCCGTTGGACTGCTCGTACGCGGCGTACAACGGGTAGAAGCGGCCGACCTTCCGAGGGCCGACCGTGAACGCCTCCCCGAAAGCGGCGCGGAACGTCGTGTTCCGGTAGCCGTCGACGGTATGGCGCACGATTACCCGACGGCGCGCCCACGATTTGCCCCCGTTCCGGGACGAGGTCACCGACATCGTGTAAGGGTCGCTCGAGTTGCCGAAGCTCGACGTCGCCAGCCAGATGGTCCCGTCCGGCGCGACGCGTGGCAGCGAGCCGTTGTCGCCGATCCGCCGGGCCTGCGGCTGCACGAGCCGGGGATGCGACCAGTTCGTGTGCGTCCCGTTCTTGTGCGCATCGCCGTACGAGCCGTAGATGCGCAGGTCGCTGTCCTTGCTCCCGATGGCCCACGTGACGTAGACGCGGCCGAAGTGAGGGCTGCGGCGATTCGTGTCGATCGTCAACCATTGCTTGTCGAAGGTCTCCTTCGCTTCGAACGGAGTCCGCTCGATCAGGTCCAGCTGGCCGCCGTGCGTCGTGTTCCAGGTCGTCGCCGCCGACGCACCGTGGGGACGAACGGCGATCCCGAGCCCCGAGCGCGGCAGCGAAGGATTGACGTCCGGCGACAGGAAGATGTGCTGGCCGCTCGGGATGTACGAGAACTGGTATGGAAACACGACGGCGTAGAAGTTCCCCCACGGGTCGAACGCCCCGACGGGGTCCGAGTTGTCCGTCCAGCCCTCGTAGCCGGGAATGTGACCTTGTTGCGGCCACGTCGCGCCGCCGTCGAACGACTCGAAGAAGCCGGTGAGGTGGTTGTAGCCCTCGCTGTTCACGATCCACTTGCTGATACCGATCAGGTGGCGCGCATTCGTCGGATCGACGTGCAGATCTGATTCGGAGAAGTCCTTCGCACGGAGCGGCGGGTTGGAGACGTCCTGGGTCGGGTACGGGCCGATGTTCTCTCCCGTCGTCGCAGCGCCGTTGCACAGCGTGGAGCCGCCGTCCGGATATCCCTGCGCGGGCGCAAGGCTGCCCTGGTAGTAGACCTCGGGCGTGTAACAGCTGATGCGTTGAGTGGTCGCGCCCACGCTGCTGACGCCGCGCTGCGCGTAGCTGGCCGCGAAGGCGGCATCCGTTTGGATGCCCTGGGGCGGTGCCGCGGCCGCGGCGGGTACGCAGACCCCCGCGCAGGCCGCAACCAGCGCGGCGGTGCGTCCTCTCACCCGGATGAGCATAATGACGCGCCCTGGCCCCGATCCCGGGTAGCGAGATCGTCCAGGCCGGGCGGCCGGATTCCGCCGCCGGCTGCTACAGTTTTGCGCCGGGCGGACCCGTTAGTCCGCCTTTTCCATGAAGACCTACAACGCCAAACCAGGAGAGATCGCGCGCCACTGGTACGTGGTCGACGCCGACGGGCAGACGCTCGGCCGGCTCGCCACCCGCATTGCGGACCAGCTGCGCGGCAAAGGGAAGCCCGAGTACACGCCGCACGTGGACACCGGCGACTTCGTGATCGTCGTCAACGCCGAGAAGATCCAGGTGACCGGCAACAAGCTCGACCAGAAGCGCTACTACCGTCACTCCGGCTATCCCGGAGGGATCCGCAGCCGGACGCTGCGCGAGCAGCTCGAGCGCCGGCCGGAAGAGGTCCTGCGCGCCGCGGTGAAGGGCATGCTCCCGAAGAACCGGCTGGCTCGGCAGCAGATCACGAAGCTCAAGATCTATGCGGGCCCCGAGCATCCGCACGGGCCGCAGGCGCCGCAGCCGCTGAAGTGGGAGGACAGATGAGCCAGATCGCGCAATACCGTGGGACGGGCAAAAGGAAGACCTCCGTCGCCCGCGTGATCCTGCGACCCGGCGACGGGAACACGTGGTTCAACGGTCGCACGATCGAGGACTACTTTCCGCGCGCAGCGCATCGCACGTCCGCGCTGGCGCCGCTCCAGATCGCAGGGGTCGAGGGGACGTTCGACATCCGGGTCCGCGTCCACGGTGGCGGCCCGAGCGGACAGGCGGGGGCAGTCCGTCACGGCATCGCGCGCGCGCTCGTCGAGGCCGATCCGGAGTTGCGTGTCCCGCTCAAGCGGGCCGGCTTTCTGACGCGCGACGCTCGTATCGTCGAGCGCAAGAAGGCGGGCCTGCACAAGGCGCGCAAGGCGCCGCAGTTCAGTAAGCGGTAGTGCCGAGGAGATACTTCGGCACGGACGGGGTCCGTGGCGTAGTAGGCAAAGACCTCACCCCGGAGCTCGTAGAGCGTCTTGGCCGCGCCGCAACAGTGTGGTCCGGTCGCGGACGGATCTTCGTCGGGCGCGACACGCGCGCGTCGGGGCCCGAGCTCGAGCAGTCGCTCGCGCGCGGGATCGCCTCCGTCGGCGGCAACGCGGTCGTCGCGGGTGTCCTTCCGACGCCGGCTGTCGCCCTCTTGACGCTCGACCTCGGATGCGTCATCACCGCATCGCACAACCCGCCCGAATACAACGGCGTGAAGTTCTTCGACCGTGACGGACAAAAGCTGTCCGACACGCAGGAGGAAGAGGTCGAAGCGTTGCTCGACACGCCGGCCACGGGCGGCGGCGACATCGACGAGGTCGGTGTCGCCACTGACAGCTACCTGGAGCACGTCGTCGAACGATTCGGCTCCGATCTCAGCGGCTTGAGAATCGGCGTCGACTGTGCGAACGGCGCCTACTCCGGGCTCGCCCCGAAGGCGTTTACCGAGCTCGGTGCAGAGGTCACTGCAATCGGGGACAAGCCGGACGGCACGAACATCAACGTCGGCTGCGGCGCGACCGACCTGCGCGCGCTCCAGCGCACCGTCACCGAGCTCGGGCTCGACCTCGGCGTCGCCTTCGACGGTGACGGCGACCGCATGCTCGCGGTCGACGGGAACGGGGACGTCGTCGACGGTGATCAGATCGTCGCGGTGCTCGCGCTCGACCGCGATGTCGACCTGGTTGCGGTGACCGTGATGGCGAACATGGGCCTGCATCGCCTGCTGGCCGAGAACGGAATCCGCGTAGTCACCACCGACGTCGGCGACCGTTACGTGCTCGAGGCGCTGCGCCGCGAGGGAGGCATGCTCGGTGGCGAGCAGTCCGGGCACCTGATCTGGCTGGACGGACACGTGACCGGAGACGGTCTGGTCGCCGCGCTCCTGCTTTGCAACGCATTACACGGCCGTTCACTCGCAGAGGTCGCCGCCGTCATGCCGCGCTTCCCGCAGGCGAAGGAGAATGTCTCTTTCGAGCCACACGGGCGGCTCAATCCCGCGATCGAAGAGGAGGTCGCGCGGCTCAACGCCGAGCTCGGAGACCGAGGCCGGGTGCTCGTCCGACCGTCGGGCACGGAGCCCGTCATCCGGGTGCTGGCCGAGGCGGAAACCGGCCAGGAGGCCGAAACCCTCTGTGGTAGGATCGCGGCTCTCGTGCGACGAGAGCTCGGCTGATCGTCTCGGCGAAGGGGCGGATCGCTAGCCGGGCTTTTTGCCGTTTTCGAGAGCCCGTTTTCGGAAAAACCGGAATCTGCGGCATTTCGATCCACCTCTGAAGGAACGGGGCGGCAACTGAGAGGAGTTTCGGGTGTGCGGGATCATCGGGTACGTCGGTAGCCGGGCTGCGAAGGAGTTGTTGCTCTACGGTCTCGAGCGCCTCGAGTACCGCGGCTACGACTCGGCCGGCATCGCGCTGCGCGAGAACGGCAGTCTCGAGTACGTGCGCGCGGTCGGGAATCTCCAGTTTCTGAAAGATGCGGCGGGCCCGAACGGGTCCAAGTCGAATCACGGACTCGGTCACACACGCTGGGCGACGCACGGCGCCGTCAACGAGCAGAACGCGCACCCGCTGACGGGTTGTGAGGACGGTCGGCTCGCGATCGTGCTGAACGGAATCGTCGAGAACTACCGTGAGCTCAAGGAATCGCTCGAAGCAGAAGGCCATCGCTTCACCTCCGAGACGGATGCGGAAGTCGTCGCGCACCTCGTCGAGCAGAACTACGACGGCGACCTCGTGGAGGCCGTGCTGGTCGCCACTCGCCTGCTGGAAGGCCATTTCGCCTTCGTCGTGATCCATTACGACCAGCCCGACCTCCTCGTCGGCACGCGCCGGCAATGCCCGCTCGTGGTCGGCGTCGGGGACGGCGAGATGTTCCTGGCATCGTCGATTGCGGCGTTCCTGCGCGAAACGCGCAAGGTGCAGCTGATCGAGGACGGCGAGGTCGTTGCGATCACCCCAGAGGGCGCACGGTTCTTCACGGACGAGGGCGAGGTCGAGCACAAGGAAGTCGAGCCAATCGACTGGGACGACGAGAGCGCCGTCAAGGGCGGCTACGAGACGTTCATGCTCAAGGAGATCTACGAGCAGCCTGAGGCGGTGCGCGAGACGATCGGCGACCGCGCGCGCCGCGGGAAACTCGTGTTGGAAGGAATCGGCCTCAACGAGCTGGAGATCCAGAACCTGCGCCGGATCGTGATCGTCGCCTGCGGCACCGCCTACCACGCTGCCGTTACCGGGCGATACATCATCGAGGAGTGGGCGCGCGTTCCGGTCGAGCCCGACATCGCGAGCGAGTGGCGCTACCGCAACCCGGTGCTCTCGAAGGACACGCTGGTAATCGGGATCACGCAGTCCGGCGAGACGGCCGACACGATCGCGGCCATGCGCCTCGCTCGCGAGCAGGGCGCGCGGACGCTCGCCATCACCAATCAGCTCGGAACGCAGATCACGCGTGAGGTCGACGCCGTCCTCTACACGCGCGCCGGGCTCGAGATCAGCGTCGCCGCCACCAAGACCTTCACCGCACAGGTCGCCCTACTCTCGCTGATCGCGCTCAAGCTCGCGCAGATCCGGCGCACGCTGCCCGCCGAAGAGATCGAGTACATCCTCGAGGAGCTCTTCGACCTGCCCGAGAAGATGGAGCAGTTCCTGGACGCCGACCATCCGATCGAGGAGATCGCGCAGCGCCACTACAACAAGCCGTTCTTCCTCTACCTCGGGCGGCACATCGGGCTCCCGGTCGCGCTCGAGGGCGCGTTGAAGCTGAAGGAGATCTCCTACATCCCGACCGAGGCGTACTCGGCCGGCGAGATGAAGCACGGACCGATCGCCCTCCTCGACTCCGACACCCCCGTCGTCTGCATCGCCATCGATCAGAAGGTGGTCTACGAGAAGGTCGTCTCGAACATCCAGGAGGTGAGGGCGCGCGGCGCGCAGGTGATCGCGGTCGCGACCGACGGGAACGAGGACATCCAGCATCATGCCGACGACGTCATCTACATCCCGCGGACGCCTGCATTCCTGCAGGCCGTGCTCGCGGTGCTGCCGCTCCAGCTGCTCGCCTACCGAATCGCGCGATTGCGTGGACTGAACGTCGACCAGCCGCGCAACCTGGCGAAGACCGTCACCGTCGAGTAGCTGATCCGACGACGGATCGTGGCCGTCACTCGGCCTCGGCCTCTTCCAACTCGGTCTGTGCGCGTCGCAGGGACTCATTCGCTTGAGCGGCCTTCTGGCGGGCCTCGGCCAGGCTCGCCTCCGCTCGGGTCACGGCGCGCTCTGCCTTCGTCGCCTCCTTCTTGGCCTTCGTGACGTTGTCACGCAGCTTGCGGAGCCTCTCCTCCTGTCGCCGCCGTTGCGTTGCAGGCGAGGTTCCCTTCGGCGCTTTCTCCTCCGGCTTCGGACTGGACGGGATCTCCATCCCGGCGAAAGCGTCGAAACCGGTCGCTTCGAGCTCCTCGCTCAGTCGGCCCTCCTCGAGCAGCTTGCGGCCGGCCGGATCGACTGCGGCTGCGCGAAGCGTGCTGACGATGCGTTTCGGGTCTGCCGAATGACCCGTCTCGTGCAGCAGCTCTTCGCCTCGCTGCGTCAGGCTGCGCAGAAGCTTCCGTTCAGCGGCCGTTGCCGCGCGAAGTGTCTGCGTCTCACCGCGGAGGGCGGCCTCCTGCGCGACTCGCAGCCGGTCTCCCGCTTCGAGCAGCGCGCGAACCTCGTCGGGATAGCGCCGCGCAAGCTGGTTCACGGCCCACAGGGGGACCGTGGGCTTACGGAGTTGCTTGACCCGCGCGGCGCCGTCGATCTGGCCTGCCTGCTTGAGCCGCTGCGCGAGGTCATTACGCGTGCGGATGAAGCTCTCGGGCGGCGCCGAGTAAAGGTCGTCGAGCTCGGCCTCGAGCTCGGGCACAACGGCGAGCGGCTTCGGCACCGCCGCGTTGTAGCAATCCTGCGCGCTAGGAGACGGAGGTGTCGCCCGG
>WNGE01007999.1_pt1 | contig 14590 bp, 15 predicted proteins | sample 5400651 | NCBI WGS metagenome assembly WNGE01 (sample SAMN13153370, study PRJNA577476) | soil metagenome | isolation source: 60 cm soil or saprolite under grassland replicate 2 | place: USA:California | collected 2016-06-15 | reverse complement strand
AGAACATAGGGCCATGCGATTCCCCCCTTCGGCACCATCTTGAAAAGTTAAGTTGGGAATAAAGGAGTTAGGAAAACGGCCTCCCACGCCTGTCACATATACGTCACACCAATTCTTCGCCGACCCCTTCCTTCGCTTTTCCAGATTCTCTTAACTTCGGATTGTTTCAAAGGATTTTGGCAGTCGCAAGCGTGAGTTTTAGCCAGTTGTGTTGAAGTTGTAGGTTTGATTTGCCGAAGGGGGGAATCGCATGGCCCTATGTTCTACAGTGTTTTGCCATCATTTGTCAAAAACCTCAGTAAAGTGACACTTTCTGTTTGTGCTTACTGTGCTTTTGGTGCTTTTCGTGCTTTTTCGTGTGACTCGGATGTGACACCAACTTTTTAGCCGTCTTCCAACAACGATAAGCGGCTGTACGCAGGCCGATCAGTTGGTGATTTTAGGCGGGTCAGTTGCTGAACTGGGAGTTCAGCAAATACCTGCCGATTCCGTGACAGATAATTACCAGTTATAACTTGTTCAGGGACGAGCACTTGAGTGGAGTTTTGCCAGCCCGTCTCGCCGAGGGCAGTTCAGCAACTGATGCGCCGACAACTCTGGGATCGAGCCCAAATCACCAAGAATCCGCCAAAAAGCGCTCCAGTTCAGCAACTGATGCGCCGACGGCAGGAGCACATCGACCGGCCGTAAACCAAATCAACCACAGCCAGTTAGCACCCATCTTTGAACAAAAAAAGCGCCCAATTCAGCATCTAATCTGCCAACGGCAGGGCCACATCGACCAGCCATAAACTGATCAACGACGGTCACTTAGCAGTGATCTTTGATCTGCTCAGGGGAAAAACGACTTCAGCAACTAAAGTGACCGGGGTACAGTTGGCCAGGGTATGCGCATCAGATTCTAATGAGGTGACGCGAACTAGCGCTTCGCCACCTGCCGGTCGTCTACCATTACTCTAGTCAGGGAGTCTTTGTTTACTCGATAACACTCGCACGCCGCAGCTTCCAATCCGGCGCGATCCATAATCTGCAGGGTCCCGCCACCGTATTCAACCAGTCCCTGCTGCAGCAGCTCCCGCGCCGCCAGCGTGATGCGATTGCGCTGATGCCCCAGCATGTTCGCGAGGTGTTCCTGAGTCACCTCGAAGTTTTCTAATTGGACGGAGTCGCTGATCACTAACAACCAACGACTAAGTCTCTGCCGGATGGTGTGCAATGAGTGGCAGATGGCCGACTGTATGATTTGCGATTGCTGAGCAGCGCCATATTTGAGCAACAGTTGCTGCAGCCTCCCTCCGCGATTGAACTCCCCCAGCAGCGGTTCACTCTTGATCACTAAGGCTGCAGCTGGCAGTTGGGTCACCACCCGGCAAGGCATCAGGGGCACCTTCAGGACTATCGGTAAGCCAATGATCCTTCATTTCCAATCGTGCAGATATCCACCGTCCGTCCGTCTTCAGTGAGCGCCAATAACCACGCCAGGCCATCATTCAAGAAGTAGGCCTGACGCACTTCGTCACCGGCTTCGTAGAGAATTCTATTTCTCGGCAGCCGGACCTGTTTTAGATTTGGTAAGAGACGCTCGTACCGATCGGGCGGCAAGGCGGCCAACAGTCGATTCTCAGGAGCGGATGAGGTTTGTTTTGTGACAGCCACACGACAAAAGTCAGGGATTGGTGGTGGCGGGGTGACGTTTCTGAAACTCTTCTCTCATGGCGCGCCAGCGCGTCCAAGGGTGGCGGTTTCAGCGTTCTGCGGCTGCGTTACTCGTCGCATTTCTTTAATCAGCCCATGCGCTTTGCTGAACTCTGCTCGTGCCGTCTGTTGAGCTTCGGCTTCCGATACTCCTTCAGCTAGGAGTTCCTGATAACGATCTTCAAGATGCTGGGCCATCTCCTCCACGATCTCGGCCTCGCGCGTCGGCTCAAGGTCCAGGCTCGCCAGTTTGTTTCTGATTTCTTCCTTCCAATCATGCATCATTAACTCTCTCGACGAACGACTTAAATAAAGACGATTCCACTGGTAATGGCTCGTGATTCAATCATTCATATCTAAGCGCCACCAGCGGATCGACTTTGGTCGCGCGGCGCGCGGGTAGGTAGCAAGCCAATATCGTCGCAAAAATAAGTAACAGCGTGACGATTCCGAATGTGACAGGGTCAGTCGTGCTCACTCCGAAGAGCAAGCTTCTTATGACCTGCGCGAAGGCTAACGATCCGGCAGCTCCGAATGCGATACCCATTAATGCCAATCTTAGGCCCTCGCCGATGATCAAGCGCAAGATATTCAATTGATTCGCGCCAAGAGCCATTCGAACGCCAATTTCCTTGACGCGCCGTGCGACCGAATAATGGGTGACGCCAAAAATCCCGATCATGGCGAGGAGCAGTGCGGCCGCAGAAAAGAGAAATAGAAGGACTGTTTGAAACCGCCGGTTTGCAGCGAAGTCTCCGAACCTTTGATCCAGTGTGGTCACATCAGAGATAGTTACATCCTTGCTGAGTGATCGAATCTGGCTTCGAACGGCAGGGGCAAGCTGCACCGGATCAGACGAAGCCGTCCGCACTATCAGATCCGCAGCATTCGCGACTCTTTGATCCTGCGGTACGAAGACCTGCGCAATGGCGTTCTTTTCCAGTCCCTGCCGCCGCATATTGGCCACGATGCCCACAACTGTTAGCCACGGTTCCCTCGATTGCGGCGCGGATAACTTGAATCGCTTGCCGAGCGGATCTGTGCCAGGCCAAAAATGTTGGGCCACCGTCTCATTGATGATCGCTACGGCCATTCCATCCTGACGATCCTGTCCAGAGAAGTCGCGGCCCCGCACGATGCGAGCGCCGATTGCTGGAAGCAGCCCTGGCGTGATCGAGTCACAGCTAATCGGTTCATCGACATCGTAAGAAGGTCGCTGTTCGATGGTGATAGGGTAATCCGGGTTTCGTCTTTGAATTGCATCTTCGATCAAGCCCGCCGCCTGAACTCCCGGTAACGCGCGAACCTGCTCAATCAACTGTTCGTAGAGTGACGCGGTTGACTGATCCTGCTTTGATAACGACAGTCGCATGCTGAGCAGTCCCTCAGGTTGAAAGCCCGGATCGATGGACTGGACCTTCTTGTAGCTCTTGAGAAGGAGACCGGTGCCTACGAGCAGCATTACCGAAAACGCAAATTCTACGATCACCAGCGCGTTATGGGTCCTTCGATTGAATGTTGTCACGTCGCCCCTCGAACTTGCTAACGCACTTTGGGGATCGGTGGACGAGGCGTAGATTGCCGGAGCTAAGCCGAGCACCACTCCCGAGATGATGGTTAGCAGCAGAGTAAACGCGAACACTTTAATATCAAGCGCGCTTTCATTTAGTCGGGGAATGTTGGTGGGACCGTATGCAACCAGAAAACGGATCGAAGCATAGGCAAACGCAATGCTCATCGTTCCACCTACGAAGCAAACCAAACCGCTCTCGGTAAGTAACTGTCGGATCAGTCGGCTGCGGCTAGCCCCGATAGCCAATCGAATGCCTAACTCGCGTCGGCGCGCTGCACTGCGGGCGATTTGTAAATTTGCGATATTCAAACACGCTATTAGCAAGACCAAGGTTACGGCTCCAAGCAACAAAGACATTGAGGCCCACATCTGCTTACCGGTGATTTGGGTAAGAAGTGGAACGATATTCACACCAAAACCGGCGAAGTCTGGGTCAGTCGTGGGATAGGCAGATGCAAGTCGGCGCCCAATGGCGTCCATTTCAACTTGCGCTTGTATTAGCGACGTCCCCGGCGCTAGACGCCCAATCACCCGATAGGCATCGCTGTATCTATCCTGTCGTCCGACTCTAACCGGGACCCAAAATTGGGTAGTCTTATCGGGAAACGAAAAATTCTGCGGCATTACGCCAATTACTTTGTAAGAGAACCCATCAATCTCGAGGTCGTGATCAAGAACAGCAGCAGATTCACCAAACCAACGCTGCCACAATTCGTTACTAAGGACGACGACACGCGCGCCATGATCTTCTTCTTCAGAGGTGAACACGCGTCCCACTACCGCCCCAACACCCAACACCGAAAACAGATTTGCCGAAACGCGCCCCGCACTAATTTGCACAAGCTCGTCCGACCTTCGCACGGTAGCGTTAGTAACCCGAGAACAGAGCGCCAGGTCTTTAAAGCTGTGATTCTGCTCCTTCCAATCTTTGAAGTTGAGATATGACGTGCCTTCCTCGTGTAGACTATGCTTCGGATCATCAGTCCATAGGAACACCAAACTATCGGGATCCTTAAAGGGAAGTGGACGGAGCAAGACTGCGTTCAAGACACTGAAGATCGCCGTGTTGGCTCCAATCCCCAACATCAACGTGAGAATCGCCACAGTCGTAACTCCTTTGCTCTTGTACGACATTCGTGCGGCGAAGCGTAAGTCTCGCCAGAAATCACCGATAATGCTGGTGCCGCTGACCCCAGGCGTCGAATCGTGCTTCTGGGTCAAGGACGCAATGCTCTTGAGTTGGAGGAATAGATCGTCATCGTCCAGCGTAGCCAACGTAATATGGTGAGCTTCAGCTTCCGATACTCCTTCAGCTAAGAGTTCCTGATAACGATCTTCAAGATGCTGGGCCAACTCCTCGACGATCTCGGCCTCGCGTGTAGGTTCGAGGTTCAGGCTCGCAAGCTGGTTTCGGATTTCTTTCTTCCAATCAGGCACAGTTTGACCTCTCCAGATAATGAAGAGCTAGCTGATCAGCTTAGTCCGCTCATACGCTCTCACGCAGACAGCGATACTTCTCCAAAACCGCTCTCCTTCAGTTCGCGTTCTCCGGCCAATCTTTGCGCGCCGGTTTCCTCCTCAACAATCAGCTCATCGAACAGCTGCACAATGCGATCGGCATGCTGTGCGTAACGTGGATCATGTGTCACCATGCAGATCGTTGAGCCGCCTCGATGCAGTTCTCGCAAAAGCTCCATCACCGCCTCGCCGTTGCTTGAGTCCAGGTTCCCGGTGGGCTCATTTACAGCGGTTGAACGATCCAGAGTGGGCGCAGCCGGCTTCAATTTGGCAAGTCCCAGCGTAATTGCGCCGACGCCAATCAAGGCAATAAAGAGAAAGATCGCAGTGCGGATTCTTTTTCTTACTTTCGTCCTTGTGGGTCGCTTGATGTCCATGGCTCTTCTCAGTCGTTATCTCAGGCAGGGTTAATTCCGGCCACCCGATCCAGCGCGGCAAAGAAGTCCTTCCAGGTCCTGCGCTGCTCCACAAGTATTTTCTTGCCCGCAGCGGTGAGCTTATAAAAGCGACGGCGACGCTCTCCTGGCTTTTCCACCCAACGCCCCTGAATCAGACCGCGTTTCTCCAGCCGATATAGCAGTGGATAAAGTGAGGCGACGTGGAACTGCAACACGCCTTCCGAACGCCGCTCAATTAGCTTGGCGATCTCATAACCATGTCGCGCCCTTTCTTCGACCAGCGCTAGAATCAGCATTTCGGTGCTGCCTCTTTTCACTTCACGATCAAGCATACTGCTGTCTCTATATGTGGCAATGCCATATATACCAGCATTCAGATTCCTTTGTCAAGGCCTTGGAATTAGATCAAATGGAGCCTCATCTTTCGTTCATTTCCTCTAATCGAGCACAGGCAAATCGCGACCTCGTAATGGGTTGATGAACGACGTTTGTTCGATTTGACGAACGAATTTGCATGGATAGAATCACTGACCATGCGTGATGAACTGGTCTTCGAGCTACAGCGTCTATACCCGCAAATCTACCTCGCCTGCCACGTCAACCACTTGCGTGCTTCGTCAACCGACTGGCGTCTTTCATCGCATGACTCCTCGATTCTCGCGCACCTGAAGTCATCCGAAGGCACAAGCCCGCGCGCGCTGGCCGCGCATCTTGGCGTGGCGCCGTCCACGCTATCCTCTGCTCTCAAGCGGCTCTCGCGGCTGGGCTACATCGTGAGTGAACCGGCCACGGCGGATAGACGCCGGCGCGAGTTGCGTTTGACCAAACGCGGCGCAGAGGCGATGGCCGGGACTTCAGTGTTGGATGCCAGGTGAGTCAGACAACTACTTGAGAAACTATCAGCGCACGAGCGTGAGGAGGCCATTCGCGGTCTCGCGTTACTCGCGAAGCCGCGCGAGCGTTGAAGGAGGTGCAATGAAGCTAGCACTTATCATCGTTGGAGCAATTGTAGTTGTTCTCGTCATTCTCGTCGTGGTCGTGCTGGTGATTGGCTCGCGTCTTCCACAACATCACATCGCGTCACGATCAATTCGACTAGACCGATCTGCGAACGATGTGTACGCCACAGTGCGTGACTTTGACGCGTCTCCCAAATGGAGGCCGGACGTGCGCAGTGTGGAGATGCTGGGCGCGGTCAATGGCCATCTCCAATTTCGCGAGACTGGATCGAACGGCACGGTGACATATGAACTGGTCGAGGACGTCCCCAATGAGCGAATGGTCACCCGAACTGTAGATCGTGATCTAGGCTACTCGGGCTCATGGGCGTTCCGTTTTGATCCTTCTGATCGCGGTACGTTAATCACCATTACGGAGAGCGGTGATATTTCGAACCCAGTGTTCAAATTCCTGGCGCGCTATATTTTCGGGCACACCGCTTCAATCGACGCGTACCTGAAGGCCTTGGCCAAACACTTCGGCGAATCAGCGATGCCGCAAAACGCGGAGCACCCGACAGGATGAGACGACGCTGCGTTCGTATTTCCGACGAAACAGCCCATCAGATACTACGCAATTCATGAAGGTATATCTCACGTCAGCTTCAGAGGCCGCGGCAGTGCGGCCTCCACTTCGGAGAGATTGCTTCAGTCCTTGGCTCGTTGTGCGGTAAGAACGAGGATAATCGCTTCCCCCGAATTGCCGGTGCCGAGCGTGCCCACGACCGTCGGAGTCCCTTCCCGCGCAGCTACGTCAGTTCGAATTCCAATCTGTCTAGGGGTGTTGATGTTGGGTGTTCGCAGGCCGATCAGTTGGTGATTTTAGGCAGGTCAGTTGCTGAACTGGCGAGTTCAGCACATACCTGCCGATTCCGTGAGGGATAATGACCAGTTATAACTCGTTCAGAGACGAGCACTTGAGTAGAGTTTTGCCGGCCGGTTTCGCCGAGGGCAGTTCAGCAACTGATGCGCCGACAACTCTGGGATCGAGCCCAAAATCACCAAGAACCTGCCGAAAAGCGCTCCGTTCAAGGCAATGAAACCGCGAGACTGCGTCCAACCTCAGGTCGCACGAGCGGCATAAACGAGTCTCTGCAGGCACACAGGTCGTCAATGGCCACGTTTCCACCACACAGAATCAGCGCGACATGACTCTCCGGAGAAAACTGTGACTGCAATCGTGTCGCCGCCGCCAGTGTGCATGAAGCAGCGGGTTCAGCCAGCACCTTCGCATGATCCAACAGAACGAACAGCGCTTCTACCGCCTCTTTGTCAGTCACGACGGTAACGCCTTCAAGATATTTTTGGGCGAGCGCAAGAGTTATGTCAGACACGCTTGGCGCACCCAATGTGCGCGCGATCGAGGTAACCGCCTTGAGTTCAACAACCCTTCCGGCAGTCAGAGCGCAAGCCATAGATTCGGCGCCTTCGGTCTCGACTCCCCAGATACGCACACTCGGTTTGAGTGTTTTTAACACGGTCGCGACTCCACCTGCCAAGCCGCCACCACCGATACTGATCACAACATCAGTGACTTCCGGCAAGTCTTCCAAAAGCTCCAAGCCGATAGTGCCCTGCCCGGCAATCACCAGTGGGTCGTCAAAGGGATGAATGTAGGTCCAACCTTCCGCTTCGTAGGCGGGAATCGAGCTGAAGGCCTCCGCCATCGTGGAAGAGAATGATATTTCCGCGCCGTAGCTGCGCGTGCCCCAAACATAATTGCTCGGCGTCAATCGGGGCATCAAGATTAACGCCGCCAAGCCCAACTCGCGCGCGGCGCAAGCGACCGCCTGAGCATGATTGCCGCCACTGACGGCGACCACGCCGCGTTCGCGCTCACGCCCATTCAGCGAGAGCATTCGATTGAATGCGCCGCGTAGCTTGAAGGCTCCGGTGCGCTGGAACAATTCGAGCTTCAGGTAAAGATTCGTGCCGAGCTCGTCGCTCAAGTGATGGCTGCGTACGAGCGGCGTGCGCCTGACGAAAGGATGAATTCTTCGTCGGGCAGATCGGACATCGCTGAGAGTGATCAGACCAGTTAAATTCCCAAGGCAGGCGTCCTCCTTACCAGCACCATCACCAAGCGCGCGCGTTTCCTCTTCGCGTTCATCAAATCACCATTCGCCCAAATCGGGCGGCCATGTCTTCATCTGCGTTTTCGTGCTTTGAGTTCTACCACTTCCGCGCGGGAAGAATGGGGCAAATCTTTTTTGACCGGATGGTCCTGCTCAAGTTTTTCCGCGAGCGAATTGACGACTCTCATGAAAGCGATCGCCGCATGAGAGTGCGCATCCGACCGGGGTCGCACGGCCCAAAGGCTGCGCTCCAGGTTGAGACCTTCAACGGGCACGATCACCAGCTCGCGTCTGGCGGCTTCGCGGCCCACGCACATGAGCGGCACAAATCCCACGCCCACGTCGCTCGCGACCATCTGTTTGATGGTTTCGATAGTGGCGCTCTGGACCTGAATATTCAGCGGCGTCTCATGCGAGCGAAAGAAAGCGACCACCTGTTCGTGCAGAGAGGAGGGCGCCCCTTCAATGATTAATGACTCCTTCTCCAAGTCTTTAACTTTGACATTGCTGCTCAAGGCCAGACGGTGCCGCGGACTGACAATCAGCACCAATTCGTCGCGCATAATCAGCCGAGCTTCGAGATTATGGTCTTCGGGCAAATAAGCCAGCAGGGCCAGATCGAGACGCCGCGCCTGCATCTCCGCGAGCAATTCTTCCGAGTGTCCGCAACTGACTTCGATCTTGATGTCGGGGTATTGTTCATAAAACGCCTGCGTCAGCCGCGGCAAAAGATACACACTGGTGCTCTCGTTGGCCCCGATGCGTACTGCACCGCGACGGAGATGAGCCAGGTCTTGGAGCGCGGCAGTCGTCTCGTTGCGCAAAGCGACTAACCGCGTAGCATAGGAATAGAGCAGTTCGCCGGCAGGAGTAAGCTGATAGTCATAGCGCTGAGAGCGATCAAAAAGCTTCGAGCCAATCTCCTCCTCAAGTTTCCTTAGGGCAATGCTGAGGGCCGGCTGCGTGCGACAAACCTTATCGGCGGCCTTATGCACACTGCCCTCTTCAACCACCGCGACGAACATCTCCAGTTGCATTAGTTCCATCGTCTTAAGCCATCACCTCCGCGAACTCATTTACGGGCGTCAGCCAATGCCGGTATCTGTCTTCGCGTCCAGCCGTGGCTGCAAAGAACACGCTCTGAATCTCTTTGGTCACCTCGCCACGCTGTGCGTTCCCAATCTGAGTGCCGTCAACCTCGCGAATGGGTGTGACTTCGGCGGCAGTGCCCGTCAGGAAAGCTTCGTCGGCCTTCAGCAAATCAGTCAGTTGCAGAACTCGAGTCTCGACCCTGTAGCCCAGGTCGCGGGCAATCTCGATCACTGAATCACGAGTGACACCCAGCAGGATTGAATAACGTTCATCATTAGTGAGGATCTTTTCGTCACGCACAATGAAGAGGTTCTCGCCCGAACCTTCGGCTACGTAACCATAGGCATCCAACAGCAACGCTTCATCGAAGCCCCGCGCTACGGCGTCACGCACGGCCAGAATTGAGTTGAGATACTGGCCGCAGGCCTTGGCCGTGGTCGGCATCATTTGCGAATGAAACTTGAGCCATGGTGAGACGGTCACACGAACGCCGCGCTCCAACCCTTCAGCACCCAGATACGGCTCCCACGGCCAAGCAAGAATAGCAACTTCCGTTGAGCAATTGCTCGGATGCAAACCGAGACTGTCGCTGCCAAAGAAACAGATTGGCCGGACATAACAACTCTTGAACTCATTGACACTGATCAAGTTAAGGATGGCTTCAGTCAGTTCCTTCGGCGAAAAAGGAATCTGCAGACCGTAAACTTCGGCGGACGCAAAAAGCCGTTCCAGGTGGGCATCGAGACGAAATACTGCTGGGCCGTCAGGTGTCTCGTAGCAACGGACGCCTTCAAAGACGCCACTGCCGTAATGCAGCGCGTGCGCTGAGACATGAATTGTCGCGCTGGCCCAAGGCATCAGCTCGCCATTCATCCAAACCCATTCTGTTTGCTCAAATCCCATTCTTTCGTCTCGCTTGTTATACTGCCCAAAGGAATTGATCGGGATCGTGATGGAGAGGTTGATCCGCGCCGTTCCTCCAATCGCTCCTTTCGCCGGCGCAAATATCCAGCGCCAGAGTATCTTCGAGCACCTCGGAAGAGTGTTCGACACCCGGAGGAATTACCAGCATTTGATTCGAACCAACCCTCACTTCGCCGTTAGGGAGACGAAACGACCACATGCCATTTAGGACAACGATGACCTCTTCGTTTGCGTGCCGGTGCGGTTGAGTGATTGCGCCGCGATTCACTTCAACTTGTGCCACGGTGACGTTTTCACCTGCCGCAACTTTTCTGAAATACGCCGGAGCGACCTCTTCCGGCTCCATACTGTTTAGATCGTAGAAACACATCGCACCCTCATTTCAATTCCTGGCCTTATCGACCAGCTTGTTTCCTTTGAGCCAGGGCATCATCTCGCGCAGCCGCGCGCCCACGGTTTCAATCTGATGCTCTTGGCCTTCGGCCTCCAAATGCTTGAACCGGGGCTTGCCGGCTTCGCATTCGGACATCCATTCGTCGGCAAATTTGCCCGATTGAATGTCGCGGAGGATTTGCCGCATCTCTCGCCGCGCGGATCTATTAATGACTCTTGGCCCACGAGTCAGATCGCCATATTCGGCCGTGTTCGAGACCGAATATCGCATGTTGCCGATGCCGCCTTCGTAAACTAGATCGACTATTAATTTCAGTTCGTGCAAACACTCGAAGTAAGCCATCTCCGGCGCATAGCCGGCTTCGACCAGCGTCTCAAATCCTGCTTGAATCAAAGCCGTGAGTCCACCACACAAAACGGCCTGCTCACCAAACAGATCGGTTTCGGTTTCCTCTTTAAAAGTGGTCTCCAGAATTCCAGCACGTCCACCGCCAATCGCTGAGGCATAAGCGAGGGCGATCTCGCGAGTGTCGCCGTTCGGATCTTGATGGACCGCGACGAGACAGGGCACGCCGCGCCCTTGCGTGAACTCGTGCCGTTCCAGATGGCCAGGCGCTTTGGGGGCAACCATGAACACATTCACGTCAGGCGGGGGGACAATCTTCTTAAAGTGGATCGAGAACCCATGCGCGAACGCGAGGTACGCTCCCGCGCGCAGGTTGGACCTGATATAGTCCTGATAAATTCCGGGCGCCAGCTCGTCAGGAACAAGCATCATGACGATGTCAGCGACCAGCGCCGCATCGGCCGTGTTGATTACTTCCAAACCCGCGGCTTGGGCTTTCTCGCGTGAAAGGCTGTTGGGCTTTAGACCTACGACCACATCGCAGCCAGAGTCTTTCAAGTTATTGGCTTGGGCATGGCCTTGACTGCCATAGCCAATGATCGCGATCTTCTTATCGCGCAAACACTCAGGGTTTGCATCTCGGTCGTAATAGACTTTCATCAGGCGCCTTCTCTTTCCCCTTGCGTCCGGCACTTTTTGGCGTTGTTAGACCCCGGCCATTTCTCTTTCAACTTCTTCGCCGCTGATATTACCCGCCGGCAAGCGGCCAATAGCCAGGGTTCCTGCTCGTGCAATTTCGTGAATTCCGTACGGTCCCAGCAGGCGGAGCAGTTCGTTAACTTTGTGGCGATTGCCGGTGGCCTCCACGCCATCTCACGTTCGATGTGCGCGCGCACCGTTAGATCGATCACCGACTGTACTCTGATCTGTTTCTTAAGTTGTTTGACGATTTGTTCCACCGTCTGATCATCGCCACTGGTGACGAGCGTCACGCGCGAGAGTTGCGGCTCAAGCGTTTCGGCCACCGTCAAACTCTCAATGTTGTAGCCGCGGGCGCTGAACAGTCCGACAATGCGGGCCAACTCGCCAAAACGGTTCTCAACCAGGATTGCCAACGTGTGTTTCATTGTCAGTACCACCTGCCTTAGTGGGTGGATAACGCAAACTACCTGAGCACCATCTCTTTCAGCCCGGCGCCCGGCGGGATCATGGGATAGACGTTCTCCTCGGCTGAGACCACAATGTCCATCACCACGACGCCTCTGATGGATAATCCCTCTTTGAGCACGGCCCTCAGCTCGGATGGTTTCGTCGCCCTCAAACCAATTGCCCCGTAAGCTTCGGCCAGTTTCACGAAATCCGGCGATCCTTCCATGTCCACTGCGGAATAAGTCTTGTTATAGAAAAGCTCTTGCCACTGGCGGACCATGCCCAGGTAGTTGTTATTCATGACTATGATCTTAGTGTTAGTGCGATACTGGACCGCGGTCGCCAACTCCTGAGCCGTCATCTGGAATCCGCCATCGCCCACGAAGGCGATCACTTGTCGATCGGGAAACGCGAGCTGCGCTCCCAGGGCTGCGGGGAAACCAAAGCCCATCGCACCCAACCCACCTGAAGTAATCGACTGCCGTGGTCCTTTGAAGCCATAATACTGCGCCAGCCACATCTGATGTTGGCCCACGTCCGTAGCGATGATCGCTTCACCGGCCGTGAGATGATCAAGCTCCTGGCAGAGGAATTGGGGTTTGATCACCTCCTCAGAATTCTCGTAAGTGAGCGGCGAAAACTTTTTCCATTCATTAATCTGTGACCACCACGCCGCCAGCCGTCCCAGGCGCGCCTGCCCCTCGTCGCCAGCCAAAAGGTTTAGCATCTGACGCATGACAGTCTTAGCATCGCCGACCACCGGTAGTTGGGCGCGCACATTCTTACTAACTGAAGATGGATCGACATCTACATGAATGATTTCGGCTTGTGGAGCAAACTTGTCCAATGCGCCGGTGACCCGATCATCAAAACGCACCCCAACTGCGACGATAAGATCCGCTTCGGAGATCGCCATGTTGGCCCAATACGTCCCGTGCATTCCCAGCATCCCGAGACACAAACGATGTCCTGAAGGAAAACAACCCAATCCCATCAACGTCGGCGTGACCGGAAGTTGCAGCTTTTCTGCCAACTCCAACAACTCCTTTGAACCGTTGGCGTGAATGACCCCGCCGCCGACATAGACGATTGGCCGCTCGGCGCCAAGAACTCGATCCACAGCTTCGCGGACCTGGCTTTCAGCGGCCCGCAGGTTGGGAGCGTAGCTGCGCAAGTCAACGTTGCAACTCCCAGAGTATGACGCCATTTCAGCGGTCACATCTTTCGGAATGTCGATCACCACCGGACCCGGCCGACCGGCGCGCGCCAGATGAAAGGCCTCGTGGGCTACTTCCGCGAGCTCGCGAGTGTGTTGCACCAGGTAATTGTATTTGGTGCACGACCGCGTGATGCCGACCGTGTCCACTTCCTGAAAGGCATCAGTGCCGATCATCTTGCGCGGCACTTGCCCAGTGATCACGACCAATGGCGTGGAGTCCATGAAGGCATTGGCGATTCCCGTGACTGCGTTTGTAGCTCCCGGTCCCGAGGTCACCAGCACGACTCCTACCCGCCCGGTCGCCTTCGCGTAACCTTCGGCCATGTGGACAGCGCCTTGTTCGTGCCGTGCCAGTACGTGCCGCAGGCGGTCCTGCATTTGGGCCAGCTCATCATAAATGTGCAGCACCGCTCCGCCGGGATAGCCGAAGATCGTATCCACGCCTTCGTGCAGCAGCGCTTCCAAAAGAATTCGAGCGCCGGGAATCGCGACCGGCGATTCGCGCTCTGTTAACTGCTCTTCCATTACGATCGGCGACTCGCGCTCCATTAATTCGATTGCTGTCATGTTCTTACCTAAAAGTTCAAGGGGCCGTCATCCTTCTCTTCTGGATGACGGCCCCTTAGGGTCTGTGCAAGGTCTTATGCCTTGGTCGTCATCCGCTGCTGTTAAGCAGAAGAATGCTTACTACGAGCACGACGACGACAATAAGAGACGAGTGCGAAGAACTCCCGTTGAGTCCCAGCAGCATCTTGCTCGCGCTCCAAGCTCTCGTGTTGACCTTGAACAATTGGTTAAAGTGACGATTCATTACCGAGCTTCCCGAACCGAACCCTGCCTAAAAGCGACTTCACTCCCTCGATGCCGTGAAACAGATACCATATTTTCCAATTGGCGAGCAATTCAATTGTGCTTATGCAACGTTAAGCGGCTGTACGCCGCCACAATAGTTGCTGAACTCGATTTGCCACCAGTGTGAAAATAACCATCGACAGGCGATAAGCTGCGGCTAAGTTAAGGCAAGCTGCGGCTGTCATTGCGGAGGTTGGGCGAGAGATCTCAAGAGAGGTCGGACAAGGGATGCGGATTCGCTTCTGATTCGATCAGACAGCGAAAACCTGATCGACGGAATCTCTGACCACGCGATAACACTCGCAGGCCGCAGCTTCCAGACCGGCGCGATCGAGAATCTTCATGCTCCCGCCGCCGT
>WNGE01015810.1_pt2 | contig 14591 bp, 12 predicted proteins | sample 5400651 | NCBI WGS metagenome assembly WNGE01 (sample SAMN13153370, study PRJNA577476) | soil metagenome | isolation source: 60 cm soil or saprolite under grassland replicate 2 | place: USA:California | collected 2016-06-15 | reverse complement strand
TCGCCAGAGGAGTTGGCAAGCCGCTCCGCGCGCCCGACCCGCTGTGGGCAGGGGCCCAGGTGCTGCAGCTTGCCACCGTCGACGTGTTCCGCCGGGCCCTCGAGCCCTCGCCGCTTGCTGCCCTGGGCGCGCCGCCCGTAGTCAGTAGCTGTGCTGCACTCGCTCAGCAGCCGCAACTTGACATCTTCCCAGCACCCTACAGAAGATGAATTCGCATAAGAAGTGCGACTGGGTAGTCACCCGCATTAGTTGTCTTGGGGGATAGGGTGGCCCCATCGGATTTCGCGTCCGTCGAGGGGGCCCTTTCGTGAAGAGGAAGGCGAGGCGATGAGGTTCCTTCTGGAGAATCACAGCTTCCGGACCGCGGAATGCGGCCAGTTCGTCGACATGACCGACGACGTCAAGGATGTCGTCGGTCGAAGCGATGTCCAGAACGGTATGGCTCTCGTGTATTCCCCCCACACGACCTGCGCCGTCTTGATCAACGAACGGGAGAGTGGATTCATCAAGGACTTCGGCCAGCTCATGGAATCACTGGTTCCGTTGAGCGGTGAGTACCGCCACGACGACCTGGGGGCACGTACGGAGAATCTCGAGGACGATCCCCACGAGGTTCCCAATGGTCACGCCCACTGTCGTCAGGCGCTCCTCGGTTCGAGCTCCCAGACCATCCCCATCGTGAACGGTGAGTTGCTGCTCGGCAGGTGGCAGCGCGTGTTCTTCCTGGAGCTGGACCGAGCCCGCGACCGGAAGGTCCTGATCCAGGTCATTGGCGAATGACGGACCGGACGGCCGCCATGTCCTCCCTCGAACCCGGCGCGATCATGGCCAAGTCCGGGCGGGAGAACTTCCCCGTCGCCACGCGACTTCTCCCTGGTCGGACCAGGACCCATCTGCTGGCTATCTATGGGTTTGCCCGTCTGGTGGACGATCTCGGAGACGAGGCTCCTGGTGACCGGCTGGCCCGATTGGAATGGCTGGAGCGGGAACTGGATCTGGTGTACGAAGGCACACCGGCGCATCCGCTGATGCGCCGGCTGGTTGCAACCGTCGAGCGTTTCGATGTGCCCGACGAGCCATTTCGCAAGCTCATCGAGGCCAACCGGCAGGACCAGAGGGTCAGCTCGTACGACACGTATCAGGACCTGCTGGCCTACTGCGAGCTCTCGGCGAATCCCGTCGGCCACCTGGTGCTGTACGTGTTCGAGGCCGCGACGGTGGACCGGATGAAGCTCTCCGACCATGTGTGCACGGGTTTGCAGCTCACCGAGCACTGGCAGGACGTGAAAGAGGATCTCGAGCGCGGACGAATCTACCTCCCGCAGGAAGACCTGGCGCGGTTTGGATGCACCGCCGATGATCTCGGCGCGTCCCGCCCGACAGCAGCGTTCGGCCGCCTGATGGCGTTCGAGGTCCAGCGGACCAGGAAGCTCCTGGATCAGGGAGCGCCGCTCGTTGGTCGCCTGCAGGGCCGGCCCGCCGTTGCCGTGGCCGCGTTCGTGGCAGGAGGTCGGAGCGCCCTCGATGCCATAGCCCGAGCCGGCCACGACGTCCTCGGAAGAAGCCCCCGGCCTTCGAAGGCGGCTCGAGTGTGGGAACTGGTCCGGACCCTCGCGGAGGTCAGGGTGGGGGCGGCATGAACGAGGGACTCGCCTTCCGTCGCTGCGAACAGATCACCCGGAGCAGGGCGAGGAACTTCTACTACGGGATCCGGTTGCTGCCCGGGCAGAAGCGCCGGGTTATGTGCGCGATCTACGCGTTCGCGCGTCGAGTGGACGACATCGGCGACGGGTCGCTCCCGGGTGATGACAAGCTCGTTCGGCTGGAGGCGGCTCGCCGAAGCCTCGAGCAGATCGGACCGGACTCCACCGACCCCGTGCTAGCAGGCATCGGCCACGCCCTTGGCAACTTCGCCATTCCGTTGGATGCGTTCCGGGACCTGATCGACGGGGTCGAGATGGACGCTCGAGGCGCGAGGTACGAGACGTTCTCCGATCTCGAGCCGTATTGCCGGCGGGTGGCGGGGTCCATCGGCCGGCTCTCGGTCGTGGTCTTCGGGACCAACGACAGTGCCGCGATGCAGCTGGCCGATGACCTCGGCGTGGCCATGCAGCTGACGAACATCCTGCGAGACATCAGGGAGGACGCTGGCCGGAGGCGCGTGTACCTTCCCCGGGAGGATCTCGATAGGTTCGGGTGCGGGGAGGATCCATCTGCCGCGCCGGTCCAGGCGATGGGGCCGCTGATCAGGTTCGAGGCCCGGCGGGCTCGGTCCTGGTTCGAGCGAGGCCTGCCACTGATCACGATGCTCGACCCTCGAAGTGCAGCGTGTGTGGCGGCCATGACGGGGATCTATCTGCGACTCCTCGCACGCATCGAGGAGCAGCCGGATCGAGTGTTGTTTGAGCGCGTGTCGCTTGCGTCGTGGGAGAAAGCCTGGGTGGCGGCCCGGAGCCTGACCGTGGTGACAGCCGCGGGTCCGCACGGGGTTGGGGGACGGATGAACGGCGGCGTGCGACGCGACGGAGCCGGAGCGCCAGTCCGCGGCATGGGCTCGGGAAGCGAAGTAGGGCGATGACCCCCGAGCCCAGGATCGTCGTCGTGGGCGGTGGTCTGGCTGGACTCTCGGCCGCTCTCGCTTGCGCGGACGGAGGGGCCAGGGTGACCCTACTCGAGGCCCGGCCGCGATTGGGCGGGGCGACCTTCTCCTTTCAGCGTGAGGGGCTCTGGGTCGACAACGGCCAACACGTGTTCCTCCGGTGCTGCACCGCGTATCGGGGCTTCCTCGCCCGTATCGGCGCCGAGGGACTCACGTTCCTCCAGCGGCGGCTGGCCATCCCCGTGGTCGCTCCAGACGGGACGTCCGGTTGGCTCCGGCGGGGAGGGTTGCCGGCACCACTGCACCTGGCCGGCGCGCTGGCGAGGTACCCGTTCCTTCGACCCATCGAGCGGATTCGTGCCGCGCGCGCCGCCCTGGCGCTGTCCAGGTTGGATCCGTCCTCCGAGGCATTGGACCGTCGGACCTTCGGCGAGTGGTTGGCGGACCGACGGCAGTCGCCCGCCGCCATGGAATCCCTGTGGAACCTGATCGCGCTTCCAACCCTGAACCTGCCGGCCGAGGACGCGTCCCTTGCGCTGGCGGTGAAGGTGTTCCGCAGCGGCCTCCTCACGAGGCGAAACGCAGCCGACGTTGGCTACGCCAAGGCCCCGCTCTCCCAGGTACATGCACGGTCCGCGGGGCGTGCGCTGGCCGCGGCCGGGGCCACCGTGCACGTGAGGGCTCCGGTCCGGGGAGTCGAGGGCCTGCCGGACGGATCCTTCGAAGTCCAGGGCGCGGCTGGATCCCTCGAGGTCGACGCAGTCATCGTCGCCGTGCCCCACGACAGGGTCACCGAACTGCTCCCGCCGGGAGCCCTAGCGCATCACACCGATCTGGCCGGGCTGGGCGCGTCGCCCATCGTCAACGTCCATCTGGTCTACGACCGCCCGGTCATGGACGTCCCGTTCGTTGCGGGCGTGAGAACGCCGGTGCAATGGGTGTTCGATCGTACCGAGTCCTCGGGGCTGGAACGCGGCCAGTACCTGGCGGTATCGCTGTCCGGGGCGGAGCAGGAGATCTCCGAGCGCACCGAGGATCTGCGTGAGCGGTTCGTGCCGGCGCTGGAGGCGCTGTTTCCCAGGGCCCACGGGGCTCGTGTGGAGGCCTTCTTCGTGACACGGGAACACGCGGCGACCTTCCGTCAGGTACCGGGGACACGAGTCCTCCGCCCGGGTCCGCCAACCAAACTCTCAGGTCTTTACCTTGCGGGGGCCTGGACCGACACTGGCTGGCCCGCCACGATGGAGGGGGCGGTCCGGTCGGGTCTGGCCGCCGCTCGGGCTGCGCTCGTCGGCGTGGGACGAACTCGCCGCCTCCCGGAGGTGGTGGCGGCGTGAGCGAGACGAGGACGGTCCCGGCGTCCCTGCTCCGAGCGCGAGAGCTGGTCCAGCCCGAGCTGCGTCGGTGCGTGGATCGACTGGCTCCCGATCTTCGAACCGTGGTCGCGTACCATCTCGGTTTCGTCGACCGCGACGGCCGTCCATCCTCAGGCGATGGGGGCAAGGCCGTGCGGCCGGCCCTGGCCTTCCTCTCGGCTCAGGCGGTGGGCGCTCCTGCCGAGGTCGCCATGCCCGGAGCGCTTGCAGTCGAACTGGTCCACAACTTCTCGTTGTTGCACGACGACGTGATGGATCAAGACACGGAGCGGCGGCATCGGCCCACGGCATGGGCTCTGTTCGGGGTCGGGCAGGCCATCGTGACGGGTGACGCTCTGCTGGTGCTGGCCCATCAGGTACTGCTGGAGCCCCTTTCCCCCCGGCGGGAGCAGGCGTCAGTCGGGCTGACGCGAGCCACCGCTCGGATGATCGCGGGGCAAGCAGAGGATCTGGCGTTCGAGTCGCGCCTCGACGTGACCGTGGATGAGTGCCTCCGCATGTGCGCCGACAAGACTGGCGCCCTCCTCTCCTTCGCGGCGTGCGTGGGTGCGATCCTGGCCGGAGCGGAGGAACCAGCCGTGCGGGCCCTGGAGGACTTCGGCCTGCACCTGGGTCTGGCCTTTCAGGCTGTGGACGACATCCTCGGGATCTGGGGTCGGCCAGAGACGACGGGCAAGCCTGTTGCCGGCGATCTCAGGAGCCACAAGAAGACGCTTCCCGTCGTGGTGGCGCTTTCGGCGTTGTCGGAGTCGTCGTCATCCGCACGCCAGCGGGAGCAGCTCGTTCGGCTCCTCTCCGACGGCCATCTGACCGAGGACGACGTGATGGCCGCCGTCTCGCTGGTGGAGATGGGCGGTGGAAGGGAGCGATGCCTGGCCGAGGCAGATCGGCAGCTTCAGCTCGCTCTGGCCTCGCTCGACCGGGCGGGATTCGATCCGACCGTCCGGACCGAGCTCGGCGACCTCGCCCGATTCGTCACATCGAGGGACTTCTAGGGGGCTGGGGGTCGATGGCGATCCGCATGGCGTCCCGAGTGGAGGCGGCGGCGCGGGAAGGCGCCCGCCGAGGCCGCGAGCACCTCCTCGGTCTGCAGCATGAGGGCGGCTGGTGGAAGGGGGAGCTCGAGACGAACGCGACCATGGACGCAGAAGACCTCCTCCTTCGCCAGTTCCTGGGAATCCGGTCTCCGGAGGAGACCCGACTGGCTGCGAACTGGATCCGTTCCCAGCAGCGGACGGACGGAACGTGGGCGAACTTCTACGGAGGGCCTGCCGACCTGTCCACGACCATCGAGGCCTACGTCGCTCTCCGCCTGGATGGAGATGACCCGTCCGCTTCGCACATGGCCAGTGCCCTCGAATACATCCGGGACCAGGGCGGGCTGGAGAGGGCTCGGGTGTTCACCCACATGTGGCTGGCGCTCTTCGGGGAGTGGTCCTGGGACCAGATCCCGGCCCTCCCGCCCGAGATCATCTTCCTGCCCGAGTGGTTCCCCCTGAACATCTACGACTTCGCCTGCTGGGCCCGACAGACCATCGTGGCTCTGACGGTGGTGGGGGCCCATCGGCCGGTCCGGCCTCTGGGATTCCGTCTGGACGAGCTGAAGACGGGCGCTGAAGTACCTGGGCATGAACCACTCTCGGCATGGGGCGGGCGCTTCCGGCGCCTGGACCACGCGCTGCATCTGTACGAGCGCCACCCGTCCAGGCGCCTCCGCCGGCTGGCACTGGCCCGGGCTACCGAGTGGATCAGCCGCCGGCAGGAGGCGGATGGAAGCTGGGGCGGGATCCAGCCGCCCTGGGTGTACTCCCTGATCGCGCTGAACCAGATGGGGTACCCGCTCGACCACCCGCTGCTGAAAGTTGGGTTCGAAGGGCTGGATCGCTTCACGATCGTGGAGGGTGACGTTCGCCGGCTGGAGGCGTGCCAGTCTCCGGTGTGGGACACCGCACTAGCCCTGATCGGTCTGGTCGATGCCGGGGTCTCTCCGGATGACCCTGCCTTGCTCAGGGCCACCGAATGGCTGCTCCGCGAAGAGATCCGGGTGAAGGGCGACTGGGCGGTGCGCAGGCCGGAGGTTCCCCCGGGTGGCTGGGCCTTCGAGTTCGCAAACGACAACTACCCGGACATCGACGACACGGCCGAGGTCGTCCTTGCGCTTCGGCGTGTGGCTCCGGGCTACCCGGACAAGACCGGACTGGAGTCCGCGGTGGATCGTGGCGTTCGCTGGATCCTGGGCATGCAGTCTTCAGATGGCGGGTGGGCGGCCTTCGACGCCGACAACACCCGATCGCTGTGCCGGGAGCTCCCCTTCTGCGACTTCGGCGAGGTCATCGACCCGCCCAGCGCCGACGTGACAGCCCATGTAGTGGAGATGCTCGCCTGGGAAGGCGGGGCAGAAGAACGAGCCACCAGGCGCGGCCTGTCCTGGCTGGCCAGGAACCAGGAGCGCGACGGATCGTGGTTCGGACGGTGGGGCGCGAACCACGTGTACGGCACCGGCGCCGTGATCCCGGCCGCAATCGCCGCGGGCATCCCGAAAGAGGATCCGAAGATCCGAGCCGGCGTCAGGTGGCTAGAGGAACACCAGAACCCCGACGGGGGCTGGGGCGAAGACCTACGGTCCTACAAGGATCGAGTCTGGATCGGGCGGGGCTCGAGCACCGGGTCCCAGACGGCATGGGCACTTCTCGCCCTGCTGGCGGCGGGTGGGCGTTCGGAATCCGTGGAGCGTGGCGTGGCGTGGCTTTGCCAGACGCAGTTGCCCGAAGGGACCTGGGACGAACCTCTGTTCACGGGCACGGGCTTCCCGGGTGACTTCTACATCAACTACCACCTGTACCGCCTCGTCTTTCCGCTCTCGGCTCTCGGACGGTACCTCGGGGGTACGACATGACTCGGCGCCATTCCCGACAGGTGTCCATCGGCGGCGTGACCGTGGGCGGTGATGCTCCGGTCCGCGTGCAGTCGATGACGATCACCAAGACGTTCGACGCGGCGGCCACCCTGGCCCAGATCGAAAGCCTGGCGGTGTTGGGGTGTGAGCTGGTTCGAGTGGCGGTCCCATTCGATGAGGATGCGGCGGCGCTTTCGGAGATCGCCAGGTGTTCGCCGATCCCGGTGATCGCCGACATCCACTTCACATGGCGTCACGCGCTCGACGCGCTCGAGGCAGGTATCCCTGGGCTCCGGCTGAACCCGGGAACGATCGGCGATCGCAAACGGGTGAGGATGATCGCCGAGGAGGCCAGGGCTCGCCGCGTGCCCATCAGGATCGGGGTGAACGCGGGTTCTCTCGATCCGGATCTCCTTCGCAGGTACGGCTCGCCGACCGCCGATGCCTTGGTGGAGAGCGCGCTCGGTCAAGTCGGAAGACGTGCAGATGTGCCTGGATGCCTATCGCCGGCTGGCCGAAGCGTGCGACTACCCGCTTCACCTGGGAGTGACCGAGGCGGGGCCTCCTCCCCAGGGCGTCGTGAAGAGTGCCGTCGCGCTGGGGACGCTTCTCCTCGAGGGGATCGGCGACACCTTGCGCGTCTCCCTCACCGCCCCTCCGGAAGACGAGGTGGTGGTCGGGTGGGAGATCCTGAAGGCGGTCGGCTTGCGCAGGCGAGGCGTGGAGATCGTCGCCTGTCCCTCGTGCGGGCGAGCCGAGGTCGACGTGTTTGAGCTGACCCGCGCGGTCCAGGCCCGAGCCCACGAGCTCCCCGATGGGATGAAGGTGGCTGTGATGGGCTGCCCCGTCAACGGGCCGGGGGAATCGCGCGGCGCGGACATCGGCATCGCCGCCGGCGTTCACCAGGGCCTGCTGTTCGTGGGTGGCAAGTCAGTGGCCCGCTACAGGGAGGACGAGCTGGTCGACGCCCTGGTAACGGCCGCGCGGGAGTATCAGGGGCAGCGATCGGAAGGTGGTGACGTCTCGTGAGCGGGAACGCCCGGGGGAACGGGCGAGCCCAGCGAGCCCACCTGGTCGTGTTGGCCCCACTCTCCATCGAGGCGAGGGCCATTCGCTCTGCCCTGCCGGGCGCGCTGATCCTTCAAACCGGGATGGGACGGACGCGATCAACGCGGGCCATCACAGGCGGCCTGCCCGAAAGGACCAAGAGGATCCTGGGAGAAGCGGGGGCGGTAGCGGTCGCGGGATTCTGTGGGGCGCTGGACCCGAGCCTTCGTCCGGGAGACGTGGTGGTGGCGACCCAGGTCCGAGGACCGGACGGGACGAGGCCGTGTCCCTCGGCGGGCATCCTGGCGGCGGCGCTGGCGGCCATGGGGATTGCCTCACGGGTCGGCCCTCTCGTTTCCACGGACCACGTGGTCTCGGGGAGCGAACGCGAGGATCTCCGTCAAGAGACGGGCGCCCTTGCCGTGGACATGGAGTCGGCATGGCTGGCGAGGGCCGCCGGCGACCGTCCCTTGGCGATCCTGCGGGTCGTGGTGGACACCCCGCGACGTGAGCTGACCGGCAATCCCTTGTCGACGGCCCTCGGGGGGCTCAGAGGGTATCGGGCGCTGGCGAAGGCGGCGCCGGCACTGGCGTCGTGGGCAGAAGCGACCGGCCCTCGGACGGTCCTGCTGGCTGGCCCCAGGTCGTTCTGCGCTGGGGTGGAGCGAGCGATCGAGATCGTGGAGCGAGCACTGGATCGATACGGCCCGCCCGTCTACGTGCGAAAGCAGATCGTTCACAACGTCCATGTGGTTCGGGACCTCGAGCGAAGGGGCGCGGTGTTCGTGGAATCCGCGGAGGAGGTGCCAGCTGGAGCCACCGTTGTCTTCTCCGCCCATGGTGTCTCCCCCGAGGTCCGGGACCAGGCGCGAGCGCGCCACCTCCATGTGATCGACGCGACCTGTCCCTTGGTGACCAAGGTCCACACGGAGGCAAGGCGTTTTGCCGGCAGCAAGTACACGATCTTCCTGATCGGACACGACGGGCACGAGGAGGTCGAGGGCACCACTGGAGAGGCTCCAGGTTCGATCCGGCTGATCCAGAATGTGGAGGACCTCGACGGGATGGAGGCGGAGGATCCCGATCGCGTGGCCTACCTCTCCCAGACGACACTGGCCGTAGACGAGGTGGACGAGGTGGTCGGGGCCCTTCGGGATCGGTTCCCGTCGCTCACCGGGCCGGGCTCCGACGATATCTGCTACGCCACCCAGAACCGCCAGGACGCCGTGAAGGTCATGGCCCGGGAATGCGACCTGTTGCTGGTGATCGGGTCGGAGAACTCGTCGAATTCCAAACGGCTGGTCGAGGTGGCCGAACGCGAAGGATGCCGCGCCGCGCTGATCGACGACGAGACCGGGATAGATCCCGGGTGGCTGCTCGGAGCGGACACGGTAGGCGTCACGGCGGGAGCGTCCGCTCCAGAAGTCCTGGTGGATCGGGTGCTGGACGGCAGCAACGAGCGAAGCGAGGCAGCTGCGGACCCCCTGGCACACGAAGCGATCCGCTTGAAGCGGAGCGCTTCTGAGGAGAATCGGGGGGTCCAGGGGGGTAGCAGCAACGAGCGAAGCGAGGCAGCTGCGGAGAAGGAGGGGATGAGGTAGCCATGTCGGTTCCGCTGAGACAGAGCATGAAGCTGGCTGCGTATCTGGCCCGGCGACGTATCAAGGGTGAGGACCGATTTCCCCTGGTGGTCGAGCTGGAGCCGCTGTTCGCCTGCAACCTGGCCTGCGCGGGATGCGGCAAGATCCAGTACCCGCCCAACATCCTGAAACAGCGGATGCCGGTGGAGCAGGCCATCGCCGCGGTGGAGGAGTGCGGTGCGCCGGTGGTCTCGATCGCGGGCGGCGAGCCTCTCATCCACCCCGAGGTCCATCTCATCGCCAAGGAGCTGGTGAAGCGAAAGAAGTTCGTCTACCTGTGCACGAATGCGCTGTTGATGCACAAGAAGCTGGATCTGTTCGAACCATCGCCGTACTTCGCCTGGGCAGTGCACATCGACGGGCTGCGAGAACGCCACGACGAGTCCGTGTGCGAGGAGGGCGTCTTCGACAAGGCTGTGGACGCGATCAAAGAGGCGAAAGCCCGAGGTTTCCGCGTCACCACGAACTCCACCTTCTTCACCACTGACACGCCAAAGAGTATCCGCGACGTGCTCGATTTCCTCAGCGACGACCTGAGGGTGGACGGGATGATGATCTCGCCGGCCTACGCGTACTGGAAGGCGCCGGACCAGGATCACTTCCTGGGAGTCGAGCAGACCCGGGAACTCTTCAGAGGCGTCTTTGACGGCGGCACCCGGAAGAAGTGGAGGCTCAACCACAGCCCCCTGTATCTGGACTTCCTCGAGGGCAAGGTCGACTACGAATGCACTCCCTGGGGAATCCCGAGCTATTCCGTGTTCGGATGGCAGCGGCCCTGTTACCTCCAGGCCGACGGCTACTGCCAGACCTACAAGGAGCTTCTGGAGACAACCGACTGGTCGAAGTACGGACGCCACAGCGGGAACGTCCAGTGCCAGAACTGCATGGCCCACTGCGGATACGAGCCGACCGCGGTGATGGCAACCACGCATTCCCTGAAGGAGTCGCTCCGAGCCCTCGTGAATTCCTAGGCTGCGCCTGCGAGCTTCTGCCTAGCGGCCTGACGAATGTATACCGAGTGCTCGGTCGTCGGCAGAGAAGTCTTCATCCCTCTCCTGAGGCGGGTTCGCGAGATGCCATCCCACCGATCTCTCCAGCGCGACCAGGGGGTCGGTCTCCGACCAGCCGAGCATCTCCCGGGCCTTGGAAGAATCGAAGAGGAGGTGCTGGCTGATCGAGCGAGTGATTCGAAGGTCATCCGGAAGGACGTCTTCCGGAACCTCTACGAGTTCAGACTGTGCTCCCGCAGCTTCCACGATCCAATCGGCCCAGAGCCTGATGGAAGAGGTGGTCGCTTCGCAGAGATTGATGATCTCGCCGACTGCTCGTTCGTTCTCGATGGCCAGTCGGACTCCAGCGGCGATGTCACGCACGTAACCGCGAGACCAAAGGAGCGTTCCGGGGCCCGTCGGTATCCTGGGCCGCCGTGCTCGACAGCGGCGCAAAATGAATTCTTCTCGGCGCTGAGAGTCGTGCTCCCCGTAGATCATGGGAAGACGTAGAACCGTCGCTCCGCGGGTGAGGTAAGTCTCCTCCACGTCGAGCTTCTCGTAATCCTCGAATTCGGGGTCCCTTCCTCGGTGGATGTACCGCTCGGTTCGCACTGGGGCGGTCTCGTTCAAAGGCAGTGCATCGGTGACCTTCCCTGCAAGCAGCGAGCCGTAGGCGCGGTAGACGTCCATGCTCGAGAGGATGATGAACCTGATGTCGTCGGTGATGGCATGGACCACTGCCTCGGCTTCGCTCCGGGTGCCCGCGGGCACGTCCACGAATGCATCGGGCTGAAAGTCTCGAATGGTCCCTCGAAATCGAGTGAGATCACTCCTCGCTGCGTGCAGATGGGGGCCGACCGAGACCTGCTCGACTTCCCGCACCCCTCGGTGGACAACGAGCACCTCGTGCCCCTGGATCTCCAGGTCTGCGACGACAGCTCGCCCCACGAACCCGGTGCCGCCGAGCACGACGATCCTCACGATCCCGACGCCTCCGAGGCTCACCCGAATCGGCCGGCCAACATCCGATACAGGCCAGGCCAGGTTCCTCGAAGCCATACCGGAAAAGCCATCCAACGAGGAGCGTAGAGCTGGGGCCGGCCGGACCTGATCGCTCTCACCACGGTATCGGCCACCCGCTCTGGTCTGATCGGCCGGGGGAAAGATCGCCCGTACGGCCGGCCCCTGCGCTCGAAGAACGAGGTTTGCACGGCCCCAGGCGACACGACGCTGACTTGTACGCCTGACCCCTCGAGCTCGTAGCGCAGGCTCTCCGAGAAGCCGATCAAGCCGGCCTTCGTCGAGCCGTAGACAGCCTCATCCTTCACTCCGACGTGCCCCCCGATCGAGGCCACGTTCACGATGGCGCCGCTGCGACGCTCGAGCATCCCCGGAATCACCGCCCTGGTCAGCCGGATGGGTGCGATCAGGTTCACCTGGACCAGGTAATCGGCGCTCCCGGGTTCCTGTTCCGCGAACGGCCCCGCCAACCCCAGTGCGGCGTTGTTCACCAACACGTCGACGTGGCCGAAGGCCGAGAGGGCTTCTTGGACGGCAAGGTCGACGTCTGCGGGGTCGGACAGGTCGGCGCGGATACCGACGAGGCGCTCCTCTGGATAGCCCTCCTGGCGCGCGGAGACAGCCAGTCCATCGAGAGCGCCGGCATCACGGCCGAGAGCAATCACCCTGGCGTTGACCTCGGGCCCAAGGAGCCGCAGGGCTGTGGCCCAACCGATGCCGCTGGTCGCCCCCGTAACCAAACAGGCCGATCCTTCGATGTCCATCGGGAGGGGTAATCTACGCCGCCGGGAGGGCTCGGTTGGGGAAGCGGATGTAGCGAGGTCCGGAGGTATGGCGCGTCGAAGATTGGCTTTGCGTGAATCCCCGGAAAGGAGCCTATGGCTCCGGGATGCCCTGGCGGGAGGCTTCGAGCCCTCTCCCCGGCTGGAAGAAGACGTTCGGGCCGACGTGTGCATCGTGGGCGGAGGCTACACGGGACTGTGGACGGCGCTTCGCCTGAAGGAGTCCGAGGCCGCCCTCGACGTCGTCCTTGTCGAGACAGACATCTGTGGGGGAGGAGCCAGCGGTCGGAACGGCGGGTTCGTGCTGACGTGGTGGTCCAAGTTCATCGCCTTGGCGAAAATCTGCGGGCCCGAGGAAGCACTGAGATTGGCTCGGGCATCGGCCTGGGCGGTGGCCGAGATCGGCACGTTCTGCAAGGCGCATGGCATCGATGCTCACTATCGACTGGACGGCTGGATGTGGGCTGCCACCAACCGGGCGCAGCTCGACTCGTGGCGGCCAACGCTGGAGATCCTGGAAAGGGCTGGAGCCGAGCCATTCCGGGAACTCGACAACGAGGCAGTTGCGAAGCGAACGGGCTCGTCGACACATCTGGGTGGGGTCCTAGAAGCCTCCGGAGCCACGATTCAGCCGGCACTTTTGGCCCTCGGCCTTCGGCGGGTCGCACTCGAAGCCGGGGTCCGGATCTTCGAGGGCTCGCCCATGACCGGGCTCGAGCGCTTCGAACCGTCAGGCGAGCGGCGACTGCGTGTGCGGACCGAAGCCGGCTCGGTTGCTTGCGATCGAGCGGTGCTGGCCATGAATGCATGGGCCGTGCGGTTCCCAGAGATCCGTCGTGAGGTCCTGATCGTCGGCAGCGACATCGTGTCGACGGAGCCGATCCCGGAGCGCCTGGCAGAGATCGGATGGACCGATGGACTCTGCATTTCTGACGCCCGCCTGTTGGTGCACTACTACCGAACGACCAATGATGGCCGGATCGCCTTTGGAAAGGGCGGTGGCGTGGTGGGCTTCGGCGGGCGGGTCGGTCGTCGATTCGAGGGCACCTCACCCCGCCAGCGTCAGGTCGAGCGCGGGTTCAGGTTCGTCTATCCCATGCTCTCCGACGTGCCCATCACGTCGACCTGGACGGGTCCAATCGATCGGTCCCGGAACGGACTGCCTTTCTTCGGGTCGCTGGGTGGGCACCCCGATGTGTTCTTCGGAGTGGGGTATTCAGGGAACGGCGTTGGGCCCTCCTTCGTAGGTGGTCGCATCCTCGCGTCGCTCGCCCTCGGCCTGGACGACGAATGGTCGGGGTGCGGTCTGGTCGGCCTCCGTCCGGGAGGGTTCCCTCCGGAGCCCGTGCGCTATGTGGGAGCCCTCGCGGTCCGGGGGGCCATCCAGCGAAAGGAGCGGGTGGAGGACAGGGGAGGACGGCCGGGACCGGTGACGAAAGCCCTGGTGCGGTTGGCCCCGGCCGGGCTGGTTCCCGCCAAGCGGCGGTGATAGAAAGGGACGGCCAATGCTGAGCTTCGGCATCACGTTCATGGCCGATCCGCCGGTATCACGCGTCGTTCGCATGACGAAGCTCGCCGAGGACAACGGCTTCGACTACGCGTGGATCTGGGATTCCCACGTGCTGTGGCAGGAGGTCTACCCGATCTTCGCCCTGCAGGCCGCGGCCACTTCGAAGATCCGGCTAGGGCCGTGTGTCACAAACCCGGCCACGCGCGATCTGACCGTGACCGCCAGCGCACTGGCCACTCTCAACGAGATCTCCAGTGGGCGGATGGACTGCGGCATCGGCCGGGGGGATAGCGCGAGGCGTGTGATCGGGAAGCGTCCGGTGACGCTGGAGAGGTTGGAGGAGGCCTGCCGGCTCATCCGCGATCTCGCCGCCGGCCGGGAGGTCGACTACGAGGGCACGAAGACCCAGCTCAAGTGGGCCAGGGAGGAGAGGGACCTCCCGATCTGGATCGCCGCTTATGGCCCGAAGGCGCTCCGCTTGGCGGGTCGCATAGGCGATGGTGTGATCCTGCAGCTCGCCGACCCGTATCTCATCGAGTGGTTCCTCACCTATGTGAAGGAAGGAGCGAAGGAGGCCGGACGGAGTCTCGAAGAGGTGAAGGTGATGGCCGCAGCTCCTGCCTACGTCACCGAGGACCTGGCCTACGCCCGGGACCAGGTCCGGTGGTTCCCCGCACTGGTGTCGAACCATGTGGTGGACCTGGTGAAGCGGTACGAGCCAAAGGATCT
>WNGE01008679.1_pt1 | contig 14591 bp, 13 predicted proteins | sample 5400651 | NCBI WGS metagenome assembly WNGE01 (sample SAMN13153370, study PRJNA577476) | soil metagenome | isolation source: 60 cm soil or saprolite under grassland replicate 2 | place: USA:California | collected 2016-06-15 | reverse complement strand
ACTACGGCTACGTCGCGCAGCTCTTCCACGCCCACGAGCAGCAGCGCGGACATTTTGAAGAGCCATTGTGGCGTGTGGCGGCGCTCGAACTGTGGTATCGGCGCTGGATTGTCGGCGATCGTGCGGTCGAGGAGGCTCCGGTCGTGAGCCGGGTCTATGCATCCAGCCACTGCTAGGCCGCTCTCCCGCGACGCGTCGCGCACACCGCCCGCGGCCCGGCCGGTCGGCGACAGATCGCTCACGGTTTGCATGGTGTGGGATGGGGAGTACCCGTGGGACGTGCGAGTGGAGAAGATTGCTCGCACGCTGACCGAGGCCGGTCACGCGGTGCATCTCGTCGCCCGCAATCGCGGCGGCGATCGGATCACCGAACGCCTGCCCGAAGGCACCGTCCACCGTCTCGCGCCCCTGCGCTGGGCTCCGCGGTCGCTCAACGCCGCGTCGATGTTCCCGGCGTTCTTCAATCCGCGCTGGATCCGGGCGATCGCGCAAACGGCGCGAGACGTCCGCGCCGACGTGATCCTGTCACGCGATCTGCCGCTCGCCATACCCGCGGTGCTGGCGGGCCGCAGCGTCGGGATCCCGGTCGTATTGGACCTCGCCGAGAACTACCCCGCCATGCTGCGGTCGCGCTGGGAGGCGGGGCGGATGCGGCCAGTCGATGTCCTGCTGCGGAATCCGACGTTGGCTCGACTGGTCGAGCGCTGGGTGCTGCCTCGCGCCGATCATGTCCTCGTTGTGGTGGAGGAGGCGGGCCCTCGTCTGGTGGCGAGCGGTCTTGCGCCGGACTGCCTCACGGTCGTCTCGAACACGCCGCCCCTCGCGCGTATCGCTCGCGCAAGCGGCTCCGCCGGCGGTCGGAACCGACCGCTCCAGCTCGTCTATCTCGGCCTGATGGAGGAACCGCGCGGCGTCCGGATCCTGCTCGATGCGGCCGCACGGCTCGCACGGCGTGGCGTGCCCTACCGGCTTACGCTGTTCGGCGAGGGGCGGGAGTTTGCCGACTTCCGGGCACACGCCCGCGCGTTGGGGTTGTCCGGAGCACAGGTGGACTTTCGTGGTCACGTCCCCAACAGCGAAGCGCTGGCTGCCCTGTCCGAGGCCGACGTCGGCATCATCCCGCACTACGCCGATGAGAGCTGGCATACGACAGTGCCCAACAAGCTGTTCGACTACATGGCGGCCGGACTGGCCGTCGTCACGTCGAACGCGCGTCCAGCGGCGCGCATTGTCCGCGACGCCGGCGCAGGTCTCGTGTACCGCCATCCCGACGCGGTGGATCTGGAGCGCGCCATCGTGGAGCTCGTGGATCCCGAGCTGCGCCTCGCGTGCGGGCGACGTGGCCAGCTTGCGGTGCGTGAGACCTACAACTGGGAACGCGACACGACACGGCTTCTGAACTCGCTGCGCCACACGGTCAATCGGGCGAGTCGGTCGCGGTGAAAAGTCTCGGCCGCTTTCTGCATCGGCACATCATCTATCCTGCCATCGTCGGCCTGCGCGGCGAGCACGGTGTGTTCGCACATCTGCGCGATCTCGAAACGAAGCAGTGGCTTTCCACCGAGGAGCTGGCCGCGCAGCAATCGGCCGCTCTGGCGGAAACGCTGCGCGACGCCGGCCGGTACGTCCCGTACTATCGACGCGCGTGGGGGGGGGAGTCGGTCGATGTCTCAGCCGCAGCCGCACGCGCGGCACTCGCGGCTTTACCGTTTCTCACCAAGCGCGACTTGCAAGAAGCCGCGGATGAATTGGTGTCGGAGCGGCGGCCGCGGCGGGTCACGTGTAAAACCACCGGTGGCTCGACTGGTCAGGCGGTGACGCTGTTGAAGGATCGCGATGCCACGGCGCGCGAGATGGCGGCGTCGTGGCTGGGCTACGGCTGGTTCGGTGTGCAGATCGGCGACCGCGCAGTCCGGTTTTGGGGGCAGCCGTTCACGCGACAACGCCGGCTCCGCTTTGCGGCGGCCGATTTCGCGATGCACCGGATCCGGTTCTCCGCCTTCGCGTTTGATCGGGCTGATCTGCGCGCTTACTGGCAACGCTGTCTCCGCTTTCGGCCGGACTACCTGTACGGGTATGTATCGATGCTGGACGCGTTCGCGGGCCACCTGATCGAGGTGGGAATCGACGGCCGGCAGCTCGGGCTCAAGCTCATCGTCGCGACCGCCGAGGTCCTTTCGGAGCCCCAGCGCGCGCGGCTCCTGAGCGCGTTTGGGTGCCCCGTGCAGAATGAGTACGGTTGCGGCGAAGTCGGGCCGATCGCCTACGAGTGCGCCAGCGGCGCGCTGCATCTCATGAGCGACCACTTGCTGGTCGAGCTCCTGGGGCAAGGGGATCGTCTCGTCAGCCCGGGAGAAAGCGGCGAGGTCGTCGTCACCGATCTCGCGAACCGCGCGATGCCGCTGGTGCGATACCGGCTCGGCGACTTCGCCGTGGCCGGCACCGGTCCGTGCGTCTGCGGACGCGGGTTCCCCACACTACAGCGGATTTGGGGGCGAGAGTACGACTTCGTCGAGACGGGCGACGGCCGCCGGTTTCACGGTGAGTTTTTCATGTACCTCTTCGAGGAGCTGCAGCAGCACGGGATTGGCGTGCCCCAGTTCCAGGTCGTGCAGGAAGGTCCGGCCGATCTTGCGATCGCCGTGCTCAGTCCCACCGAGCCCAGTGCCGAGCAGTTGGCGCACCTGCGTGGCCGGATTGCCAGGCACATGGGGCAAATGCGGATCGCGGTCACGCGGGTGGATCGTCTCGAGCGGGCCCGATCGGGGAAAATGGCCGTGATCGTGAATCGCTGGCGTACTCCCCGCGGCTTCGAGCCGCGTCCCACTTCGCGAGGTTCGCCATGACCCGGACTCTCTTTGCCGTATTGCTCGTCGTTGCGATCGGGTGTGGTCAGGCCACGTCCCCGACCAGTCCTCTTGCGTCCGCGCCTGGCATCGGTGCATCCGCCGTGTACCAGGTCATCGACCTGGGCACGTTGGGTGGGCAGCATAGCCACGCTGTGGATATCAACGATGCAGGACAGGTTGTCGGCTGGGCGTACAACGCCAGCGGTGCACGACGTGCGTTCCTATGGCAGGACGGCGTCATGCAAGACCTCGGCACTTTGGGTGGCGACTACTTCACTTCTGGGGACGATATCACCGTAAACGGCCAAGTGGCGGGCGAGAGTGCGGACGCCGCCGGAACGCTGCGGCCGTTTATATGGTCGGACGGTGTGATGCGCGACCTCGATCCGGGAGGCCAGGTTCCCTTTTACGGGCCGCCGCTTCAAGTGAACGACGCGGGCTGGGTGGTCTGGACGGGGACGATCGGACGCGATGTCAACGGCAGTCCCCTGACACGCGCGTTTCTATTCCACGACGGCGCATCCGCTGAGCTTCCAGCCTTGGGCGACTCGGGTGGAAGTAGTGGCTATGCCATCAACAATGCGGGACAGGTGGTCGGGTCCTCAAATGGCCATGCGCTCATGTGGGACGCGGGTGCCGTGCGCGCGACCTCGGCGTCGGTTTTGCGGCTGACATCAACAACAGAGGACAAGTAGTCGGTGCCTCCGGTAGGTACGCCTTCTTCTGGGACGCTGGCCAGACAACGCTGATCGGGCCTCTCCCCGGGGATTCCTGGGCGCAAGGCGTCGTAATCAATGAGGCCGGTCAGGTCGGGGGCATCAGCGTGTTGAGTACGCCTGATCAATATCCGGTTCACGCCTACCGCTGGCAGGTTGGTGTCCTCGAACCAACGAGTCTTACCTACCAGAGTGAACCAGATGAACGGCTCTTCGGGATGAATGTGAATGGATTAGCGGTCGGGGAGCGCGGAAGGGCGGCGTCGGCACAGCCAGTTGCGTGGGACAACGGCGTGACGTGGACTCTGCCAGGATCTGGTACGCCAGGATCTGGTACGCCTGGGAGGGCAGTGGCGGTTAACGCGCGAGGAGATGTCGTGGGATCGGCGGCAACTGCGACGGGGACGCACGCCGCCCTGTGGCGACGGAGTCCGGCGATCCCGGCGGTTGCGGCGGTGCCGTCACCCTAGTGTGTGGGATTGACGGAGACGTCGCCAGACTGGTGGCGTAACCCGCTGTGGGAGCGGTGGCGCAAGCGAACGGGGGCCGGATCCGGCTGCGTATCGCCACGCGCGCACTTCACCAGCCCGACCGCCAACGCGATGAGCATGTACACCATGTCCGCGTAGGCGAGCGACAGGAAAAAGGAACCAGCGGCAAATCCGACCAGCGAAGCCATGAGACTCTGGGCAAGGCGTGAGACTTCACCGCCGTGCGGATGTGTCCGAAACGCGCGGCGCGACACCCGCCGCAGCGACAACCACGCGGTGCCGATCACGCCGAGGTATAGCAGTAATCCGGGAAACCCGAGCTCCGCGCCCACCTGCACGTACGTATTGTGCGCCGCTCCCCACCACACGCCGATGCCGCGTTCCTGCAGCCGAGCCTGGGGCGAGATCGTGCCCTCGGCGACGGGAAAGTTGCGGATGCCAACGCCGAGCAAGGGGTGATCGGTCATGTAGCCGATGCCGCGCTTCCAGATTCTCACCCGGCCTGTCTCGGACGTGACGTTGTAATCCTGATCGTAGTGCACGATCGTCTGCATTTGCGTCCAGTACTTGTCACTGGCGGTCCCCAGCAGCACGACGAGGATCACTACGAGTCCACCGATTCTGGATCTGGCCGGGATGGTAGTCATCCTCACGAGGACAAAGGCGGCGACCGCGAGGAACGCGAGGAAGCCGCCGCGTGACCCCGACCAGATCAGTCCGACTGCCAGGACGATCAAACCGCCCACGGCGAGCAGACGCGGCAGGAGGCGACGTTGCCCGATAACGAAGTACAGGCCGAGAGGCATCGCGATAACGATCAAGGTCGCGAGGTCATTGGCATCATAGGTGTAGAGATCGCCCAGACGCCACGTATCGCCGCCGCCGAGTTGGAATCGTGAGAGTACGACGGCCGTGTAGACGACCGTGACGCCGAAGTAGACGAGAAACAATCGCTCGACGTCGGCCGCACGGCGCACGCTCGCCGCCACAATGAAGCACATGACGATCGTACGTGCGAAGTCGCTCCAAGACTGGAAGGCGAGGCCCTGGTTCAGCGCGGCAGGGACCGACAACGCGCCCCATAACACGATCCCGATCAGGCACATCGTGGTCCGCGAGTTCACTAAGCGCATGCGCCGCCGGGGCGACCGCTGGAGCAGATACAAGCCGATCGACATGGCGGCTGCCAGCAACGTCGGCTTGACGTACAACAGGACCGGGAAGACCTCATGGATCCGGCCTACGGCGGTGGCGAGGTATACCGCGATGCAGATGAGCAACAGGTCCCACGCCGGCGACCTCGGACCCTCCAGGGACGGCGCTGCGTCAGAACGCTCGAAGTGAGTGGCCACGTGCGGTGTGCGTGCAAGAGCAGAGCCATCGGCACCCTCTCAAGTATTGCGTCTGTGCCACACCCCGTAATCACCCCTCCGTGAGTGCGACCTGGAACGGCGCTTGCACGATTGCCGGTCGCTCGCGGCACGAGCCGCGGCTCACACCGGAGGTTCGTTGTGCATCGACGCCCACTCGCCGGGCTGTTCCTAGCAATCGTTGCCTGCCGTGGATCGGGGGCACCGACCGCTCCTGGCACCACCGCGGTCGGTATCAGCACTCCGATCGTTCCCTATGAGGCGATCGATCTCGGCACACTGAGCGACGGGCGGAGCGCCCAAGCAACCGCCATCAACGCCAACGGGCAGGTCGTCGGTTGGAGTGACAATCCGGCGCACGCGTTCCTCTGGGAGAATGGCGTCATGATCGACCTGGGAACACTCGGCGGGGCCTACAGCCGGCCCACGGATATAAATGACGTCGGTCAGATTGCAGGCCAGAGCACAACGGCTGAGGGTTTCTGGCATCCGTTCCTGTGGTCCGGCGGCGTAATGTCCGACCTCCATCCCGGTGCCCCGAACTTCAATCCGTACCCCTCGCCCCACGTGAACAATTCCGGTCAGGTGATATGGAGCGACTACCCCGTGGGCGTGAGTGATAGGAAGGACCTCCCACACCCCTTCCTGTGGAGCAATGGCGTGTTGACGGATCTTCTCGGGCGCGCGGGGAGTGCGCTGGGGATCAATGACCGTGGTCAGGTCGTGGGCGGCAGCACGTTCGACGGTCTCGCGTACGTGTGGGACAACGGGACGCTGCAATTCCTCCCGTCGCTCGGCGGTACAGCGCGCGCGTACGGCGTCAATAACCGAGGCCAGATAGTGGGAAGCTCCATCGGGCACGCGGTCATGTGGGAGGACGGCCAGATCACTGATCTCGGTGCCCTCCCCGGCGACTCCCTTTCCACACCCGGTGGCATCACGCAGTCGGGCCTCGTCGTGGGCCTGAGCTTCAACGACGTCTACGCGGGCGGCCATCCATTCCGCTGGCAGCTGGGCGTTCTCTTGCCGATGAGCCCCAGCTACCAAACGGATTCTCTCATCGTGTCGCTCGCGGGCGTGAACGAAAGCGGTACGGTGGCTGGCAGCCGGCGTGCTGGTCGTGAAGCCGTGGTCGTCGAGAACGGCGTGACCTGGGTGCTGCCGGGGCTCGAAGGGTCCGTCGGCTCGCGCGCGAACGGGATCAACGCGCACGGCGACGTGGTGGGATTTGTGTGGATGGACAATTTCGCGAGAGAGCGCGCTGTGCTGTGGCGCCGGACCACGCCGCCGGTTGCCGGCCTGCCGACACCTTAGCATCACTCTCAACCGTTGCGTCCATGCAACGCCGTCGGGCATCAAGCCGGTCCTTTTCAGCCAGCGGCGACCGGCCCGCATGTTGCGTTGCAAAAAGCGTGTCATGCGCACCCTGATTACCGATGGAAACGAGCGCGTCGCTCTCGCGGTGGCTCGGTCCCTGACCCGCGCGGGGCACGCCGTTGTCGTGACGGCGCCCACTAGGCTGTCTCTGGCCGGCGTGTCGCGCGGCATTCGCCCGCGCGCCTTGCGATCCGATCCGTTCGTCGAACCCGCGCAGTATGCCGCGGAGGTGGGTCGCATCGCGCGGGACGAGGATGCGGGGATGCTACTGCCTATGACCGATGGCTCGGTCGAAGCGGTGCTGGAATATCGTCACGCGCTGCCGCGGAACATCACGATCCCGTTCCCCGACCTCGAGACGTATCGCACCGCGTCGAACAAGGCGCGGCTGCTTGCGCTCGCGGCGGCGAGTGGCTTCGGCGTCCCGGAAACCCGCGTGATCCGTTCTTTTGAAGACGGCGCCGAAGTGTCGCGCGACCGTGCCTTCTTCCCGGCCGTCGTGAAGCCGCATCGCTCGGTCGTGACCTCCGGGGGCATGCGTCGCAAAACGCAGGTCACTCAGGTTCGCGATGGCGCCGCCTGCGGCCGCGCGCTGGCCGCGCTGCCTGAGGCGGCGTACCCGGTGTTGCTGCAACGAATGGTCAATGGTGTCGGTGAAGGATTCTTCGCGCTGCGCTGGGGCGGTCGCATGATTGCCATGTTCGCCCATCGCCGCCTGCGCGAGAAACCGCCGGCCGGCGGCGTGAGCGTGTATCGCGAAAGCATCCCCCTCGATCGGGCCCTGGTTGAGCCGGGGGTTCGTCTGCTCGAGGCGCTCGACTGGCAAGGCGTCGCGATGGTCGAGTGCAAGCGAGACCAGTCGACGGGCCGCCCTGTGGTGATGGAAGTGAACGGGCGGTTCTGGGGCTCGTTGCAGCTTGCCATCGACGCCGGCGTCGACTTCCCCTCGCTCCTCGTGCGCTGCGCCGCCGGTGAAACCGTTCCCGAATGCGGCGACTATCGGCTCGGAGTCCGGAGTCGCTGGTTCTGGGGCGACGTGGACCATCTCTACCTGCGGTGGCGCGAGGCGCAGGTGCGCTCCCGCCTGCGCGCGCTGGTGGATTTTTTTCGTGTGCGCCCCGGTCGCGACCGTTCGGAAATCGCACGCTGGCGTGATCCTGTCCCATGCATTGTCGAGACGCTGCAATGGCTGCGCATACTGCCGCAGACGTAGCCCCGTCGTCGGTGGGGGTGTCGCGGACATCGCTCGCGGAAGCGCTCGGGCTTGGCGCCGAGGCCTGGGATGACCTCCTCGCTCGCGCCGGTTCGGCGTCCCCGTTCATGAGCTGGGCATGGCATCGGGCCTGGGCGGACACCGCTTCGCCCGGCGAGGTGCGAGCGAGCGAGGTGCTGCAGCTGCGTGGCCCCGACGGATCGCTCCAGGCCCTGCTGCCGATTCGACTTGGGCCGGCGCGCTTTCGGCGGATCGGCGTCGCTGCCTTGACTTGGGCCATCGGGGATGCCGGTTGTCCTGACGACGTCGACGTACCGGCACTCCCTGAGGCCGACATGCCGGCCCTCGCCGCGGCGTTGGACGCGCTGCCGTGGCAGGTCCTCGTGCTCAGCAATCTCGCCGCCGCCGCGCCGCAGGCCGCCCGCGTGCGCGACGCGCTGGTCGCGCGCGGCCATACGGCGCGCCAGCATCGCCTGTGGCGGTGCCCCCAGTTCGCGCTTCCGGCGTCGTGGGACGGCTACCTGGCCGGGCTGAGCGCCAATCGGCGCCAGATTCTCCGCCGCAAGGAACGCAACCTGCGTCGCGACTACACGGTCACGCTGACCGATTACGACGGAGACCGGTTCGACGCGGGATGGCGGCACCTGCTCGCATTGCACGCGCTGCGCTGGGAGGGCGCAGGCGGAGGCGCGTTCACAGATCCGCGGGTCACGCGGCAGCAACGGTTGTTCGCGAGCGAGATGGCGCGGCAGAACCGACTCTGGCTCACCACACTCGATCTCGGTGGGCAGCCGGCGGCGGCGTGGTATGGGTTTACGTCAGACACGACGGTCTACTTCTATCAGGGTGGACGCGACCCGCGTTTGGAGCACGACAGCGTGGGCCTGGTGTTGATGGGGCTGATGATCCGGCGTGCCATCGAGCGCGGGTACCGGACATTCAACTTTCTGCGCGGCGACGATCCCTACAAGCGGCAATGGACTTCTTCCTCCCTCACGACGCATGAGACGGTGATCTTCCGGTCGGGGTGGGGTGGTCTGTCGCTGCGGCTCCTCGATACAATCGCTGGGCTGCGGAGCGGAGGGCGCGATGGGGACGTCTAGACCCATCCTCATGATCGTCTCTCTCGACACCGAGGAAGACAACTGGAACCGCAGCCGCACGGATGTGACAGTCAAGAACATTCGTGAGCTACCGCGGCTCGCGCGCCTGTTCGATGGCCTGGGAGTACGGCCCACGTACTTCACCACGTATCAGGTGGCCATCGATCCCGGTGCCGCGGCGGTGCTGCGGGACGTCGGAGCCGAGAGTCGTGGCGAGATCGGTGCGCATCTGCACCCCTGGAACACGCCGCCACTGACCGAACAGTTCTTGCCTCGCAACTCCATGACCAAGAACCTGCCGGTGGATTTGCAGCTGGCGAAGATCCGAACCCTCACCACCACGCTGCACGGGGCATTCGGACGCAAGCCGCTGGCGTTTCGCACGGGACGGTATGGCGTCGGCCCGGATACGATCGCGGCGCTGGCCGCGTGCGGTTATGGCGTCGACTCGAGCGTGAGTCCGTTTATCAGTCTCGAGGCGGTCGACGATGGGCCGACCTTTGTCGGCGCGCCGGTCCGGGCCTACCGTTTGGCGCCGCACCGCGACGTGCGGGAGCGCGCTGTCAATGGCGAAGGGCGGATCGTCGAGATGCCCCTGTCCTATGGGTTCAATCGCGGGCCGTTTCCCGTGTGGGATCGGGTGCGCCGGACGCTCGAAGCGTCTCCGTGGCGGTGGCTGCGACTACCAGGACTTGCCTCGCGCCTGGGTCTGGGGCGGCGGCTGAGCCTCAGTCCAGAAGTCCATTCCGCCCCGGACATGCTGACGCTGTCGGCGCGCCTGCTGGAGCATGGCGTGCGTCAGCTGCACATGAGTTGGCATACTCCAAGTCTCACGCCTGGGCTGAGTCCGTTCGCGACGACCGCCGCAGACGTCGACCGGCTCTATGGGACGATTGAAGCCTATTTGGACGGGCTGGCTGGTCTGACCTCCTTCGTGTTTGCGACCGTCAGCGAGGCGGCGGCGGCGCTGCTCGTCTAAAGTGGCGGGTCCGCACCTGTTGCGGCGATGCAACGTCCTGCTTCCGCACTCCACGATTTCTGCCGCAGCATGCGAGTGGCATAACACGTGCTTCCCCTCATGGCCGCCCAGGTGACGAGCTTCCCACACGCAGCCGAGGACCCTGACTCGTGTTCAAAAGCATCGGCAGTAACTGGGTCGTAACGGTCGCGAGCATCGTCATGGTTTACTTCCTCACCCCGTTTACGATCCACCGGCTCGGCGATGACGGGTACGGGACTTGGAACCTCATCAATGCGATCACCGGGTACCTGGGACTGCTGGTCCTGGGCGTGCCGATGGCGTCGGTACGGTATTTCTCACAACACATCGCGAAGGGCGACGACCGCAAACTGAACGAGGCGATCGGCAGCTGCTCCTGCCGAACGCGCTTCTCTCGGCACACGACGATTTCGTCCCTCGCAATGTCGTGCGGCTCTGGGGCCTGGTGCTGCGGGTCGTCCTGACGTTCGGGCTGCTGCTGTTACAGGCGTCGTTGACGATGCTGGCAATCGTCCAGCTGGTCTGCATGGCGTTCGACTTTTGGCTCTGCTGGCTGATCATCCGGCGCAAGTACCCCCGGACGCGCATACGGCTCTCCGATTTCGACTGGGGGATGACGCGCGCCATCTTCGCGTTCAGCATCTACGTCCTCGTGCTGAACGCCGGCGCTCGGCTCGCGTTCGAGACGGACTCGATCGTCATCGGCGCGTACATGAACGTGGGGTCGATTCCCTATTTCACCGTCGCGAACAGCTTCATCATCTACCTGATGGAGTTCTTGATCTCCATCGCGGCAGTTGTCATGCCGATGACGACCCGGCTGCAGACCCAGGGGAAGCACGCCGAGCTGCGCGAGATCTTCATGAAGTGGTCCAAGATCTCGCTCTCGCTGACGATCGGCGCCGGACTGTTTCTGATGGTATTGGGACCACGCTTCATCGCGTGGTGGATCGATCCGAGCTTCGAAAAGCCCTCGGGTGACGTGCTCCAGATTCTGATGCTGTCCTATCTGGTATTCCTTCCCGTCCGCGGCGTCGCGCTTCCAATGATGATGGGACTGGGGAAAGCGGGCTTGCCGACCATCGGATTCCTCGTCGCCGGCGTCCTGAACCTCGGACTGAGCATTGCCCTCGTCCGCCCGCTCGGCCTTGCCGGCGTCGCGCTCGGGACGGCGATCCCGAACGTGTTGTTCGCCATCGTGGTGTTCGCGCAGGCCTGTCGCGAGCTGGACGTTTCGCTCTGGGCCTTCTTCCGCTACGTCGTGCCGCGCGCTGTCTTCGGAGCGTTGCCGTCGCTCGCGGTGTTGTTGTGCTTCAAAGTCCAACTCGATGTGCGAGGGTTGGTCCCGCTGGCGGTCGCCGGCATCGTCATGGCGCTGGTTTTCGCCGCCACGTGCGTTTTCTTCGTGTACCGCAATGACCCCTACCTCGATCTGCGCGCGTCGTTGCCTTGGATGCTGGGCGGCGCACGAACGGCGCCCAGGGCGGCGGGGGCGGGGGCGGGGGGTGGCGCATGACCATCTGGATGCTCGTCGCGGGGCTCGGCGCACTCCTCATCGTCAGCGTCGAGCTGGTCGCCCGGTGGTGGATCCGCCGCCACACCCCCTACCGCGTGTGGCCTCCCGGCATGCGTCTCGAAGTCCGGCAACATCCCGGCCTGTTTGCCGAAGTCGAGCCACGTGTGCACTTCGACATAAATACGGACGGTGAGCGCGGCAGCGAGGTAGACGCGAGCGAGGACGGCCTGTTCCGAATCCTCGTCGTCGGCGGCAGCTCGGTCGAGTGTTACGCGCTCGATCAGCCGACGAGTTGGCCGGGAGAGCTCGAGCGCTTGCTGAACCGCACACCCGCGCTGCGCCGCCTCGGCGCCGGGCGGGTGCATGTGGGCAACATCGGCCACTCCGGTGTCGGGGCGGCCGAGCTCGACCTGATTCTCGAGCGCGTGCTCCCCAACTACGATCGGCTCGACGCGATCATCGTGATGGCCGGCGCGAGCACCGCCTACCACTGGCTGGAGGACGGCGCTCCGCCTGCCTGTGAGCCATCTGTGGTTCCCGAGCCGCTCCTGTTTGCGCACCACCCAGGACAGGAGTTCGGCTGGAAGCCGCGGGCGTGGGCGCTCGCGGAGATCGCGCGGCGCCTGCGGCAGGTGTGGTTCCATCCGGTGGAGGTGAAGGAGAACGTCGGCGCGTGGCTCGTGGCCGGCCGGAAAATGCGTGGCGAAGCGACGGAGATTCGCACGAGCGTGCCGGACTCGAGCGCGGTGCTGCAACACTTCGAGCAGCATTACCGCCGCGCCCTGCGTCGGGCGATGCTGCACGCGGCCCGCGTGGTCGTCCTGCGCCAGCCGTGGTTCGAGAACGACTACACGCCGGAGGAAGCAGCGCGGTTCTGGCATGGCGGAATCGGGAAGCCGTGGAAAGAAAAAGTCAGCGTTTACTTCAGTCTCGAGGTGATCAACCGTCTGCTGAGTCAGATCGATGCGCGGGTCGTCGCCGTGGCCGAGGAGCTCGGCCTGCAGCACGTCAACCTGCGGCCGGTCTTGAATCAGGGTCTCCGTCATTACTTCGACCACGACCATTTCACGCCGGACGGTGCCGCTGCCGCGGCGCAGGCAATCACCGCCGCGCTGATCGACCGCCAGGCCGAGGTCTCCGTTCACCGCAGCACACAGCCGCGGATGCCGTTGGCCGCACGCTGAGCTGCGCATGATTCTCGGCGTGGGGATCGATATCGTCGACATCGAACGCTGGGCGCGCTCGCTCGAGCGCGTGCAGCACGAGATCTTCACGTCTCAGGAGCTGGCGGATTGCGCGGATCGGGTTGACCGCGTCGACGCGCTGGCCGCGCGCTTCGCCGCGAAAGAAGCATATCTCAAGGCCCTGAACACCGGGATCGCGGGCGGGGCGCTGCGACAAATCGAGATCGTCTCCGACCCCGGGAGTGCCCCCAGAATTCGGTTGGCAGGCGCGCTCGCGACCCGGGCGCGCACATCCGTTGTCCGCAGGGCGCACGTCAGCCTGACTCACCAGCAGGGCTTTGCCGCCGCGGTCGTCATCCTGGAGGGAACGCGGCAACGCGCGAAGACGCGCTTATGGTGATCCTCCACGTCGTCGCGCCCGCCGAATTCGGCGGCCTGGAGCGCGTGGTACAAATGCTGGGGGGAGGTCTGCGGGGCCTGGGTCATGAGGTGCACGTCGCGGCGGTCCTCCCCGCTGCGGCGACCGGGGACCCGTTCCTCGCTCCCCTGAGCGGCGCTGGCGTCTACACGCATCGGATTGCGGTACCCGCCCGGGCGTATCGGCGCGAGCGGGCGGCGATCGCGGCCTTGTGTCGCGCGGTGCGCCCCGATGCGGTCCATACGCATGGTTATCGGCCGGACGTCGTCGACGCGGGCGTGGCTCGACACCTGCGGATTCCGGTTGTCACGACGGCGCATGGATTCACCGGCGGCCCCCTGCGAAATCGAGTCTATGAGTATCTGCAGCGACGCGCGTTCCGCCGGTTCGACGCCGTCGTGGCCGTCTCCCGGGTGCTCGCCGCCGACCTGACGCGGGCCCGCGTGCCGCAGTCGCGAATCCACACCGTGCCGAATGCGTGGCGCCGGCGTGCATCAGCGCTCGATCGCGCGACCGCGCGCCGCCTGCTGGGCCTCCCACCAGAGGGGTTTGTGGTCGGCTGGGTCGGCCGGCTCAGCGGCGAGAAGGGACCGGACATTTTGCTCGATGCCCTGCCGCATCTCAACGACGTGCCACTGATGGTGTCGGTCATGGGAACCGGGGTGCAGCAGCTCTCGCTGCAGCGGCGCGCCCGCGAGCTGGGAGTTGCCGACCGCGTGCGCTGGCACGGCATCGTGCCGGATGCGGATCGTGTGTTCGCGGCATTCGATGTGTGTGTGTTGAGCTCGCGGACGGAGGGCACGCCGATGGTTCTCTTCGAGGCGATTGCCGCGGGCGTTCCCGTCGTCGCGACCGACGTGGGCGGCGTGCCGGATGTCGTGTCGCGAGAAGAGGCCGTGGTCGTCAGGCCGGGGGACCCGGCCGCATTGGCGGCGGGAATCCGGGATGTGTATGAGCATTCCGCCGCGGCGGCGCGGCGCGCGCAGGAGGCGCGGATCCGCCTGGAGCGCGAATTCGATGTCGGGCCGTGGCTCGATCGCTACGTGGACATCTACCGACTCATCGGCCGGCGCGGCGCGGCATCGGCCGCAGCCTGATGCTCATGCCGGGTGTGCTGCTCGTCGTCGCTCTGGGTGTCGGCCTGTACGCGTATGTCGGCTATCCCGCCATGCTCAAACTGCTGAGCCTGCGCGCCCGCGCGCCACGCGGTGCGGGGGGAGGAGCCTCGCGTCTTCCGCGGATCAGTATTGTGCTGCCCGTCTACAATGAAGCGACGGTCATCGCCGCGACGCTCGAGCGGATTCTCGCGATCGACTATCCGTCCAACCGGCGGCAGATCCTGGTCGTGTCGGAC
>WNGE01010272.1_pt1 | contig 14594 bp, 14 predicted proteins | sample 5400651 | NCBI WGS metagenome assembly WNGE01 (sample SAMN13153370, study PRJNA577476) | soil metagenome | isolation source: 60 cm soil or saprolite under grassland replicate 2 | place: USA:California | collected 2016-06-15 | reverse complement strand
CGAGCGCTGGCCCATGATCCGATCCGGCCGCTGACCGAGTACCGGCAGAAGGTGTTGCGCGCCGCACGGTTCGCAACGCCGTACCCGTACGAGATCGTTCGGATGCTCACGCCCGCACGGGGTGTCGCGTCGAGTTTCCCGCCGGGGCGATTCGTAGAGCACGATCTCGACGATGCGGGGGACCTCGTCCCAGTGGATCGCCCTTACGGCGGCAACTCCGCCAACCTCGTAGTAGGGCTCCTCACCAGCTATCCGTCGAAGATCCCTGAGGGGATGACGAGAGTCGCGATCATCAGCGACCCGACCCGGCGGCTGGGCGCGCTGGCCGAGGCCGAATGCCGGCGAATCACGCCAGCCCTCGATCTCGCCGAGCGGCTGCACGTGCCGGTCGAGTGGTTCGCACTGTCGTCAGGCGCTCGCATCGCCATGGACAGCGGAACGGAGAACATGGACTGGATTGGCGCGGTGCTGCGCCGGCTCATCGACTTCACGCAGGCCGGCGGCGAGGTCAACATCGTCGTGTCCGGCATCAACGTCGGCGCGCAACCGTACTGGAACGCAGAAGCGACGATGCTCATGCACACCAGGGGCATCCTCGTGATGACGCCGGAAAGCGCGATGGTGCTCACCGGAAAGCAGGCGCTGGACTTCTCCGGCGGCGTGTCCGCCGAGGACAACTTCGGCATCGGCGGCTTCGAGCGGATCATGGGCCCGAACGGGCAGGGCCAGTACTGGGCGCCGACGTTGCGGCAGGCCTGCCGCGTGCTGATGCAGCATTACGAGCACAGCTACGTCGTGGCGGGCGAGCATTTCCCGCGTCGCAGGCACACCGACGATCCGGCGAACCGGGACGTGCGCAAGTCCCCGCACGCGTCCATCGCAGCCAGCGATTTCACCGCCGTCGCCGACGTGTTCTCCGCCGAGCGGAACCCGGAGCGGAAGAAGCCCTTCGACATCCGCTCGGTCATGCGCGCCGTCACCGACACCGACTCGGACCCGCTCGAACGATGGTCTCGCTGGCGCGGAGCGGAGACAGCGGTGGTGTGGGACGCGCACGTGGGCGGCATCCCCGTGTGCATGCTCGGCATCGAATCGCGGACACTCTCCCGGCGCGACCACCTGCCTGCCGATGGGCCGCCGAGCTGGACGTCCGGGACGCTGTTCCCCCAGTCGTCACGCAAGATTGCCCGGGCGATCAATGCGGCGAGCGGCAATCGTCCGGTCGTCATTCTCGCCAACCTGTCCGGCTTCGACGGCTCACCGGAGTCGATGCGCTCATGGCAGCTCGAATACGGCGCCGAGATCGGCCGCGCGGTGGTCAACTTCCGCGGACCCATCGTGTTCGTCGTCGTTTCGCGTTACCACGGTGGCGCGTTCGTCGTGTTCTCGAAGCAGCTCAACGAGCAGGTCGAGATCGCGGCCGTGGAGGGTTCCTACGCGTCGGTCATCGGCGGCGCGCCCGCCGCCGGCGTGGTCTTCGTCAAGGAGGTCAACGTCCGGACCGAGCAGGATCCGCGCGTCGCGAGCCTGCGGGAACGGCTGGCAGCGGGGGACGTCGACGGCCTGCGGACCATGCTGCACGAGACCCGGGCGACGGTGCATGCGGAGAAGCTGGGCGAGGTGGCGGCCGAGTTCGACGGCATCCACAACATCCAGCGGGCGCTCGCCGTGGGGTCGGTGGACAAGATCATCCGCGCGGCCGACCTGCGGCCGTACATCATCGACGCGGTCGAGCGGGGGATGGCGCGAAGCGTTCCTACCGGGTGGGTTGCCGCAGCCAGCTATGCGTCGGCAGCGCCCGATCCAGCAGTGGTTGGTCTTCCAGCGCCACAGGAGCGGGTAGCCCTTCCTCTGCCGCTACCGTGAGGATGAACTCGCCGAACCGGCGCCACCATCCGGGGAACTCTGGCCCCTCGACGGCGCGGACCGTCAACCGCGCCCATGCGTTGCCTGCTGTCGTGGCTGTGACCTCTACCGAGCGGGTGTCCCGCCGCAGGCCCGTCGTGAGCACCTTCAGCCCGCTCTCCTTGGCCGACCACACGAGGTTCGCGGCGAGGTTTCTGGCCGTGACGTCCGCGGCCGCGTCGACGTAGCGGCGTTCGGCCGCCGTCAGGTAGTCGCGCACGAACGCGTCGCTGCGTGGCTCCACGAGCTCCAGGTCGCATCCCAGTCGGCCCGGGCCGGTGCCGACGAGGCAGACCGCCCAGCCGGCTCGGTCGGTGAGGGAGATCTGCAGGTCGACCGGCTCACCGTCGAGGCACGCCACCGGCGCTCCGGACGCGGCGTGCCGAACCTCGATTCGGCGCAGGCCCTCGATCGTCAACGGCGTCGACAGGACCCGTCCGAGCGCCTGCTTGGCCGCCCAGCGTGCGACGAGGAACTCGATGCGACGCTTCGTGAAACGCTTGCCGTCGACGTAGTCGGTCTCGCTCTCAGACAGCCACGAGCGGTCGCCGGGCAGGTGCTCCTCCCCGCGTGCCAGCCACCACATGCTCGAAGGTTCGACCTCGCCGGGCCCTCGCACCAGGGCCTTCCGACCTCTATGGCCGACGAGGGCGCCGCGGCTTGATTGCCCGCTCGGCTGGGCGCGGTCGGCCGCTTCCCCGCTGGGCTGACGAGAATCAGTCGGCCGGATTGGTTTTTCCGGCGGGGAAGCGGCGTCACCGCGCGTCCGAAGCGGCGCCGCCATGGACGTTCCCGGCGGCGTGCGCGACAGTTGTGGTCCATCGTGCGTCCCAGGAGGTCGTCATCGGGCTGACCGTCGCCGTTACCGGGCCGACCGGTGAGATCGGGGTCTCCGCGGTCGACGCGCTGGAGCGCGACTCCGCGGTCACCCGCATCGTCGGGATGGCGCGCCGCCCGCTCGATCCGGCGTCGCGGGGATGGACGAAGACCGAGTACCACCAGGGCGACGTCCTCGATCGCGCCTCGGTCGACGCGCTGGTCGCCGACGCCGACGTCGTGGTGCATCTCGCGTACCTGATCATGGGTTCGCGTGCGCAGAGCCGCCGGGTCAACCTGCAAGGCAGCCGCAACGTGTTCGAGGCGACTGCCGCGGCGCAGCGCCCGTTGCGGCTCGTCTACACCTCGTCGGTGGCGGCGTACGGGTACTACTCGGACAACCCCGTCCCGTTGACCGAGGACGTGCCCACGCGGGGTTCGAAGGAGCACTACTACTCCGAGCAGAAGGCGGAGTGCGAGGCGCTGCTGCGGACGACAACCGACGGGTCGGCGCTGGAGGTGTACGTACTGCGCCCGTGCATCGTCGCCGGGCCCAAGGCGACAGCACTGGCCGACTCGATGCCGTGGCGCCAGCTCGGCCGACGGCTACCTGCCGTCCTGCGGCCGGTGGCCGGCCTGATCGAGGGCATGCTGCCGCTGATGCCCGACCCCGGTGTGGCGATGCAGCTCGTCCACCACGACGACGTTGCCGCCGCCATCGCGCTGGCTGTGGTGGGCACCGGTGGACCTGGTGCCTACAACCTGGCCGGAGACGGAGAGTTGTCGCTGCGCGAAGTGGCCGAGGCGACCGGCACGCGGTCGATCCGGGTGCCTCGCGCGGCGGCTGTTGCGGCGTCGCGAGTCGTCGCCAGGCTGCCGATGTTGCCCGCTGCCGCAGAGTGGATCCACGTCGCACGCAGCTCCGTCGTCATGGACACCAGCCGTGCCAAGAACGTGCTGGGATGGCGACCGCAGTACACAAGCCGCGAAACCCTCGCGGCGCTGGCCGAGGTCCTCTAACCGGGTACGCGGTAGAGAGCCGCTCCGGCGGTCACGCCGGCACCGGCCGCCAGGAGAAGGACGGTGCTCCCTGGCCGCAGGCGGTCGGCGGCTGTCGCCTCGTGGAGGGCGGCGATGAGGGCGGCGGTGTGGATGCGCTCGTCCCGAGCGACGGCGATGCGCTCCACGGGCACGCCGAGGTCAGACGCCAGGCCGGCAGTGAACCCGGCGCGCGCCGGCGCGGCAAGGATGAGATCGACGCTGTCCAGATCGGTCGAGGCGCGGTCGAGGCACTCGAAGGCCACCTTCGCCGCAGCTACAGCGAACGTCTCGTCCATGAGGTCCGAGGCCGTGATCTCGAGCCGGTTCCGCCGCTCGTGGTAGCGAACCGTCGAGTGGAACGACTCACCGCCGTCGGGGAAGTTGGCCCAGCAGAACGGTCCGAAGCCGGATTCGTCGTCGGTCCAGCTACAGAGCAGCGCGCCACCGGCGCTGGCGAACGGGAAGTCCCGCGTCATGCCGTGAGCCGGATCGGCGTCGCTGGCAACGACGAGCGCACGCTGGATCGAGCCGGAGTGGAGGAAGCCGTCCGCCACCTGCAGGGCAGTGAGGGGACCGCAGATGCCATTGGCGACATCGAACGAGAACGTCCCGTGCGCGTCGGGGTGCGGATCCTCTGGGTTGGCGCCGACGTCTTCCTGGATCAGCGCTGCGAGCGCGGGTTCGCCGAGATTACGGTCACGGTAGAGCCCGGCGTTGACGAGCAGATCCAGGTCGTTCGGGGGGCAGCCGGCCTCGTCGAGGCAGGCCTTCGCTGCCGCCACGGCGATGTGCAGCGCGCTGTGCCGGGAGCGCCACCCGGCATGGGCGACCGTCGCGCGATCAATGATTGTGCCCATAGCTGGTCAGCAACTCCTCGTCGACAGTGAGCAGGATGACGCCGAGCTCCAGACCTGAAGCCAGGGCAATCAGCGCAACGGTTTCGCCCGGACGGATCCGCCCGGCTTCGATCTCGTCGATGAGCGCGACCGTGTGAGTGGTCGACGCGGTATTGCCGTAGTGATCAACCGTGATCACCGCGTCGTGGCGGGGCGCGTCCTCGAGGATCTCGGTGATCTCGGCCATGCCCTTCTTGATTGCGCGGGCGGACGTCTGGTGGACGATCACCCGGTCGATGTCGTTGAAGGCGATGCCGGCCGAGTCGAGCGCCTCGCGCAGGAGTATCGGCAGGTCGGCGATCGCGGTCTTGTGGATCGCGCGCGCCTGGGTGAACATCCGCGCGCCCGGTTCGTCGCCTGCGCCGAAGGCGAGACACAGCCGGCTGTGATCGGCCACCGTCGTGAAGCCGGCGACGCTGATTCCCTTGACTCCCTCGGGGGCGCGCTCGAGCAGGATCGCGGCCCCGGCGTCACCCAGGGTCAGTGAAGCCAGCTCGCGGCTCAAGATGTTGCGCACGTGGTGCGCGGCGTTCTGGCCGAGCTGGGAGATGTACTCGCCGCTGACGACCAAGCCGCGCTCGACGGTGCCCTGACGGATCCAGTTGTTGAGCACCATGACGCCCGACAGCATCCCGGCGCAGGCGTTGGACAGGTCGAACGTCATTGCATTGGTCGCGCCGATCGCCTCGGCGACGGCGCCGCTCATGGTCGGCTCGAGCCACTGCGTCAGGCCGTCGCGGTACTTCGTGATGCTGCAGTTGATCACCACGTCCAGTGATGACGCAGGTTGGTCCGACCGGCTCAGGCAATCCTGCGCGGCGGCGATGGCAAGCGTGTACGAGTCGTCCTCACCGACCGACACGCGCCGTTCGTGGATGCCGGTCAGCCGCTCCAGGTCGATGTGCGTGTGATGGCGCGTGGACGCCATCAGATCCTCGGTCGTGAGGTGGGTGCTCGGCAGACGCCGCCCCACGCTCGCGAGTCGCGCACGGTACGGCGACCGGACGGCATCCGACGAGGTCTCCAGCATGAGCCAGTGCTTGACCATTGCGCCTCATTTCCCCTACAGCAACCGTGCTGGAGACGCGACCGTGGCACCAGAGTCGAAGGACTCTCGGCTCGGGCGGACCTTCGGCTCTGTCGGCGATGTCGGAATCGATGCGAAGGTCAGGCCATGGACACCGAGCACCCCACGGTGCGGATACCGCCCGCCGTGCGGCCGCCGCTCGGCACCGTAGTGGCGGCATTGGCCGGGCGGGCCACGCACACCGAGCCGCATCGTGTCTTCACGACCCTGGCCCGGCACCGCCGCCTGCTGCGGCGCTGGTTGCCGCTCGGCGATGTGCTGCTGCTGCGTGGCGACCTGCCGCGGCACGACGCCGAGCTGCTGATCCTGCGCACCGCGTGGAACTGCGGCTGCTGGTACGAGTGGGTCCAGCATGTGGGGCTTGCCCGATCCCGCGGCCTGACCGAGGCCGTCGTCGACGCGATCCCGGACTGGCACGCGGGCGACGCGCTTTCCTCGCGCCAGCGCCATCTGCTCGAAGCGGCGGACGAACTGCACGGCGACCGCGTCATCAGCGACGCCACCTGGGCGCTGCTCGCAACCGAGTTGCGCGACACCGAGCTCATTGAGCTCTGCTTCCTCGTCGGGCACTACGAGATGCTGGCGATGGCCCTCAACTCGCTCGGCGTGCAGCCCGAGCCATCCGCCGTGCGCACGCTCGGCGGCCGCGCAGCCGAGGTGGCCGAGGTGCTGCGTGATGGGCTGGCCTCGAGCCGTCGCCCGGCGTAGGCCGGCTGCCTACCGGTCCCAGCTCGTGGCCCAGCCCTTACCGCCGGGAACCCAGTAGAGCCGCATCCGGCCGATCCGGTCGATGCGGGACTCCGCGAAGCGGTCGGCGGCTTCGGCTGTGCTGATGTGGTCCGCCCGCGCGATCGTGAAGACCTCGCGGAGCGTCCGGTACACGCTCTCGACGGACGCCTTCGCGCGCTCGGGCTGGTATCCCTGCAGCTCGTCCGCCACGTTGATCAGGCCACCGGCGTTGGCGACGAAGTCGGGCGCGTACAGGATGCCCAGCTCTGCCAGGGCCTTGCCGTGGTCGCGGCGTTCGAGCTGGTTGTTCGCGGAGCCCGCCACCACGGCGCACCGCAGCTCAGGGATCGTCTTGTCGTTGATGATCCCGCCCAGGGCACACGGGGCGAAGACGTCGCACTCCACCGCGTGGATCTGGTCCGCGGGCGCCGTCTCGACGCCGAAGTCCCGTATCGCGCGGGCAACCGAGTCGACATCGATGTCGGAGACCGTCACGTGTGCCCCGCCGTCCTCGACCAGGAGCTTCACGAGCGCGTAGCCCACCTTGCCCACGCCCTGAACGGCCACCCGCCTGCCCTGCAGCGAGTGCCGGTGCCAGGCGTCCTCGGCGCAGGCCAGCATCGACAGGTACACGCCGTATGCGGTCATCGGCGACGGGTCGCCCGATCCGCCCATGGACACCGATACACCGGTCACGTACCGCGTCTCGCGCCGCACGATGTCGACGTCGTCACGGCCGGTTCCGACGTCCTCGGCGGTGATGTACCGGCCGCCGAGCGACTCGATGAACCGGCCGTATGCCCGCAGCAGCTCCTCGGACTTCGAGCGCTTCGGATCGCCGATGATGACGGCCTTGCCGCCGCCGAGATCCAGCCCGGCCGCGGCCGCCTTGTAGGTCATGCCCCGCGAGAGACGCAGCGCGTCCTGCAGCGCGGCGTCCTCGGAGGGGTAGGGGTAGAACCGGGTGCCGCCGAGCGCCGGGCCCAGCGCCGTCGAGTGGATCGCGACGATCGCGCGAAGCCCGCTCGAAGGGTCGTTGAAGTACACGACCTCCTCGTGCCCCTCCAACTGCTCGAACACAGACACGGCCCGGGACGCTACCCGATCAGGACCGCGGCAGCACGAACTCGAACGACCGGCCGCTCCGGGTAAGGACGCCGACGCCGGACGCGGTCGCCGCCGGTGATCAGGAACTATCCGGCGGGGTGGGGAATCGGGGCGAGCGGTCGCGCAGCGGGCGCTGGGCCAGCCGCTGAATCAGGAACAGAGCCCCCCAGACCAGCACGAACGCCGCCGCCCCGCCGACCGCTCCCGCCGCTACAGGCCCGTCGCTGGCGTGGACGCCGAGCACGACCATCGCCGCGGCCAGTGCCGCATCGATCGTCGCGACGACGGTCGGTGTGCTGACCAGCAGGATGAGGTGCTTCTGCCGCCGCGACGGTTGATCCGCCATGTAGGTGACGAATAGGCCACGTTCGTCGTCGTGCGAGCCGGTGCTGAGGTAGCGCTCCATACCGGGCTCCAAGGTCAGGTAGGCGCGGCGTAGCCGGTTCATGGCTAGCACCAGCAGGAACTCCGCGGCGTTGAGCTGCACCAGGCGGACATAGGCGGCGACGCCCAGCAGTAACACCACAGGCAACAGCACCAGCGCCACCGTGGTGGTCCGGGAACCGAACCCGGAATCGTTGGCGACCAGTGCCACCGCCACGCCGGCGGCCGACAGCACGGTCAAGAACATCGTGGCGCGGCTTTGCGCCTCGTTCCAGACCAGGGACCGTTCCGCGATCAGGCCCCAATGCTCAGTGGCGAGTAGCGACGGGGCGTTCGGTCCCAGCGGCTGATCGCCCGGATTCTGGTCCGTGCCGTCCATCGAGAACCTCCTCGTCGCCCCACGGTCCGACCAACGTACGGGGCGGCGAGAAGGATTCTCGTCTGCTGATCAATTGAGCAGCCTGGCGAACATGCCGGGCTCGTAGGAACCGCCCTGCTGGTGCACGATCACGGCGCACCTGCCCACCGCTGCTGACCCACGCTGGTGGATCCCCGGTCAGACCACACTCGTGCACGCTGACGTCCGGGTACCCGAGGGACTGACGTCCGGCACCTACCAGGTCTTGCTCAACCTGCCCGATCCGGCATCCACGCTGCGCGCACGACCGGACTACGCCATCCGGATGGCCAACCAGGACACGTGGGAGCCCACCACCGGCTACAACGACCTGCACATGGCGGTCGGCGTAGCGGGTTAGGCAGGCTTTCCGGCTCGGGCGGCCAGGTCGGCTCGCAATCTCGGAGTCGACGTGGCAACGCCGCACTACGGTGAGACGCGATGAGTACGGACGAGACGCGCGAGGGCGTCGGGCTCACGAACCTCGATCAGGAGTTGTTCGACGGCGCTGGGGCGAGCAAACGGGATCTCGTCGATTACCTCGATGCGGTCGGCGAGCGAATGATCCTCCAGCTGCGCGACCGGCCGTTGTCGGTGATGCGCGTCCTGCGCGGCCAGGCGCCGTTCATGCAGAAGAACGTCCCGAAGTACACGCCGGACTGGGTGACGACCGTGCAGGTGTGGGCGGAGGCCTCGAAGCGTCAGATCTCCTACGCACTGTGCAACGACCGCAGAACGCTGCTCTGGTTCGCCAACCAACGCGCCGTCGAGTACCACCCGACGCTGTTCCGAGTCGGTGAGGGGGATCGTCCGACGCACTTGGTGCTCGATATAGATCCGCCGGATGCGAACGCGTTCCACCTTGCTGTGGGCGCTGCCCGGCTGGTGCATCAGGCGCTCGCAGATACCGGCATGGCGAGCGCGGTCAAGACGAGCGGAGCCAAGGGTCTGCACATCTTCGTCCCGGTCGTTTCCGCGACTGCCGAAGAGGTTGCAGCCGCGACGAGGGCCCTTGCCGCGCGCGCCGAGCGCCTCGATCCGACGATCGCCACGACTGCGTTCGTTCGCGAGGACCGCGAGGGAAAGGTGTTCCTCGACTCGACGCGCGCCGGCGGTGCCACGGTCGTCGCGGCGTACAGCCCGCGGCTACGTCCAGGAGCGCCGGTTTCCTATCCGCTGGCCTGGGACGAACTCGAGGGCGTCGCCCCGGGCGACTTCACGCTGCACACGGCCGGGACCCTGCTGTCCGGCAGGGATAGGCCGACGAGAACGACGCTCCCGGCGCGGTGTAGATCAGCTGGTGCGGACCCGGTCGTAGATCACGCAGATCGCGCCGGACTCCGCGGTTGCCATGTCGGTCAGTGACCAGTCGGTGGCAGCGCTCACTGCCCGTCCCGATCTGGTCGACGCGATCACGAAGGGGACATCGCCGCGCCTGTTCATCAGCCGCGGCACCGTGAAGACACACCTCGTGCACGTATACAGCAAGCTGCAGGTCGCCAACCGCACCGAAATGGCCCGGCTGGCGGCGAGCATCAGACCGTCCGGGTAGCCGAAATATTGCGGGCAGTTCCTGATGGCCGTCGCCGGGCTAGGTGGCGATGTCGGGATAAGGCAGCGAGATGTGTGCCATCGCCCGGCCGTACGCCTTCTGGTACTCGAGCGGGCCGTGGTCGCGCTCGAACATCGCAATGAACAGGGTGAGCGTCAGGAAAGGATGGGCACCCATCTCGAACAGCCTCACGTGGTCCTGCTTGCGAAGCGCGCGGCGCTCGTCGTCGGTCAACGACAGCCAGGTCGACTTCTCACCGCCGACGCAGTTGAGCAGCGTGTTGGCCATCTCTCGCTCCCACCACTCGACGAAGCCGATGGGATCCTCGCGGTACCGCTCGACCAGGTCGGGGTCTCTGTCCACTGTGTACAGAAACTTGTCCAGCAGGTACTTACTCATGCCGGCACTCCGTTCGGGTACCAGGTGAAGTAGGCCTCCATCGTGTGGAACAGGTCGACGCTGTCGACGTGATCGGCCTTCGCGCCATCACCTGCCACTCCCATCATCAGCATGAAGTCCATGAACCCGTGGGTGGCATTGCCCGGTGCGTGCAGGCTGTCGAGTGTCACCTCGGCGAGGCAGCCGTCGACGTCGCCACCAGCGATCCATTCGACGGCCTTGCGGTCGAATTCGGGATCGGGTCCGTGCTCGCCGAACTGGCGCGGTCCGCCGAGCTCCAGCGACAGGTGACCGGTGCCGACGATCGCCACGCGCTTGTCCGACGGCCACGACTCGACCATCGCCCGGATCGCCCGGCCGAGCTGCACGAATCGCCTCGGCTGCGGCATCGGCGGCGCGAAGATGTTCGTGTAGATCGGCACGATCGGCAGATCTGCCTGCGGACGCAGCGTGATGATCGGGCAGGTGATGCTGTGGTCGATCCGCAACTCGTTGCTGAACGCCAGGTCGAAATCGGCGTCGAGACCGTTGCGCAGGATATGCGCGGCCAGATCCTCCTCGCCGCGCAGCGTCATCCGGGGCAGGCCGAATTCCCGCTCCTCGTTGTAGAAGTTGCCGTCGAAGAATGGCGCCTTGCCGACGAGAAACTGCGGCATGTTGTCCAGCCACAGCTGATGAAAGTGGTCGCTGCCCACGAGGACGAGCACGTCCGGCTGCGCCCTGGTGAGCGTCTCGCGGAACGTCTCGATCTTGGCGACCCACTCGTCGACGAACGGGGGACGGTCCGCGCCGGTCGAGGTGCTCGCCCGGTAGTAGAACGGGTGGTGCGTGGAGGCGACGACCGCCGCAACTGTGGCCATGGCGCGCTCCCTTTTGGTGGGGCTACACAGCATAGTCAAGTGCTTGACATGCCTGTCGGCTCAGCGGATTGTCGAGCGGACAATCGTCCGAGGCGCTGGAGGAGAGCATGCCCGGTCCCGACGCGGTCGTACTGCGTGGCGGCACGGTGCTGACCATGGACGACGGGCACACCGTCCTCCCTGACGCCGACGTGCTCGTGGTCGGCGACCGGGTCGAAGCGGTCGGGTCGGAACTCGACGTGCCGCAGGGCACGACGGAGATCGACGCACGCGGGGGCATCGTGATGCCCGGCATGATCGACACCCACCGGCACATGTGGCAGACGGCGATGCGCGGGTACGGCGCCGACTGGACGCTGACCCAGTACTTCGTCTGGTACTACCTCGAACACGGCAAGGCGTTCCGGCCCGAGGACATCTACGCAGGCAACCTGCTCTCGGCGTGGGACGCCCTGGAGGCCGGCGTCACCACGACCGTCGACTGGTCGCACGGGCTGCAGACCGTCGAGCACGGCGAGGCGGCGGTCGACGCGCTGCGCGCGGTGCCGGGCAGGTTCGTTCTCGCCTACGGCAACATTCAGGCCGCGCCGTGGGAGTGGACGACCGATCCGGCCGTCCAGGCGTTCTTCGAACGCCACCCCGCGGGTGACATGCTCGGTTTCCAGCTCGCCTTCGACGTCACGGGCGATCCGACCTTCCCGGAGAAGGCAGCATTCGAGGCGGCCCGCGAGCTCGCGCTGCCCGTCACAACACACGCCGGCGTATGGGGCGCCACCAACGACGCGGGCATCCGGCTGATGCACGAGAACGGGTTCATGACGCCGCAGAACGTCTACGTGCACGCGGCCACGTTGAGCACGGATTCCTATCACCGGATCGCGGCGACCGGCGGCTCGATATCGGTGTCGACCGAGTCCGAGCAGAGTGCCGGGCAGGGCTACCCGCCCACGTGGCAGGTGCGTCGGCACGACATCCCGGTGTCGCTGTCGATGGACACCAGCGTCTGGTGGAGCGGCGACCTGTTCTCGGCGATGCGCACAACGCTCGGGGCCGACCGGTCGCGCGAGCATCTGGAGGCGCACGTCAAGGGCGAGACCGTGACGCACACGCACCTGCGAGCCGAGCACGTGGCCCACTGGGCGACTCGCGGCGGCGCGCACGCCCTCGGCCGCGACGACCTGGGCAGCCTGCAACCGGGCAAGAAGGCCGACGTCGTCCTGATCAAGAACGACGACTCGCCGGTCTCCTTCCCGCTGCTCAATCCGTACGGCCACGTCGCGTTTCAGGCTCAGCGCGGCGACGTGCACACGGTGCTGGTCGACGGGCGGATCGTGAAGCGCGATCACCGCCTGGTGGGCGCCGACCTGGCCGCGGTGCGTCGCACCGTCGAGTCCACAGTGGACCATCTGCGGTCGGCCCTCGGCGAGGACGCATGGGCGCAGGGCATGAACCCGGACTTGCCGCACGACGAGGTGCTCGACAACCCGTACCAATACACCGAGTACAAGTCCGACTCGACGCGCGACGCCCGGGGCAGCGTATTCGGCGACCGGTGACGGCCGGACGGGCTGCGCCGACCGGGCGACGTGACGGCCGATCAGCTGCCGAGTGCGCGCACCAGCCCGGCCATGGCGGACGCGTCGAGGAGGGACGCTTGATCCTCGTCCCAGATCGCCAGTGCCCAGTCCCATTTGTCATCCGACCAGCGGTGCGTCACCTCCGACCAGCCCAGTCGCCACCAGGCGGGTGAGCGCGGACGGCGGGCGAGCGCCCCGTCGAGTCCGCCGTCGAGTGAGGCATCGAAGCTGCCGTCGGGCAGCCAGCGGTGAACAAGCACGCCGATCGATTCACCCGCGACCGACAGCGGTTCGTCAGTGACGTGGCTGGCGAACCATGCGGCTCGGCGCGCCATGTCGGCCTCGTGCTCGCGCCGCTGCGCCGCGCGCATCTCATCGATGCTGGTCGACGGTCCGTCCCACTGGAACAGGGCCGGGTCCGTCGGCTCGCCGGTGACGAAGGCGGTCCATCGTTTGACCACGGAGTCGCCGAAGCGCTGCTCGAGCGTGAGGCCGGTCGCGGCGTCAACGACGACGTGCATGTCGTAGGGCTTGTGCGCCGGCGCGGCGAATGCGAACCGCCACGCCGGGCGGCCCAGGTACTCGGAGCGCTCAATGGGTCCGATGGGCTGACCGAAGCCGAACCGTCCACCTCGTCGCGGCTGCGGTGATGGGCCAGCTCGCTGCCTTGCCCCGCCCACGCCGGCCCGTCGTACTGCGCGGCGATCATGTCAGCGTCGGACCGCCGCCACATGGTCACACCGTCGCTGATCAACCACGGTTGCCCGTCCTCATCACTGAGCCGTGCCCGGGCGCCAGCAAGGTGGACGAGCGTGACCGAGCGGTCCCCACCTCTCAGCTCTTCTATCCGGCCGCGCACGACAACCTCATCCTCCGGGCCGTCGTAGACCAGCGGCTCGAGCTCAGCCCACGCGGCCGCGTCGGCATCCGCCAACGGCTCGGGCGACGGCTGACGGAACTCAGGCGGCGGGACGGGCTTGGGTGCCTGCCGGTGGCCCGCCGCGGTCAGCACCAGGCGAAGCATGTCCGGCACCGCTTGGGGGTCATCCGGCCAGCCGGCCGCGGCGCGCCGGGCGAGCACGTCGGCATCGCCGGCGTCGGCCGCGGTGCCGCACACGTTGCACAGCGTCGAACTGGCGAACCCGAGATGCACGTCCGGTAGCGAAGGAAGGTCCACCGTCCGGTCAGGCTCGCCACCGCAGACCACGCACGGAATCGTCGAACGGTCGTCGGCTTCCCACGCGCTTCCGCTCACCGGCCACCTTCTCCGTACGCGCCACCGCGCGCCGTCACGGTAGCTGACATCGAATCGCTGCGGCACGCCGTCACCGCGAGCGCCGCGCCTGGTCGATCTCCTCCACCAGCTCGTACAGGATGAGGTATGGGTTTGGTGCCCGCTATTGACCATTGACGCCACCTGGGTTGGGGATGCTATATATCGAGCGGTCTGTCACGCCCAATCACCCGGGCGGGCGAGCGTGTCCCGCGTGGCCGCGAGGAGTGCTCATGAGCGTCGGCATGTCGGGACGAGTCAGAATCACGCGGCGGCGCTGGTTCGCGGTCATGGCGGCGACGGGTGCGCTCCTCGCCTCGACAGCGGTCTCGGTAGGACTTGCGCCGGCTCTGGCCGAGGCGCCCGCCGTCCCGAGTGCGGCCGCGGACACGTCGGCGTCGGGTGGGGGCACCCTCGACGATGTCCACAACATCCCGACGAACGCGGTCGCCGGCGACGTCACGTTCCTCGACAACGTGCAGGGCGTGAGCGGGTACTCCGGGCTCAACTTCATCCATTACGCCAAGTACGGCTACGACTTCATGTTCGCCAACGGCACGGGCGGCCTTGC
>WNGE01006753.1_pt1 | contig 14594 bp, 11 predicted proteins | sample 5400651 | NCBI WGS metagenome assembly WNGE01 (sample SAMN13153370, study PRJNA577476) | soil metagenome | isolation source: 60 cm soil or saprolite under grassland replicate 2 | place: USA:California | collected 2016-06-15 | reverse complement strand
GCCCGAGTCCACAGGGGCTCGGGCCGGCTTGCAGCCATCCGACGAAATCCCTACTCTGCCGGGCCTAGGCATGTCACCAGTCAGTTACATCGATCCCGGCAGCGGCAGCCTTCTCCTGCAGGCGCTCGCCGGCGGCGTCGCGGCCGTCGGCGTCCTCGGCAAGGTCTACTGGCGCAGGCTCAAGCGGCTGCTGCACATCGGGAAGCCCGAGGACGAAAGCTCGCCGAGCTGACCGAGCCGCGCGAGATGGACGCGGCCGGAACGATCCCGGGTCTCGAGCCAGGCTCGTTCCGCGACCCTGACAGCCGGATCTTCACCACCGACGGGCGCGTCCTCCGCGTGCTGAGCGAGCACGGGCTCGCAGACTGGCGCGAGCTGTCGTCGTCCGGGCTCCTCGACGAGCTCGTGGGCGAGGGCAGGCTCATCGGCACGCGGGAAGTCGACGAAAGCGTCGGTGAGGGACTCCACGGCGCAGTCGCGGGGGTGCTCGAGCACGACGTCGTCCCGTTCGTCTCTTACCCGTACGAGTGGAGCTTCTCGATGCTCCGTGACGCGGCGCTGCTCCAGCTCGGGCTGCTCCGGCGCGCGCTCGACGCCGGGATGATCCTGAAGGACTCCACGCCCTACAACGTCCAGTTTCGGGGCTCGCGGCCGGTCTTCATCGACGTCGGGTCGTTCGAGCGGCTGCGCGAGGGCGAGCCGTGGGCCGGCTACCGCCAGTTCTGCATGCTCTTCCTCTACCCGCTGCTCCTGCAGGCCTGGAAGGACGTGCCGTTCCAGCCTTTGCTGCGCGGCAGCCTGGACGGGATCTCGCCGCAGGAGTGCCGCAACCTGCTCTCGCTGCGCGACCGCCTGCGCCGGGGAACGCTCACGCACGTGGTGCTGCACGCGCGGCTCGAGCGCCGCCACGAGCACCGTGACGAGGATCTGAAAGGCGAGCTGCGCTCGGCCGGCTTCAAGCCCGAGCTGATCAAGGCAAACGTCGGAGGGCTGGAGCGGCTCGTCCGGCGCCTGAGCTGGGAGCCCGAGCGCTCGGTCTGGTCCGAGTACGGCCCGCACACCACCTACACGAAGGAGGACGCGGAGCGGAAGGCGCGCTTCGTGTCCGAGGCCGCCGCGAGCGAGCAGCCCCGCCTGGTCTGGGACCTTGGCTGCAACGAGGGCATCCATGCGCGAATCGCCGCCGAGCACGCGGAGCACGTCGTCGCGATGGACGCGGACGCGCTCGTCGTCGACCGGCTCTACAAGGAACTGGGGTACGAGGACGACCAGCGGATCCTGCCGCTCGTCGTGAACGTCGTCGATCCGCCGCCGGGGCTCGGCTGGAGGGGGCGCGAGCGCCGCCCGCTGCCCGACCGCGGCCGGCCCGACCTGACACTTGCGCTGGCGCTCCTGCACCACGTCTCGATCTCCGGCAACGTCCCGGTCGCCGAGTTCCTCGACTGGCTGCACGGGACCACGAGCTCGCTCGTGATCGAGTGGATCTCGCCGGAGGACCCGATGGCCCGCCGCCTGCTCGCGCGCAAGCGGCCGAACGACCACCCGGACTACCGGGCGGACTGGTTCGAGCGCTGTCTCGCCTGCGCACGCTCTACCTTGCCCGCCCGAAGAGCTGAGCCGGGCTTCCTCCGTCTCGCGCTGACGCACGGCGCCCGGCTGGCGGTGCTGTCCGCGTTCGCGCTCGCGCAACCGTTGCTGGACATCCTCGGCAAGAACCCGGAGTTCTTCACCGCCCGCCGCTCGTCGAGCTCCGAGATCGTCCTGTTCGCGCTCTTCCTGGTGTTCGTCCCGCCGGCCGCGCTGCTCGTGGTCGAGCTGCTGGTGCGGCTCGCGAGCCGTCGTGCGGGAGAGGCGGTGCACCTCGTCTTCGTCGCCGGCCTCGTCGCGGTGGTCGTCTTGCACGTACTGATCGTCTTCGACGAGTTCCCACCGGTGGCGCTGATGAGCCGCGAGCAGAAGGTCGACGCGCAGCGGTATCCCAACTTCGCTGCGCTCGCGCGGGACTCGACCTGGTATCGAAGCGCGACGACCGTGCAGTGGCTGTCCGAGCAGGCCGTGCCCGCGGTGCTGACGGGGATCCTGCCGCCGGAAGGGCGCACGCTCCTGCCGATCTACGCGGACCACCCACACAGCGTGTTCACGCTGCTCGGCGGGAGCTACCGGGTCCGGGCGGTCGAGTCGCTGACGCAGCTCTGCCCGCAGAAGATCTGCCGCGAGACGCGCGGTGCCTCGCCGGCGGCCGTTTCGGACGAGACGGGGTCGCTCGCCTCCGACGCGGGGATCGTCTACCTCCACCTACTGCTGCCCGAGCCCTACTCCGAGCGGATCCCTGCGATCGGCGACAGCTGGGGGAACTTCGGACAGCACGAGGCACGGCCTGTCGTCGGCCCGAGCGCGGGCGGCGCGTTCGAGCCGTGCGGCCGGAACGTCTGCCGCTTCGCGTCGCAGTTCTCTCGCGACCGCAGCCCGACGCTCTACGTGCTGCACTCGCTGCTCCCGCATGTCCCCTACCTGTACCTGCCCTCCGGGCGGCGCTACGGGGTGCAGGCCCCGGCTCTGCGCGGGATCCGCGACGGCGTGTTCAAGGAGGCGTGGCCGGCCGAGCAGGGCTACCAGCGGTTCCTGCTCCAGACGGAGTACACCGACCGGGCCCTCGGCTTCCTGATGCGCCGACTGAAGGCGAAGGGGATCTACGACCGCGCGCTCGTGATCGTGACCGCCGACCACGGGGTCAGCTACCGCGACGGCGAGCCCCGGCGCCGGCCGACGCCCGGAAACCTCCAGGACATCGCCTTCGTGCCGCTGTTCGTCAAGCTCCCGGGGCAGCATCGCGCGCGGGTCGAAGACGGCTTCGCGCAGACGATCGACATCGTCCCGACGATCGCGCACGTGCTCGGGGCTCGGATCCCCTGGCACGTCGACGGGCGGCCGCTCGTCGGGAGGCGGCTCGCGCGGGACGCGACGGTGGCGGTGCGGCTCGGCGACGGCACGGCTGCGCGGGCGCGTCTCTCCGACCTGCTCGCTCGCCGGGCGCGGGCGCTCGCCGAGCAGCTCTCGAGGTTCGGCTCGACCCGCGCGTCCGTCTACCGGATCGGGCCGGAGGCCGATCTGATCGGAAAGAGCCTCTCCGAGCTGCCTATCGCGCCCGCCGGCAACTCGGGCGTCGAGCTCGACGGCCAGGAGCTGCTGAGCGTCGTCGACCGCCGGACCGACCTCCTGCCCGCCTGGGTCCAGGGACGCCTCACCGGGCGGCACGGGCAGCACGAGGAGCTCGCGATCGCCGTCAACCGCCGGATCGTGGCCACAACCTGGAGCTTCGAGGGGACGGACGGAACCGGGTTCGACGCGATGGTCCCGGAGGAGGCTCTGCGGAACGGCCGCAACGACGTCGCCGTCCTCGTCGTCCGCCGCGACGGTGCCACGCGGACGCTCGAGCAGCTTCGAGGCACCACGGTGACGGCAGAGCTCGTCCGCCGCGGAGGCCACGAGGAGATCCGCTCGTCGGACGGGACCGTGGTTCGGGTGCGGGCCGGCGCCCTCCGCGGCGCCGTGCAGATCGTCCCCGGGCCACTCGTGGGCTTCAGTGGTTGGGCCGCTCTCGCCTCGCTCCGCCACCGGGCCGACAGCCTGGTCGTGATCGCGGACGGGCATCAGGTCTTCGCCGGCCCGACCGCCAGGCTCCAGCCGCATCGGGCATTCGGTTACCACGCCAACGTCGGCTTTCACTTCGAGTTTCCGCGCGGGCTGCTCCCGCCCCCGGGCCCGGGTCACCGCGTACGCGTGTTCGCGGTGGGCGGAGGCGTCGCCTCGGAGCTCCGCGTCAAGGGCGAGTGGCCCTGGGGCTGACGTTTTTCGTTCCGGGCGCCCGGAGACACAGACCGCATGGCATACGGACTTCTCCTCATCCGCGTCGTCTTTGGGCTGACGATGGCCGCGCACGGGGCGCAGAAGGTCTTCGGCTGGTTCGGGGGCGGGGGGCCACAGGGGACCGCCGCCTTCTTCGGGGACGGCCTGCGCTTCCGGGCGCCGTTGCTGATGGCCCTGGCGGCCGGAGTCGCCGAGCTCAGCGGAGGGTTCTTCGCGCTCGGGCTCCTGACCCCGCTCGCCGCGCTCGGAATCGCGGTCGTCATGCTGACCTCGATCGCGACGGTGCACTGGCCGAACGGGTTCTTCGCCACGAACGGCGGCTACGAGTTCAACCTCGGGATCCTGGCGGTGGCGGTCGGAATCGCGGCGACCGGCCCCGGCCGTTTCTCGCTCGACCGCCTGATCGGCTGGGACGGGAGCATCTCCGGCCTCTGGTGGGGCGCGGGCGTCCTCGGCGCAGCGGCTCTGACCTCGCTCGTCACTCTGACGCTCGGCCGCCGACGGCCGGCGGAAGCGAAGCCCGAAGAGTTCCGCCAAGCCGCGTAGCTCAAGACGCTTTCCCCTCGTTCGAGGGGTTGCGCTCGCCCGGGGCTGACTCACACTCCGAGCAGAGCTTCAGTCGAAGCTCCTGTCGGAAGGACGTATCTGTGGCCTTGCGAGTCCGATTGCGGCTAAGCGATCGCGAGCTCGTCGACGACCTACTCGACTTCCTCAACCGGCGTGAGTGCGCGGGCGAACGAGTCGAGGGCACGAAGAACCTCGTCGACGTGTCGCTTCCACACACGCTGCACGAAGGCCAGGCGCAGATGGAGCTCGATCTACTCCTGCGCGTCTGGGAGATGCTGCATCCCGGCGTGAGCGTCGACCGCGCTTCCTGACGCGCTCAACGCCGCCAGCATGCGCTCGAGGGCGTTATCTCCCTCCGCTCGATCGCTGCGCGGCGCTCGCCCGTAGATCTCCGCTGCCGCTCGATGGAAGCCGTCGGGCAGACCTGTCGCGGCGAAGGTCCCCGCGATCTCCTCCATCTCGCCCACCCAGCGCCAGCCCTTGCGCAGCGCCGAGCGAGCGGCTCCGAGCGACCGCTCGGGCAACTCGGGTAGCGACAGCTCCCACTCGGCCAGCAGCGCCTCTTCCACGCCCTCGGCCCGAGCCACGGCGCGGACGGCGAGCAGCAGAGCGGCCGTGCCCTTGGTCCAGGCCGCATAGGCCATCTTGAGGGCGGACGCGGCACCGATCTCCGCGGAAACGACGCGCGCGTCGACGATCGTCCCCGCAAAGATCTCGGCGACCGCTGGCGCATCGGCACCGGATAGGTAGAGGCGGGTCGTACCCGGTCTCCGCGGCGGCGGGCCGACGATCCCGCCGTCCACGCAGCGATCGACGAGGCCGGCAATCGTGCGCGCAGTCGCCGGAGAGACCGCGTTCGCGTCGACGTACGTGCCCGTAAAGCGCGGAAACGCATCGGCGAGCTCGACTGCCGCGTGAGGTGGGCAGACGGAGAGGACCACGTCGCTGCGGCGCGCGAGCTCGTCAAGTGAGCCCACGTCCTCGAGACCTGCCTCCTCGGCTCGGCCGACCGTGGCCGCGCTGCGTTCTGCCGAGGCCCAGACCACGGTCTGCCCGGCAGCCCGAAGCGCCGCTCCAACAACCGCTCCCATCTCACCCGGATGCAGCACGCCGACGGTCACGGCGACAGTCTGGCTGATGCGCCTGGCAGGAATCGAACCTGCCTGCAAATCGACACTTTTTCTGCGCTGAGGTAGCACGGAGGGTAGCACCAGCCGAGCGCGCCTGGTGGCTTTAGGCAGCAGAGCACGTACTGGAAGCTGCGCGTCAGGTGCGTCACCCACCTCAGAGAGCGCGTCGCCGTTGCGTCTCGGGACGAGAGCGGCTTCACGCTGATCGAGCTGCTCGTCGTGCTGATCATCATCGGCGTGCTGCTCGCGATCGCCGTCCCCGCCTGCCTCGGCTTCAAGGAGCGCGCCGAGACAGCGCGCCTCCGCCTCCGATGTACGCGCTGCGATGCCGGGCGCAGAGGCCTTCTACGGCGACCAGAGCCCGAACAGCTACAAGGGCATCAGCGTCCCCGGTCTCAAGGGCATCGACGCTGGCATCAAGCTCGACGCTGCTAGCACCAACGCGACGTTCGACAAGTACTGCCCGCTCGAGTCGCCGTTCCGCCTCTCGGCGGGCTGGGACCTCGACACAGACGAGGGTGGCGTAAGCCACCTTCGCTGTATCTGGAGCACCTGAGCGCAACCAGGCGGTGGCCCGGTCATCGACCGGGTGAGCCGCTCGAGCTCGCCGACGCGCATCCCCGTCCCGTCGAGCACGAGCGCCATGATCTAACCCGGAGAGCAAGCGCCGGGGCGATCGGAAAGGGAGGGCCTGCGGCGTCCCTCTCTCTCCGGGAGACGTCCGTCGCCCCGGCGGCCTCAAAGCATTCGAGGGCGTACCGCTTACACCTTCCGGGGGCGCGAGAGCCGCCCTCCATACAGGCGGCTCCCGTCTGAACTTCTCGGGCAGGTCCGGTCCCAGCTTCAGGCCGACCCGCTGCGGCTAGTGGATGTACGTGTGCGTCACGTAGCCTTCGGAAGCACCAACACAGCTCCCGCCGCTCCCACCCAAGCAGAGAGCTACGAAGGCATGGGTGCTGGTACTCGGCTCGGAGATCTGGGCATTACCGTTGCCGTGTCCGTTCGTGGTGAGCGTTCCATCGGACGTATAGCAGTCAGAGATGCCCTGAACCAGCAAGACGTTATAGGTCGCGTTCGGGGCGAGGCCCTTCGCCGACACCGTAGTCCGAACGGTGCCGTTCGAGGGAGCGTTGATGATGGCGAAGCCGAAGCCGCCCGGCGAACCGCTGAGCACACCGGAACCGTCACAGAGCGCGTTGCCGTGCGGGCCGAGCAAATCGAACTTCTGAGCGCCGGCACCGGTTGCCACGCCAGCCGTTACACCGACAGCCACAAGCGTAGCCAGCAAAACCGTGAGACGTCGAACCATTACTCTCCTCCTCAGTCGGGAGGCGCCGCACTCCCCCATGAATGCAACGAGCGGATCGATCTTCCCACCAACACGCCCTTCCACGCCATCGCTCATTCGAGGGATCTCGCCATGCTGCCTTCGAGTGCTCGAGCAGCAATTTCTTCATCGTGAAGCTGGACCGAGCGCTTACCAAAAAGGGGACCCGACTCGGGCTTTCGCTCTAGACTCGGGAAGCCGTCTCGGCCCCGGGGAGGAGGAGCGTCGACCTCGCAGGGCCGCCCCTACTCGATCTTCCGCCGAGCGCTCGAGTGCAGGAACTTACTCGTCGCCGAAGCGACCCGAAGGAGCTACCCCGCTCAGTCCTCGATGACCGACTGGACTCTGATCACGACGACGCTTGGCGCGTCTGCAATCTCGGCGATGTCGGCCTACTTGATTGCCAAGCGCGGAGCCGAGGCGACGGCTCGTCAGGTCGAGGCGGAGACGACGCGAGCTCGCGGGCAGACTGAGGCGGAGACTGAGCGCCTGCGCGCGCAGCATCGCGAGGACCATCTGCGCAACCGTCAGGGCACATACCACCGATTCGTCGTCGCGTCGCGCCTCTCACCTGACTAAGTGCTCGGACCGGGGGTTCCGCCCGGAGAGCACCTCGGAGTAGTCGAGCTCCCGCTCGTCGCCGAGGACGTGCGTGTACGTGTCGGCCGACACGCGCAGACTGCGCTGGCCGACGTGCTCGCCGATCCGCGCCCAGGGAACCCCGGCCAGGTGGAGCAGGCTGATCCGGCGGTGGCGCAGATCGTGGGGCGAGAAGTGCGGGACGCCGGCGGCGGTGCAGGCTCGCGTCAAGGCCGTGCGGAAGCGATCGGCGCCGAAGCCTAGGAACACCCGCCTCTCAGGCGTGCGATCGTCGCGCGCCACAAGCTCGCAGACCGCCGCGAAAAGCTCGGGCGGCACCTGCACCCATCGGGTGCGGCCCGTCTTGCTCGTGCCCGCCGAGACGCGCCAGCGGCCCCGCGGCTCGTCGACGTCGGCCCAGGTCAGCTCGAGCTCGCCGACGCGCATCCCCGTGCCTTCGAGCACGAGCGCGGGGAGGTGGTGGCGACTCGGCAGGAGCCGGACGACGGCCTCGACGTGTTCCGCTGTCGGCGGGCTGATTCCCTCGTGCTTCGTCCGCGGCAGCTTGACGTGGACGCGATCGCGGGACGGGTTCGGCTGCACGCCCGCATGGTCGAGCACCATCCCGAGCGCAAGCACGCTCTTGCGGATCGTCTCGCGCTTGCGGCCCTTCGCCGCGAGCGCCCCGATCAGCTCCTGCACGTCGCAGCTCCGGCATCCGCAACGCGGCCAGCTCGCCCGCCACGACGTCGCGGCGGATCTTGGCCTCGCGCAGCGTGCGGAAGCTGCCTGCGTAGCGGACGGGCGCCTCGCGGCCGCCGGCCCGATACTCGACGCGGAAGCGCCGCTCGCCCTTCCTCGTCTCGCGGGTGGTGATCCAGCTACTCGCCATCGTTGGCCTCCAGCGCTTCCCGGTGCTCGAGCGCGACTCGGCCGAGCGCGGCGAGTGCCTCGTTCATGCCCGCCCGGTCGTTCCCGCGGTTCGCGTCGATTAGCGCCTGTGCGTACACGAGGACGGCTTCTCCGAGTCTGGCGCTCAGGCGCTCACGCTTGCCCTCCGGGGTCGACCCAAACGGCTCGCCGAAGCGGAGGAAGTTACGGATCGCCGCGCCGTTGCCATTCCCGCCATCCACCAGGGCCACGAGCTCACCTTCCCGCGGCTTGAGCAAGTGCGCCGGGGCGGCCTGCAGCAGGAACGCGAGCGCCAGCGCCAGGGCCTCGTCGAGCGACAGTCCGCGCTCGCCGTTCTCGATCCGCATGAGGGCGAGCTTGCCGAGCGGCCGACCGACAGCCGTCATCTTGCGCGCCAGCTCGGCCTGGATTTCCGGCCTCTCCGTCACACCTGACGCGCGTAACCATGCGGAATCGGCTTCTTGAAAAGCTCGCGAATGCGCCTGGCAGGAATCGAACCTGCGACCTCGCGCTCCGGAGGCGCGCGCTCTATCCCCTGAGCTACAGGCGCGTCGGGCGACTAGTCTAGCGCCGCCTTGTGGGACGCTCTACCTTGTCGCCATCGGACCGCCTGAACGAAGTCTCCTGCGGACAGCGCTGAGAAACGGCGCTCAGCTCGCCGTGCTGTCCGGGTTCGCCCTGGCCCAGCCGCTGCTGGACATCCTCAGCCGGAACCCGGCGTTCTTCGCGATCCGCCGGGCGAGCAGCTCCGAGATCGTCTTCTTCGGGCTCTTCCTCGTGTTCGTGCCGCCTGCGGCGCTCCTTGCGATCGAGCTGCTCGTGGGCCTGGCGAGCAAGGCCGCGGCAAGCGCACTCCACCTCGTCTTCGTCGCGGGCCTCGTGGCCGTGGTGGTTCTCCACGCGCTCACGAACGACTCGAGCATGACCGGCTTCAGCGCGCTCTTGATCGCGGGCTTCATCGGCGTGGCGGGAGCCATACTCTACGCGCGCACGGCGCTCGTCCGCTCCTTCCTCACGATCCTCACGCCGGCTCCGCTGATCTTCCTCGCGCTCTTCATCTCGAGCTCGGGCATCTCGAAGCTCGTCTTCGTGCACGCGCCGCCGGTGAAGAAAGTGCACGTCAAGACGAAGACCAAGACGCCGGTCGTCCTGATCGTCTTCGACGAGTTCACGCCCGTCTCGCTGATGGACCGCAACGAGCGCATCGACGCCAAGCGTTACCCCAACTTCGCCGCGCTCGCCCGAACCTCGACCTGGTACCGGAGCGCGACGACGGTGCAGTGGCTGACGGAGGTCGCGGTCCCGTCGATCTTCACCGGGATCCTGCCGCCGCCTCACAAAAAGCTCCTACCGATCTACTCGGACCACCCGAACAGCATCTTCACGCTCCTCGGCAGCAGCTACCACGTGCACGGGGTCGAGTCGCTGACGCACATGTGCCCGGCCTCGATCTGCAAGGAGGAGAATGGCGCCCAGTCGGCGCAGGAGGTCAAGGACACGACCGGCTCGCTCGCCAACGACGCGAGCGTCGTTTATCTCCACCTGCTGCTCCCGCGGCCGTACTCGGACCGGATCCCGGCGATCAGCGACAGCTGGGGCAACTTCGGCCAGGCCGAGCACGAGACCGAGGTGCGTGCGACCCATTCGGGCCCGCTCCTCCCATGCGCTCGCAACGTCTGCCGCTTCGCCTCGACCTTCCGGAACGACGGCAAACCGAACCTCTACGTCATCCACACGCTGCTGCCGCACGTGCCGTACCTGTACCTACCCTCCTCGAAGGCGTACGGGATCGAGATTCCCATCCTGCGCGGCATCCAGCAGGGCATCTGGAAGCAGACGTTCCCGGCGCTGCAGAGCGAGCAGCGCTACCTGCTGCAGCTCGAGTACACGGACCGCTCGCTCGGCTACATGCTGCGGCGCCTGCGCAAGGCCGGGATCTTCGACAAGGCGCTCGTGATCGCCCTCGCCGACCACGGCGTCAGCTTCCGTCTACAGCAGCCGCGACGCTACCCGACGCCCGGCAACCTGCAGGACATCGCGTTCGTGCCGCTGTTCGTCAAGCTCCCGCACCAGCATCGGGGCCGGATCGACGACGGTCTCGCTCGTACGGTCGACGTCGTGCCGACGATCGCCCGCTACCTGCACGTGCGCATCCCGTGGCACGCGGACGGCAAGCCGCTGATCGGGCGGCGGCTTCCGACGGACGGCACCGTGTCGCTGCTGATCGGCAACGGCAAGTACGCGACGGCGCGGCTCTCCGACCTGCAGGCGCTCCGTAGGCAAGCGCTCGCCGAGCAGCTCGCCAGCTTCGGAACGACTCCGGCCGACCTCTACCGGATCGGCCCCCACCGCGAGCTGCTCGGGCGGCTCGTCTCGAGCCTGACGGTGACGCCGAGCCACGGCGGCGGCGTCCAGCTCGCCAACGAGAACCTGCTGCGTACGGTCGACCTGCACGCGAACCTGATCCCGACCTGGATCCAGGGCGACCTGACGGGCGTGCAGGAAGGTGAGGACCTCGCGGTCGCGGTGAACGGCCGGGTCGCGGCGGTCACCCAGGCCTTCAGCGCGGGCGGGCAGGCGAAGTTCGCCGCGATGGTCCCGGACGGGTCGATGCACGACGGGCGCAACGACGTCTCGGTCTTCGTCGTACACGACAACGGCGGGCTCGAGCAGCTGCGGGGCAGCAGCGTGACGACGACTCTCCGTGTCCAAGAGATCGCCTCGACCGGCGGGAACGCAGTGCCTATCCGGCCCCGTGCGCTTCAGGGGCAGGTGCATGTCACGGGCGGTCAGAACTTCACCTTCACGGGCTGGGCCTCCAATCGCAGGCTCAGCGCGAAGGTCGATGCGGTGATGGTCTTCGTCGACCGAGAGCAGGTCTACGCGAGCAAGATCAGCCTGATCCAGCCACACACGATGCTTGGCCAGGCGGTCGCTCACCAGAAGTTCGCGTTCCAGTTCGAGCTGCCACAAGCGCTGCTGCCCAAGCCGGGCTCGGGGCACAAGGTGCGCGTGTTCGCGGTGCGCGGCGGGGTCGCGTCGGAGCTCCGTTACACAGGCTCCTACCCGTTCTCCCGCTAGCGGGGTTCTGGGGCGAGGTCGAGCGGCGGCGCCAGGGGCGTGGCTGGGATGGGCTCAGGCCGCGGCGTGCGCCGCACGCGGTCTGGGAGCCGGCGCTCGAGCGCGAGGCAGCCGGCGGCTGAGAAGAGGCAGACCGCGGCTGCGATCGGCCAGACGGCGAGCGGCTGCCAGCCGAGCAGCGGTCCACCGACTGCCGGGCCGAGGATCGAGCCCGCGCTCCACGACATCGAGCCGAGCGCGAAGTAGCGGCCGCGGAGCCGCTCGGGAGCGAGGTCGGCCACGAGCGGCGCTTGCGTCGGCCCCTGCAGGGTCTCGCCGACCCCGAAGAAGAGCGTCGCGCTGATGAAGACGAGCGCCGCGGAGGTGCCGGTGAGGAGGTCTCCGGCGGCGAGCACGATCAGGGCGGCGATCGCCCAGAAGACGTTCATCAGGGCGAGGGCGGCCATGCGGCGGCGGCCCTCGAGTAGCTTCGAGACCGGCAGCTGGATCAGCACGATCAGGAGCGTGTTCGCGAGCCAGATCATCCCGATCCAGCGCTCGCCGACCCCCGCGTAGTTCTTCGCGAACGGCGGCAGCAGCGCGAATACCTCGTAGCCGACGGCGACGAAGAGGACGTTCAGCGCGAGCAGGCCGACGAAGTTGCGATCGCGCATGACCGCGCGGTAACCGCCGGCGAGCTCCTCGCGCGGCTGCTCAGCCTCCGGCAGCGGCTCCGAGACCGTCGAGAGCACGGCCACGAAGACGAGGAAGGTCGCCGCGTCCAGCAGGAAGAGGGTCGTGAAGCTGCCCGGGTGCCGGGTCGTCGCGATCAGGCCGCCGACGACTCCGCCGAGACCCATGCCGAGGTTCATGCTGACCCGCTGGAGTGCGTAGGCGGAATGGCGGCCGGCCGGTGGAGTCAGGCGGGCGAGGAGCGTCGACTGGCCCGGCCAGAAGCAGGCCGTCCCGGCGCCCTCGAGCGAGAGGAGCCCGAACGCCTGCCAGGGGTGCCGGATCAGCGGGAAGAGCACGAACGCCGCCGCCTGCAGGAGCAGGCCGATGAGGAGCGTGTTGCGCCCGCCGACGCGGTCGACGGTCGAGCCGGCGAGGAGCCCGGCGACCAGCGCCGCAACGCCGCCCGCCGAGAGCGCGAAGCCGGCTTCGGCGAACGAGATCCCGCGGACGTTGTGCAGGTAGATGACGATGAACGGGAGCACGATCCCGTTTCCGAGCGAGTTGACGACCCCGCCCGCCTGAACGAGCCAGACCGCCTGCGGCAGGCGCGGATCGAGGCCGCGGAGGTACTCCAGCAAGGGCTCTAAGGTACCCACATGGAGCTCGAGGCCCGGATCGCGACGCTGCGGATGGCGGAGACCTTCGTCATCTCGCGCGGAGCGGCCGACGAGGCCGAGGTTGTGTTCGTCGAGATCCGGCACGACGGGGTGAGCGGCTACGGGGAGGCGACGCCGATCGACCGGTACGACGAGTCCGCCGAGTCGGCGCTTGCGTTCGTCCGGGAGGCCGCCGGCCTGCTCGGCGACGATCCGTTCGCGCTCGAGGAGATCGAGTCGCGGCTGCGGGATCGGCCCGGTGAGCAGGCGGCGAAGGCGGCGATCGACGCGGCGCTGCACGATCTCTGCGGGAAGCTCGCCGGCCTGCCGGTGTGGCGCCTGCTCGGGCTCCCGCGGGCCGGGCCGCCGACCTCGTGGACGATCTGGCTCGGCGATCCCGACGACATGGCGCGGCGGGCGGAGAAGGTGCGCGGGTGCTTCCGGCGGCTCAAGCTGAAGCTCGGTGGGGGCGACGGGCTCGACGTCGAGCGCGTACGGGCGGTGCGCGGCGTTGCGGACGTGCCGCTGCAGGTCGACGTCAACGAGTACTGGTCGCTCGATGAGGCTCTCGATGCGCTGCCGCAGCTCGTCGAGCTTGGAGTCGAGTACTGCGAGCAGCCTCTCCCGGCGGGCGATCCCGACGGGCCCGAGCTGAAGCGCCGCTCGCCGCTTCCGATCTACGTCGACGAGGACTGCCACACGCTGACCGATGTCCCAGCCTGCGCGGAGAGGGCGCACGGGCTGACCGTCAAGCTGGCGAAGTCCGGCGGTCTCCGGGAGGCGGTGCGGATCGCGCACGCCGGCCGCGCGCTCGGGCTCGGCATGATGCTCGGCTGCATGAACGAGTCCGGGCTCGCAGTCTCGGCCGGCGCGCAGATCGCGAGCCTGTTCGACCACGTCGACCTCGACGGCAACCTGCTCCTTGCGGAGGACCCGTGGCCGGGCGTGGAGCTCAGAGACGGCGTCCAGCTTCCTCCAGACGCGCCCGGGTTGGGTGTCCGAGAAGCGGTATCTCATCCTGGCTGAGGGTCGCTCCGGCGACCCGCACTACGGGAAGACGGCGCGGGGGGTGATCCGGTACGGGCCACACCCGACAGTCGCAGTGCTCGACTCGGCGCGGGCCGGCGAGACGCTTGACGGGATCCCGATCGTCGCGACCGTCGCAGAGGCCCTTCCATTCGAGCCGACCACGGCGCTCGTCGGCGTCGCGACCCAGGGCGGCCACTTCCCGCCGGCGTGGCGTGAGCTGTTGAAGGACTGCGTCGCCGCCGGGCTCGACGTCGAGAACGGCCTCCACCAGTTCCTCTCCGACGACCCCGAGCTGGCCGAGCTCGCCGCCCGCCACGGCGCGGAGCTGCGCGACCTGCGCAGGCCACCGGCCGACCTCGACGTCCCGACCGGCGAGAACCTCCGGATCCCGGCCCGCATTGCGCTCACCGTCGGCTCCGACTGCGCGATCGGCAAGAAGACGGTCGCGCTCGAGCTCGACCTCGAGGCCCGCCGCCTAGGCCTCCGCTCCGTCTTCGTCCCGACCGGCCAGACCGGGATCGCAATCGCCGGCTGGGGAATCGCGGTCGACGCGGTCGTGTCCGACTTCCTGGCCGGCGCGGCGGAGCGCCTGGTCGTCGAGGGCCATCGCCGCGGCGGCGACCTCCTATTCGTCGAGGGCCAGGGCTCGCTCTCCCACCCCGCGTACTCCGGGGTCACGCTCGGGCTCATCCACGGCTCGGCTCCGCACGCGTTCGTCCTCTGCCACCGCGCGGGCTCGAACGAGGTCGAGGGTTATCCGGGCCATCCGCTCCCGAGCCTGCCCGAGCTGGT
>WNGE01006032.1_pt1 | contig 14599 bp, 7 predicted proteins | sample 5400651 | NCBI WGS metagenome assembly WNGE01 (sample SAMN13153370, study PRJNA577476) | soil metagenome | isolation source: 60 cm soil or saprolite under grassland replicate 2 | place: USA:California | collected 2016-06-15 | reverse complement strand
GGAAGTGGTTGAGCTGCGGGTTCAGATAGTCGACGCCGAAGCGGAATGAGTGCGCGCCCTTCAGCCACGAGAGGTTCGCCGCGCCCACGTACTGGTTATCGCGGAACAGGAACGGATTCCCAGTATTGTCGTTACCGATATTGGTCCACCCACCGTTGATCTGGAATGCGGGAACGCCGCCCTGAAGCCGATCGGGACCGTTCGTACCGGGAATTTGCAGGACGTTCAGCCCGAAGTTCGAAACGATGTCGAAGCCCTCCGCGCCGAGCCGCTGACGCGTGTAGCCAACGTTTGCGTCTAGAACGACCGAGGAGTTGAACGTGTAAGTCCCGCCGATGCCTATGACATTAATCAATCCGGGGGCTGTCCCCAATTGCCCGCCATTCAACGCAGGGCCGCTGACCTCTCCGAAAATTGGCGGGTCAATAATCAGCGTGGGAGAACGGCTGTAGCGGCCAAAGATCGTGAGCTTGTCCGACACGTAGTTGATCTTGGTGTCGATGTTGGTGCGGTTGAACTCGCCTACGCCAGCCGTTGCGAAGTTGTTTGTGAAGCCGGGCTGGTTCGGTAGCGGCAGGCGCTTCATGATCTCGATTGCCGCGATGTCAATCCGATTTCCGGGAATAGTGTTGTTGAGGAAAGGCGTGCGCAGCGCTGGGTTGGGATTAGACGCTGGGTCATAGACTGTGATCCCCGTGCCCGTGAAGTTAACGTTGCCATTAGCGTCCGGACGCAGGCTCGCTGGTGCGACGCTAGCCGTGGCGCCCGCCGCGTTCCGCTGTGTCGTGCGCTCAAGATCGGTGAAGAAGAAGAGCTTGTTCTTGCCGCTCCAAATTGACTTCCCTCCCTCGCCGAAACGCGGCAGGATAATGGGCCCACTAAAGGCATAGCCGAACTGCGCGAGGATGTTCTTCGGAATCACCGTCTGGTTCGTCGGTTGAAAGAAGCGCCGCGACTGGAAGCGACTGTTCGTGTCGTAACCCCAGCCGACGCCGTGGAAGTCGTTCCCGCCCGTCTTGATGCTAAGTTACCGCCCGTCTTGATACTAACGTTGATTGCCGCCCCGCCGGCGAGCCCCTGCTCGGCGTCGAAGGCGTTCGTGACGATGTTCACTTCCTGTATTGCTTCCGCTGGCGGAACGTAAACCGTATTCGTCGGCAGCCACGGGTAAATGACGCTCGAACCGTCAATTCTCGTGTTGTTCTGCAAACGCGACACGCCGTTGACGTTGTAGGAGATGGATCTCTGCGGGTTGCCGGCGGCTGAGTTATCCTCGCCGCTGCCGGTGGCGTTGAGGAAAAAGCTTCCTGTGCCCCTTGAGGTGCCTGGAATTAGCTGCAGCATGCTCTGGTAGTTTCGACCGACACTGCCGAACAGCGGCAGGTTGTTGATCTGCCTCGCCGACTGCGTGAGGTTCACGTCGCCACGATCAGTCTGAAGGGTTGCTTCCTGACCTTGGGTGACGACGACCGTCTCCTGGACCTCCCCAACTTCTAATTGCGGATCGTAACGATAGACCTTGTTGGCCCCTACTCTGACATCTTCCTTGAGCAGTTTCTTGAAATTTGTCACAGAAACAGTGATTTTATAGACGCCTACCTGAAGATCGCTGAACGAGTAGCTGCCTCGTTCGTCCGTGGTCGTGCTCTTCGAATCGCCGGTACTCACGTTAACCACCTCAACTTTTGCTCCTGGCACGGCCGCACCCTTCTGATCCGACACGTTTCCGGTAAGTGAACCGTATAAGACCTGAGCGTGAACGGCACCAGATATCGTCAGGGAGATCAGGGTGATGGCGAGAATACCCGCCAAAATAGAAAAACGTGTGGCATGGTGATTCGATTTGATCTCCAGACTCGAGACCGAGCCGTTCTCTGTGCTTACAGCGGCGGTCTGGCTTGGCGGTCGGGAGGGCTCGGGAGTTTTAATGGGCCACGGGCCGCTAACGTTCCACACATTGCTCGGATATGTCCTGCTGGATTTGAACATTTGTGATCTCTCCTTTCGCGCTACGGCAACAATCAGTCGGACTTGGGCTTCTTCGGCCAACGCAAAGAAACGGTAAAGAGACGGTGTTGATATGACCTATGGCGTAGTATTTTCGATTTGCAGCCTCACGATCCTCTTGGGCAGCAACTTACGGACAACGCGAAGCCTTTAATTCATTGTGCCTAGAAGAGCAGTCGCATGAGCCTTAGTGAGATCCTACTTTCCTCGATCGTTGGACTATCCAAAAGCTATCGCGGGATCTCCGCCTGTTTCAGCGGTAATTAGCTTGATCTCTAAACTTCATCTAGCGTATTTTAGATGTCCGAATTGGTATATTAATTCGAGGGCGCAACAATATATCGGCACGCTCGTTTTTGTCAAATAAAATTTTGATGGATCTTCATGATATATCTCCTGTTGGTTGGGGCTGGAACGAACAGAAGCCAGTGGGAAAAGGAGGGCTCCTTTAGACGAGAATATGCGGAAGATTAATTTAACCGACTTCCAGGTGGCGACGAGTGAAACCGCTCGCGACATCAATCGGCGTATCATCCTCAATCTGGTACGCACGCGCCAGCCCATTTCACGGGCTGATCTTGCCAGATATTCGCGGTTACAACGCAGTACCATCTCCGCCATTTCCGAGCAACTCATCAATGAACAATGGGTTACTGAGGGCGCACTTGGTCACGCTGCACGGGGCCGTAAGCCTCGTTTTCTGCACCTCAATAGCGAAAGGGCGGGGATCATAGGGGTGGATGTTCGTCCGCAAGTGACGACACTTGCGCTTGCGGACTTAAGTGCTCGTTTTATTACTCAGGACTCGCTTCCGACGGCCTCCGATCCGCAAGTCTTTGTAGCTGACTTGGCGGAACGCATTCAGAATTTGCGCCGGTCTCACGCACAGATCTTCTGCGAAGGTATCGGCGTGGGGTTACCCGGCCGCGTAGACCGCGAGACGCAACGCCTCATTTTTGCTCCGAATCTGGGCTGGCGGAATGTAGAAACCGGCGAGGCCTACCACTTGGATATTAAGGGGCCTCTCGAAGAGACCACGGGGCTTCCAATTGAAGTTGATAACGCAGCTAATGCTTGTGCCCTCTTTGAAACATGGTTCGGGAAGCATTCCGAAGGAGTGAACGACCTCATCGCCTTGACAGTATCCGAGGGGATCGGTGTAGGTATTATCGCCAATAGTCAATTGATACTCGGGTCTACCGGTATGGCGGGAGAGTTTGGTCACATCTCATTAAACGAAGATGGGCCTCAGTGTTCCTGCGGGAATCTTGGATGCTGGGAAGTTTACGCCTCAAACAGAGCAGCTGCTAACTACTACGCGTCTGAGACTAACGGCTCACGTAGTGGGCGGAGCCAGCAGAACCCGTCCTCTCCAACTATCGATCAGCTATTGCGCCTCTTTAAATTGGGTGACTTAAAGGCTACCGCAGCGATTGACCGCATGGCTCATTACCTTGGGGTTGGTATCTCCATGTTAGTTACCGCTTTCGCACCTAGCCTTATTGTCGTGGTTGGCGAGGTGACCCGCGTGTGGGAACGGGTTGGACCCGTCATTGATCGGATTGTTCTTGAAAGGTCTCCGCACGCAACCGCTACTCAAATTACTCCCTTGGATGAGTTTGCGCTTCCGCGACTGCGCGGTGCAGTTGCGTTAGTCCTGCAAAAACACTTTGTGGCGCCCTCTGTTGCCTGAGGGTGAGACTGTTTCGCCTTTGGTATCCATCAAGTAGGCAGCTCGTAAGCTCCTGGTCATTTTCCGCATCCTGGTTCACCTTGAAACTGTCTAATTCAAACCTGGTGAGTTTGTTGCCACCACGAAATAATTCAAGGACTCTTCGGGCTATTAGACCCGAACAACGCTGCGGTATATGAGAACCTTGGCAGTAGTCCTTCGACGAGCGTAGTGATCCACGTTTTACTGTCTTGGTTCAGGCATATGAGCTTAGGCTGCCTGTTGCTCCGCGAGGTGTCCGGTCAGGGAAAGTTTCCGCCCCGTGAGCTCGTTGGCACGACCGGTCAGGATCTACCAGTGCGGCGAGATGTCAAACCCTGCGTTGTCCGTCAATCTCGTAACCCCTGTTCCGTTGGCATCCATGCAGAAGATCTCGAAATTGCCCTCGCGATTTGAGCTGAATGCTATCCTTCCATTTGCGCTCCAGGCCGGCTCAGTATCGATGGCTTGGTTAGACGTTAGCCTCGTCAGGCCGGTACCATTCGCATTCATGACGTAGATCTCGGCGTTGCCGGCGCGAGTGCTCATGAAAGCGATCTGCTCTCCATTCGGAGACCAGGTCGGAAAATTGTCTTCATCTCCATGGTTGGTTAGCTTCGTGATTTTTGTTCCATTGGCTTTCATAGAATAAATCTCTAAGTTGTTGCCCTCGCGAGCGCTCGTGAATGCTATCTTCGTTCCATCAGGCGACCACGCGGGGTTTGTATCCATCTTCGGATTGTTGGTTAGTTGCGTCAGGCCGCTGCCATTCGCACTCATGACATAGATATCAGCGTTGCCCGCGCGAGTGCTCACAAAAGCAATCTTTTGACCGTCCGGTGACCACGTCGGCGAGCCATCCAGCTCAGGGTGGTTAGTCAGTCTCGTAACTCCAGTGCCGTTCGCATTCATCGAGTAGATCTGCAAGTTTCCATTACGGTTACTAACGAAGACGATCCTGGTCTTGTCTGGAGACAGGGCCGGATCCAAGTCGCTCGCACCGTTGTTTGTTAGCCTTACTACTCCTGTGCCGTCAGCTTTCATGCCGTAAATCTCGAAGTTGCCGTCGCGATCGCTGGAGAAGACAATTTGGATTTGGTTGTTACCAGGGGTCGGATCACAGACGTCGCCGATGTGATCACCGTCCGCATCCGCCTGGTCCGGGTTTGCAACAAGAGGGCAGTTATCGACATTGTCGAGCACGCCATCATTGTCATCGTCTGGATCGCATGAGTCCCCTAGTCCGTCATGGTCGTTGTCCGCCTGATTCGTATTTGAGATGAGTGGACAGTTGTCCGCCGCGTCTGGTACCCCGTCACTGTCATCATCCGAGTCGCAAGCATTGCCAAGACCATCTTGATCCGTATCGAGTTGATCCGGATTTGCGATGAACGCGCAATTATCTGCAACGTCGGGAGTACCGTCGTTATCGTCGTCGGGGTCGCATGCATCGCCGATGCCATCGTGGTCATTATCCGCCTGACTCGAGTTTGAAATGAGGGGACAATTGTCTACGTTGTCGAGCACCCCGTCGTTATCGTCATCCGGGTCGCAAGCATCACCGATGAGATCGCCGTCGGCATCGCTCTGGCTGGGATTTGCGGTTAGAGGGCAATTATCTGAGGCGTCTGGCACACTATCATTATCGTCATCCGTATCGCAGGCGTCACCAGTGCCGTCTGCGTCGGAATCTAACTGGTCGGCATTAGGAGTGAAGGGGCAATTGTCCAGAGCGTCGGGTATGCCGTCGCCATCGCCGTCCGCGTCTGTGACACAATGGCGGGTACTCAACACGATTGACACAAGGTCATAGTCATAATTCGGAACCGCCAGGTCCGAAATGCCATCGCCATTAAAATCGCCGCTGGCCACGGATACTGGACTATTTCCCGCGCTGTAGTTCGCGGCCGCGTGAAACGTCCCATCACCCTCGCTCAGCACGATCGATAAGGTGTTCGCACCAGAGTTTGCCGTGCTCAGATCAGTCTTGCCGTCGCCATTGAAGTCCCCAGTCGTTACTGATTGAGGATAAGAACCCACGCCGTAGTTGACTGCTAGTTGGAACGTGCTGTCCCCGTTGCCGAGCAGAATTGATACGTCGCTCGAAAGATAATTCACCACTGCCAGGTCTATGTGGCTATCGCCATCGAAATATCCGGCGACAACGGAATACGGGAACCTCCCCACGTGGTAGTTGACGGCCGGTTGAAATGTGCCATCCCCGTTGCCCCGGAGGATTGATACGTCCTCGGAACCATCATTCGCTACGGCGAGATCCGTCGCGCCGTCGCCATTGAAATCTGCAGCGGAAACGGCAATTGGATAGCTTCCGACTGTGTAGCTAACGGCTGTTTGGAAGGTGCCGTCGCCGTTGCCTCGCAGGACTGAAACATTGTCGGAACTCATATTTGCCACGGCGAGATCCGCATGGCCATCACCATTAAAATCACCTGTGACAACGGAGTAAGGATTAATCGGGCTGCTGTAGTTGACGGCGGCCTGGAAGGTGCCGTCGCCGTTGCCCAACAGCACCGACAAATCGTTGGAGTATGTATTCGTTGTGACGAGATCCGGGCGCCCGTCGCCATTGAAATCTCCTGAAGAAATGGAACTAGGACCACTCCCTGTGCCGAAATTGATAGCTGCTTGGAACGTGCCGTCGCCATTGCCCCGGAGAATTGATAGGTTGTCAGAAGACATATTCGCTACGGCAAGATCGGTTTTGCTATCGCCATCGAAATCTCCTGTTTTAACGGCACTGGGCCCACTTCCCGTTCCATATTGCCCAATCGCCGGGAATGTGCCATCGCCGTTTCCCAACAGGATCGATATGTCGTTGGAATTTATATTCGCCGTGACCAGATCTATGTAGCCATCCGCGTTAAAATCTTCCGCTGTGACATAAACAGGACCATTACCTACCCCATAACTGACAGCTCGCTGGAAGGTCCCATCACCGTTGCCAAGCAAAACTGAGACCTGGTTGGAGGCAAGATTTGTAACCGCCAGGTCTGTTGTGCCGTTGCCATTGAAGTCTCCGAGGCTAATAGAGTCAGGGTTGCTGCCTGCGCTACCGACGCCATAGTTGACGGCGACTTGGAACGTGCCATCGCCATTGCCTAGAAGGATTGATACATCATCAGAACTACTGTTTACCACGGCTAGGTCTGTCAAACCGTTGCCATTGAAGTCTCCGGCGACGACAGAAACAGGACCACCGCTAACGTCGTATTTTACAGGCGATTGGAAGGTGCCATCGCCCTGGCTGAGCAGGATTGATACATCGTTGGAACTATTGTTCGCTACGGCGAGGTCCACGCTGCCATCCCCATTGAAGTCTCCTGTGGCGACGAATATGGGATTGATTCCCGACTGGTAATTGACGGCGGCGTTGAAGGTTGCGTTGCCGTTGCCCATCAGGATCGAAACATCGTTGGAAGCAATATTCGTGACCGCGAGATCAAGGTGGCCATCACGGTTGAAATCTCTTATAGCAACAGAGATAGGGTTAGTGCCGACATCATAGTTGACCGCCACTTGAAAGGTACCGTCACCGCTTCCTAGCAGGATTGATACGTCATTCGACCAATAGTTCGCCACCGCGAGATCGTTGTGGCCATCGCCGTTGAAGTCTCCAGTGCTGATGTAAGCAGGATTAGTTCCCACGAGATAATTGAGCGGCGATTGGAACGCACCGTCGTTGTTGCCCAAGAGGATTGATACGTCATTCGACCAATAGTTCGCCACCGCGAGATCGTTGTGGCTATCTCCATTGAAGTCTCCGGATGCCACCGAAATAGGGCCACGGCCTGCGACGAAGGACCGGAACGAGCCGAAGCTTACGGCGCAGCCGGCTGCGGGAGCATCAGAAGATTTCGCACGCGCAGTTGAGCTGGTTATGCTCGCAGGTAGGAGCAGCGCCAGCATCAGAAGACAGCCATGAATTGAGCGACTATTAGACAGTCGGCGAGATTGATGGTCCATGTCGGATTTCTCCTTGTCGCTAAACGGTAACTTCCGGCTAAAAAGTTGTGCACAGACTCAGTCTCTGGTCAGCGAGATTTTGCTGAGTCGTGCGAACGGCGCTGATCTCTCGAGTTTCAAATCAAGCGAAGATTCTGCTTATCGAGGCGCCTCGTGCTGGATGCTCCGGGGCAGTCCTGAAAGCAGGCAAGAGCGTAGGGACGTAGTCCTTAGGTGTGGCTTTGGAATCATTCGACTGATGGCTTCCCTATCTTTTGTCTGCTCAAGTCACGCGCCAATCAAAGGACTGGTTCGCCGGATGGTCGGTGAGGTTAGCTCTTTGTAAACTAGCTACAAAAGAGGGGGCTGATCAGGCTTATACACCTGGCTCCGTGGCCTGTCAATTAACATTGTTGGCAAATGTTGTGCTTGACTTGTTAACGGTCTCATTGCCGTTTCGGGTGTTCAGTTTGACTGAAATTGACTGGAGTTTGGCTGGCGGGTTGAACAGCAAGATCTGCTCAAAATTCGGGGTGAGATTCAGGTCGAAATGTGCGTCGAGTTGCGGACTTGCGTAGCTTGATGGTTCTATCTGGAATGAAATCGCTGTGCGGCTGCTTCTTGCGAGGATGAGTGTGACTGGTGTCAGGCCAAAGCGGTGTCTGGCTGCTGCACTCAAAGAGTTGAGTCGTTCCCTAAGTCCCGACCAGACCGGCGCAGCAGCCTGCTAGTAAAGTCTTTTCGAAATCCACCAGGATCCTGACCGCGCGTGACTTCAATCGGATCACCATCCTTAATCCGACGCCGGATCCACGCGGTCATCTTTCAAGAGATCGGCCACAACTTCCACCTGATCCCATTGAGGTCTATTACGGGTAAAAAGTTGAAACTCAGGAGCTTACGGTTCTACCCTTGATGAGCCGGTAGACGGCGAGCAAGATGATGGCTCCAATGACCGCCAGTACCAAGCTCATCAAAAATCCCGGTTCACTCAAACCACCTGCTGAATCAACAGTTCGTCCGTAACCAAGTCCACGACCTATGTATCCACCGATGACCGCACCGGCGATCCCTATCAGCGTCGTGATAATCGCTCCGCCCGGGTCTTTCCCCGGCATAATGGCTTTCGCGATTAAGCCTGCGATCAACCCCATAACTATCCAAGCCAAAATTCCTAGCATTTCTCATTCTCCTTTCATCAATGATGTCTCCGCCTTGTTCTTGGCCACTGTATCTCGCTCCCAATCACATGAATTCATTGAACAGCGATAAGCATATACCCACGCTCAACGCACAGCAAATGCCACCTTTAGTTCTATAGGGACCCCCGAAGAGACAAAGGACAATAGCGAGGTAATCAACGCCTATCCATTGGCAAACCAAACAACGGGTTGAAGGACTTATAACCAAGTCAGGAGGTATCTCTGTAAATAGGGTGTAAAATTCGTTGACGGATTTGGTTTAGCGGCCGATAAACTCTTGTAGACATCTCCTATTGTCTGTCGAGTCAAAGCGCTGGACTTCGGAAAAAAGGTTACAGAATGATTTATAGAACACTTGGAAGCACGGGAGAAAAGGTCTCCGCCATCGGGGTTGGGGGCTGGCATCTCAGCCTCAAGCACGTTGACGAAAAACTCAGCCTGCGCATTGTCCGCACCGCAATTGATCGCGGCATCAACTTCATGGACAACAGTTGGGACTACGCTGACGGTGAGAGCGAACGGCGCATGGGTAAAGCACTCGGCGACGGCTACCGCGAGCGGGTTTTCCTGATGACCAAGATCGATGGGCGGACAAAGCAGGAGGCGGCGAAGCAATTGGATGAATCGCTCCGGCGGCTACAGGTTGATTGCATAGATCTCGTGCAGCATCACGAGGTCATTCGCTACGAAGACCCGCATCGAATCTTTGACGATGTGGGAGCTAACGCGGCGTTGCTGGAGGCGCGCGCAGCCGGGAAGCTTCGCTACATAGGCTTCACTGGACACAAAGACCCGGCCATACACTTGCACATGCTCGAAGTAGCGAAGGCAAACGGCTATCAGTTTGATACCGTTCAGATGCCTTTGAACGTCATGGATGCGCATTACCGCAGTTTTGAGAGGCTCGTGGTGCCGGAACTGGTAAGACAGAATATCGGCGTGCTTGGAATGAAGAGCATGGCAAACGGCATTCTGTTGAAGTCTCAAACGGTAACGCCGATAGAGTGCCTGCATTACGCACTGAATCTGCCCACGTCCGTCGTGATCACCGGCATTGACAGTATGGAAATCCTCGATCAGGTATTAGAAGCAGTGGGCACGTTCCGCCCACTCGGCAAACAGGAACTCGATGAGTTACTTGCGAAAACCGCTAAGGCCGCAGAGACCGGCCGCTACGAGCCGTTCAAGACAACGTCAATTTTTGATGGCACTGCGCAAAATCCGGAGTGGCTTGGCGAGGAACCGCCAGCAGTTCAACAGCTCATGCCAGCGTGAACTGTAGGATGTTGGTCTTGAGAAGGGAACACATCGCTCATGATGAAGTGTTGCTATCAAGCTCGGGCGAAATTGTCAAAGCGAAGAGAGTTTCATCACAAAAGCTAGTTAGGCCCTGGCTGAAAGAAAGGATTCGCAGGGCAGGCTGAAATCCTAAATTGGAATGCAGGGCCAGATTCTCTTTTGCCGCCTGCGGGCCCCACGAACGGTGAAGACATTACGACTTCCTTCAATTGCTCTTGCCTTTAGTTTGTTTGCAATGAATGTCACGAGCCACGGTGATAAGCCAATAGTTTGGGCAGATATCATCATCGTCAATGCAAATGTGCACACGATGGACGCACGCCAAGCGGCAGCGCAGGCGATTGCCATCCTGGGAAACCGAATCGTCGCGACGGGAACTGACAGGGAGATCAAGACTCTTGCTGGGCCAGATACGCTAACCATCGATGGCAAGCAACAGTTGGTGCTCCCAGGGTTCAACGACTCGCATGTGCATTTCCTTGGCGGCGGCTTCCAACTTTCCAGCGTCAATCTGCGCGACGCGAATACTCCGGAAGAATTTGCCGAGCGCATCGCACGGTTTGCGGCAAAAGTGCCCGTTGGACGTTGGATTACGGGAGGCGATTGGGACCACGAACGCTGGGCTGATGCCAAATTGCCAACCAGGGATTTGATCGATAAGGCCACACCCACTACACCCGTCTTCGTCAGTCGTCTTGATGGTCACATGGCTTTAGCGAACAGCCTGGCTCTGCGGCTGGCTGGCATCACACGCGATACGCTGGATCCGCCCGGTGGCTTGATTGTGCGGGATCCGAAAACCGGTGAGCCCACAGGGATTCTCAAGGACGCAGCGATGAACTTTGTCTGGAAAGTTGTTCCCGAGTCCAACTTTGAGGAGAAACTGGCGGCCGCGCGCGCCGCAACCGAGCACGCCACAACGCTCGGTGTCACGAGTGTGCAAGACATGTCAGCGGGAAATGATGTCGGCGTCTATCAAACCCTGCTCGATCGCGGAGAGCTGAAGACCCGCATCTACGCCGTTTCACCCTTGCCCGCGTGGGAGCGGCTGGCGCGCACGGGAGTCCGTGCACATTTCGGCAGTGAGATGTTGCGCGTTGGTGGGTTGAAGGGTTTTTCCGATGGCAGTCTTGGCTCAACAACCGCATTCTTCTATGAGCCATACAAAGATGCGCCGAATACCAGCGGTCTAGCCGGCAATGAAATGTTTCCGGAAGGGGCAATGCTCAATCGTGTGCGCGATGCGGATCGCGCTGGACTGCAGGTCATGATCCACGCTATTGGTGACCGGGCAAACGATCTGATACTGGCAATCTTTGAGCAAGTGACGCGCGAGAATGGTGCTCGCGACCGTCGCTTCCGCATTGAGCACGCGCAGCATCTGCGCCGGGAAGACATCCCGCGCTTCGGGCGCGCGAAAGTGATTGCATCGATGCAGCCATACCACGCGATTGACGACGGCCGCTGGGCGGAGAAGAGGATAGGCAAGGAACGGGCAAAAACAACTTATGCCTTTCGCTCGCTTCTGGATGCCGGTGCAACGTTGGCTTTTGGTACTGATTGGACTGTGGCGCCGCTTAATCCGGTGCTAAGCATCTACGCCGCGGTTACTCGTCGGACGCTCGATGGTAAAAACCCGGAAGGTTGGATCCCTGAACAAAGAATCTCTGTCGAAGAGTCGGTCCGCGCCTACACAGTTGGATCAGCCTACGCTGAGTTCCAGGAGAGCGTTAAAGGAACCATCACACCCGGCAAGCTGGCCGATTTGGTAATTCTGTCGAGCGATATCTTCAAGATCGATCCCAACGACATTGAAAAGGTCAGAGTTGTGATGACGATCATGGATGGACGAGTTGTGTATGACGCCAAGTAAGCGATCCACTAAAGCACACTAAACAACACAAAGCTTTTTTTCGTGAAGTTTCGTGTAACTTCGTGGATCGGTTTTGACTATTCAATGAAGCGAAAGCGCTAGACTCAATTAAGACACTACGCAAACACATTTTTAGTGGGCTTCCACCTGCCAGGCCGGTGGCATCAAAGGTAATAACGAATTACTCGTGTCTCCTACGGTCACTGAACAATTTGTAAGCTAAATAGATCATTAGTCCCACTACGGCTGCGATGGCCGAGTCGCGCGCTTCGGTGAGCGAACTGTTTGAAAGTAGCCAGAGGGAAAGCAAAACCGCAACCACGCTAATGAAGGTACCGCCAGGGACGGTAAAGAGCGCCGGAGGTGCGTTCTTCTTTCGTCGCAGCGTAGGAAGTGCGGCGCAAGTTGCCGCATAGGCAAGCAGTCGGGCAATCGTGCTCACCGTCAACGCGTAGATGAGCGTGCTGGAAAGTGTAAGCGCAAGCATTAACGCAGCAGTCGCGACGATTGCGACGTGCGGCGTGCGAAACCGCGGATGAACAGAGGCGAGAGCTTTGGGCAGTTCGTTGTGGACTGACATTGCAAAAGGAATACGCGGCGAAGACAAGATCGATACATTCAGATTGCCAATCACTGAGGTTATTGCGCCGGCCGCGATAATCGAGGCGCCGATGGGCCCCATAAATCTACTCGCCGCGTCTGCCAATGGCCGCTCCGTAGTGCCGAGCGTGGGCAGAGTGCCGATGGAAACTACCTGAATAAGGATATAGACGACTGCCACAATCGCGATCGCGACCATGATCGCGATCGGCATGTTCCGTCGCGGATTTACAATCTCACCGGCGGGCACGCCGGCATTTTCAAAGCCGGTAAACGCATAAATTAGAAGCAGCACTGCAGTCGAGAAATGTCCGTATGCAGGATAATCAGCGAGGGTGAAATTGGCAGGTGCTAGAAAAAAGAGGCCTACGCCTATGAACAGAACCAGGGGAAGGAGTTTGGCTATGGTAAAGAAATTACTTGTAACGGCTGCATCGCGAACTCCAATATAATTTATGGCGGTGAGTGACAGAGTGATGGTCGTGATCACAAATGCGCGCAGGTATCCTGAACCTGCCGCCGGCCAGAAGAAGCTTAAGTAGACAATCAGGAGATTACAGTTAGTGGCATAGGCACTGATGCGCGCGATCCAGTTCATCCATCCAACTTGAAAGCCGACGCACGGACCAAAGGCCTCGCGAGCGTAGCGATAAGGACCACCCGTATCGGTAAAACGGCTGCTAACTTCGGCAAAGCAGAGGATGATCAGCACTACGACAAACGCGCAAATCACAAATGCTATCAGGCTGTAGGCTCCGATGAGGCCGTATGCTTTCGCCGGCAACACAAATATTCCCGCGCCAATCATGCTGTTGATAACCACGCCGACGAGGTCCCATTGGCGAATTCCTCTAACGAGCCGTTCCTCTGACACTTTTTCCATGGCGTGCCTTATAATCTAATTGGTTTAAGGACACAACGGATTTGATTTCGCGAATTTGATTTCCTGAAACCCAAGGGCCAGCCGCTTCCAAATCAGCTTACTGCCATGAAACCAAAGACAAATATTGTTCTGGTCTGCGCCTATTTCCTTTCTCTTTCGATCCCGCTGACAAACGTCGCAAGCACGCAGCCACACCCCTACCAAGGCGCTTTGCAAACGCTGGTCGATACGGCAGCCAAAACAGCGCTCGAAAAGTTTGCCGATAAGAAGCTTAAAGAGGAGCAGCTTTCGATTACGCTAATCGATCTGCGCGAGCCACAACGTCCCCAGACCGCGAGTTTCCGGGGGAATGAGCGCATCTATCCTGCGAGCGTTGTGAAACTCTTCTATCTCGTTGCTGCACAGCGTTGGCTTGAAGACAAGAAGATCGAGGATACGCCGGAGCTAAGACGAGCGCTGAAGGACATGATCGTCGATTCTTCAAACGAGGCCACGCAATACATCGTCGATGTATTGACCCACACGACTGGAGGTTATGAGCTTTCATCGAAGGAGATGGAGGAATGGCAGCACCAACGTAATGCCGTCAACCGCTACTTTACCTCGTTGGGCTATACGAACATTAACGTCAATCAGAAAACGTTTTGCGAGGATGCTTACGGGCGCGAGCGCGCATCCCGGGGGCCGAATGGCGAGAATCGGAACAAGCTAACAACCGATGCGACAGCTCGTTTGCTTATGGAAATCGTCACCGGAAAAGCTGTGACGCCCCAACGAAGTGCACAGATGATGGAATTGCTGAAACGCGACTACGCGAGTAAGGCCACTGACGGAGACGATCAGGGACACGGTTTCACCGGCCTCGCGCTTGCAGGCACTGATGGCGCGCACCTGTGGTCAAAAGCCGGCTGGACGAGCACAACGCGCCACGATGCGGCCTACATCGAGATGCCTGACGGAGCAAAGTTTGTTCTGGTCACTTTCACGGTTGATCACGCGAACGAACGTGAGATTATTCCAACCGTGGCGCGGACTATGATTACTGGACTGAAGGACATGAA
>WNGE01012328.1_pt1 | contig 14603 bp, 9 predicted proteins | sample 5400651 | NCBI WGS metagenome assembly WNGE01 (sample SAMN13153370, study PRJNA577476) | soil metagenome | isolation source: 60 cm soil or saprolite under grassland replicate 2 | place: USA:California | collected 2016-06-15 | reverse complement strand
GCGCACAGCCGGAGCGAGGCGACCAAGAAGCCGGCCAGGGCCTGCTCGTGACGGGCGCGGAACCGCGCGATGGTCACGTGATCGGGGGTGTTGTTGCCGGCCAGCACCCGGAAGGCGAGGTCCTCGACGCAGCGCCGCTGGATCTGCCGCGAGGAGCGCACCCCGGTCGCGTAGGCATACAGCAGCACGCCCAGCAGCAGCTTGGGGTCGTAGGCCGCTCGGCCGTGCCCGTCGGCCCGGTAGACGGCAAGGAACGATCCCAGGTCGAGCTGGTCGACCACGTCGCGGACGAACCAGGCGAGGTGGTCGGCGGGCAGCCAATCCCGCATGTCCGGCGGGAGCAGGAACGCCTGGTCGCGACCGCTGGGCAGGAAGTTGTAGGCCATGGCGCATGCTACTGTTTCGCAGCGTTCGTTTCAAACGCGAACTATCTCTTAATTGTCAATGACAGACAGCAGCCTGGCGTGGTCGGTTGGCGGCCGCAGCCACAGCGACGCGCTGGCCGGTTGCATGGTCTGGTCGACCACGGCGAGCAGCTCGGCCGCCAGGGTGTCGAGGTCGACCTCCTGGCGCAGGCGGGCGCTGAACGCCGCGATCGTCCTGGAGGCGTCGTAGCGGCGCCGGTTGAAGCGCCGGTCGACCGCGGCCTGGATGCGGCGGCGGGCCGGCTGGAACACCGCGGCCACCACCAGGGTCGCCGCGGCCACGACCAGGCTGGACTGGCGGCGGCCGAGCAGCTGGCCGAGCCCGAGGACCACCGCGGCGTAGCCGCTGCCCAGCAGCACGGTCAGCAGCCCGTAGGCCAGCGTGCGGCTGACGATGCGGTCCAGGTCGTACAGCCGGTAGCGCAGGATCGCCGCGCCGGTGGCCAACGGCAGCAGCGCCACGCAGGTGCCGAGGGCGGCCACGGTCACGCCGGGCTTGGCCATCGCCCCGGCGGCCACCGCGACCAGCAGTGCCACCGCCGCCAGCGCCGCCCCCACCGCCAGCCAGCGCAGCTGCTGCCGTTCTACCCCGCGGGCGCGGCGGAAGCGCACCACCAGCGACCCGGCCGCCGCCACGAGCGTGGCAAGGACGATGACCGCGGTGACCGCGGCGACGGCGAGCAGCAGACCGGCCGGGACCGGGAGGGCGAGCGGGTTCCCGACCTCGGGGTGCTCCGGCAGCAGCGGTTGCGGGTCGACCGCGGACAACAACACGAGCAGCACGGGTGCGGCGGCCGCCACCCTGGCCCACCACCGCCAGCGCGGCGAGGGCAGCGACCCGGTGGGTGTGAGCAGCAGGACAAAGCTCACGCAGCCCACCCACAGGACCTGGATGCCGTTGGAGACCCCGGCCAGGTAGCTGGCGGCCGGCAGCGCCCCGGGCCGGGCCACCAGCCCATAGCCGACGTACCCGGAGACAACGCCGTTGACCACCACCAGCAGCCCCAGGCCGAGCAGCAGCCAGCCCACCGGGTGCGCCGGGCGGCGGCTGCCAACCAGCGCCCCCACCGTGGCCGCGCTCACCCCCGCCATCAGCAACGGGACCGTGGCAGCCTGCAGCAGCCATGCCGTCTCCGGCGAGCCGCCCTGGCGCTGCAACTGGTCCAGCCAGACGGCAACCGCCAGGCCGAGCATGGCCAGCGCCCACACCGCCCACGCCAACACGCCCGACCACCAGCGCGGCCGCGCCTGTTGGGCGACAGCGGTCACCGCCATGATCCTCGCTGCCCGCACCGCACCGGCACCGCCACCTCCCCTCGCTGCCCGCACCGCACCGGCACCGCCACCTCCCAGCGACGTAGGTCACGTGCCAGTGTCGCCTGCCTGCGTCCCGGCAACGTTACGGACCACGGACCTGCCAAGCGTCAGGCCTTTGTGAAACAGGCTGTTAAGCGACAAAGCCGGGCAAGCCGCTAGCCGGCCTCCCGCTCGCGGTCATCGCGGCTATGGGTCCGCTCACGGAACCGCTCGATGGTGGTCCGGGCTGCCTGCCACGCGCGCCGCTGGCGAAGATCCTCGGTCGGCTGCGGCCCCAGCAGCTCCTCAGCACGTCCGGCGCGGCGCTCGTGACGAGCCGACCGCCGCTCCTGCTTTGCATGGTCCCTGGTCGGCTTGATCTCGTGGTCCTCGACCGCCGCCGGAGCATCCGGGTCCTTCGACACCCTCTCCCGCTCCTTGGTCGGCTTGGCCTCGCGGTCATGGGCTGATGTGCCAGCGGGTTCCTTGCGCACCTCCTCTCGCTCGCTCTGCCCTTCATGCTTCGCCATCCCGGGCTTGTCGATGCCCCAGGCGCGCCGGTAGCCGTCCACCTGGCCAACCGCCGCGCGCCATGCCGCCTGCGCCTTACGCTCGGTCGGCATCGGCCCGAAAGCGGCGACCAGGTCGGCCGGTGGGTCAAGCTCGATCGCGCGGGCGTCCGCACGGCCTCGCCAGCCCAGCTCCCGCATGACCGCGCGTTGTTCGGTGACGAGGTCGGCGTGGGTCTCCAACCAGGCGGCGCGTTGCTGCTGATGCTGGCGGAGCTGGCGAGCCTGCTCGCCCGCCTGGTCTGCCAGTTTGATCGCGGTCGCAAGCTCCGGCCCGTCCGTTCCCGCCGCGCGGAGCTCGCGGACGTACTGTTCACGCTCTGCCTGCCGCTTGGCGGCACGCTCGGCCTCGTGGCGGCGGTCGCGTGGCGCCTTGCCGAGCGCGTCGTCCAGGCGGTCACGCTCGGCCCGAAGCTCCCTGGTGGGCATGGCCCGCAGGTTCACCAGGCGGCGCGCGTCGCTGGCCAACTGCTCGCCACGATCGCGGCCCATCGCCGCCGCCAGCCGCTCGTAGCCGTCAGGCGGCCGGCGGTTGTCGGGCACCTCCGACAGCTCCGGCGGGCGTTCCTCCGGGCCGGTCACGGTGTAGATGCGGGTCAGGTGCTTGGCGCGGCTGAGCACCACATACAGCCACTGCGCGTCCTCTCGGCCGGACACGAAGGGCAGCGAGGTCCACTTGGTCAGCCCCTGGGACTTGTGCCCGGTGGTCGCATAGGCCAGGTCCACCCGGCGCGGCGCCCCAGGTCGGCCCGTGCCGTCCAGGTAGCTTGCCGGCAAGGCCACGGTCATCCCTTCGGCGACGCCGCGGCCCTTGGCGTCGGCGTTGTCGCCGATCCGGATCGTCAACGACCGCGCCTCGCGGTCAATAGCGGCGACCGTGCCGCGCGTGCCGTTGGCGACCCCGAGCCGCTTGAGTGCGTTCTTGCCGCACACCACCCGATCGCCCACCGCGAAGCTGCGGTCCGCGACCTGGAGACGCTGCTCCGGGTCGAGTTCTCCGGCTTGGGTGCGGATCTGCTGGCAGGCGAGGTTGAACTGGCCGACGTCCTCGCGTCGGTGCGCCAGGATCACCACGTCTTGACCGTCCTGGAAGGCTTGCCGCCAGTCGCCCAGTAGACCCCGGGTCAGCTCGTCCTTGGTCTCGGCCAGGACCACCCGGTCATGCTCGCGGTACAGGCCAACGGCCTGCTCGACCTCGAACCGGCGCACCAGCTCAAGGGCCTGCTGCTCCCATTCGGCCTGCTGGCGGCGGTTACGGGTCAGCTCGCTGGCGCCAAGCCGAAGCCGCAGGCCCCGGAACCCTCCGCCAGCGTCGATGGAGGAGAGCTGCCGATCGTCGCCCACGAGGATCACCTTCGCGTCGGCCTGGCCTGCGTGCTCCAGCAGGCGGGCGAGCTTGCGCGTGCCGACCATGCCGGCCTCATCCACCAGCAGCACCGTGTTCGCGTCGAGCCGGTCGCGGTGCTGCTCAAGGTCGGCCAACAGCCGATCGACCGTGCGCGCATCCGCGAACCCCTCGCTGGCAAGCCCAGTCGCGGCAAGCCCGGTCGGTGCCGTACCGATCAGGCGGTGCCCTTGCAGGCCGTAGACATGCGGTGTCGCCCCAGCCACGAAGGTCTTGCCGTAGCCGGCCTTGCCCACCAGCAGCGACACCCCAGCGCCCGAGCGGGTCAGGTCGGCCAGCGCGTCGGCCTGGTCCTGCGCCATGCTCGGGAACGCTTCGAGTGTGGCGCGCAGGTGCTCCGGCGCCACTACCGCGCAGCCGGCGTCCGCTCGGGCGGTGGCGCCGTCCAGCATGCGCTGTTCCAGCGCCACGAGTTCGGGCGTGGAGTAGCGCACCTCGGCAAGCTGCTCATCGCGCGCCACCACCACCGCGCGCTCGGCAAGGAACCGATCGGCCAGCCCTTCAAGCTCCTCCAGCGTTGTTGTGGCCGAGGTGCCAACCGGCAGGCGCCGCGCGAGCTGGTCGACCACATCACGGCGCGCGAAGGTGGACGCCTGCGCTGTCAGGCCCTCCGGCCCGGCCAGCTCCCCAAGCAGCGCCGCCGCCTGGTCCTCGGTCAGCGCCTGGCCGGTGGCGCGGCCGAGGCGTTCGGCATAGGTCCGCTCGCCGATGCCGTGCTCGGCCAGCTCGGCGCGCCAGCGGTCGTAGATGACCTCTTCGGTCTCGGAGTGGTCCTTGGCGCGGCGTGTGGCCCGTGCCGCTTCCCGCGCGGTGCGCGTGTCGGTGGTGCCCCAGGCGTCACACTGCGCCCGGACCTGCGCGGCGCGCTTGGAGAACCCATCCCGCAGCGGCTTGTCATCCCATCCGGCGATCTCTAGTTGCTCATGGTCGGGCACCTGCACAAACGCAAGGCCCAGCCGGCGGGTCAGCTCCGCGCGCCAGAGCTGCTGGTAAACCCGTTCGGCGGTCATCAGGTGCGCCCACAGGCGCTTGGAGTCCAGCGCCGTGGCGCGGCCGTCCGGCCCCTCGGTGAGGTTTTGCACCAGCAGGTGCGTGTGGAGCTGCGGGTCGCCCTCCCGGCTGGTGCGATGGTCGTAGCCGATCGCCAGCAGCCCGCGGCCGTCCAGATGCTCCGTGCCGCCGTGGCCGCGTCGCACGCCCACCGCGTGCTGCTCCAGCCACCCGAGCGCGCCGTTGATCGCCTCCTGCCGTGCCGCGACGTACTTGCGCCGGGTGGCCTCGTCGGCGCCCGCGTAGAACAGGCTGCCGGACTTCACGTCCGAAAAGCACAGATCAAAGCAGGCGTCCCGGTCGTCCACCCGGCGTCCTGCATGCTTTGCCGCCTCCCCGTAGGCGTCGCCGTAGATGTCCTGCGGGTCCGTCTTGAGGACGTGGCGGGCGACACGTTCGATCGTCTCGGCCTTGACCTCTCGGCGGCCCAGGACCGCGCGCACCTCGCCGGCGAGCGCCTGGCTGCTCGCCAGCGCCTCCACCGGGATGCTTCGCTCATCCGCGAGTGCTCGCAGCCGCTCGGCCAACGGTCCGGTCGGGAGCTTGGACCGAGGGTCAGCAACCCACTTGGGCTGTGCGACCTGTTCACTCGTAATCGGGTCTTTGCCCTCGAACATCGCGCGGCACTGCTGATCCTGAGCGATGCCGGCCAGGCCCAAGGCAGCGGCCCGGGCGCCGTACCACTGGCCCGGTGACTCCCCGTGGCCTGACAGGTACTCGCATCTGGACTCGGCGATCTGCCTGATCCAGTAGTCCTCCTGGCCTGCCTTCAGCCCGGCCGCCGCCAGTACCAACTCGCACCCTCCCCCAAGCCTGCCGGCCCCATGCCGCACCCTTTGGTGCAGCCGTATTGTGCTTTGAGGTCCGGTGATCAGAGAGTACGCGGTGCCGCAATGAAAACGGCTGAGAGTGCCGCTTTGAGGTCCGGTGATCAGAGAGTACGCGGTGCCGCAATGAAAACGGCTGAGAGTGCCGAGTTAGAGTCGGCGATGGGTTGAGCTTGAACGAGACAACGGGACGGAAAGTCCTGGTAGCAGCGCAGATGGATCGTGGGATGTCCGTCGAAGAACCGACAGGGGTTTTTGAATCTCAACCAGTCCTCAGCGGCTCCGGTTCTTCAGAGGAATAGGAGTCCCATTTTCAACTCCGCCGGACCATCCGCATGGCGCTCACCGGTCATGCCGTGGGCCCGTTCTCCTCGATACCCGATCGGCCACCGCGGCCGAGCACACCGCGGCCGTCCTGCTTGCTGGCAGCCGAATCGCGCCCGCCTTCTGAGCGGCAACCACGCCGAGCAGGGACTGCGGACAGCGCTCGCAACCGCGGCCACCCTGGAGTAGGGCAACAGAGAGCGGTCGTGGCAGCAAATTCGCCATTTGCTGCCACGTCACGTCAAGGCAGATGCTGTACGGGTCAGGCGGTCCAGATGATGCGGAGGCGCATGACGGACCAAACTGGCATCGAGTGGCCGACATGCGACGAAGACGGCTGCATCGGCATCCGCCTCGACCCAACTCCCAAGTGCCTGGCCCACGCTGGCGATGAGCAGCGGAACACGACGCTCGAGCACCTCGGCGAGACCGGTGTGATCGACGCGCGTGGCGTGCCGATCACCCAGGCTCTCCTTGAGCAGATCCTTGCTGCAGCACCGCGCGACGCGGAAGACCGCCCGACCTTCCAGGACGTCGCCGCGTTCGACAAGGCGACCTTCCAGGGCGACGCCTGGTTTGCTGGGGCGACCTTCCAAGGCGACATCATGTTTGCTGGGGCGACCTTCCAGGGCTCCGCCGGGTTCTACGAGGCGACCTTCCAGGACGACGCCGGGTTCGACAAGGCGACCTTCCAGGGCTCCGCCAGGTTCGACAAGGCGACCTTCCAGGGCTCCGCTGGGTTCGACGAGGCGACCTTCCAGGACTTCGCCGAGTTCGACAAGGCGACCTTCCAGGGCACCGCCCTGTTTCGCAGGGCGACCTTCCAGGAACCCACTGGGTTCCGCGGGGTGACCTTCCAGGACTTCGCCGGGTTCGACAAGGCGACCTTCCGGAGCATCGCCCTGTTCGACGAGGCGACCTTCCAGGACGCCGCCGAGTTCCGCGGGGTGACCTTCCAGAGCTCCGCCGGGTTCGACAAGGCGACCTTCCAGGGCACCGCCCTGTTTCGCGGTGCGACCTTCCAGGGCACCGCCCTGTTTCGCGGTGCGACCTTCCAGGGCACCGCCGGGTTCGACAAGGCGACCTTCCAGGGCACCGCCCTGTTTCGCGGTGCGACCTTCCAGGACACCGCCGGGTTCGACCGGGCGACCTTCCGGCGCGACGCCGGGTTCCGCGACGCGAGGTTTGAGCAGGCACGCCAACTTGGCCCACTACTGGTCTACGGCGTGCTTCGCCTGGATGCGGCGCACTTCGCGGAGCTAATCCAGATCGAGGCGAGCACCCGCGGACTCAGCTGCCAGCGGACCCGCTTTCCCACCGGCGTTCAGTTCCGACTACGCGGCGCCCAGATTGTCGTGGACGATGCGGACCTCTCCGGCCCGTCCATCTTGGTGGGCATCGCCGCGCTCTCCGATGCCCGGTTGGCCAAGCGCGAGCAGCGGCTCGTCCAGGCCGTGCGGCGGCTGGCCCCACGGGCCGCAGTGGAGCTGTCGGCACGGCCCCGGCTGCTGTCAGTCCAGGGCGCGAACGTGGCTGGGCTGACGGTCTCCAACGTGGACCTGGCGGAGTGCCGGTTTGCCGGCGCGCACAATCTTGACCGCCTCCGGCTGGAGACCGAGGTCAATTTTTCGGCAGCGCCGGTGCGTCTGCCGTGGGATTGGCGCCAGGTGATCGCCGAGGAGCGCGCCTGGCGCGCCGCCCGATCCGAGCGGTGGGCTACCCCCCAGTGGTGGCCGGCCTGGCTCCATCAGCCCTACGGCAAGGAGTGGCCAGGGGTGCTGCCGGCCGGGCAGATCGCCGGGTTGTACCGGGCGCTGCGCAAGGGCCGCGAGGACGCCAAGGACGAGCCGGGCGCGGCCGATTCTTACTACGGCGAGATGGAGATGCGCCGCCACGCCGGCCGCCCCACCGACACCAGCACCGACAACCCCACCGGCGAGGCGTCTCGCGGGCAGGTCGAACGCGCCATCCTGACCGTCTACTGGCTGGTCTCCGGTTACGGCCTGCGGGCCTGGCGGGCGCTGGCCTGGCTTGTCGCGGTGATCGCCGGGTTTGCGGTCGTCTTCCACCTGGCCGGCTTCGCCCGCCCGCCGCAGCCGGTCTCGTACTGGACCAGCCTGCTGTATGCGTTTCGCGCCACCCTGTCGCTGACCGACAGCGAGGTGCAGCTGACCGCATGGGGCAAGCTGCTGCAGGGCCTGCTCCGCCTCACGGGGCCCGTGCTGCTCGCCCTGACGCTGCTGGCGATCCGCGCCCGCACCAAACGCTGAGCATGTCCTGCCGACTCGCGTTGTGGCGGCAAAGCGCCGATTTGCTGCCACAACCCGCCTCGGCCGTCGCCGCGACCAGGGCTGTCTCAGGCGCGTGCGAGCCTCGAAGCGCCCGCATTTGCTGCCACGACCACGCGGAGACGCTATGGCTGGCGTCATCTCGCTGTCATCGGTCCCCGCCATGCCGCGGCGAGCTGGGCACCGCTGTCACTGCGTTCCTCGACCACATCGACGCAGAGACCGGTTGAGGTTCCACAACATCGGCGAACTGCGGATATACGAGGCGCTGGTCCGCGCCCAGCAGCGCCGTCCCCAAGAAGCCACGGTCGGGATCTTGCCCGGCGCGGAGTTTCGCACCACCCAGCGCACCTTCTGGTCCGACTTCGTCATCACCCACCGCGGTCGCGTCGGCGTGATCGAGGTGGACGGCCCGCCACCGCGGCCGCGCCGCCGCCGACCAGTCCCGGGACCGACAACTCCAAGACGCCGGCGTCACCGTCATCGACGGATCATGGTTGAAGACCTGAACCAACCAGCGGAGCTTGACGCCATTGTCGAACGCTTCCTCGCGCGGCTCCTCACGCGATAGACGCAGCCCAGTCATGGGCTGCCCCGTCAAAGGCAGCGTAGCCCAGCGAACTACGCTTCGATGCGGTTCAGCCGGCTGAATCCAGCGCCGCCAGGGTTAGATGCCACGGGAATTGCTCGCGTCGACCCTCACGAGGACGATGCAGGGGCAGCACATCGGGGCCGAAGAGCACCCGGACCCCGGAGTCGCGTAGCCGCTTGATGCTCTCCGCCAGCGCGGGATGCTTGCCCTGCGCGGCGTTCAGGTACGGCAGGACCACAACCGGCAACTCCATGCCGATCGCCTCGCAAAGGAGCCCGAGCGCGAGCGTGTCGGAGATGCCGGCCGCCCACTTGTTGATCGTGTTCGAGGTGGCCGGGGCGACGACGATGGCGTCCGGGGGCGGCAACAGGTCTGGTTCACCCGGCAGCTTGTAGTCGTAGCGCACCGGGTGGCCGGTCCGCTCGGAGAGGCCCGGCGCGTCGATCCACTGGAAGGCGCGGGGCGTTGCGACCACACAGGTGTCCCATCCCGCCTTCTGCGCCAAGTCGACCAGGACATGAACATCACGGGCGGGGGGCGCGGCGCAGACGACAAGGTAGAGCACACCACGGGCTGTTGACTGGTCTGACAGGGGCATCTGCGCAGCTCCGAGAGATGGAGACGGCCGGCAAGGGCTATGGGTAGCCTCATCCTATGGCCTTGTTCAGCCTGGCGCCCTTCCTGTCCCTGCTTCGCCTACCAGGCATACCTCGGCTTGTCGCGTCCTCCCTAATCGGCCGCGTGCCGGCCAGCATGGGGCCGCTTTCGGTGGTGCTCCTCGTCGAGTCGGTGACCGGTTCCTACGTGCACGCCGGTTCGGCCGCGGGGGTGTTTGCGATCACCACCGCCCTGGCGTCGCCGCTGCTGGGTCGCCTGATCGACCGCATCGGCCAAACCTGGGTGTTGATCTCGTGTGGGAGCGTCTTCGCCGCGGCGTTCGCAACGCTTGCGCTGACGGCTAAGCATGGGGTGGACATGATGCTTGTGCTCGGCTGTGTCGCCGTGGCTGGGCTGGCCAACCCGCCGCTTGCGCCAGCCATGCGGACGCTGTGGTCAGACAAGCTCAATGGTCGGACCTTGCAGACGGCGTACGTGCTGGAGTCCACGACGCAGGAGGTCATCTTCATCAGCGGGCCGCTGTTGGTGGCGCTCCTGGTCACGACCATCTCGCCGGCAGCCGCCGTCCTTGCCGCGGCCGGGCTGGCCTTCGTGGGCACCGTGAGCTTCGCGACGTCGCCGTCCTCGCGGGCGTGGCGCGGGCAGCCGCGCGCGCGGGACTGGGCCGGACCGTTGCGAGATCGGGGGATTCGTACGCTTGTGGCGGTCATGGTGCTGCTCGCCGTCGCGTTCGGGCTCCTGCAGGTGGCGGTCGCCGCGTTCGCTGCTATCAATGGCGCACCCGGCGCCGCCGGCGTCCTGCTCGCGACCTGGACCTCTGGCAGCTTGGTCGGCGGATTGGTCGCTGGCGGTCGGCGGTGGGCTGCTCCAGTGGAGCGCCGTTATGTCGGGCTTCTATTGCTGCTCGCCGGCGCCTTCGCCCTGCTGCTTCTTCCCGGAACGAACCTGCAGATGGGCACACTCATCGTGCTCGCCGGCCTGCCCATCGCGCCTTGGCTCTCCTGTACCTACCTGCTGGTCGACCGGCTCACGCCGGTCGGCACGGTGACCGAGGCGTTCACCTGGGTGCTGACTGGCTTCCTGAGCGGCCAATCAGTCGGGGCGAGTTTTGCGGGCATACTGGTCGACGCACGCGGTCCGCGAATGGCCCTGCTCGCCGCGACCGCCAGCTTGGCTCTCGCGGCAGCCGTTGCGGTTATGCGCTGGACAACGTTCGCGCGCCCAGAGGCTGGCCTCGAACACGAATGCGGTTGAGGCGAGCGTGATAGAGGGCGTCTCGCTCGGAAGCCGCCAAGGTACGATCACGCTCGTTGCAATAAGCGAGAGGAGCGTTCCGCGTGGCACAGGTCGATCCCGCTGATCCACGGCCCGCCTTCCGGCAGATCGCCGATCAGCTACGCGACCGCATCCTTAGCGGAGAGCTGCGACCCGGTGAGTTGCTGCCGTCGGAAACCGGGTTGCTCAAGGAGTTCGGCGCCTCGCGGTCGACCGTTCGTCACTCGATCGAGGTCCTCAAGAACGAAGGCCTCATCGAAACCCGTCAAGGTCGCGGGGCCTTCGTGCGCACGTCCCATCCCCGCCTACGCCGGCTCGCGCCCGACCGCTTCGCGCGTCGACACCGGCAAGTTGGCAAGACGCCCTTCATTGTCGATGTGGGGGCGGATCGAGCCGCACGGCTTGAGGTCCAACAGTTCGCGCCGATGACGGCTTCAGCGGAAGTCGCTGCCCGACTTGGCCTCCCCGAGGGTGTGCAGGTCCTCGCGCGCCACTTCCGCTTCCATGTCGACGACCGGCCGGTGCAGCTCTCGATCTCGTACCTGCCCTACAGCCTTGTTCAGGGAAGTCCCGTCGAGGACCCAAGTCGGGAACCGTGGCCTGGGGGCACCATCGCGCAACTTGAGACGGTCGGGATTCGGGTGACGACGATTCTGGAGGAGGTGAGCGCCCGGCCTCCCCTGCCCGCGGAGGCTCAAGACCTCGAGCTGAAGATGGGTACGCCCGTCCTTCTGCTCGCCCGCACCATGTTCGCTGGTGACACGCCGGTCATTGTCAGCGACTTGGTGATAGCCGCCGACCAGTACATCCTGTCGTATCGCTTCCCCGTGGACTGACCCGACCCAGTCAGGACACCACCCCCATGCGCGCAGCGAGGGGGCGAAGTCCGGGCGTGGCGGCCCGACGCTCACGCTTAAGCAGGTCACGAAGCATCTCGGGGACGATCACATGGTATTTGACCTCTTCGGGAGCTACCCGCTCGGCCTCCAGCAACGTGAGCACCGTCGCGGCATCGTTGCGTTGCTGGGCATAGCCCCGCGCAAGGTCGATCGTGTGGTAGACGCGCCGCTCGACCAACTCCGGCGAGAGCCGAGACGGGTCGACGCTCGGTGCCCTGCGCAGTCCGGCGGCGGGATCGCCAAGCTCGACGTCAACCGACACGGCATGGATTGCCACGTTGGTCGGCCCAAAGACCGTCCAGAAATCGTTCCTGTCCTGGTCCAACCGGCGCGCCGTGGCCGCTGCTTCCCTGATGAAGTCCTCGGCGCCCGCCCGGTCGTTCTTACGGGCAGCGATGATGGCCCTCGTCAACAGCAACGCACCCCAGACCGAGAGGTACTCGGGCGAGGGGTTGCCGAGCCCTGGCTCGAGTGCTGTTAGCGCAGCCGTCGATACGCTCTCCGCCTCGTCGAGCCGTCCGGCCGACATGAACACTTGGCCCACAGCGCGAGCGCTGACGGCCATGAGGAGCGGCGCCTCGGTCCGCTCGGCCGCCAAGACGCCACGATCGGCCGCGATCCACGCCAGTTCGTTCTCGCCGAACTTCTTCAGCACCATCGCCGTGACGTGGTAGGTCTCGGTCAGTACGGCGAAGGCCGCCAGAGAATCGGCTCCCTGAAGCTCCCTCGTAGCACGCTCGGTGTCCACCAGGAGCCGAGGGAGCACGGCGCCCAGCTCCGAGTAGCGGGCAGCTTGGCGGAGCTGCCAGGCTCGCTGGAGGTCACGCCGCAAGCTCGCGAGGTGAGGTAGGGCAGCGTCCTTGCCGTGGCCGGGGTCGAGGACCGCCGGGATCACGTCATAGCGCGTGAGCGCCTCACGGATGGCCCGAACGGCCTCGTTCTCGCGGCTGCCGTTCGGCGCCAACGAGTATGGTTGCCCCGTTAGGTCGGTCACGCTGACCTTGAGAACGTGGGCGATGTCGATGAGCACCGACAGGCGGTCGATCGGGCGGATGCCACGCTCGACCTGCGATAACCAGCTCTCAGACCGCCCGATCAGCCCAGCCACCACGAGCTGCGTCAGGCCGCGCCGTCGGCGGTAAATGGCGATGCGCTCGCCAATAGGCATGTCTGGTCTCATGGCCGGTCGATCCTCTCGCCGATTCCTTTGGACTCGGCTTGTGAGTGGAGCTTACGGGACGCTCGTCACACTAACCCGGATTTTTGTCCTACCGCACACCCGTCCGGTTAGTTCGGCTAATCCTCGCCTACAGTGCTGCTCATGAGAGGTGATCCATCCAAGGACCGACCGCGTGAGGCGCCATCGACGTCGAAGAGGCCCGCTAGCAGCCAGCTCGTGCGGCTCGGAAGTCCCCTTGACGCGGCATCCGCTAACTGCCAAGGTGGCTCATGGCAATATGTCACATAAGTTGAGTGAGGTTTCGCTGACCCTGAACGACCTTCCTCCCACCATCAGCGTGGAGCATGCCGCGGAGCTGCTCGGTGTGAGCCGCTCGGCGGCCTACCGGGCGGCGAGGGCAGGGCAACTGGTGACCTTCCGAGTAGGCCGCAGGCTGCTCGTCCCGACCGCCCCTCTGCTGCGGATACTGGGGCGATGAGAGGCAGCGTCTACAAGCGTGGGTCCACCTGGACCTGGCATGTCGACATTGGCGTCGACCCGGTCACCGGCAAGCGCAAGCAGCAGACCAAGGGCGGGTTCAAGACCAAGCGGGAGTGCCAGGCGGCCCTCAGCGACGTGCTGGCTGCCCTGCGGACGGGCACGCTTGTCAAGCCGTCCAAGCGCACCCTCAAGAGCTTCCTAGTGAGCGAGTGGTTGCCGGCCCTGCGCAACCTCCGGCCGTCGACCTTCTCGAACTACCGCACCCACATCCGCACCTGCGTGCTTCCGGTGCTTGGCCCGATCCCGCTCCAGCAGCTGTCCCCCGCCCACCTCAACGCCTTGTACCAGGCACTCCTCAGCGAGGGCCGGCTACGAGACGGCCATGGAATGGCGCCGAAGACCGTCCAGAATGTCCACGCCATCCTCCATCGCGCCCTCAGGGACGCTATGCGCTGGGGGTATGTGGCTCGCAACGTCGCCGATGCCGTCGACCCGCCAAGAGGGCTGCCAACCGAACGGCAGGTGTGGACGCCCGAGCAGCTCCGCGCGTTCCTCACCCATGTCCGCGACGACCGCCTCTACGCCGCCTGGCTGCTCGTGGCGACCACCGGGCTACGCCGCGCCGAACTCGCGGGGCTGCGTTGGGTTGACGTTGATCTTGCCGCTGGTCGGGTCTCGCCCCGTCGCCCGCGGGTCGTGGTCGACTACGCCGTCGTCGAGTCCGACGCCAAGACACCCAAGGGCCGGCGCTCGCTGGCGCTCGACCCGGCGACCCTCGCCGCGCTCAAGGCGCACCAAGCCCGCCAAGCCGAGGAGCAGGCAATCGTCGGCACCGGTTACCAGGACTCCGGGCTGGTGTTCACCATGCCGGACGGATCGCCGATCCATCCGCAGCGGATCTCCGCCTGGTTCATGCAGCACACCCGCGCGGCCGGGCTGCCGAGGATCCGCCTGCACGATGTTCGTCACAGCTACGCCAGCGCGGCACTGGCAGCCGGCGTCCCGCCCAAGGTGATCAGCCAACGCCTTGGGCACGCCACCATCGCGATCACGATGGACACCTACAGCCACGTCATCCCAGGCCTTGACGAGCAGGCCGCCGACACCGTCGCCCGCCTGATCCTGGGGGATAGCGAGCCAACCGCCGACCCGTCCGCTAACAAACCGCTAACAACCGGCCCGCTGGCCGACTGACATGGTAAAGGAGGTGAAGCGCAAAAGTCCTGCTCAGTGGTGGTGTCGGAGGGGGGACTTGAACCCCCACGTCCTTGCGGACACTAGGCCCTCAACCTAGCGCGTCTGCCTATTCCGCCACTCCGACGTGAGCGCCATCACTGGGCGCTGCGGGATTGTAGCAGAGGCCGGAGGGGGTACT
>WNGE01005302.1_pt1 | contig 14603 bp, 14 predicted proteins | sample 5400651 | NCBI WGS metagenome assembly WNGE01 (sample SAMN13153370, study PRJNA577476) | soil metagenome | isolation source: 60 cm soil or saprolite under grassland replicate 2 | place: USA:California | collected 2016-06-15 | reverse complement strand
AATTTAAAACTTCTTTGAATCTAAAATTTAGTGCTTAAGTAAAAGATGATGGTAGGCCAATCGTAATCTGCATGCAAGTGCTGGTTACAAGCCGCTTTTTGCTGCTGCAGTTAAATGCTGTGGTAGTGAGCGATAAAGGAAAAGGTATCAGTTAAACGGTATCAGTTAAAAGGTGTCAGGTAGTGTTAAGAAGGTGAACGCAAGTTAACCATCAATTTACGCTTCGAAAGGATCAGACGATGTCAAAACCAGGGTATAGTAGGGTCTTTGAGATTAGCAGTAAGGTTACCCGTTTACTATTGCTGCGGCATCCGCAGTATCGCGATGGCGCGAGCTTAACATTGGCTTTTACTTGGAACAGGAGAACCTGTCGCAAGGATGCAAAGAGAAAATATCAAGTTTAGGACAACAAGATAGAAAGTATCGAAGCCTTACACGGGGACGTAAAATCCCTTAGTAGTAACGAAGCTCTTTTAATGAGAGTGGAGCGAAGGGGATATATTATTTGGCTTATGAATTCAGCGAGAAACTGTAAGCAATTACAGGAGGTATCAAGAATGCGAAGCAACACTTAGGTCAAGGAAGGGCTCAAGTAGTATTAAATAATAGGAGCCGTTTGAGCTCTACATCAGGTACGGTTCTATGAGACACTCGGGATGAAATTCCACAGGTCTACTCGACAAGTTTTTGGTCGCTGCAATTCTTATCTAGGCTAGAGCAAGGTTCGAACGGAGCATTAACTGGTCAATGAACAATGTTAATAATCAAATCAAAAGGTTTCAAACAATGAAATACTTCCTTCTTATAATTGTAGTAGTTATTGTGCCCTTTGTCATTAACGCCCAAACGCAGGTTGGAATTAAATTCGAGAACAACTTAACGTGGGATGAGGTCCTAGCCAAGGCAAGAGCCACTGGCAAGCACATATTTATTGACGCATATGCTAGCTGGTGCGGGCCCTGTAAAAGGATGGATAAAGAGGTGTACACCAATGACAGTGTTGGTCGGGTTTTCAACGATAAGTATGTCTGCGTAGAGGTTCAATTGGACACTTCAATAAATGATCTTCCTGAGGTAAAAAAATGGTACGCTCAAGCCAATGCGTTTAAAGAACAATATCAAATTTTTGAATATCCAAGTTTTTTATTTTTCAATGCAGGCGGCATGCTAATTTATAGAGAACTGGGATTTAAAAAACCAGACGCGTTCTTGAAACTGAGTGAAGAAGCATTGAAGCCCGAAAATGACTCATTAAGTAACCAGCTACAAAAGTATAAATCGGGAATACCAACAACCCCCTCGGCTCTCTTTTTTTTGGCAAAATATGCCCAGAAGCTTGGCAATCTTCAGCTAAGTAAACAAATAGCGTCAAGCTATATAAGATCGGTGGTTGATACTGAATTATTGGATATAGACAAAATATATTTTGTCCTTGATTATGCTGACGATAAAAATCTTGCCGATTCGCTTGCTGACCGATACAAATGTTCTATCTTAGAACAACAAGATGATCTTCACGCCCTCTCGAAATCTAATCTACTTTTTTTAAGTAGGTTTCCTTACATACTGAACTCAAAAGACAAGATATTTAATTTTTTATATAGATATCCAGAAAAAATAGATTCAGTTATTGATGTTAAAAACTTTGCGTCACGAACGATGGAGGATGTGATTCAAAAAGAGGAAATGGATAACAAACTTTTAATTAATGAAGTACCTATTTATAAAAATCCAGATTGGAAGAAAATAGGCACAATAATAAATAAGAAATATCCAAAGCTTGATAGTAAATTAATCGTACTTAACTATAAAATAAAGTATTACAACAAGCTGCATGATTGGCCAAATTATTGCCAGGCATTAATTCAGAGAGTGGACGATTATGGTGCCTTTGGTCCAATTTCGGTTACCGATTTTAATTTAAATAATCACGCCTGGGATTTGTTTGAGCACGCAACTAAAAAGCAAGAATTAGAGAAAGCACTGACTTGGAGCGACAGCGCGGTTAATCTCTGCAAAAATTCTAATAAACCAAACTGGATAGACACGAAAGCGAACATTCTCTATAAGTTGGGGAGAATTCAAGATGCCATAAATTTAGAAACTCAGGCTATTTCTCTTGATCCAAAGTCCAATGATTTTCAGGAAAATCTGAAAAAGATGAAACTAGGTCTTCCGACCTGGAGCGAATGATTTTATTCATATAACAACGAATCTGTTCAATAAAATGAAATTTCTTTTTTCGTGCTATTTTCTTTTGCTAACAAATACCCTCCTCTCTCAGGAAACAATAAGTCTTGACAGTCTTACAGACAACCGATACCAATACTCCTGTGATGTAAGTAGTGACGGAAAATTTATTTGGATAAGCGAAAAAATCGGCGCAAGTGTTAACTGTTCGATTTTAAAATCCACAAATAACACATGGAAAAAAAAATACAATAACGCGTCTGAGTTTATTTTTAGCGATGATGGGAAATGGATTTTTTTTAAAAAAGAAAATGACACTCTTTCGATATTGAAGTTGGGATCCGATGAGTGCCGCGATATTGCATTAGTTTCTTCTTTTAAAATAAGGCAAGACGGTAGAAAAATTTGGCTCGCCTATAAAACGATTTCAGGGAGTGTTGTAGTACAAGACATACTTGCGTCTATTAAACATCGATACGATTCTGCGGCAGACTATTTCTTTTATCCGACTGCCAATTTTTTTCTAGTGCAAACTAAGACTGTGGACGCTGATACAAGTGTCTATTCCGTAAATCTACTCAACTTGGGAATGAACAGATCATCTCGAATATGGACTAAAAGTGTCAATTCCCATGCAGCCGACATATTTTCAAAATTTTCGTTTTCCCCAAAGGCAGCGGAAACAGCTTTTTTAGCCATTTTTGTTGATAAGATTAATAACAATTACTCCTCCTCCTTGTGGTACTACGATTCTACATTAACCGTTGCTGTGGAATTGATAAATGATAAAGATATGGACCTTGATAGCGATTTAACAATCGGAAATGTGACCCCCAGGTTCAGTAACGACAACGATTTGATCTTTCTTCGTCTACAAAAAAAGCTCGGGTGGAGCAAGCCTGAAGATGCAAAATTGCAAATCTGGAGTTCTTCGGATTCAAGATTACCGTCTATGTCCCCGGATTTTTTTTCAACCCTTAATTATTCCTTCGCCTTTAACCCGAAAACAAAAAAGATGATCCAAATCTCTCACTCAGATGAAATTGTGCGTTTTCCGGATAAGGACATGAGCACGGTTCTAATTGAGAAATGTAAGGCTGATCCCAACGAATCAAATTGGAATTCTAAAGCGGAATCCTCCTATTACCTTATGTCGTGTCTTGACGGTTCAAGGAAGCTGATTAAAGACCATTTAAAATGTGAAGCAGAGTCTATTGGAATATCTCCTGAAGCAAAGTGGCTCATCTTTTATGACTCAAGCCGTCACGACTACTTCAGTTACGAAATTAAAACAGCGATTGTTCGAAATATTACAAAGGATGTTGGAGTATCTTGGATAAACGAGGATTCTGATATCCCAAATCTCACACTCACTTGGAATCCCGTCGGGAGCATGTGGACTAAAAACGATGAGAAAGTTTTTATTACCGATGACTATGATATATGGCTGGTGGATCCCTCTTGCAGAACAACACCTATTAATATTACAAATGGATACGGCAGACGAAACCACATTAAGTTCAAAATCGTTTATGATGAGGCAAGGTTTGATGTTTCCAAGTACAAAGAGCCAATAATATTTAGCGCTTTTAATAAAGTAACGAAAGAAAACGGATTTTTTGAGGTTAGTTTTGGAAGCAGGAGGGATCCAATTCCACTAACAATGGGACCGTTTGTGTACTACTGGACCACAAGCCAAACAAGTTGTTTGAAACCCAAAAAAGCACGGTTTGCTCAAACATATATCGTTCAACGGATGAGCTCATTGGAACGACCGAATTTGTACCTTACCAGAGATTTTACAAATTACAAGCTATTGACAGATTTTTGTCCCGATAGTTCCTATGGAGAGATGAACACCGAATTGATAACATGGAAGACCCTCGATGGTTCCTATTCGCAAGGTGTTTTATATAAACCCAGTGGATTCGACTCAACAAGGAAATATCCATTAATCTTTCATTTTTATGAGCGAATGTCGGACTATTTAAACGAATATTTGAGTCCGTCCCTCTGTGACGGCCCGTTGAACATGCCCCTATTTGTAAACAGGGGATATCTAGTGTTTACACCTGACATCCATTACACCGTTGGGGAGCCGGGGACCAGTGTCGTAAATTCGGTACTTTCTGCTGTCGATTATTTTAAGTCCTTTAATTGGATTGACTCTACTCGAATAGGGATTCAGGGGCATAGTTGGGGAGGGTACGAAGTTAACTATTTGCTCACACAAACACATGTTTTTGCGGCTGCTGCGGAAGCAGCTGGTCCCTCAGACTTCATTAGCGATTATGACTTAATGAGTCATCATGGAAAAAGTAGGACATGGCTTTATGAGTTAAATCAATCCAGGCTTGGAAGATCTTTGTGGCAACGGCCTGATTTATATATTAAAAATTCCCCAATTTTTGGTGCCGGGAAAGTACAAACCCCGCTGCTAATAATGCATAATGAAAAAGACGACCAAGTTCCTTGGTCGCAAGGGTTAGAGTGGTTTATGGCCCTTAGGCGCCTGGGCAAACAAGTGTGGATGCTAAACTACAAAGCTGCTGGGCATTCGCTTTACCAGCCGGAGGACGAATTGGATTACACTTCACGGTTGTTTCAGTTCTTTGATTATTACTTAAAAGGGGGGGCGGAACCTACTTGGATGAGCAAGGAAGAGGCGTCGAAATGAAAGAGGCAACCGCTTCTCACCGACAGTTTTTAAGGGGGCTTAATTCTAAGCCCCCTTTAGTTTACGTCTGTCTATTGCGCAACTGATTTAATATCCGTAATCTTTGTTGTGCATAGAAGCGGTGAAACATCAGAACAGTACAGGGTAGTAGTACCTCCATGAGCGTAATCCTTTGTTGCAGAACAATTACTTCCATCGGGGTTTGCGGAACAGTAAAATTGTCCGGTTCCAAATTTCTGTACTTTAAGAGCTAATGCACCGCTAACAGTAGCAACAACTGCCAATGCAGTTAATGCGAGCTTTAAATTTTTCATAAAACCATTTTTGATGTTAAGAAATAATGCGCCTACTCTTTTCTAATGGTTTTCGGCATGCCCATATTCCATATGTTCCTCCAATGGAGTTATCCCATTGTTAAGAAGAATCATAAGGAAGATTTCAAATGAGCCGTTTCAGAGTGGATCCATCTCGATTTATATGGGTTCATTGAAAACTATTGATATGTGAGAAAGAAAAAGGCAAATCTTCTGTTCTTATTCTCTCACCACTTTTTCGAGCTGATTAATGCTTATTTTGCCCATGTATGCAGACTTCAATTTTTTATCTTTTCCAAAAACTGCAATGAATGGTACATTAAAAGCCTTAAAATTATATTTAAAGTAATTATTGAAGTCAACCCCTGTAACAACATTTGAATAAGAATCTAGCTTAAATTCATTATAAAACGCCTTCATTGTTAATTATCAGCCATCAGCCAAAAATTATCAGCCACCTATTTTTCTGAAATGCAGTCCGGGTAAGGCTTAAAAAACTTCTCCACACCCGTTTTATCAATTCTGTGCATAATCACAATTTCGGCCAGTTTTCAGCCAGTTTTTTTCTACTCAGCCAATTAGCAGGTGGCTGAAAACAAAAAAGCCTCACCGAAAAAACCAGTGAGGTCCAAATCTGTAAACAATGAAACTTAGCCAGGCTTTCTTTTCCTGATATAATGATCAAAAGATTGAAACATTATCAAAACAAATCCGCTGGTTATTAATTCTTAAAGCGAACTCCCAATACTTCACCCTAGGCTATAACACCGCCGCTATTACGCTACCTGTTGTTTTAAAAAAACATCAAGTCTTTTTACCCCCTACCGTAAGCTTGCCGGACAAGTTATTATACCAAAGGCCGAATAATTAATTCAAAGCAATGCTGAATTTCTTCTTCATACGAACCGATAATAAATACGTGAAAGTAAACTTTCATGAAATCAGTTATATAGAGGCTTGTGGCAATTATGTGCGCATTGTTACCACTAATAAATCTTTTATTGTTCTGCTTTCTATGAAGCAGATGGAAAAGGTATTGCCATGCAAACTATTTTGCCGTGTGCACAGGTCTTATATTGTTGCGCTCAACAGTATCGCCGCATTTGATCATGAGTTGGTTTACCTCGATAATAAACAAATCCCGCTTAGCGACTTTTATAAAAATATTTTACAGGAAAAAGTGATGATCGTACTCAGTGAGGTAAGAGGTCAACCTAAATTATCAAACGTATCAGTAGAGATATTGATGGAAGAGTAGTTTTCAGTTCATAGAGGCAAAGGCTTTATCAGGTGAGGAGGGAGTTCGTTGCAAATATTTGCAGGCCGTTTAATTTTTGTTTTTCTCCTTCAAAATTTTTTCCAACAATTCCACCTTTTCCCTTTCGCTTTTTAGCAATTCTACATACAATTGAATCTTGCTATCATAGAGTTCAACAATTTTATCAATCGGATTAAAAGTAGGGTTGTAGTTATAAACAGCCGCATTATCATAATTAGTAATTGTATTAGCAATAATATTAACTGCTTTTTCTTCATCAAAACTTTTAATTGCTTCCACCGGCACATTCAGCGCTCTTGCAATTTCTTCCATCTGCTCATCCTCAATTTTCTCCTTACTCTCAATAAATGACATTTTCTGCTGATTAATTCCTAATGTTGTCGCCAACGTTTCTTGCTTTACTCCCAATATTTCCCGAATCCGTTTTACATTACGGCCTTCATGTTTTGTTGTTTGCATAATAGAATCAGTCATGTTACAAATGTATAAAATCAGTCGGTAAAATACAGATGGTTTTCTGTAAAATACAGACATTGAATTTATCGACTGCCATTTGCTCTTTATTATTTTGATTCTATCATGAATCAGAATAACGAAATGGAGAACTATAATGTACTACTTCAGCAGATACTGGAAACACAGCAGGATATCTGCAGTTTAAAAATATATTCTTATTTACTGCAAGAACTTCCCACTTCACTTAAAGAACTATCTGAGCCGGTTCAACAAGCTGTTCAACTTCGTTATATCAAGAATAAAAAAGTAAAGGAAATTGCTGCTCATCTTAATTACAGTGAATCGACTATAAGAACTTATCTTCATCAAAGTATGCATCATTTGAAAATGAAACTTAATAAATCCTATCGACAAAAAATTGATTCTGTCAAACAATCAGTACTCCTGTCCATTTAATCATTCCCGGGTCTATATAAAGATTCAAAATCACAAATTGAAGTCGGCTTTATCACAATAAAAAATTTGTGATCGGCTTTCATCTTTGTGTTTTTACCAGAACCACATCATGGAAATAGCATTCAAAGTTATTTCTCCCGCCGGAGACAGCATTGAGATCGTGCAGGACGTACCAGAAGCATTTAATTTATACAGGTTAGCAGGTGCAAAGACAGTGACGGCAAAAGCTGGTTTCGGCAACATGCTTTTTCATCATTTTGCAGGTGACGGGTTTGATATCTGGTACAGCAATTACTTAATCACTCACGATGCAAAAGTAACAGCCAGCGGAAATCTTGCCACTCTCGAACTGCATATACTTTTTCAAAACAAATTGATTACATACTGGGAAGGAATAGGTGAACTTGTTCTAAGGGAAAAACAGTTCGAGATGTCCTACATGCCATTTATCTGTAACACTGCAGAATTCACCGGTGATAAGGTATATCAAACATTTGATTTTCATTTCACAAAAGAATATCTTCAACAGTTTGCGCCGTATTATCCAGCACTTTCCACATTTCTCGAAAAGGTAGAACAAAAAATTCCTGCGCGTTTATTCGGAACTCAACAATTCCTGAGTCCTGAAATGATTACGCTTGTCAATAGCATCCTGCATTATAATTTCTCTGGTACTATGGCAAGTCATTATTTTGAAAGTGCCGTGATGCAGCTTCTTATAATAGTATTGGAAAGATCTTTAGTTAATGTAACCGATGCAGGTAAAAAATTTTCTGCTTATGATATCGAAAATGTCTATGAAGCAAAAGAGATTATTTTGGCTAACCTTGGAAAAAGATATTCAATAAAAGAACTTGCAAAAAAGGTTGGCATTAACCAGGTGAAGCTTCAGCATTGTTTTAAACATCTTTTCGGAACAACGATTTATTCTTATGCACAAAATGTTAGACTGGAGTATTCAAAGCAACTTTTGAAGGATCAGCAATATAATATGCAGGATATCGCTATGATGGTTGGGTATTTTGATGCCTCAAATTTTACTGTTGCATTTAAAAAATGTTTTGGGTATACGCCAGAATGGTGGAGGAGGAATGGTTAAGGCAAGAAGAAAGTAGCATTTAGGAAGTGGTAATTAAATTATGTAAGCACTTATACATTCAAAAGCCTAGTTTTTTAAATAGAAAGTTAAATAAAACTGTTCCCATAAAAACCAAAAGTTAAACGGAGCGTCGCAAGAGGCGATTGACAAACCACTGCTGCCGGTAACAAAACCACGCCCTCACGTCATCAAACCACTTAAGCCAAATCTCCGGCTGCGTTAAAATACTGATCTTAAGCATTATAAATTTCATGTCCCTTCCTGATCATATAGTTATCATGAACCTTGTCACCTTCTTTGTAGTAAATGGCATTTTTAAGAAAATCCTTTTTAGAAATCCCACCCAAAGGTCACATTCTTTTTTTCTGAAACTCATAGCTCAAAAAAAAATAATTCATCTACCGGATAGTTTGCATGTCTTGTGGTAATCTATGCAGTATAGGCAGGCTGGGGAGGCACCTTTCTTTTTACTGTTTTGATGTCTATCTTTTTATTGTTCAACCCACAAAATTGGGGTCAGCTGCGGCATTGTCCAAATGATATACAAAGTCTTTTTCGCCTTTTGTTTTGATCCAGGCGTTGAAACAAGTTTCTCCCAAGTCTCCCACCCACCTTACATCTGTTTGAGCTTCTTCATAAATATTTCCATACTGCTCATCCCTTTTTTTGCGGATTGCTTCGGCTTTCTTTGCCCAGGTTTCGTTCAGATCAAAAAAGAGGAAGGGCATAACTTCAATATTTTCCATCCCATGCTTTTAGTACATATAATCTTTGTTCGAATGTCGGAAATAGATTCCTGATAAGCCGGTCCAACTGAAACGGTTTTAAATTTTTTGCACGGACTTCATTTTCCGGCAACTGCTGTTGTAAAGTGCTGAATATTTCGGGAAGCCAGCGTGCGATACTATTGGCAAGAAGGTAATCGTATGTAATGGCATCATAATATTGAATTACAGGATTTTTCAAATACATTAAATATTGTTGAAACAATTCCCGGTCCGTTTGATCATTATTCAGTAAATCCCCAAGTAAATCAAGCCCGTTTTTACCGATACCTGCCGATTGCAAAAGAGACTTGATTTGTCGGGGATCATAAGCAGATGCTTCGACAGACGAACTAATCATCTCTTGCAACTCCTCAATTGTTTTTTGATTTTCGGCACCCCTAAATATATCTTTTTGCCCTTCTGCTAACTTTATAAATGATGTTGCAACCTGGTCAGGCGAATAATTCTCATAAATAAGCGGAGCTATTTTTTTGTCAATATACATAACAATCTGCTGGCGGAGTGTTCGTACTCTCCTGAATTCTTCAAGGTATGCATAGTAGTCTCCTTCAAATATATTCATATGAGCCGGCAAGGGTTTAAGTGCGTTCAGATTGCCGGTCCATTTGTCTTTATAAATCATTTCTTCAACCTGATTGATAGCAAAAATTCTCTGGGAGGAGGTGGGATATTCATCCGATTTGCCATAATACCTTCTTCTTACTTCGGTTAAATCCAGCCACGGAAGAAGTTGAGCTGGTTCAATTAGAGAATTCAAACACATATGTGCTGCCATCCGATCTGCATCCAATTCCATTTCCCTTCGTCTCCTGTTCCAAACGGGATTCTGTATAGTCCTGCTTTCTTCCGACGGGAACTCCTGCTGAATAGTTTGTTCATGATGTAAAGCCATGTGGCTGATCTCGTGAGCCAGTATAAACCCTAATAATTGATTGAAAATAACTTCCTGGCCGATAACCTCATTTTTCCACAAGTATGATTGTTGCTCTTCAGAATAGGTCAATGTTTCATACTTCAATAGTGTTTCAAGTGTTTTATTGCTGTTTAAGGCAACCGCATACATCAATTTAAATTCCGGTATGTGATAAATATCACTCTTCACTTCTGCCACCGAAAATTCTTTTGAAAAGCGTAATAAAAGATCAAGAAGTGCTATGTCAAAATAAATGGTCCTGCCACTGACAAATGCATCGGCTTTTCCTTTATTAATTATTCTTATCTGTGCCGAGGATATTAATTTTTTCATGCTGCCGTTCATTCTCACAGATAACAGATGCTTTACCTGGTTTAACAGAAGTTCATATTCTGACTTATCTTTCTGAAAGGTATTATCAGCCTCTCTTGTTTTCTCAAGATAAAGTCGGTTAGCATTCAAACTTTCGGCATGGAACATACTATCCAAATAATACGGTTTATTAATTAGAATAAGTCTTAGCACTACCAATCAACTCAGACCGGCGGGATTATCTACTTTCTTAGGAAATAACTTATTTTCCAAACTTTTCAGTTCTTTTTCCTCTTTATCATCTAACTCAATCTTTTCCGAGAGCTCCTGGTGCCGATTGTATTCTTCAGGAGTCATTGTGATAATGTTCAATTTTGTTTTTAATCCTTCGATCAAATGTTTTTTTTCATTAGGCGATTTGCCCTGATCAAGGTGATCAATTAGTTCACGTGTCTCGAGAAAAAAAGAAATGTTGCTCCATTTATTGGAAACTCTGTTCAGATCCTCCATTCCAAAAAAGAGAGGAGTTGGTTCTTTGGATAATATTCTTCTGTTTTCATCATGTATTCCCTCCGGGTTGGTCTCTTTTGCAGGTTGAAACACCGGATCAGGTGTGAACTTAATGGCAGCCTTCATTGCAGTTACAAGAATTACTGCACCCAATGCAGCGAAAAACAAACCCGGTGCAAAGTTCTTTAATTCCACTAATTTGAAAGCCGATGCTTCACCCTGCGATTTGTCAATACCGAGTTCAAAAAGTTTGTAACCAAGATAGATCGCAATAATACCACCAAGTACAATTAAAGCGCGTTCTATCATACGCATCAACGGGGTTAAAAGTGCTGAGTTCATAGTGGTGAAGTTTATTTAATGTTTAATATCAATTTCGTGTTTTCGATGGTGGTTGATTACGACTGCCTGCTGAAATAAGGGTTCTGTTTAAATCGAGGGTTAGGCTATGCAGACTGCTTTTTAAAAATAAAAATGATTTTCCGATTTCACAATTATGTTATTAAAGTTCCCAATAAAAATATGGAAGCGCTTATATATTTTATCAATATTTCAGTTATCAGGTTTTGTTTGGAGATTTTCTTTTTGGTTTTATTACTTCAACCAGGTAAGTAATACATGCCACCAAGAACACTACAAAAATTATGTATGTAAAACTTAATTGCTTTTTTGATTTATTGATTGATTTTTCCGTCCACACCAAATGCGGCTCATTTGCAAAAGAGTCCAATAAATCGCAGGCATTATCTTTTAAGCGTGGATCATATTTTATAAAAGTATCTGCATCGGGCGTAGGAGTTGTTCCGATAATGTAATGGTAGACTCTTGTACTGTCGCCTGAGAAAATTTCTTTTTCGCAGGTAAGGCTCAGGAACCGGTTCGCGTATATTCCAAAAGAAATCAATACCAAAAAAATGAGAATACCGGAAATGATCAACTTCTTTTTTCTCTTTGTCCTTGAGCGAAAAAGAGCAGAAACAAAAAGACTAAATACTAAAGAAAAAATCCATACAATGGCGGTGATATCCCATCCTATTTCTTCAGGAATAAAAATCCTCGAAATTGCTGCTGCGCCCCCAGTGAGTATCAATGACAGGAAAGCAAGGCGCGCATCTAAGATTTCTTTCAGCATAATTCTATTTTTCTAAATCGATCTTTATCGGGTAGGCATATGGTCTCGGGTAGCTGCCGTTTGAGCTCTCTTTGGGGATTTTTTCTATGTCAAAGTAGTTGTCCCTGTTACTTACAATGGTTCCCGAAGCAAGCGAAACAGCAAAAATATAATACCTGGTAAGATTAAGGTTTTGATTTGACACTGATGCAGGGCGGCTGCATTTAAATTCAGAGAGATCGCCTAGTTTTTTTATGTTTCTTTTAAAGAGACCGAATATGGCTACCGGAAGGCAATAAACATCATACAATGAATTAAACACAGATGAATCAGTAATTGCTTTTTTATTGGAGTCAATCGTGAAAACATAAAAATTGATATTCCTGCTACCATCGGAAGAAAAATAACGGTCATCTTTTTGTTCATTTTGTTTAGGAGGATTTTCAAAGGAAATCTGCCCTGTGCTCGTATGAGGACCGCTTAATGCGTATTGCAATTGGCCATATTCCTGAAAAAACCCTAATGACTGATACGGGGAGAGCAACGTTTCGAAATCTTCGCTAAAACTCTCAAGTATATCTTTATACTGGTGAAAACGATCCGAATCGGGTTGGGTTGTCAAGTTATAAATCAAAACTTTGTGCAGTGAAATTAATTCACTGCTTAGAATCGTCGCAGTTGAGTAAATGATACCGTACCCGATTTTATCCGAGCCATTAAGAGAGCGGGATAATCTTTGAAGCACTTCACGCAGTTCTCTGTCGTCTTCACTGTTGTCTAATAACGATTTTTTTTCAAGCATACTTCCTATAAATCTTTGCACATCGTTGCTTCTTTGTATAAAAAGTTCACTGGCAGAACTGTCGGCTGTGTTATCTATTTCAAATTGTCTTGCATCTGATTCTTTGTGACTTTCCGAAACCTTGGGGAAACGTGGTAAATACAAAGTGCTGCCTGCATTTAATATATTTTTATCAGCAAGGTCAGGGTTGAGTGATTTGATAAGTGTCAATGCATCATCCGTCGGGCATATATAATTATGCAGCATTTCATTTTTTAAAACCGAATCCTTTGGCCCGGAAGAAGCAATCCGCACGGCATAGTCTCTCCTATTGGTAGCCGGATCGATCTTTAGATTTTTTGCAGCACACAATGCATCAAATATATACTTGTTCATGCCGCGGGAGTTATAGAAGGTAATGGGGCCGGCAGTTGCCGCCGTTTGGTTGTTGTTGATCAGATTGGCATATATGGCAGCCGAATCTGTATTTTGAATAAAAGATATGTAACTAATCTGAGCATTGCCATTATTTAAATTAAAGTCCAATATTTTTCCAGAGGGATAAATAGCATTTAAAGTAAAAATAATTCTCTGATTGCCAAATAAATTTCCGTTTGCCTGTTTTACCGTTAGCACCGTTTTATTAAGATTTATTGGGTCAAAGGCCGAGACATAAAATTTAATATTTCCACTTGACACCACTGCTTCAGCATTTTGTGGATAATAGCAATATCTGTTTCCAGGCGCCGGTTGACAAATACTTTCCAGGTCTGATAAAATCATTATCGCAAACAGAAAAAGCCATTTTATTTTAACCTTATTTCGCATTTTGTTTTGTAAAAGATGTTTGGTTTTGATATTAGTACTTATTCAAAATATTTTCCATTCCGGGGTTAGATTTTGGATTTTTGGCTATGTGACCGTCGCTAAAGTGGAGAAGTGCGATCATTTGTTCTGAGAAAAATAATAAGAGTTTTTGGAATTTGCAATAGTGTGCAAATATTTTCTTCATTATCGCGCCAAAAAAATTCCAATTTGCTAATAAACATCCGGATATTCCTCTCTGCGAAAAATTGTTTTTTATAATTCACCAATTGTGGATAATTGTTTGCTAAATTTTTTATCATTTCTGCAAAACCTTATACTTTCGTTGCTTAATCAGCTTATGCCTATGTCTGCCGTCTCCATACAATTGCCTTTAAAATTTAAAACATCAGAGGATCCTGTAACTGCCCGCGAAATTTTCAGTGCAGGCAGGGTTTTTATTCTCGCAGAGATCAATTTACACGGGGCTAAAGAAAAACTGTCGTATGGACAGACGCTGGTTTATACAATAATAAACGCTTACTGGAACAAAAAATTTGCGGGCGATAAAAGCCTTACGATTCCCGCTCTTTTTAAACCTAAGAAATTAATAAAGCTCAATGATGCGATTAAAGAAGTAGCAGTCTATATGGGAGAAACTGCTGCTACACTTGATGTAACAGAAGCGAGTTACCTGATAGGCAATATTTATACTTCAATACTACCCGAAGAAACAAGAACGACACATGGAGTTTATTATACACCGCCCAATTTAACGGCAAAATTAATTGACCTGGCAGAGAAGGCAGGTGTTAACTGGGAAACGGCTACGGTACTTGATCCGGCATGCGGAGGAGGTGCTTTTTTAGCACCGGTTGCCTTAAGAATGGTCTCGTCTTTAAAAGAAACAGAT
>WNGE01010131.1_pt1 | contig 14605 bp, 13 predicted proteins | sample 5400651 | NCBI WGS metagenome assembly WNGE01 (sample SAMN13153370, study PRJNA577476) | soil metagenome | isolation source: 60 cm soil or saprolite under grassland replicate 2 | place: USA:California | collected 2016-06-15 | reverse complement strand
TTACCATCTCAAGGCGGACAAACTGCCGACCGAAGGTTTGCCCACAGGCAAGGCGCGCATTGCGCGAGAAGGGCGCGACCTCACCATTGTCACCTACAGCGCGATGCTGCACGAAGCACTTGCGGTCGCTGAACAATTGGCCGGTGAAGGTTTCGAAATTGAGGTTGTCGATCTCCGCTCGGTCAAACCACTCGATACCGACACCGTTCTCGCGTCGGTCGCGCGCACTGGGCGCTTGCTTTGCGTGGGCGAATCATTTCCCTGGGGCGGTGCGACGGCTGAAATCATCGCGCGCGTGACTGCGGAAGGTTTTCATTTGCTGGATGCCGCGCCGCAGCGCCTTAACGCGAAAGACACCCCGATCCCGTATCATCCTAATCTCTGGTCGGCGCATCGTCCCAACGCGAAAAACATCGCGGCAAAAGCTCGGGCCTTGCTTCGCGAATAGAAACATATGTCTTCGTCTAGCATTGATCCCAAGCGTGCGAACTGCCGTAGCACTGGCGTTACACAGCCATCCTGGCTGTTCGGTCGAGCGGGCATCCTGCCCGCACAAAACTCCAGGCTGGAAGCCTGTGGGACGGGTCATGCAAGTTGCCTGAGTTACGCAATCACGCATTGTCCGGATGCGAAACACCCTGCGAAGTCCCGCGCACTGTTTCTCGAATAGAATTTATGCCGCAAGTTCCAATCATAATGCCACAGCTCGGCGAATCGATCGCCGAAGCCACCATTGTCGATATCAAAGTGAAGCCCGGCGACGAGGTCGTCACGGACCAGGAAATTATCGACGTCGAGACAAACAAAGCCGTCATGGGCGTGACCACGCCATGCAAAGGCAAGATCGACAAGATTAGTGTGCAGCTAAAGGAAACGTATCCAGTGGGCGCGGTCCGTGGCTACGTGGAGGCAAGTGAAGCAGACGCAGCGAGATTTGCGAAACAAGCGCCTCCGCTGCAACAAGAAGTCGCAGAGGAAATTCCAGCGCGTGCCGATCAGGAAGTCGCGCCGGCACGTGAGAGAAAGATTGCCGCGCGCGGCGGGGACGGCGAGCGCGCTGCCGAATTACCGGTTCCGGCTGCGGTCAAGGGCGCAAGTTTCACGTCACCGCGCGTGCGCGCCCGAATGGCGGAATTGCAATTAACAACGGCTGATCTCGCGGGGATTATGGGGACCGGAGCGGGCAAAAAATCGAGAACCAAACCGCGCATGAAGCGTCCGCCATTCGCACCGGCGTGGCAGATGCGATGCGCCGCAGTTGGACGCGGCCGCTCTCGACGATCGGTTCCTCGGTGAATCTTGATTCGGTGCTGCAAGACCGACAATCGCGCGATCCAAAACCGGGGCCTGGGCTTTACGCGCTGCGCGCGCTCGCTATCGCTCTCGCCGAGAATCCTAACGCAGCCGCGAAATTAATCGGCAACCGGGTTGTGCAATCGAGCTCCATCGACATCGGCATCGCGGTTGAAGCCGAGGACGGAATCATGGTGCCGGTGATTCGTACGGCCGACAAAACATCGCTTGTCGATCTCACGACGAAATACAAGGAGCTTGTCGATCTTGCGCGAAAGCGGCGGATTTCGCCCGACATGCAAGCCGGCGGCATAGCGACCGTTTCGAATTTCGGAACCTTCGGAATGGAGTGGGGAACGCCGATTCCATTGCCAGATCAGACATTGCTGCTCGGTCTCGGCGTCGGGAAGAAAGTTCCATCGTGGGATGAAGCAAAGAAAGAATTTGTTCCCAAGACCGAGGCACAGATCACCCTTAGTTTTGATCATCGCAGCATCGATGGCGGCGGCGCGGGCCGCTTGCTCAAACGCGTCATCGAGTTGCTTGAAGATCCGAAAAAACTGTAAAGACGCTTGTGCCAAGCGCCCGGTGCAGTGCGAGGAGCCAACGACACCGTGGCAGGCTGACGTGCTATCCCGATGATTCGTGGTTAAATATTTAGCGTGACGGGACGGATCATAATTCATGCAGGCTTCGCAAAGTGCGGGAGCAGCAGCATTCAGGCGGCGCTTTTTCACAATTTTGCCAGGTTGCAGAAAGATGGTGTTTCCCTTTTCGGCAAAGAACTAAAGATTGCCCACGCGTCTGCGGATCTCGGTGTGCCGCTCTGGTTCCTTGAAGCGGCCAGGGAGAAAGGTGAGCCTTTGGCGCAAAGGCTTAGTGACGAGATTGCATCTGTCGGAGAGACCAATGGAGATCGGGTCGGGATTTTGAGCGCCGAGAACCTGGCGAGACCGGAAATGGCTCCGTTGCTCGCGGGCCTGGACCAACGTTCGGACGTCTCGCTGATCTTCTACCTGCGGCCGCAACTCGAATGGATTCCATCGGCATGGAAGCAGTGGCGCCTGAAAAGAGGCATGTCGCTGAGCGACTTTGTCTCGCATTGCATCCGCATACGCAGACCGCCTTTCAAACTGAGCATCGAGACCTGGAGAAGTTTGCTACCGGCTGCCAAGGTCCATGTTCGATTTCTTATTCCGGAGTTGCTGACCGATGGGAATCCAGCTCGGGACTTTTTCCACCTCGCTGGCCTGCCCCCGAATAATTACGACATCGCGAAAGAGCCTCGAAATCCCAGCCTGGATGTTTCCATTCTCCACGTGCTCTCGAAAAATCCACATCTTTTTTCTGGCGTTCATGACAACAAGTTGATGAAGGGGTTGATGCGCGCCCTGCCAATGAAGTTCCAGGCGACAAACATTCAGATGCTTTCACTCGCAGACGAAGCTCGGATCGAGGAATCTTTTCGCGACGAGAATCTTTGGCTGTTGAACACCTATTGCCGTGACATCGATGTGGACAATATCTACCGGACCTATTTCACGCCACGGGAAGGTGAGGCCAGATATTCCAGCATGACCGACCTCGATTTAATCTACCGCTGTCTCGGAATCATCCTGGAGTCGATCGCTGCCAGTAGCGATCAGGCGACTGTGGCGGACAGCAGAACCTCAAAAGCCTCTAAACAGGAAAGTTAGGTTCTTCTGTAGCGATGTTATATCTGCGCTGGTAAATCGCAGCGCAAAAGCCAAGCATAATTGCCAGAGCGCAAGCGACGGCTGCGCTGCCTCCCCAAATTAACCAGCTGGGTCGGTAAACAAGAATGAGCTGTCCGTGCGTGTTGGCTGGGACTTCGACGAACGGAAATAATCCGCGATAGGAACTGACTGTGAGCTTCTGGTTTCCCAGTCGCGCTTGATATCCTCGAAAATATGGGCGCGAAAAACTTAGGAGGGCGGGCCGATCGCCTGCCGGCACATCAATATCGGCTTGCACGCGATTTCGCGAATCATCGACCCGTGAAATCGTCGCGGAGACGAATTGCTCATTAGGCCGCGAATCAATTGAAGTGACCGAGCGCACACCTGCAAATGGCGCACCGCGTCGATGAAACACGCGTCCTTCGTCTGTCGAAACAACCTGCTCCCACTCAGACTCGGGCTGAGGAGCGAAATCCATTTCTCGCGCGACAACGATTCCGTCCACGCCAAGCTGTGCCAGTTCACCGTCGGGGCCGGCCTGATAATTGAGCAGGGAATCTCCCACCGCTGGGTCGATCTCACCGTGAATGGCGGTGCGAAATTCGCGTGCCACACCGGCGGGGCGGATCGGGCTGTAGCCGTTGATGAACCGCAGCCCAGCCCACATCGACGTGCTTCCCAGTCGCAGAATTTGTCCGACTGGCTGAGGTTTTGCTTCGATCCGATAGATCTGCTCCGCCCACGGATAGATGCTGAGATAAAGCCGCGCCGGATCGAGCGGCGAAGGTTTAAGCAACTCTTGCGAGAGATTGAATTTTGGGACCCCGCCGTTTGGGGGAATGCAAAGATATGTAGCGAGCAACATCCCAAATGTCACGGACGCGGGTCCCCATTCGCGGAACTTGATGTCGCGTAGAGACATCTCCGAAACTATCCACAGCGCAGCCAGCTCGAGGTAAATCCACGTTAGCGGAAGCGTGTAAGGGCCGCCGGTACTCAGGATTGACATCGCAGTTGTCAAGGCAACAAGCGCCAGAAATGCTGCGGCTGGAGTCGGCGACCCAGGCCGCAGGCGCAGTACTTCCGCCGCACAGATGGCAAGCACGAGGTGAAAAAACGGCAGCCACCGAAAACTCCACCGGAAAAGTCCGGCGGTTGGAAGCATTGAGAGCAAGAGCACGAGGACAAGCAGGAGCAGCTCCCACTTGATTTGCCGCGCTACGGTGCGCCCGCGCCAGATGAATCCCACGATGAGCGCTACGGGGGCTACTAGACCGCATGCCAATTCTGTTGCCCTATGCGACACCAGATGCGAGGAGAAATCGGTCCAATTCACCGTCCACGACGGAAGGATTAATCCGGGAAGCGCTGCAGGCGGAACGATCCATTCCCAATGTGCGGACGCCGGCTGTAATTCACGCGCGGAACCGTGAACCAAATCGAGAATGGCGAGCCACGCTGGAGCGGAAAGCCCAAAGCCGAGCGCGACGCCGAGGAGCATCGGCAAGGTCGACATAACGCTTCGCGTTTGGACTAAGGATTTGATCGACAGCCACGCGATCAAGAGGAGCAACATCAAAACCGTGTACGGAAATCCGCCTGTGACGAGCAGGTACACGAATGGCGCCGGCCAGAGAAATCGCCATTTCGTTCTTTGTCGATCCTGCGCGCGTTCCGCTCCCCACCATGCCCACGGCAACCAGGTGAAGGCGCCAAGCGCGCCGAACCAGTCGGTGGCGCCCCAGCAGATAATCCAGCCGTTCAACGAAGCAACGAGCGCAACAAAGATCGACAGCGGCACTGAAAACCGGCGGTCGCGTGCGAGGAAAAAAGCGCCGATTGCCAATACAAAAAGGTGGGTGATGGAAAGAGCGGCTGCCTGTTGGGGAAAAGTCAGCGGAAATTTCCAGATGAGAATGACGGCCGCATTCACAAAAACCGAAAACGTGCCGTATTGAAATTCCCCGGCGAGGTTGCCGCAAACCCAGGAATAAGGACTCAAGATCGGCCAGTGGCCTCCGGACCAACTGCGCGCGACATCGGCGAACACCGGCAGAACCGACAATTCATAATCGTCGTTCCAAAAAACGAGCGGATCGTGCCAGAGAAGGATGAGGGAGAATGCGACGACGAGCAATCCGGCCGCGAAGGCGCCGAGGAGATAATCGCGCCAGCAGTGAGAAGTGATTCGTGAGAAGTGACTGGTGGATTGGCTACTGGTTCCGATCACGATTCACTTCTCACTAATCACCTCTCACTGCTCACTAGAGAACCACCGGTTTGCCCTCGATCATCACAAGGACCTTTTTCTCGATGCCATGAGCGCGGGCGGATGCGAGCAATCGTTGCGGAGGCTCGTGAAGCGGCTCGAAACCGAGACGAAACGTTCCGTAATGCATCGGGATCAATGTTTGAGCGCGAAGCTCGAGAAAAGCCTTCACCGCCTCTTCCGGATTCATATGGACTTCGCGGCCGGTCGGCGCCTCATAAGCGCCTATTGGAAGCAGCGCCACCTCGATGTTATAACGCTCGCCGATTTCCTTGAACCCAGGAAAGTAAGCGCTGTCGCCGCAATGAAAAACGGTGCGGCCGTTCGCCGCGATGACAAACCCGCCAAAATCGCGATGCAAATCCGCGAGGAACCGGGCGCCCCAGTGGTGGCAGGGGGTAAGTGAAATTTTCAGTGGGCCCAATGCCACCGTCTGCCAGTAATCGAGTTCGTGCACGATGTGGAACCCAAGCTTGTGCACCAAATTCCCCACGCCCATGGGCACGACGATGGGTTGATCCGCAGCAACGCGCCGCAAGGTGCGCCGGTCGAGATGATCGAAGTGAGCGTGAGTGACGAGGACCAAGTCAATGGACGGCAAATGATGAATTTCGAAGCCTGGCCGCTTCAGTCTTTTGATCACCTTGAGCCACTTCGACCAGATCGGATCGATCAATATATTAACTTCGTGGGTCTGGACGAGAAACGAGGCGTGTCCGATCCACGTGATGCAAATTTCGCCTTCGCGGATTTTCGGGAATTGCGGCGGCGCGTAACCGCCGGAGCGTTTGACGAAGAGGGAAGGAATAAGAACGCTGGTGAGAAAATTGCGTTTGTGCCAGTCGGCTCGCGGCCGCAGCCGTACACGCGTGGAGCGTTTCGCAGTGGTGCCATCGCCCGAGACTTGGCGAATGATATTGCGTCGGCTTCTTTTTGGGAAACGAATCGGCACTTTGGCGAGAGCATATAGGCTGGCCCCAGCGAAGCAAAACCTTTTGCGCTTCTGCTTCTGGGAATCCCCCGCTGATCGCGCACGGCAGCTAGAAGATGGCAGCAAACTTGAATCTGCAATCTTTCATGTTCGTCGCGGGCTTTAGCCTAAAAAGTGGACTCCGATCCACGCGAGGAGCGGGATCAAGCCCACCGCTTCCGCCGGCCTTGGCAGCCAGACGTCTTCGAGTTGGTGCGAGCAACCCGGAGACGAGAGACCCTGCTTCGCCAACTACTTTGCGGGTCTCGATCGCGGCGGCCGCGCTCCCGGGATAATTATCCTCAATCACATACAACAGCGATCTGACTTCACCACAAGAAGCACGCGCAACATTGTAAGCCTGAACTTTTTCGACGAAGTGCTGGCGTTCAAAACCTTCGGCGATATTGGACATCGCGGAAACGGCGGCTCTTTGAATTTGCCCGCAGAGCCCAAAATCGTTTCTCAATGCGGTTTCGCGAGTAATCAGATAAACCGCATTCACCAGCTCGCGCGCCTTCTTCCAAGCATCTAAATCTTCAAATGTCATGATCATAATCGGAGATCGTAGCTTAGTAGATAGCAGTTCGTCAGCTTCTATCTGCCATCTGGTATCTTCATCTTCGATGCGGCAGGCAGAGCGCTACTACAGGTTAATATTTCAGAAAGGATATTACCGGCGTCGGATCGAGTTGTTTGCGGCCATTAAGAAATTCCAGCTCAATTAAGAACTGTGCCTCGAGAAGATTTCCACCGGCTTTACGGATGAGCGCGGCTGCCGCAGCGGAAGTTCCACCAGTGGCGAGCAAATCGTCCACCAGGATTACTCGCTCACGTGCTAACACGGCGTCGATATGCATCTCCATTTCGGCTTCTCCATACTCGAGTGAGTATTTCGCGATCTCCGTCTTGTAAGGCAATTTTCCGCGCTTGCGGATCGGAACAAAGCCGACGTCAAGTTCGTAGGCGACTGCTGATCCGAATAAGAATCCACGCGCGTCGATCCCGACGATTTTGTCGATCTGTTTCCCGCGGCAACGCTCCAGAAATAGATCGATCGACGCGCGAAACAGCGCGTGATCGCTCAGAAGCGGCGTGATGTCTTTGAAAACGATTCCCTTTTTCGGAAAATCGGGAACGTCACGTACGCCTGCGCGCAATCTGTCCATTATTGCTGAATTCATGGTTAAGAATTTTGGTGGATTTACCGCCCAAATTATGTGGCGGTCGCGTGTACCGACGGCTTGTAAATCCAGAATGTGACAAGGGCGAGGAGAATGGTTTGCCCGATACCGGCGAAGAACCATTTCGCCGCGATTGAGCACGGCATCGGCACGACAACGTACATGATGATCGCCCAGACTCCTGAGAACAGCCCCATCAACAGGCCGTAACCGATGGCGCAACTGATTCTGGTTGTGGAGCTGGCGAAACCTTTTGCCCAAACGAGGACGAAGGTGATGACAAATAAGAGTTGAGCGCAAAGCATCCAACCCATGTACGATCCCATTTCGGCTTCTGGTCGCCAGAGGGATTGGGTGGCGCGATAATCGGGCATCATCCAGATGCCGTGGATGAGAAAGTCAGTCCCCCAAAGAGCGACAAAGGCGACGACGATTGCGAGGATAAGACGTTTGATATTCATCTTGGTGGACAGTTCTAGAGATTTCCTGGCGACCTTGCAAGGAAACCCCTTATTGCCAAGCAGGGGCCACGATCTTAGAGTTAGGCCTCCGGTGGATCGATATTTGCTCATCGTCTCAGCGCTTTGTTTTTTCGCCGCGATTGTGCGGACGGTCCTTTCTTTGCGCGCGAGAACTTTTCAGCCGAGCCGGTTTAGTTTTCTTGCGATCGGACTTGGGTTCATTTTTCAAACGGCATTTTTGTCGATTCGCGGCCATGCCCTGGGCCGCTGCCCGCTGACGAATTTGTTTGAGGTATTCATCTTTCTTGCCTGGTCGATTGCGCTCATCTACATGCTGGTCGGGCCGACTTATCGGCTCTCGCTCATGGGCGCGTTTACGGCGCCGCTTGTTTTCCTGCTGCAAGCGTTTGCCTTGATCGCACCGATTGATGTTCGGCACGCCATCAAGGCGCCGGCGAATTCGTGGCTGGAATTTCACGCGTCGATTTCGATCATCGCCTACGGCGCGTTCGGGCTGGCTTGCATCGCAGGCGTGATGTATCTCGTGCAGGAGCGCCAGCTCAAGACGCATCAATTGCATTCCATTTTTTATCATTTGCCGCCGCTGACCGATCTCTTCGCGGCGATCACACGACTCCTCTGGTGGGGTTTTGTGCTTTATACTCTTGGGCTGGTGAGCGGGTTTTTTACGGGAGGACCGTTGCCGCGAGTGCAACTGGTGGCCGCTATCGGGGTCTGGCTGCTCTATGCCGCCATCTTGCAAGGCCGGCATCTTCGCCGGCTGGCACCCAAACGCGTGGCCACTCTTTGTATTCTCGGCTTTACCGTCGCCCTGACGCTTCTCTGGGGAATCGGTTTCTCAGCCCAAGCTCACTCGTTGCCATGACTCTTTTCTGCGTCGGCTTGAGCCATCACACCGCGAACGTGGAAACGCGCGAACTCTTCGCCGGTCACGCTGAGACTGAGTGCATTTTGCGCAATGCCGGGTGCGCGGAAGCTTTGTTGCTCACGACCTGCAACCGAGTGGAAGTTTATGCCGCTTCGGAAAAGCGGGTGTCGACCGATGAAATCGCGCGTTGCCTCGCGCGGGAGATCGAGAAGGACGCACACGAGTATGCCCCTGCATTCTACCGCTACGAAGGCGAAAAGTGCGTGCACCATCTCTTTCGCGTCGCCTCGGGTCTTGATTCGATGGTAGTGGGCGAGAGTGAGATCCTTGGTCAGGCGAAAAAGGCCTACGAAGCAGCACGTTCATCGTGCACGGCTGGCCCATATTTACATCGTCTGTTTCAACGCGCCTTTCGTGTGGCCAAGCACGTGCGCACTCATACCGACATCACGCGGGGCTTGGTCTCGGTTGGCTCGGTCGCTGTCGATCTTGCGCAACGAATTTTTGGGCAACTTAGTAATTGCAAAGTCCTTGTCCTCGGAGCTGGCGAGACGAGCGAGCGCACTGCGCGGGCGCTCGCTTCACGCGGCGTGAATGATCTTCGTGTGAGCAATCGTTCGAGCGATCGTGCGCATGAACTCGCGCGGCTCGTTGGCGGCCGCGCCATTCCATTCAATGAGTGGCCGGCGCAATGTCGCGAGATCGACATCCTGATCACATCGACATCCTCGGAGACGACCTTGCTTCGACCGGAAAATCTCGGCCAGATGTTGCGCGACCGTCTGGACCGGCCGCTTTTCATCATCGACATCGCTGTCCCGCGCGACGTCGATCCCAGCGTAAATGAAATGGAAGGCGTTTATCTTTACGACATCGATTCTTTGCAATCGGTGGCAGATCAATCGCTGGCGCTCAGACGCCAGCAGATCGCCGCGGCGGAGGAAATCATCGCCGAACATGTCGGGGACTTTGTTGCTTCGATTGCGCGTGGATTGAATCGCGTTGCGCGAGCTGGCGAACATCCTTCCGTCGCGGATGGTTCGTTGCGCGCTACGGAGCTGTAAGGGAAGCTACCAGCTCCCCCTGCAGGAGCTATATTTTGCGCCATGGCTGAGAAAATCGTCCTTGGCACGCGCGGCAGCCAACTGGCGCGCGCGCAAGCTCATTTGGTTGAAAAAGCTATTCGAGTGGCGCGGCCTCACTTGAACATTGAGAAGCAAATCATTGCAACCAAAGGGGACAAGGCGGCGCGCCCACCGGCCAGCGACCTGCGCCGCGGGAGAAAAGGAATATTCACGGCAGAAATCGAGCGATCGCTTCTTGCTGGAGATGTTGATGTGGCAGTGCATAGCGCAAAAGACCTGCCAAGTGAGATAAGCCCGGGCGCGGAGATCGCAGCGGTCCTTCCGCGCGCACCGACAGATGACGTGCTGGTTTCCAGAGGTCGGGGCGGTTTAGCTGCGCTTCAGGAAGACGCGACGATCGCCACCGGAAGTGTGCGTCGAAGACACCAGCTGCTATGGAAATGGCCAGATCTGAAGATTGTCGATCTTCGCGGCAACGTGCCGACACGGCTGCGCAAGCTCGCGGAGAACGATTGGGATGCAATCGTGCTGGCCCGCGCCGGGCTCGAGCGCCTTGGGCTATCGCTAGCGCAAGGCGAAATCAATTTTGAAGACCGGAAATTTTTTCTCGAGGTGCTTCCGCGCGAAATTTTTCTGTCCGCGGGCGGCCAGGGGATCATTGCGATGCAAATTCGGGCAGACGACGAAAGGGTACGGGCGATTGTCGGTCTTGTGAACGATCGCGAGACGTTACTTTGTTTGCGTACGGAGCGAGAATTTCTACGTTTATTGCACGGAGACTGCAATTCGCCGGTGGGAGTACTGGCGACCGTGAAAGACGGGGTGATGAAATTGCGCGGGCAACTCTTTGATCAGAGTTTCGGCGCGCCGCGTACGGGCGAGGTTGAAGGCGACCTCAAAAATGGCGCGCGCCTCGTTGCGCAGTTACTGAAGCGCTACATTGCGAGCAAAGGAATGCATCGAGAGCGCCGATGTAATCGTGTACGATCACCTGGCAAACCCGGAAATGCTCAGTTGGGCGCGTGATGATGCGGAGATTACTTATGCCGGCAAGGAGCCAGGCGAACCCTCTCCAAGTCAGCCGGAAATCAACGCGCTGCTGGTTGAAAAAGCGCGCGCTGGAAAAGAGGTTGTCCGCCTGAAGGGCGGTGATCCCTTTGTCTTTGGTCGAGGCGCAGAGGAAGCAAAGGCGATCGCGGATGCGGGAATCCAATTTGAAATTGTGCCAGGGATCACTTCGGCTATCGCCGGGCCAGCCTATGCGGGAATTCCCGTGACGCATCGCGCGGAAAATTCACACGTCACGTTTTTTACCGGGCACGAAGACCCGGCAAAGACCGAAAGCGCGATCGACTACGCGGCGCTGGCAAGACTTGGTGGCACACAAGTGATGTTGATGGGCGTGGAACGTCTCGGTGCGATTACGCGCGAAATGCTTAAGCAAGGTGCGCGCGAGGATTTGCCAGTGGCGCTTGTGCGCTGGGCGACAACCGGGCGCCAGGAAACGCTCACCGGAACACTCCAGGACATTGCCCAACGAGCTATTGCCAGTGGTTTTGCAGCACCCGCGGTCGCCGTATTTGGCGAAGTTGTCGCCCTGCGTGAAAGCCTCAATTGGTACGAGAACCGGCCGCTCTCGGGGAAAAGGATCGTGGTTACGCGAACACGAAAGCAGGCGAGCGCGTTAAGTAACAAACTGCGCGCACTCGGCGCTCAGGTGGTCGAACTCCCCACGATTCGGATCGAACCACCCAGCGATTTGCGCGCGTTCGCCGAGCTTGTGCAAGATGCGCATGTCTACGACTGGATCATTTTCACCAGCCCGAATGGGGTGGACGCGTTTTTCGAAATCTTTTTCAAACTCTACGACGACGCTCGTGAGATTGGCGGCGCGCGGATCGCAGCCATCGGCCCGGCTACAGCGCAGCGGGTGAAGGAATTTCATCTTCATGTCGATCTTCAGCCCGAAGAATTCGTCGCGGAAGCGCTACTAAAGCAGTTTCAAAAAGAAGGCAGCATCGAAAATTTGCGATTCCTCCTGGTGCGCGCAGAAAAGACTCGGGATGTGCTTCCCAGAGGGCTCTCGGCTTTGGGAGCGATTGTGGACGAAGCGTTCGCTTATCGAACGGTGCCGGAAACCCGCGATACTACCGGCGCGCGCCGGCAGCTGGCCAAGGAGGCGGCTGATCTGATCACGTTTACGAGTTCCTCGACGGTCGAAAATTTCCTCGCGCTTGGGCTGCCGTGGCCGAAAGGAATGCGAGTCGCCAGCATAGGTCCCATCACATCAAAGACTGCGCGCGATCACAGTTTAACCGTCGATGTCGAAGCGCACCGGCACGACATCGATGGATTAGTTCAGGCAATTTGCGACTTTTTTGCTCCCAGAAATGCGAGCAAACGGAGTTAGGCCCGTGGCCAATTTCTCAATCCGCAACTCCAATATCAGGTCGCGCGCACGCGAAGAATTCCGGTGTTAGCCAATCTGAAATTATCAATAGGGGTTAAATCGGAACTTGGTTCGACCGCGCTTGGCGTTGGCTTTTGCTTTGCGGCGATGCTTTTGCGAAGGCGTCTCGAAGGCACGCAAACGGCGTACCTCCTCGAGAATGCCCTCGGCATCCAGCTTGTTTTTCAGCCGCTTTAATGCGCGATCGACGGGTTCACCTTTGCGAACAATCACTTCTGGCATCGATAATCACTCCTGGGTTTGAAAGATGGGTGGTTTAACCGGCGAAGCGGAGCCTACTCGGGCTCGGCGACCGCGTCAAATCTCCCGAAAATGGTCCTCGGCGGCTGTCGTGATTGGCAGCCAAGCCCGTGCGACCGTTAACCAGCTGCAGAGGCGTGGCCATAGGAAAACGGAAGGACAACCCCAGCGGTCCGTTCCTACCTTCGGGCAAGAGGACTTGCTGTGCTCGCTTGTTGAGTGATCTCGCGCCGCAGAACGCTCGCGCCGCCGCGGGCGCGAGTCCACCAGAGAACGATGGGTGAAGCGATAAAGATCGAGGAATAGGTTCCGACTACCACGCCGATGATAATGGCAAGGGAAAAGTCACGCAGCACCGGGCCACCGAAGAAAAACAGGCACAGAATGGGGATGAGGGTCACCGTGCTGGTCAGAATTGTGCGGCTCAATGTCTGATTGATGCTTTCGTTCATGATTTGCTTGATCGTACCGCGACGTCCGCTGGCCAGGCCCTCCCGGATTCGGTCGTAAACGACGATGGTGTCGTTAATGGAGTAGCCGGCAATCGTCAGCACGGCACCGACCATTGTTAGAGTTAGCTCGCGGCCGAAGAGCGAAAACATGCCAACCGTCATCAGCACGTCATGCAAGAGCGCAACAATCGCGCCCACTGCGAAGGAAAGCTCAAAGCGAAAGGTTACGAAAATTAAAATGCCCAGAATGCCGAGGCCGAGCGCTATCAGCGAGTTTTTCGCCAGTTCACCACCTACGAGTGCACCGACTCTCTCCGACCCTTCCACTTTAAAGCCAGCATTCGGCATCGACTGCATGATCTGTTTTTCTACCTTATCACTCGTGTTCAGCGGTGTGCGCACGGTGATGTAACTTTTGCCGACCTGCGACGACTCCTGAATTGATGCGTCACTAAAGCCAATCGTCTTCAGTGCGGCACGAACTTGTCCGATATCAATCTTGTTCGGCGCACTCATCGTCACCAAATCACCGCCGCGGAAATCGACGCCGAAATTTCTCTCACCCCGAATGTAAAAGGCGGTCGCGCCGGCCAGGAGGAGCGCAAGCGAGCACATGCAGGCAAGAAAACCTTTCCCGAGGAAATTAATGTGTTGCGCCGAAATCAAATGCAGCATCGAGATACGCTTTAAGCGCCCCGTATCGACAAACCAACCGAGAAAATTCCGGCCGACGATCAGGGCTGTGAATAATGAGGCTAAAATGCCGAGCGTAAGCGCGATGGCGAAGCCTTTCACGGGGCCGCTCGCCTTCCAAAACAGAATCGCCGCCGTGATCAACGTCGTCACGTTGGCGTCGAAGATGGAGCTAAAGGCTTTTTCATAGGCTGTTTTGATAGCGACCTTGAGCGACTTTCCGAGAGCCATTTCTTCGCGCAATCGTTCGTAAATAAGTACGTTCGCGTCCACCGAAAGGCCAATCGTCAAGATGATACCTGCAATGCCGGGCAATGTGAGGACGAATCGGAACATCGTGAGCGCGCCGATGAGTAGGATGAGATTGATGATCAGCGCGAGATTTGCGATGAGGCCGGGAATTTTGTAGTAAACGGCTACGCAGACGAGCGTGATCGCGAGTCCGACCAAGCCGGCGAGAATGCTCGCGCGAATGGAATCCAGCCCGAGAGTAGGCGAAACACTGCGTTCTTCCTCGATGCTCACCGGCGTCTGCAACGGGTTCTCAAGCACGCTGGCAAGCCCGCGCGCTTCCTCTTCACTAAATCTTCCGGTGATGACGGCGTCGCCCCCATAGATGGCATCGCGAATCACCGGTGCGGATTGAATAGCGCCATCGAGGACAATTGCGAATCGATAGCCTTTATATTGCTCGGTGATCTGGCCGAATTTCTTGGCGCCTTCGGTGTCGAACTTCAACTGCACCGTCCATCCCTCGTTGCCGTAGTAAGCGTTCGATGCGGTAACTCGGTCGCCGCCCAGGTCGGCTTTCTTTTTCACGAGCAATCGTTCTTCCCTGGGTTTTTCCTTGGAGCCCGCGACCGTCTCGCCGAATTCATTGCTCATCGGTGCGCCCTCCC
>WNGE01005301.1_pt1 | contig 14606 bp, 8 predicted proteins | sample 5400651 | NCBI WGS metagenome assembly WNGE01 (sample SAMN13153370, study PRJNA577476) | soil metagenome | isolation source: 60 cm soil or saprolite under grassland replicate 2 | place: USA:California | collected 2016-06-15 | reverse complement strand
CCGAATCCAAACCTCATCTCCATTCGGTGCGTATTTGATTGTGGTGATATCATTGTCAGAACCGGTTTCCACGCTTTGACCGGCAACATAAACGTTGCCTGAACCATCGAGCGCGAGCCAGTAAGCATAATCATTGTCATCTGCGGTGCCGTTGTATCGCTTGACCCACAGCTCGTTTCCATCCGGGTCGTATTTGATCGTAGTCATATCGTGCAAGTTGTTTGCGCCGCCGCTCCAACCGGTGATGTAGGAATTCCCGTCGCTCTCAACGACAATGTGGTTCGCATAATCGATGGAGCTGGTTGAGCCGTTATAGGGCGTCGCCCATTGCAAGACACCGGACGAATTGAATTTCAGAGTGATGAATTCACCATCGGTAAACCCGTCGCTCTCAAAGCCTGTGGTAAAGACGTTGCTTTGATTGTCCACAGCGATGGAATACGCATAAGCGCTATAGTTCGTGATCGGGCTGCTCCAGCGCTGCGTCCATACTCTGTTTCCGTTGCTGTCGTATTTCAGAATGAAAATGTCGAACGTCGCGGGGTTGTCTCCGTTCCCGAATCCGCCGACGTAGGCGTTCCCGTCCTGGTCAACTGCGAGCGTATAGCCGTAATCGGTGCCGGTAGCAGATCCAGCGTAGGTGTCTTCCCAAAGGACATCGCCGTCAGGGGAATACTTTACCGTATGGCAATCTTCATTACCTGCCGAGGTTTCAATCCATCCGGTAACATAGACGTTTCCTGTCGCGTCTGTTGCAACATCGTGCCCATGGTCGCTTCCGCTAGCGGGGCCGTTAATTCGGCGAACCCACGCTTCTGTGACGCTTCCTTGCGGAGCAGGACCTGAAGGGAGCTGTTGTCTTTGTGGCTTGTTACTACTGGTGCGTCCAGCGCCATGCACAACGAACGCTGTCAGAACGATCCCGGCCGCGGTCAACCCAGTTAAAATGCTAAGATTAGAAAAGGCGAATTGGGTCTGTTTCATTTTCATACTGGTATCGACAACTCTGCCGTTCATTGTTCGTTAATGTCTCTATTGACCGAGGAATAATGGCGGGCTTGGGCGCGGCCGTGGAGTGGGTCGAGGCCTGGGTGTTGGGATAGGTCTTGGTGTAGGCGTTCCCGTAGCAGTTGGAGTTGCTGTCGGGGTAGACGTCGGCGTAGGCGTAGGACTGGGAGTCGCGCTCGGCGTTGCAGTAGGCGTAGCTGTTGGTGTGACGGTAGGCGTCGGCGTAATTGTAGGTGTCGCGGTTGGCGTGGCTGTCGGAGTAGGAGTAGGAGTTGGTGTAGGTGTTGGGGTAGGTCCGAATTCCGATAACGGTCGCTGCCAGAGACCACCGCCATAGGTGCCGGTAAAGAGATTGGTGTCCTTGATTGTAAAACAACGAATATTGGTGTTGATCAGTCCGGGACTGACAGGATTCCAGTTCGAAGCTAAATCAGTTGAAAGGTACACTCCGCCGGGTTCGACGTTGCTGCTTCCAGCACCTGCGAACAAATTGGTGTCGCTGTCGATAAACGCATAGATGCTGCTGCTCGTTAATCCGTTATTAACCGGCACCCATGTGTTACCATCATCAGTGGAACGAAAGACTCCACCTAATGTTCCTGCGAAGAGATCATTGCCATTAATCCAGAGGGCGTTGACGAAGGTATTAGTTATCCCCGCATTGACCGGATTCCAGGTTAGCCCGCGATCGGACGATCGGAATACGCCGCTGCTCCAGGAAGCGATGAAAATGTAGTTATTGTTATATGTAATTGAGGCGATCAGGGGCGCCCCCTGAATAATGCCTCCTGGTGTCCAGGTGGTGCCGTCATCTGTGGAAAAGAAAACACCACCACCCCAACTTCCCGCAAACAGGTCCTGCTGATTCCCATTGGGAATAACAGCCATGGACCAGATAAGTGGCACAGTTATTCCAGAAGTGGCGGAAACCCACGTTGCGCCGTTGTCGGTAGAGCGAAAAACTCCATCACCCATGGTTCCCGCGAAAAAGCTGGCACCGCCCTTGCCGTTCGGCCTGGCGGCCATGGAATAAACGAACTCGTTGATCAGTCCGACGTTGTCCCAGTTAGCACCGCTGTCCGTGGAAAGAAAGACGCCGCCCCCGCCGGTGCCGACAAAGAAGTTTTGTTCGTCAATGGCAAAGGAACGGATGTCCCCCGCCGTCATTCCAGTGCTGGACCATGTCCAGTTTGCGCCACTGTCCGGTGTCCGGTACACACCGCTGCCCCAGGTCCCAGCAAACAGCTCCGAGCCGCTAGCTTCCAGAGAGAAGATATACCGGTTCGTCAGGCCCGAACTGACGGGTGCCCAGGAAGTGCCATTGTCAGTCGTTCGGAAAACGCCACCCTCAGTGCCGGCAAAAAGATCTGTTCCGGAAGCCCCCAGGGAATGGATGAAAAGACTGGTTAAGCCGGAATTAACTTGTGTCCAATTGCTGCCATTATCAGTGGAGAGGAAAACGCCGTCATTAGTGCCGGCGAAAACATCGTCACCGCTAACAGTCAGCGCAGCAATAGTAAGGTTTGTTAAACCGTTGTTGACCGCATTCCACGACGCGCCGTTATCGGTGGAGAGGTAAACTCCACTGCTTGAGGTGCCGGCAAAAATACTGGTACCGTTAACGACAAGTGCAAGAATGTGATCGACTGGCAGACCGTTACTGACCCTTGTCCAGTTATCGCCATTATTAGTGGAAAGAAAAACGCCGCCATTTCCATTTAGGGTGTCGGTGCCTGCAAAAAGATTAGAACCGCTGACTGCAAAACAATTAACAGACGAGTTTGTTAAACCTGAGCTTGCCAGTGTCCAGTTTGCACCGTTGTCCGTTGACCGGAAGACACCACCGTCGATGCCGCCGTAGAGGGTAGTGGTCCCGGCGAAAAGACTTGTGCCGGAAACGGCCAGCGAATTGACGTAGGGATTCGTCAAACCATTGTCTAACGGCATCCAACTGGAGCCGTTATCGGTGGAAAGGAAGACGCCGCCGCCTCTGGTCGCTGCGAACAGATTCGATCCATTGGCAAGGATATCCATCACTGTGGCGCTCCAAGGACCGTTGGAACGCGTCCAGTCTGCATCGGATTTAGTTGGCAGGAAGGCGAGTGCTCCCAGAGCTGCGCAAAGGAGTAAAACAGATTTCTTCATAGGATTTTAATTGTCTTGAGCTGACAGTTCTCCCTCGCATTTGTGAGAGCGGGCAACTTGTGAGAGCGAGCGCAGCATTCGCTGAGGTACTGCAAGAAATTCCGCGCAAGGTTACGCGGAAAATGACTTCGCCACGTTAAATCGTGACTCGTTGAATCGGACAAATCTGCTCCTGTGCGGCCCCATGAAGGCCTGACTCGGAACCGATGTAACGGTTTAACGCATCACGTCCGTATCCCTGGGCGCGAGTGAGGCAACGATCTTTTCGAAGCAAGGGTCGCCACGCAACGGATCCCAAAAGGGCAGCAATTTTAGTTGGCCGTAACTGAGGCTGTTTGGTCGCCGCATGGCGGCGCTGAGCCTTTCGCAAGCGAGTTCCTTGTCACCCGCCCAGGCAGCGATCATCGCGAAATACTGGTCCATCGCTTCGCCGTTGATGGCATCTTCTTCCATTGGCACAAGCTCGACTGCATGCCGGCCCTCTTGCAGCGCTTCATTTTTCCGCCCGAGAGCTGCGTCGATTAATCCGAGAACACAAAGCGCCGGACCGTAGTTCGGTTGGGCAGCAAGGATCTTCTCCTGTTCCGCGCGCGCCGCGATAAAAGCGGAGCGTGCTTTCTCCTGATCTTTTGTCATGCGAGCGATAAGGCCTTCTATGAAGGGACGACTAAACTGCACAACATCGTCGCTAAGTGGGGTTTCTCCCAACGCATTCAGGGCGTTTTCAGCAGTAACGGTGTCGCGCTCCATCAGTGCGCAAAGCAACCAGGTATCAGCGATGGACGGTAGTGCGGTGGGATTTTTAGACCGAATTGAATCGATCAATTGATGTAATTTTCGGGTGTCGGCTTTCCAATCCAATTCCACGAATGCACGAGCCAGCTGGTTAATCACGTTTGGTTCCACGGCTATCGCGCGATCCAATGCCGATGCCGCTTCGGGGTAACGCCGCAGATGTCCATAGCTGATGGCAATCTGTCGCAGGGCAAAGAAATTCCGCGGGTCGAGATCTAACGCGCGCTCGAGATTTCGGGTCGATTCTTCCCAGCGGCCCTGGCGTCTTTGAATGTAGCCTTTCATCTCGAATACCCGGGCGTTGTTAGGCAACTTTTGTCCGGCAATTTCGAGTGCAGCGAGAGCCGCCTTATAATTTAGATGTCCTCGATAGAGATTTTCCGCTTCCGCCAGGCGTGCTTCACCCGAATCGGGGCGGAGACGAAATGCTGTTTTGATGGCCTCTTCTGCCAATGCGAGACGCGCCGGGGTGTGATCGTCACGAAAAAAATAAAGAAGATCATGAGCATAGGCGAGCTCACAATAGGCTTGGAAGAACGAGGGATCACGGGCGACTGCCTGGTTGAGTAGATCGACTGCCTGCAACAACTTCGATTCCCCACCCGTCGTAGAACTCACCCAGAGGAGAAGGTTTTTGGCACGAGCGAACAGGTCGAAGGCCATCAGGTCCGTGGTAATTGGCTGCTCAATGGCCAGTGATTCGGCCGCTGAGATTTTTGCGTTAAGCTGGCCGGCAACCTTTTTTGCTATCTCACTCTGAATCACAAACAGGTCGTTCAAATCAAAATCGTATTGTTCGGCCCAGACGTGAGTATCGGTGCGCGTGTCGATGAGCTGCGCATTCATATGAGCCCGCGCTCCGGCTTTCCGCACACTCCCCTCCAGTACGTGGGAGACTCGAAGGGCTTCTCCGATCTGGTGAATGTTTCGTTTACCGCGATATTCCATCACGCTCGTGCGGCTGATCACTTTTAGGCCGGCCACCTTCGCCAGCTTGGTCAAAATGTCGTCCTGAATACCGTCGGCGAGAGATCCGTCCTCTTTCTCGGGACTTAGATTTTCAAATGGCAGCACGGCAATTCCAGTAGCCGGCGGAGGACGAAACAGTTCGCTTTTCCAAACGATCACACCGATTGCCGTTGCCAAGGCGACTAATGAAGCCAGAAGACCGGCAACAGCGGGATTTCGCCGCACCCATTTCCGCCCGCGGGCCAACATCCTGGTGTGCCGCGCCTGAATCGGTTCATGTTTGAGCCAACGCTCAAGGTCTTCGGCCAGGTCGAGAGCAGAGGAATAACGGCGTTGCGGATCTTTCTCCAGGCATTTCAGGCAGATGGTCGCCAGGTCGCGATCCAGTTTGGGGTTCCACAGCCGTGGGTGTCGTGGTTCACTTTCGAGCAGTGACCGGATTGTCTCGTAGCTTGTTCCTCCAGCGAACGGTGGATGGCCAGTAAGGAGGTGGTATAGCACCGCACCAAGTCCATACACATCAGTCGCGCTTGTTAGCTGGGTGTTATTCCCCTTTGCTTGTTCCGGGGCCATGTAGCTGGGTGTGCCCAGCGCTTCGGTGGTGCGTGTGACTGTGCTCTCTCTCTCGACCAAGCGCGCCAGCCCAAAGTCGGTGAGATGTGGATCGCCTTTTGCGTCTATCAGGATGTTTCCCGGCTTTATGTCGCGATGGAGAACGCCGCGCTGGTGCGCATAGTGCAACGTTCGCGCCAGCCTTGCGATAATCTCCGCCCCCCGGTGCGGTGACATCTGCTCCCGCCCGGCGACTTCATTGAGTGGGCCGCCTTCGATCAGTTTCATGCTGAAATAGCAGGAGCCGTCGCGCTCTCCGATCTCATAGATGGGAACGATGCAGGGATGATCGAGACTGGCTGCCGCTTCGGCTTCGAGGTGGAAACGCTTCAGGTGCCTTTCGGTCGCCCACGGACCAAGGCCGACGATTTTCAACGCGACCGTGCGGTTGAGACTCTTCTGTCGCGCTCGATAAACAATTCCCTGCCCGCCGCGGCCCATTTCCTCCAGTAATTCATAATCGCCAAAGTCGGCCAACGGGTGTCCTTGAAAGGCAGCCCGGTTTTTGTGGGGCATTCGTCTCGAATTTGACTCGCGCGCATCTTTAGAGCTGATCGCCTCCTCGTCTTCCTCATTGAACAGACCACTCTCTAACAGGCATGCGCTGCAAAATTCCTGCGGCGCGTCGGCGAGAAATCTTGCGCCGCATTTTCCACAGAACCGGTTGGCGATCTTCATTCTAATGTTCCAATTGTCCATCGCCTCAAAAGACTAATGCAGGAAATTCTCGAACAGGTTACGCGCGCAAGACAGCAACCAGATGGCGCAACTCGTCTTCTATATCTCCCGGCGCTATCACCGTGTGGGCGATTTCGTCGTGCAATAATTCGCGGTAACGCTGACGCAGCCGATGGAAAGCTTGTTTCACCGCGTTTTCTGTCATCCCAAATTCATCGGCGATCTCGGCTTGAGAAGGGCGATCGGGCTCGTCAGTGAGCAATTTCTTCAACCGGTCAAACAACGCTGCTTTACCAACCGCACGATATTCGTCGCTCAGGCGAGCGAGTACTTCCTCCAAGACAGTCAGAGCCCAGCGACGCTCGTAAATTTGATCCGCACTCAATGTGTCCATCGGGGCCAGATCCGTGCCTTCGTGGTCGCCTAGCGCGTCTAGTGGAACCAATCGACGGCCCTCGCCACGCTTAATTGTCAGGGCGCGATGTCGCTCATTCGTCAGAAAGTGTTTTAGCGATACAAGCAAATAAGAGCGCAAACGACCTTTCTCCCTGCGAACAGTCTCCAGATCTCGCCGCTCCAGCAGCAATGCAAAAAAACCCTGAGTGAGATCCTCTGCTTCCTCGGATCCGGTCCCTTGTCGCCTGATGAAACTGTAAACAGGTCGCCAGTAAGTTCGGCAAAGTTTCTCCAGCGCTTCCTGTGCCGCCGGCGATTGACTCTGGGCCTCCAGCACTATGCTCCAGTGTGTCGTCGCAAACGCGACTGCGCCATTTTGTGCGCCTAAATGCGTCCCACTTCGTGAACCCCAGTCATCCACGCTGTAATCCAAGTGAAGTAGAGCAAAAATCAAGTCTGGATTGCTGGGCCATTGTCTTGGTTCAGTTCCAGCGTGTAATTCCTGGAACCCTGCAATTTCAATTAGAGATTCTTCAAGAAATCGAAATCCCGAGCCGGGGCTTCGAGTTTGATGTCGTGAAACGATGGGCTGGCGGAATTATGCACCACGTTACAAACGTTCTGGCTAGCCCGGTCGCGGTCAGCGACCATTGCTACAACTAATCACGCCCGAGGCGGTGTAGGGCGAGGCAATGGAGTCGGCCGAGGTCTGGGCGTCGGAGTAGTTCTGGGGGTGGCACTCGGTGTTGGTGTCACCGTGGGACTTGGCGTGGAACTCGGAGTAGCTGTTGGAATGGGCGTCGCCGTGGGGGTTGGCGTAGCCGTCGGGGTTGCAGTAGGAGTAGGCGTTGAACTGGGTGTTACAGTCGGTGTAGGTGTGACTGTAGCTGTTGGAGTTGGAGTAGCACTGGGACTCGCCGTAGGTGTAGCTGTCGGCGTTGGAGTAGCACTTGGACTCGCTGTAGCTGTTGGCGTGGGAGTGGGCGTTGCTGTGATCCTTCTCATGATCGCGCCAAAGGTGCCAACTGCCGTTCCGTGATCTGGATCCGGAAAAGAAACCCCCCAAAATCCTTCCGCGTCTCTAGTTTGTTCTACACTCCAGGTATTTCCGCCGTCTGTTGTTCTGAAAATTGTGCCCCCGGAAACGGCCGATCCATTGTTAGCATCGGCAAAGGAGACCGCCCTGAGCGTAAATGTTCCAGGGGGTGTGTGATTAACCCAGGTGTTTCCTCCATCGGTTGTAAGGAGGATTATGCCGTCACCGGTTTCAAGCGATCCACCAACTGCGACACCGTGGTTGGCATCGGTGAAGGAAACCCCGTTAAGATCAAAAGTAGTACCACTGGTTTGGCTCACCCACGTGCTTCCGCCATTAGTTGTTCTGATGATTGTTCCGTTTTCACCGACTGCCGTCCCGGTATCTGTGTCCGTAAAAGAAACCCCAAAAAGGATAGTGGCAGCCGCTAGCCCGCTAGCCTCAGCCACCCAGGTATTTCCTCCGTCTGTCGTTCTTAAAATTAGAGCGCCGTCTAATGCTTCCGGGCCCTGTCCAACAGTGGTTCCGTTATTTGCGTCGGTGAAAGAAATCCCGAAATAGCCGGTGAACCCGTGGGTATGTTGAATTACCCAATTAGCCCCTCCATCCGTAGTTCCGAGAATCGTGCTATAACCGGACGCATGGCCGTGATTTTCGTCGGTAAAAGAAACCGATAACAGTTCGCTTGTTGTTCCGCTTACCTGGCTAATCCAAGTGTTTCCACTGTCGCTTGTTCTAAGAATTGTGCCGCTTGAACCGACTACCGTTCCCGTAGATGGATCGGTGAAGGAAACACTATCCATACGATCTGTCGTTGTTCCATTGGATTGGAACACCCAGTTGTTGCCGCCATCCGTAGTTCTAATGATTTCACCGGCTATGCCGACACAGGTTCCGTTATTTGCATCGGTGAAGAATACTCCCTGGAGCAAGTTTGGCGTTCCACTTGTTTGCTCAATCCAGGTGTTTCCTCCATCCGTCGTTCGCACGATTGCTCCTGAACTGCCAACAGCGGTTCCGGTTTCTGTGTCGGTGAAGGACACCGCGGAAAATTGTGCAACGCTTCCGTTGTATTGATTAACCCACGTGGCGCCACCGTCAGTCGTTCTTAGGATTACAGCGATTCCGGTGTTGAAATCAGCGCCAACGGCAGTTCCGTTATTCGCGTCCGTGAACGAAACTCCCAGAAGGTCTCCCGTTGTTCCACTTGACTGCTGGACCCAATTAGCTCCGCCATCAGTTGTTCTTAGTATTATGCCGCCACCTCCAACGATGGTTCCATTGTTGGCATCTGTGAAAGTAATCCCATAATAGAAAGCAGGTGGTCCTGTTTGTGAGACCCAGGTATCGCCGCCATCTGTCGTCCTTAGAATCAGCGCCGCGCCAAGATTAAAATCGACGCCTATAATGGTCCCGGTGTTTGCATCTGAAAACGAGACTCCTGTGATCCACCCCGCCGGGTTGCTATACTTCGTGACCCAGGTGTTTCCACCATCTGTGGTCCTGACAACGGCTGCGCCACCGGCACCAAGATTGAGGCCCCCTGCCATTCCGGTATTTGCATCGGTAAAGGAAACGCCCAGCAGGTTGATCCCCGTCCCCTCGTATCCGCTCGTTTGAATGGTCCAATGTGTGCCTCCATCTGTCGTTCTAAGAATTGTACCTCCCTCACCAACTGCCGTTCCAACATTTGCATCAGTAAAGGAAACCGCCGCAAGAGGATTGCCCTGAGGAAGGGGCTTTTGCCAGATCCACTCGGAGGTCGCGCCTTCCGGAGTCTTCTTCGCCTGGACAAGCGCATCCAAGAATGCACCAAAACCACGGAGCGCTACGAAGATGCTAGCTAACACGACGACGAGACCGATTAACACACGAACATTGAAGAAGGCGGATTGAGCTTTGGATTTCTTTTTCATAGCTGGAGTTTTAGGTTGAAGTGCAGTTTTCCCTGGAGCGGCGGAACTGTGTGCAAAATAATGAACAATGTAGTTCAGTTTTCACGTCGTACGGGGTAGCCAGTGAGGTATTGCGTAAAAATCGGCACGAGGTTACGCGAAAAAAGTTTGATAGATCTTGGATTGTTGGAAGAATTAACCCCATTCCCACCAAAATCTTGGACACGATCCGATTTGCCCTGCCTAAAGTCGGTTAGCCTTTAACGAACTGCGTTTGACATTTTCTTTGGGGCCAGGACGGCGACCATTTTTTCGAAGCGCGGGTCGCCCCGCAGCGGGTCCCAGAACGGCAGCAGTTTCAACCGACCGTAGGTAGCGGAGACGGGAGGACCAACCAGCCGGGCTAGTTGTTCGCATGCGAGATCTTTATCCCCAGCCCACGCCGCAATCATTGCCAGATACTCGATCAGGACCGGACCATTGACTGCATCTTTTTCGGTCGGAAGAAGTTCGACAGCGCGCCGGCCTTCTCGTAATGCCTCCTCTTTCCGCCCAAGAGCAGCATCGATTAAACCAAGCACGCACAGCGGTGGGCCGTAATTTGGCTGAGCGTGGACAATTCCCTCCTGCCGCGCACGTGCGGCGGTGAAAGCTGCTCGCGCCGCTTCATCATCGTTTACCATACGAGCGATAACACCTTCCAAGAATGGACGATTAAACTCAACGACCTCGTCACTGAAGGGCGTTTCACCCAGTGCCAAGAGGGCCTCTCTTGCGGCAGCGGCGTTGCGCTCGATCAGTGCACAAATAAACCAGGCATCAGCAATGCTTGGCACCGTAGCCGGATCGGCAGCCCGAACCGAGTCCACCAATTGACGCAAGGGTCGGATATCGGCTTTCCACTGTAATTCTACATTCGCGAGCTCTAGCTTCGTGTGGATGTCATCCGGCACGACGGCGAGTGCGCGGGCCCAGGCTGATTTTTCCTCGGAGTAGCGCCCGACTCCTCTTAGACTGAGGGCAATTTGCTGTAAGAGCAGGACGTTGCGCGGGTCAAGATCGGCCGCTCGCATGAGGCTAAGCAATGCCTCTTCCTGTTTACCTTGGCGGCGCTGGATGTATCCTTTTAGCTCCAGTGTCTGGGAATTGTTAGGCAGAGTCTGACCAGCTATATTCAACTCAGCGAGCGCCCCGTCATAATCGAGGTATCCGCGATAAAGATTCTCTGCACGGGCAAGGTGTGCCTCGCCCGCATCCGGCCGCAGACGAAGAGCCGTCTGGATCGCCGCTTCGGCAAGCGCCAGGCGCGTAGGCGCGTGATCGTAACCAAGGTGATAGAGACGATCATGAGTGTGAGCAAGCTGACAATATGCGTGAAAGAACGACGGGTCATGCATGACTGCCTGTTCCAGTAGATTGGCAGCCTCCAGCAAATTAGCTCTTCCACTAACGTGGGCGCTCGTCGTCAAAAGGAGATCTTTCGCCCGTGTGTAGAGATCGAAGGCGGTGAGATTGGCGGTCGGTGGCTCTTCAATGGCTAGTTTCTCAGCGGTAGAGATTTTGGCGTGGAGCTGTCCAGCGACTTTTTGCGCGATCTTACTCTGGATGGCGAACATTTCATTCAGATCGCCTTCATATTGTTCCGCCCAAATGTGAGTGTCGGTGCGAGTATCGATCAACTGCGCGTTCATATGAAGTCGACCTCCATCCTTACGGACGCTGCCCTCCAGCACGTGTGACACCCGCAGGGCCTCGCCGATCTGGCGAATGTTCCGTTTACCGCGATATTGCATGACGCTCGTGCGACTGATAACTTTGAGGTCAGCAATTTTCGCCAGCTTGGTCAAAATGTCGTCCTGAACACCATCGGTAAAGGATCCGTCCTCTTTGTCATGACTCAAGTTCTCAAATGGCAACACTGCGATTCCAGTTGTTGTCGGAGGTCTGACAGGTTCGCTTTTCCAAACCATCACACCCACTGCTACGCTCAGGGCAACCAAAGAAACCACACAAAGCGCCGTCGTCGGGTTTCGTCGCAGCCATTTCGTTCCGCGGGTGAGGACTCCAACACGTCGCGCCTGAATTGGTTCGTGTCGCAGCCACCGCTCAAGGTCCTCGGCTAAGGCGAGGGCAGAAGAGTAGCGGCGTTGTGGATCTTTCTCGAGGCATTTCAGGCAGATCGTTGCCAAGTCTCGATCTACCTTCGGATTCCACACGCGCGGTTGTTGCGGCTCGGTCTCCAAAACGAGCCGAACCGTTTCAAAGGTTGTTCCTCCAGCAAAGGGTGGATGGCCGGTAAGCAATTGGTAAAACACAGCGCCAAGTCCATAAACATCAGTTGCGCTTGTTACCTTGGTGTTATTACCCCTTGCTTGTTCCGGTGCCATGTAGCTCGGCGTGCCCAGCACCTCCATTGTATGGGTCACGGTGCTTTCAGTCTCGATTAACCGTGCCAGTCCAAAATCGGTAAGATGTGGTTCACTGTTTGCATCAAGCAAAATATTTCCGGGTTTGATGTCGCGATGCAGGATGCCGTGCTCGTGTGCATAATGAACGCTGCGCGCCAACTTCGCGATGAGTTCCGCCGCTTGCCGCAGCGGTATCGGTTGATGTCTGACAACTTTATCGAGTTGCCCGCCTGCAATTAGTTTCATACTGAAGTAGCAGCAACCGTCGCGCTGCCCAACTTCATGAATTGGGACGATGCATGGGTGATCTAGGCTGGCAGCTGCTTCCGCTTCCAAACGAAAGCGCTTGAGATGCGCCTTCGTGGCCCAGCGACCAAGTCCAATGACTTTCAATGCAACGGTACGGTTGAGACTTTTTTGTCGCGCCCGATAGACCACGCCCTGACCGCCACGGCCAATTTCCTCCAGCAGCTCATAGTCCCCCAATACTCCCGGCGCCTCCATGCAGCCCGCTGTTTTTTTACTATCAACGACACTACTTGAATCAATCGTTTGCACATCGTCAGCGGCTACAGATGCGTCCTCCAGCAGGTCAAGGCCACTTTCGAGAAGACAACCCGGACAAGCTCCTTCCGGTGCATCCGCCAGAATTTCGGTGCCGCACTTTGTGCAAACTCTGATTACGTCTTTCATCGTCGAGAAGTCGCTCGCGTGTTTTCCTTTCGTACTGCGCAAAATTTCATCACAGGTTACGCGCGCACCACGGCGATTAGATGCCGTAGCTCATCTTCGATCTCGTTTGGCATGGCGACTGTCTGGGCAATTTCGTCTCGCAACAACAGCTGATAACGCTGGCGGAATCGGTGGAACGCTTGTTTCACTGCGTTCTCCGTCATTTGGAATTTAGTGGCTATCTCGGCTTGCGAAGGCCGATTCGGTTCGTCCATGAGCAATTTCTTCAACTGATTAAATAACTGCATATTGCCAGCGCTGCGATACTCATCTCGCAATCGTGCCAGCACTTGCTCCAGAAGCGTCAACGCCCAGCGACGTTCGTAAATTTGGTCGGCAGTCAGTCTGTCACTCGGTTCAGGACTGGTGCATTGGTTATCACGAAGCTCATCTAACCGAACCAACCATTTTCCCTTGCCTCGCTTCGCTGCCATGGAACGGCGCCGCTGGTCAGCAAGAAAATGTTTGAGCGAGACCAGCAGGTAAGAACGAAGTCGGCCCCTTTCCTTGCGGACACTCTCCAGATCGCGGCGCTCCAGCAGCAGCGCAAAAAAACCCTGAGTGAGGTCCTCTGCTTCCTCTGATCCAGTCCCTTGTCGCCTGATGAAACTGTAAACAGGTCGCCAGTACGTACGGCAAAGTTTCTCCAGCGCTTCCTGTGCGGCTGGCGATTGGCCCTGCGCCTCCAATACGATGCTCCAGTGCGTCGTAGCAAAAGCGACTGCGCCATTTTGTGCGCTTAAGGGCATAGCGCCCTGTGAACCCCAGTCATCCTCAACACCCACACAGTAATCCAAGTAAAGCGGAGCAAAAATCAAGCCGCATCCTAGGCAAGGCTTGAGATTCGTTAAAACATTAAGACGTCAAAACGGATCCAGGTCTTAACAATTCAACCCCTTTAAATGCTTTCATGTGGCGAAGCGTCACTCCATTTTCACTAATTCCGCGAGAATCGCCTTCTGAACGTGCAGCCTGTTTTCCGCCTCATCGAAAATAGTCTGGGCGTGAGCCTCGAAAGTTTTCTCGTCAATCTCCTGGCCGCGGTGCGCCGGCAGACAATGCATCACCAGCGCGTTTGGTTTGGCCAGTTTCACCAATGATTCATTGATCCAATAGGGGCCAAGCTCCGCCTCACGCCGTGCCTCCTCGCCCTCGCGTCCCATCGATACCCAGATATCGGTGTAGAGCACGTCGGCGTCGCGCGCCGCTTCCTGTAGATTTTCCGTGCAAATCACGCGTCCTCCCGCGCGCTTCAGCAGGTTCGCTTTCGGTTGATAGCGTTTGGGTGATGCGATACGCAATTCAAAGCCGAGCTTGCCGGCGGCGAAGAGCCATGATTGCGCTGTGTTAGCGGAGCCGTCACCGACAAACGTGACGACGTTGTCCTGGATCCTGCCGCGTTTTTCCTGGATGGTAAAAATGTCACCCAGGATCTGGCAGGGATGTTCGTCATCTGTCAGCGCGTTGACCGTAGGCACACCGGAAAATTCCGCGAACTCTTCGATGTCCGCTTGCGCATAGGTTCGGATTATCGCGCCATGAGTCATCCGCGCCAGCACCCGCGCGGTGTCTTTGATCAACTCGCCGCGCCCCAGTTGCGCATCCGCAGCTGTCATGTAAATCGATTCCCCGCCGAGCTCACGGATCCCGACTTCAAAAGAAACCCGCGTTCGTGTTGATGGCTTGGAAAAGATCAGCGCCCACGTCTGGCCAGCTAACGGTCTGGACGAAATCCTCCCGCGATTCGTTTTGAATTCGGCCGTCCGTCGCAATATACGGTCGATCTCCTCTCGCGAGGTCTGTTCGATACTAAGTAAGTGTTTCATTCAACTCCGTATTCTTACTCTTTCTCTTGCTCTCGCTCGGCGAGATCAGCGATCACTTCTTCAATCGCGTGCAATCCTTCATCGGTTTCGCTTTCGCTCAAATTTA
>WNGE01011480.1_pt1 | contig 14609 bp, 12 predicted proteins | sample 5400651 | NCBI WGS metagenome assembly WNGE01 (sample SAMN13153370, study PRJNA577476) | soil metagenome | isolation source: 60 cm soil or saprolite under grassland replicate 2 | place: USA:California | collected 2016-06-15 | reverse complement strand
GCCCAGACCAGGCCGACCCCTTCCGGGCCCCGCGCGCGCGCCCGCACCTCGGGGTCGGCGAGGAGGGCGGCGAGCGCGCGGTGGTCGTCCGCCTGGCGCATGCGCACCAGCTCGGGGCGCGGGGGCCGGCCCTCCAGGCTCTCGAGCAGGCGGTCGGGCGACGAGAAGTCCAGGTCGGGGTTGCGCCAGTAGATCGAGGCGAGGGGCGCGAAGCGGTGGCCCTCCACCGCCCGGATCAGGCCGTCGTCGAAGGGGCCCAGCTCCGCCGTGGGGCTGAAGCTGCCGTCCCTCACGTGGCGCCCCGCGCGCCCCGCGATCTGGCCCACCTCGGCCGCGGTGAGCTCCCGCGGGCCCACCCCGTCGAACTTGCGCATGCTCGTGAACACCACGTGGTCGATGTCCAGGTTCAGCCCCATCCCGATGGCGTCGGTGGCCACGAGGTGGTCGACCTCGCCCGCCTGGTAGAGCGCGACCTGGGAGTTGCGGGTGCGCGGGGAGAGGGCCCCGAAGACGAGGGCCGCCCCGCCCCGCTCGCGGCGCAGCCGCTCCGCGACCGCGTAGAGCTCGCGCACCGAGAAGACGATCACCGCGCTCCGGCGGGGCAGCTTGCCCAGCTTCCGGGGCGGGGAGTAGCGCAGGGTGGAGAGGCGCGGGCGCGCGAGGAAGCCGGCGTCCGGCAGGAGCCGCCGGAGCAGCGGCCGGATCGTCTCCGCCCCGATCAGCATGGTCTCGAGCTGGCCGCGCGCGTGGAGGATGCGGTCGGTGAAGACGTGGCCGCGCTCGCGGTCCGCGGCGAGCTGCACCTCGTCCACCGCCAGGAAGTCCACCCGGCGGTCCACCGGCATGGCCTCGACCGTGCAGACGAAATAGCGCGGATGGCGGGGGAGGATCCGCTCCTCGCCGGTCACCAGGGCCACCGCCTCCGGCCCCTTCACGGCCGCGATCCGGTCGTAGTTCTCCCGGGCGAGCAGGCGCAGGGGGAAGCCGATCATCCCCGTGCGGTGGGCGAGCATGCGCTCGAGGGCGAGGTAGGTCTTGCCGGTGTTGGTGGGGCCGAGCAGGGCGGTGGCGGGCTTCATCGGTAGGCCACCGGGATCAGCGGGCGGAAGCGGAAGCGCGCGCGGGGGTTCTGGAGGAGCATCCACTCGAGGGCGATGACTTCCATCCCCGGGAACGCGCTCCGGCTGCGCGAGAGGCGGACCTCGACCAGCAGCTCCCCCGGTCGGTCCAGGGACAGGATGCGCAGGGTGTGACCGCCGCCGTCCGGAGCCTGGATCTCCACCCGCAGGCCGCGGAAGCCCTTGGCGCGGAGCTGGAACCACAGGCGGCGAATCGCGTGAAGAGCGCGGGCGAGGCCGGAGCGCGGCACCTTCGAGTACCCCCGGGTGGTCGACGCGCCTATTGTCCCACTTTTTCGCGGCAGCTCCGGAGTTGTAGGGCTTGCGAGCCTCCGTTGCGCGATGCTGGCGCGATGCTAGGATGGCCACGATGAATCGCACAGGAAGGAGGTTCGGGCTCGTAGCGACACTCGTGACGACGGCGTGTGGCGCGGCACCGGGTGGCCGCCCCTGCCCCGACGCGGGCGCACCGAAGGTGGTCCCGGATTGCAACGCCGCCTGCGGCACGATCGGGATCCTCGGGGACGCACCGTCGGCGAGTCCCGGCACCTTCCGCGGCTACGCGGATCCCTCGATCGCGCACGACCCCGCGGCAGCACGGCGGATCTGGCTGGCGTACTCCTGGCCCCACCTGACGACAGGGCAGGCGCCTGACGGAAGCGCGGTATACATGGCCGCCGTGTCGACGCACCTCGCGCGCAGCGACGACGGCGGCACGACGTTCTCGTACGAAAGCGAGCTGTGGCCCGCCGTACCCATGGCCGACCCCGAGGGAAGCGGCGAGAACGGAATCGCGAGCTCGGAGACACCGTCGCTGACCACGATCACCTCGGGTGCGGCAACCACCTGGTACGGCGCGCGCCTTCGCTACTTCCTCCAGCCGCAGACCGGCTACCACCCGAAGTACGGCACCAGTTGGACGGTCCGGGTCGCCCCGGCCGCGTCGCCGGCGGAGCTCGCCGCCGCCCCCGCCGCCGTGCTCGGCGTATCGACGACGGCGGCCGTGTACCGGCCGAACGCGCGCCTTGAGGACGGCACGCTCTATCTCGTCGTGGAGTGCCTCGCGTTCGTCGGTACCACCCTCGATTTGCCGAATTCCTCCACGCAGCTGTTCGCCACCGCGCCCGGCGGCTCGCCATCCGCGTGGACGTGGCGTCACGTTGGCGTGCTCGCCGATCACGCCCTCGCAAAGGAGCTCGGCGACGACACCGTCCAGCAGCCGGACGTATCCCTCGCCGCCGATGGCACACCGATTCTGCTGGTGACGCCCGCGCACGCGAACCCCAGCGTCCAGGTCGGAACCATGGGCGACGGGTGCGTAGCCGTCGAGCTGGCGTCCATCGACCCACCGGCCCTCGCGCGCGACTGCGCCGGCCGCGCGGTCATCCGCGCCCGCGTGAGCGGCGCCCGCATCGGCGCCTGTACCCACGACTCCGCCTCCGCCACCGGAATCGTGTCGACGTCGCAGGACGCCCCGGGCGGAAACTGGAAGCTCCGGGCGTCCGGCGCGCATCCCTGACCTCCCTATACCCTTGCTATAGTGAGCAGCCCGATGGCCCTCACCATCGTGGCCGACGACCTCGCCGCCGCCTGCGACACGGGGACCTTGTTCGCGCGCAGGGCTCCGGTCCCGGTCACCGTGTGGCCAGACCTGCCCGTCGCCGAGGAGGTCGCCGCCGTGGACACCGAGTCGCGCCACCTCGCTCGTGACGACGCGACAGAGCGCGTCCGCGGCACCGTGGCGCGGCGGCCGGGGGCGACCTCATGGTTCAAGAAGATCGATTCCACGCTCCGTGGCCACGTCGGCGCGGAGATCGTCGCGCTCCTCGAGGCCACGGAAACCCCGAGCGCCGTCACCTGCCCCGCGTTCCCCTCCGAAGGTCGCGTCGTGCTCGATCGCGTGCTGCGCGTCGAGGGGGCCGCGGTGGCCGACCTCGTGGACCGGATGCGCTCGGAGACCGACCGGCCGCTGGCGTGGATCCCGTTGGCCGAGGTGCGAGCGGGGGTCAGGGCGCTTGCCACACGCCTGGCGCGGCTCCCGGGGATGATCGCCATCACGGACGCCGAGACGGACGGCGATCTCGACACGATCGTCGGCGCCGCGCTCGCGCTCGACCGCGCGCCCCTCCTCGCCGGCTCGGCAGGCCTGGCCCGGTCCCTGGCCGAGCGCCTCGGCCTCCACGCGGAGCGCGCGTCGCTGCCCGGCGGGCGCTGGCTGGTGGTCGCGGGGAGCCTCCACCCCGCAACGCGGCGCCAGCTCGCCGAGGCACGGCAGGCCGGCTTCCGCGTGCTGGGGACGGCCGACGGAGTGGACGCGGACGCCGGCGAGGCCGCCGCAACCCTCGCCCGGGAGGCTGCGCACGTGCTCGGCACGGAATCGTTTGATCTGGTCGCGGTGACCGGGGGCGAGACCGCGGTGGCGCTCTATCGAACCCTCGGCGCCGTGCGCATGGACCTCGTGGGCGCCCCGCGCCCGGGCCTGGCCTTTGGCCACTTCCGAGCGCCGGGCCATCCGGCCCTGCCCGTGCTGACCAAGGCGGGCGGCTTCGGACCGCCGGACCTGTTCGTCTCGCTCCGGAAGGAGGCGACGGGATGAGGCGACCCATTCTCGGCGTGACCATGGGCGACCCCGCAGGGGTGGGGCCGGAGATCATCGTGCGCGCAGCCGCCGAGCGCGAGGTGCGGGGCACGAGCCGGCCAGTGGTGATCGGCTCCGCGTCGACCCTCGGAGAGGCGCGGGCCCTCGTCGGGTCGCCGCTCCGCCTCCATGGCGTAACGCGCGTCGCGGAGTGCCGATGGCGGCCGGGGACCCTCGAGGTCCTCGACCTCGCCAACGTGGACATGGCGACCCTGCCGCGCGCGCGGGTGAGCGCGGCCGCCGGGCGCGCGGCCTAAGAGTACATCGAGACCGCCGTGGACCTCGCGAAGGACGGCACGATCGACGGGATCGTCACCGCGCCGATCAACAAGGAGGCCCTCGCGGCGGCCGGCATGCCCCACTCGGGCCACACCGAGATTCTCGCGAGCCTCTCCGGCGCGCGCGACGTCGCGATGCTCCTGATGGGTGACGAGCTGCGCGTGATCCACGTGACCATGCACGTCGCGATCCGGCAGGTGCCCGACCTGGTCACGCGCGACCGGGTTCTCCGGACGATCGAGCTCGCCCAGCGCGCGCTCGAGGGCCTCGGCATCCGCGGGGGCCGCATCGCCGTCGCCGGGCTCAACCCCCATGCAGGGGAGGACGGGCTCTTCGGCGACGAGGAAAAGGCGGCGATCGCGCCGGCGATCGCGGAAGCGCGCACCGAGGGCCTGAACGTCACGGGTCCCCTGCCTGCCGACACCCTCTTCTCCCGCGCCCGCGGCGGCGAATTCGACATCGTCGTCGCCATGTACCACGACCAGGGACACATCCCGGTCAAGACCCTCGGCTTCAACTACGACCAGGCGACGAAGCGCTGGCTGGGCCTCTCGGGCGTCAACGTCACCGTGGGGCTTCCCTTCCTGCGCGTGTCCGTGGACCACGGCACCGCGTTCGACCGGGCGTGGAAGGGCGTCGCGAACCACGAGAGCATGGTCGAGGCTCTGCAGGTCGCCGTCCGCATGCTGAGCGCACGATGACGCCACCCGCGCGGGGGCGCGGGGAGATGCTCGGCGGTGTGAACGTGGAGGAGCGGGGACGGCGGAGGCTATTGGAAGCGGACGCTGACCAGCTTCGACACCCCCGGCTCCTCCATGGTGACCCCGTAGAGCTGGTCGGCGATCTCCATGGTCTTGCGGGAGTGGGTGATCAGCACGAACTGGGTCTGCTCCTTGAGGCCCTCGAGCATCTTCACGAAGCGGCCGATGTTCGCGTCGTCCAGGGGGGCGTCCACCTCGTCCAGGATGCAGAAGGGGGAGGGCTTGTACTGGAAGATCGCGAAGAGGAGGGAGATCGCGGTCAGGGCCTTCTCGCCCCCCGAGAGCAGCATGACGTTCTGGAGGCGCTTGCCGGGGGGCTGGGCCATCACGTCGATCCCGCTCTCCAGGAGGTCCTCCTCGTCGATCAGGGAGAGCCCGGCGGTCCCCCCGCCGAAGAGCTGCTTGAACACCTCGCCGAAGTGCTGGTTGATGATCTGGAACGCCTCCTGGAAGCGCTCCCGGGAGGCCTTGTCGATCTTCTTGATGGCCTGGTCCAGCTCGGCGATGGAATCCAGCAGGTCCTGGCGCTGCGCGGTCAGGAAGGCGTGGCGATCCTCGAGCTCCTGGGCCTGCTCGACCGCGAGCACGTTGACCTGGCCCATGCGCTCGAGGCGCTCCCGCAGCTCGGCCACTTGCGTCTCCAGGCCCGCCGTCTCCCGAGCCAGGTCCTCCTCGTTGAGGCCCGCCGCCGCCTCCGCCGCGGTCTGGCCCACCGCCTGGTGACACTCGCGGGCCAGGTGGTCGAGGTCGGAGCCGGTGCGGGCCTTCTGCACCTCGAGCTCCGAGAGGGCGTCCTTGAGCATCTCGCGCTCCCGCCGGCGCTCCTTGAGGCTCTGCTCGCGGCCCTCCAGCTCGTTGCGGATCTCGCGCACCCGGTCCTCGGCGACCGCCGCCTCGCCGCACACCCGGTCGCGGTCGCGCAGGGCCTCGGCGAGAAGCCGCTCGCACTCCTCGAGCTCGGCCTGGAGCCCGCCCCCCCGGGCCGCCATCTCCTGGCCGCGAGCGCGGGCGGCCTCGATCCGTTCGGCGAGCTCGGAGAGGTCCTGGCCGAGGCGCCGGCACTCGTTCTCGGCCGCGGCCTGGCGCTCGCGGAGGGCGGCCAGTCGCGCGCGAGCCTCGGAGGAGCGGGACTGGGCGGCTTCGGCGGTGGCGCGGGCCTCGGCCACCGCGGTGGTCAGGGAGGCGAGAGAGCGGCTGCCCGCCTCGCGCTCGGCCTCGGCGGTCAGGAGGGCCTGCTCGATCTCGGACAGCTTGACCGCCGCCGTCCCCTTCTCCCGCTCGGCCTGTCGGCGCTCGCTGTCGAGGATCGAGGCCTTGCGGTCCAGGCGGACGCTCTCCTCGTCCGCGGTCTGGAGCTCGTGGCGGATGGCCACCAGCTCCTTCTCGGCGGCGTGGATCCGTTCCTCGAGGGCCCTTGCTTCCGCGGTGGCGGCCTCGACGAAGGCCTTCTGCTCGGCCGCGCCCGCCCGGGCCACGAGGAGGCGGGACTCGACCTTCTCTCGCCGAACCGAGGCCTCGCGGATCTCGCGGCGGGGGGCGAGCAGGCCCTTCACGCTGCGGCCGCCCTCCACCATCGCCCCGCGCAGGGTCTCGCCGGCCAGGGTCACGCAGGCCACCGGGCCCCGGCGGCCCACGACCTCGAGAGCATCCTCGAGGGTTTCCACCACGAGCGCGTCGGGCAGGGAGGCGCGGATGCGGTCGGCGTGCGGTCCGGTGACGCGGTAGAGGGCGGAGAGCAGGCCCCGCACCTTCGGCTCCTGCCGGGCGATGTCGCGGAACGGGCCGCCGTCGGCCGCGTCGTGGGCGTTGGCCAGGGGCAGGAACGTGCCGCGCCCGGCCCCCGACTCTTGCAGCCACCGGACGCCGCGCACGGCGTGGGACGCGTCGGGCACGAGCACGGCCTGGAGCCGATCGCCCAGGAAGGCTTCGACCGCGCGCTCGCAGGCGGAGTCGGTCTCGATCACGTCCGCCACCACGCCCATGACCTCGAGCCCTTCCGGACGGGCCAGCAGCGCGCGAACGCCCTCGTCGAACGCCGCGTGGGTCTCGACGATCTCGTGGAGCGAGGCGAGCCGGCCGGCCAGGCTGTCCCGCTCGCTCTGGAAGCCGTCGGCCTCGCCCTCCAGGGACTCGGCGCGGACGCGGGCCGAAGCCGCGCGGAGGGTGGCCTCCTCCCGCTCCTGCCCGAGCCGGGCCAGGAGGGTCTCCGCCTCCTGGCCGCGGACCTGCGCGCCCCCGCGGCCCGCTCCCACCCGGACCCACTCGCGCTCCAGCTCCTCGCGCTCGGCCGCGAGCTTCAGCAGGTCGGCCCCCGCGCGCTCCGCGTTGCCGGAGACGGCGGCCTGCGTGTTCTGCAGCGCGGCCATGCGGCCGAGGAGCGTGACCTGGGCCTCGCGCGCCCGCTCCTGCGAGGCCTCGGTCGAGGCCTGGGTCGCCGCCGCCTCGTGTACCGCCGCCTCGGCCGCCCCCGTCTCCGCCTCGGCCGCCCCCCGCTCCGCGCGCAACTGCTCCTCGTCGCGGCGGCGGGTGGCCAGCATGTCCTCGAGCGGCCCCACCCGGGACTGGAGCTCGTCCGCCTCGCGCGCGGCCTGCTCGGCCCGGGTCGCCGTCTCCGCGATCTGGTCCTTGGCGTAGCCGCTCTTGCCCTGGTAGCGGTCCACGGCGAGGGTCAGGTCGTTCAGCCGTCCCCGCACCTCCTCGAGCCGCGCCTCCTCCTCGTAGAGGGCCTGGCGGCGCACCTCCATCCGGGCTTCCTCGGTCTCGAGGGCAACCGTGGCCGCCCGCTCCCGCTCCGACTCGGCGTCGAAGCGCTCGCCGAGCGTCCGCGTCTGCTCCATGAGATCGAGGAAGCGCCGGCCGAAGAGCACTCGCTCGACCGCCTGCATCTCCTCGCGCACCGCCCGGTAGCGGCGGGCCTTGCTGGCCTGGCGCTTCAGGCTCTCGAGCTGCTTCTCGACCTCGTGGACGATGTCGTTGACGCGGAGCAGGTTCTGCTGGGCGGCCTCCAGCTTGAGCTGAGTCTGCCGGCGGCGCGCCTTGTACTTGGTGATCCCGGCCGCTTCTTCGAGGAGGGCGCGGCGGTCCGCGGGCTTGCTCGAGAGGATGAGGCCGATCTTGCCCTGCTCGATGATCGAGTAGGCCTTCGAGCCGAGCCCGGTGTCCATGAACAGCTCGTGGACGTCCCGCAGGCGGCACACCTGGCCGTTCATCAGGTACTCGCTCTCGCCGTTCCGGTAGAGCCGGCGGGTCACCACGCAATCGGGGCTGCCGTCGGGGCTGTTGCCGTTCAGGCCCGAGACCTTGAGGTTGACCTCGGCCATGGCCAGGGGTTGGCGCGACTGGCTGCCCGCGAAGATCACGTCCTCCATCGAGGACCCGCGCAGGCTCTTCACGCTCTGCTCGCCCAGCACCCAGGAGATCGCGTCGGAGATGTTGCTCTTCCCGCAGCCATTGGGGCCGACGATGCCCGTGACCCCGCCCTTGAACGAGAGCTCCTGCTTGTCGCAGAAGCTCTTGAACCCGACGATCTCCACCGACTCCAGACGCATGGAACCCATTCAAACCCCTAGATGTTGCGGCTGACTGGCACTGTAACACAACAAAAAGGGGTGGGGGAAGGGCCCTCCGCACCGCCAAACAGCAGCAAGGAAAAGTGTTCCGCCGGGCGAAGGTGGAAGTCAATGGAAATCCACGGGCTGAGGCAGTCTCGGCCGATGCAGTTCTGGCAGGCTACCCTGGAGGGGCGGAGGCGTCCTTGATGCCGGTTTAAGCCGGAATGCCCGTCTAGCCGCGCGCCGCCGGGGGGGAGGCTCGACTACGCGGACGCCGATGACGGCCCATGGCTTCCCGGCCGTAGTCGCACTCGGCCAGGTAGGCGTTGTGGGCGTGACATATCAGTCGGATGTTCGACACCTCGTGGTCGCCCCCCAGGCCGAACGGGTGCCGATGGTGGAATTCGAGGTGGTCGCGCTGCTTGCATCGTCGACCCTGCTCGTCCACGTAGCGGCATTGGTCTCCGTCGCGCTCCCGCACGGCGCGCTGGACGGCCGCAGGAATGTGGCGCGAGTGGGGAACAGTGCATCCATCTTCTTCTGCTATCTCTTCCGCCTTTGCGGGACCCTTGCGGTGTGCCTTCGTCCGCGCGAAGCGCCTGGCTTCGAGCCGTTCGAGCTTCTCGGTGACGGCCTGCTCGATGACCGCCGCCAAGTCGCCGTCCCGCCCCTTTGAGCCCATCAGCGCTTTGAGCCGTTCCAACTTGTGTTGGAACTCGGCGCTGGCCGTGAACTGCACCTTGTAGCGGCCAGGGGACAGGGGCTGGACGACGGAGGCCGACGAAGGAGCGTCCTGCCGCGCCTCCGTGTGCGCTGCCGCAACTCCGTCCGGACGGAGTTCGAGGGTCGGATTCTCTCCGCGGTTCGAAACGACGAGAAGGCTGGCCGTGGGTAGGGTCCCTCTCTCGGGAAGCTTGCGCACCATCGCCGGAACGTCGGGCCGGGGCGCGATCTCGGCGATCTGCTCTTCGATCTGACGCTTGGACCGGTGGGTGGCTCGTTCCAGGAGCCCGTCCCTGTTCTCGCGGGTGAGGTGCGGGGCGAGCTTGGCGATCGCGGTCAGGTGAAGACGGCCGTCCGCCAGCATGGTCAGGAGCATTGGATGCTCCCGCGACGCCCGGGCCGCCGAGATGCGGAGATAGGCTTCCGCCTCGGAGAGGTGCAGGACGTCCGTACAGTAGGCGAACATCGAGGGAAGGGCCTCGCGGGCATAGAGCCTTCGCTCGTCCACCTCGGCGATGTGGGCGACGATGTCGGCCTCGACGCGCCGGGACTGGCCCATGAGCTCGGCCAGGCGGTCGAGCAGCTCGTCGTCAGGGATCGATTGGAGGGGTCGCTTCTCTTCCATGAACGGAATATAGGCCGCGGGTTTTCGACGTCCTGGGAGCGCGCGGGCGCGAAGCCGCGAGGGCGATTCCGCTTCTAAGGGTCACACCTTGATTGCGACGCGCTCCGCGCCTCTGCGGCGCTCAAGCACGCATCTCCACGCTTGCCGATCGCGCCGATCGAAGGGCCTTCCGAAACTTGTCAAGGGGAAACTTGGGGCAGCTGGCACTACCTTCAAGAAATTTCCCCTCGTCAGAACTCGACAAGCCTTACGCGTTGGTGAGCATGACATAGAGTGATCGTGCTACCGGCTCGTCACCTCCACGGGGACCCCGCTGAAGGCGGCATTGCCGGAGAGGGGGTCGACCCGCAGGTCGTCCGTCAGGTCGTTCAGGCTCACTCCGGGCACGGCGCTCGCAACCCGGAGGGCGGTCCCCGCCCGTCCGTGCCCCCAACCGTGGGGCAGGCTCACCACCCCGGACCGCATCGCGTCGGAAACCTCGAGCGCGACCTCCACCGAGCCGACCCGGGAGGTCACCCGGACCCGCTGGCCGCTCGTCAGGCGCCGCCGGCTCGCGTCTTCCGGGCTCATGAGCAGCGTGCACCGGTCGCGGCCCTTCACGAGCCGCTCGCAGTTGTGCATCCACGAGTTGTTGCTCCGCAGCTCGCGCCGGCCGATCAGCTCCAGCCCGCCGTCCCCCCTCGCTTCGGTCGACAGGGACACGAAGGCTCGCCGCAGGTCCTCGACCAGCCGGGTCGGGGCAAGGTCGATCCGCCGGGCGCGCGTGTAGAGGCGCCCGGGCAGGGACGGCTCGAGCGGCCCGAGATCGACTCCGTGCGGCTGCTTCTTCAGCCGGCCGAGGGTGAGGCCGCGGCGGAACGGGACCAGCCCCGGCCCATGGGGCCCGAAGCGCACCATGAGGCGGACGATCCCGTCGGGACCGAGGGTGCGGAGGAACGCGCGCTTCAACCATTTGGGAAGGCTCGCACCGTCTCGCGCCGCTTCGAGGCGCGCCGCCAGCTCGAGCAGGATCTGCCAGTCGTGGCGCGCGCCGGGGGCCGGAGGGAAGAGCGCCGGCGAGTACTTCGCGGTGTTGCGCACGGCCAGGGCGTGGAACACGAGGTCGTAATGCGAGCGCTCGAGGCCGAAGGCCGGGGGCAGGATCAAGTGGGCATGGCGCGTGGTCTCGTTGCGGTAGACGTCGATCGAGACCATGAACTCGAGGGTCCCGAGGGCGCGGTCGAGGCGCGCCCCGTTGGGGGCGGAGAGCACGGGGTTCCCCGCGTTCGTGAGGAGCGCGCGCACCTGGCCGGGTCCCGGGGTCTCGATCTCGTCGGCCAGGGTCGCCACCGGCCACTCGCCGGAGAACTCGGGCAGGCCGCGGACCCGGCTCCGTCCCTTGTCGAAGTGGCCGCGCTGCCCGATGCGGTCCGCGAAGGCGACGACGTCCGCCGCCGGCAGACCCCGACCCGGCCGTAGGCCACGGCGGACGGAGCGGCGCCGAAGTCGCGGGCCAGGGCGCGTATCGCGCCCGCCTCGAGCCCGGTGCGGGCGGCCACCGCCTCGGGCGCGAAGGGCTTCACGGCGTCCGCGAGGACATGCAGGCCGTCGGTGCCGTCGGCCAGCCGGCCCACGTGCACGCGCTCCTCCGCGAACAGCGCGTGGATCAGGGCCGCCAGCAGGAAAACGTCGGCTCCCGGGCGGATGGGCAGGTGCTGGTCGGCGGCGGCCGCGGTCTCGGTCCGCCGCGGGTCCACCACGACGACCCGGCCCCCCCGGGTGCGGATCGCGTGGAGCCGCTTCTCCACCCCGGGCGCGGTCATGAGGCTGCCGTTCGAGGCCAGGGGGTTCGCGCCGAGGATGAGCAGGAAGTCGGTGCGGTCGAGGTCCGGGATCGGCAGCAGGAGCTGGTGGCCGAACATCAGCAACGAGGCCAGCATCTGGGGGAGCTGGTCGACGGACGTGGCGGAGTAGCGGCTGCGGCTGCCCAGGCTTCTCAAGAGGAACTGGGAGAAGAGGACCGAGCCGTGGTTGTGGACCACGGGGTTGCCCTGGTAGATCGCCACCGCGTTCCGCCCGTGGGCCCTCTGGATCTCGGCCAGGCGCTCGGCCGCCTCGTCCAGCGCTTCGTCCCAGCCCACTTCGGCCCAGCCGCCCGCGGTCCGGCGCAGCGGGCGGCGCAGGCGGTCGGGGTCCTCGTGAGAGTATCCGCTCCCCCTCCACCTCGATCGCAACCCCGCACATGGCCTCGCAGAGGTGGCAGGTTCGGAAGTGGGTTTGCTCAGTCATTCATCGACCCCCTTCGTTCATCGACCCCCCCTCCTATCCTCCCCCACGTAGGGGGGAGGGAACGCTGCTGCATGTCTGGCTCCGCGTCCTCACTCCCAACATCCTATCCCCCTCCAGGCATTCATCGCCTTGACGTTGGCGGCGCGCGGAGCCTAGGATCGGTCCGGCTCGAATCACGCCAAGGAAACGGTGGTCCCTCGATGCGGACCGGGAGGCGTCCCATGACCCGATGGGTCTTCGTGCTCACCCTGCTCCTGGCCTTCTCCGCCGGCGCCCAGGAGAAGGGCAAGAAGAAGGACGAGAAGAAGCCGATCTCGGCCGTCCCCGCGGACCTGCTGAAGCAGGCCGAGGAGAAGAGCGCGGCCGGCGACCTGGACGGCGCGATCGACCTGCTCCGCAAGGCCCAGGGTGCGGAGGCGACGGCGGGGGAGGCTTCGCTCCGGCTCGGCCGGGCCCTGGAGTCGAAGTACGACGTCGACCTCGCGATCGACGCCTATCGCGCGGCGGCCGACAAGGTCGCCGGCGCCGCCAAGGGCGAGGCCCTCGGCCGCCTGGCGGTCCTGCAGGCGTCGCGCGGCATGGCCGACGCCCCGGCCAGCGCCCAGGCCGCCGCCACGGCCGATCCGAGCGGCGTCTGGCCGACCATCGCCCTGTCGCGGCTCCGGGCCCAGGAGGGTAAGGGTGACGAGGCAGTGGAGCTTGCCCAGAAGGCGGGGACCGCGGGCGGGGGCCCGGCCGCCGCCACTGCGCTCGGCTATGCGCAGGAAGCCAAGGGGGACATGGTCGCGGCGGAGGCGGCTTACCGGCAGGCCCTGTCCGGGGATCCCAAGCTCGCCTCCGCCACCATCGGCCTCGCCCGCGTGCTGCGCCGCACGGGGCGCGCCGCGGAAGCGGAGCCGATGCTCAAGCAGGTCATTGAGTCCGCGCCCGGCGCCATCGACGCCTACAAGGAGTCCGCGCGGGTCAAGATGGCGTTGAACCGCGCGGGCGACGCCGTGGGCGACGCGAGCATCGCCGCCGCCATGGCCGAGAACGATCCCGACGCCCAGCGGCTCGCGGTGGAGGTGAAGGCGGCCAAGGCCCTCGAGTACCTGGCCCAGGGCCAGCCCGCCCTCGCGGTGCAGGACCTGACCGCCTTGCGCGACCAGAACCCCACGGTGCCCGAGGTGCGGGTCATGCTCGGCAAAGCCCTCGCCGCCCAGCGGCAGGCGGACCCGGCGATCGCGGAGCTGGCGAAGGCGACGGAGCTCGACCCGAAGAACGCCGAGGCGCAGTTCCAGCTCGGCTTCGTCAACCTCGTGCTGAAGGGCAACCCCGCTGCGGCCCTCGGACCGCTCGACAAGGCCGTGGCCCTCGACCCTGCCAACCCCACTTACCGGACGAACCTCGGTGCCGCCCTCGTGGCCCAGAAGCAACTGGACCGGGCGATCGAGGAGCTGGGCAAGGTCACCGCCTCCCCCGGCTACAACCGCGCCGACGCCTGGATCTACCTCGGCCAGGCATACGTGGGGGCCAAGCGCTACAAGGATGCGGTCGCCGCCCTCGAGAAGGCCACCGCCATCGCCCCCAACAGCGACCAGGCCTACGCGTTCCTGGGCTGGGCCTACTTCGGCCTCAAGGACGCGGACAACTTCAAGAAGGCCGCGGGCAAGGCCCGCGCGCTGGGGCACAAGGAGCCCACGCTGCTTCAATACCTGGCCCGGATCGAGGCCGGAGAGCCGATCAAGTAGGCCCAGGCCAGCAAGCCCCGTGACGCATCCTGGTGCCGGTCCGGACCGCCGCCGCCGGCGGGGTCGCGAGCTCTGGCTCGGCCTCTTCGGCCGTCCGGCCTTGTTCGTGGTCTGGGCGTTCGCCCTCTGGGGGACGCTGCTCGCGCTTGCCCTCGCGGTGAGCGTGCTCGAGGTCGGGCCCGGGGAGGCGTTGGCCCGCCTGCTCCCGGGCCGCGGCGCCACGGCCTGGCACTACCTGAATGCGGCCTTGGTGCTCCTTGCCCTCCTGACCTGGACGCTGGTCGCAGTCGCCGTGGTGCTGGGCCGGAGGGGGCGCGCAGCGCCCTGAGGGTCAAGGCGACGGAGATGCTTCCGCGCTGTCGAGGTCCAGGGGCGGGCTCTTCTCCTTGCGCCCGCGCAATTTCTTGAGGCCCCAGTCCACGAGCGGCAGGACGTTGAAGCCGCCTCCCTTCGTGTCCTGCACCGCGATGCCGCGGCCGTAGATGGAGGTGTCGTCCAGGTTCCATTTCCGCCAGAAGACGGCCATGGCCGCGTTGGGGTCCGGACGGGCCCGGGCGTCCACGTCGATGTGGGTGTCGAAACGGGGAAGCCCCGCCCCGTGCGTGGGGGAAGCGGGCTCGGGGAGCGACGGGTAGGCGAAGCTCCCGAGGCGCAGGCGCGGGACCGGCTTCCTCTCACGTGCCTCGGCCGCAGCAGGCGTGTCGCTCGGAGTCTCTTCCGGACCCACGGCTCCCGCGACGACCAAGAGGAAGACCGCCAGCATGCCGCCACCTCCAAGCATACCCCCGGGGCGTTTGCCATCCTTGACCCGTAGCTTGCAAAGTGATATCGTATAGACATCATGGGAGGGACGACGATGATTCGCGAGTGGATCTGGCGGGTGGTGGTGAACACGGGGACGCTCTACCACTGATCC